>JACCDZ010051190.1_pt1 | contig 89397 bp, 85 predicted proteins | sample 7449551 | NCBI WGS metagenome assembly JACCDZ01 (sample SAMN15323452, study PRJNA562643) | freshwater metagenome | isolation source: river surface water | place: USA:Blue River Watershed | collected 2017-08-18
ATAAATTTTTTATAAATTTTTTAAATTTTTTTTAAATTTTTTTTAAATTTTTTTTAAATTTTTTTTAAATTTTTTTTAAATTTTTTTAGATAAATATAGAGATAATTTTTTAGAAACAAAATTATTTAATTTTTCTGGATGAAACATAATACCATAAAATGGATATTTTTTATATTTATACATATTCACAAAATCCCCATTCTTAAACGAATCAATACTTAAGATATTTACACATTTTTTTAAATATTCAACTACTTTACTTTTCATATTAAATCCATAGGAATGGGAATGCATTACTACATTGGTTTCTTTCATTTCTTCTATTTCTTCTTTTGTAAATATTTTTGATGCAAATGATGGTGTTAATTCTAATGTCGATAATCCATTTTTAGGAGTTATTTGCAAATGATTAAAATAAGACAATGTAATTTTAGGATCTAAACACATTAACCCTAATATCTCAAACCCCAAACATATCCCTATAATTGTAAATTTCTTTGTTTTGTTTCGATCTTTAGCATAGGTATAGGTATAGTCAATGAATTTCATATAAGCCAAAAATATTTTATCCGTATGATAGGTATCATCTTCTATATTTCCACCAGGCCAGATCAACCCATCTAATTTATCAAGTTCATCCGATATAGAACTTATAGGCATTGTAAAATCAATGAATACAACATTCAAATGTGGAGATAACCAGTCTTTATATTGTTTTAATTTATAATTTCGATCATATACATAGGGAAATTCTACAATTCCAACCGTCTTCATATTTAGTTAAAACATTATAATTTATTTCGAAATTAATTATAATGTTTTCGATTTATTTGTTAGCAGGTTTAGGAAATCAATTCTTTCAACTATTTACTGCATTAGCTTATGCCATTGAATACAAAAAAAGATTAATCATACCTGCTTATAAACCTGACGTTGATAAACGCCCTCCTTATTGGGATTCTATTTTTAAAAAATTAAAGGAAGGTGTTGACCCTAAATTAAACCCCGATCAATTAACAAAATACAAGGAAGGGGTATTTCATTATCGCCCTATTCCAGACATGAACAATGATTTTATATTATATGGATATTTTCAATCTTATAAATATTTTGACAAACATTATGAAACCATTTTAAAACGATTGAATTTAAAATTAGATCAAGAAATGATTAAAGCACAATATTTAACTTTAAAAAGTAGTATTTCTCTACATTTTAGAATTGGGGATTTTAGTTCCATTCAATTACATCACCCATTAATCACCGATCATTATTATATTAATGCTATTCATAAAATATTTGAAATGACCGGTAAAGACAACTGGGATATTATTTATTTTTGTGAAAAAAAAGATAATTTAGCTGTAAAAAAAAGATTAAGAAAAATCAAATCTTATTTCCCTAACATTGTATTTCATAAAGCTTCCGATGATCTAAAAGATTGGGAACAATTATTATTAATGAGCTGTTCCGATCATAATATTATTGCCAACAGTACTTTCAGTTGGTGGGCTGCTTATTTAAACCAAAATCCAAATAAAATTGTATGTTATCCATCGGTTTGGTTTGGGTCTGCATACACTATGCATGACACTAAAGATTTATTTCCACCTACATGGACCAAAGTCAAAGATTCTATTGAAATCTAGCAAATTGTGAAAAATCATTCAACAATGGTTTTGGATTGTATCCTTTACTTACCTTTTCATAACTTGGCACTTTTTCACATTTGAAATTTGGTTCTGGACATCTTGCACACGGAGGACATGGGGGTGGATCAGGACACGATGGACATGTTCCACATGATGTTGGAGTAGGACTATCATTTAAATACATTGGAGTAAACATAGGTTGTTTAGCATTGCCTGTTAAATTTCCTGTTGTTCCAAAAATTGAACTGCCTGTATTACTCGTCGATGTCCCAGAAGTTGAACTGTCCGTATTACTCGTCGATGTTCCACTTGTTGAACTACCTGTTCCACTACCAGTAAATGAATTATCTATATCTGATATCAATGTACCAAACATAGATGATAAACTACTATCCGAACTATTGGGGGAAGGTGTTCCAGTAGATGAACCACTGGATGTATCTGTTGTTGTTCCACTTGTTGTTCCACTTGTTGTATTACTAGTTGTACCAGTAGATGTACCAGTTGATGTTGGGGGTGGAATGTATATAGTAGATGGCATATATGAATTATTTGGGGTCGATGAACAATTTGTTCCATTTACATCCTTCTTTTTGGTAGTTCCATCTAAACAACATCCATATTCACTAAAATGACAATTATTATCTAATTTACTTTCAATTGTTTGCAATTGATTCGATAACATATATGCCATACAATTATTTCCAGTTGTATCCGTTTTTGCTGTTTTTCCATCTGGGCAACATCCATATTGACTTGTTAAACACGACGTTGCTGCAGGTAAACAATTCGAACCCGTTGCATCCAAATAATAGTTTTTTCCATCTGGACACATTGGACAATTACTTCCATTCATATCTAATTTATAGGTTACTGTATCTTGACACATTCCATAATATCCTGGACAGTTTGTACCAGATGCATCTGTATATGGTGTTCCATTTGAACACATTGGACAATTACTTCCAGATGCATCTATTTTTGGAGTGACTCCATCTCCGCACATTCCATAATTTACTGGACAATTTGTACCCGATAAATCTGTATAATAAGTTATCCCATCTGAACACATTGGACAATTACTTCCAGATGCATCAGATTTTGCAGTTGTATTATCTGGACAACATCCATATATACTATACGAGCATGTACTTTGATTGTTTACATTTGATGAATAGGTAATCATACTTTTATAATCTGCATATGGTTTTGTAGGTTGTATTGTAGTTGGTTGGGATACACTAGACCCAGTTGGACCTTTATATCCCCATGAATTATTCATACTTGGTATTTGTTGTTTTGTCAAAGCTAAATTACGATTATCTGTTATCGGTGCATTGAATGCACCGTGACTAGATAATATATCTTGATTGTAATTTGAAATGGATTTATATTTATTGGTAGTGGATGGGGTAAATGATGCACTTGTTAATTTTGTAGGAAGTTGTTTAGATGCTATAGTTGATCCTCCTGATACAGTTCCAGGTGTACCACCTGATGGACGTTTTTGTTGTATATTATTTGTTAATGGTTCAAAATGATTCGGTATGAAAAAAAGAATGACTATAATAATTATAATTAATAATAAAATCCATAGATGACAATCTTTCATTAAATTTGTTAATTTATTTATATATGTCATATAATATGTTTCAATATAAAAAAAAATATCATATATTAAATCCATATATGATATTTATTGTAATGATATGATTTATATAAATAACATCTTGCTTTATTACAAGAACAATTACATTGTTCATTATAGGGTATTTCTTTCAAATGAATTAATTCTAAACTATGAATTGATTTTTGATCCTTGTGTTGATTACAACATTTACATTGTTTAAATATCCAATATAATGTTTGTACATCTTCATCTGTAAGATTTTCATGAATGAACCATGCTAAATCATTTTTATTGTTTAAATGTATATTTACTAAATAATACCATATATCAAAGGCAATTTCTAACAATTGCTTCATGGTAGGTGTCTTCACAAATGCATTTCTATATTTATAATGTTCATTTAATTGATTCATTCCTAAATGAATAAGTGATTCTTTTACACTCATTTTTTTATTATAATTCTATCCTAAAAAAATCAGTTCAATTTATTACATTATTTCTCTAAATATTTTTAAACATATAAAGATAATTGTCAATACCAACATTAAATTAAAAATTCCGATAAATTTAAGTAAGTAATCTACTGTTTTTTGATCATAATTACTATATGTTGTCACTACGTTTGATCCAGATGCATCTGTAGCAATTGTAACCGTACCTCCTCCTGATGCATCAGGTCCTGTTATTGTACCAGGGATATCATATGATACAGTATGTGAGTGTGCAATTCTAAAAGACCTAGATACATACCCTGATAAATACAACGATGCCGCAACATCAACAATTGCAATGTAAATAAGTGCCCAATAAAAAGATACCATAATTGTACATGTTCGATGATCCACTGAAATATCTCCTAAACAAAAAAAACTCATATATTATGTATAGATTTATTATTCAAAATTTAAGTTAAAAAATAAAGAAAATAAATTAATAAAAAAATTATTAATGCAGCGAATGAAACCCCTATATATACACCTACTAAATATCCTGTATCTTTGTTATTGGATCTAGCTAAAAAATTAAAAAATGTACATACTCCCCAAACAATCATAGACATCATTGATAGTATTAACGCCACAATCATTGAATAAAATACTTCTCCACCTAATACTAAACTAATTAATGTTATTAATAAATACAATATCCATACTAAAGCAAGTGTTATCACAAAAAATAAAAAGGTATAATTTTCCCATATATGATGCGGATCATACATATAATGTGATTCTCTTAATATCATTGTTACTCCAGCAACTATAAGTCCTATTGTTAATACTAACAAAATTTTACTTTGATGTTTATGCAAAAACTCACCCATATATTATAATATAATATAAAAATGAAATAAAAATTAATATATATATTGATAATATAAAATGATTCCAATCAAGTGCTTTAGTTGTGGAAAAGTATTAGCCGATAAATATAGGCTTTATTTATCTGAAGTTAACAAATTAAAAGGTAACAATACAAATGTTGAATATTTTAATATCGATAATATTCACAAAACACCAGAAGCAAATATTATGGATGAATTAGGCATTTTAAAATTATGCTGTCGTCGACATGTATTAACTCATGTTGAACCTGAATGAATTGGTTGGTTTAATGGATTAGGTGATACATTTAAATGTTTTCCACTTAATGTATTATATGCATTTTGAGTTGAATTCATTAAACTTCGTGCTGTGTTTAAACCCGGAAATGGAAATCGTTGATCAATCAATCCACCACCTTTTTTAGATTTTTTTATATTTTTTTTTAAATATTTTTTTGATTTTCTTGAATGTTTTTTTATATTTTTTTTTGATTTTTTTCTTAACTTTTTTCTTCCTCCTATACGGGTTTGCATTGGATTTGAAACAACCTGGTCATTCATCTTGTAATAATTTGTTTTTCCCCATGTTTCTGGATTTGCTCCATTATACGGTTCACCTACAAATGGATTCATATACTATATATGAATATTTTTATTTAATAGGGAGATCCATAAGATGTACCATACTGACTATAGGACATAGCATACATATCTACTTCAACAGGTTGGGGTGATTTACATGGACAATTTGATCCACATGATCCACCACATGAACTAGATGAACTACTAGTTGAACTATCACTAGATGATTTAGATGAACCTGTTAATCCCATAAACATAATATATCCTAAAATGAACAAACTTAAGATAAAAGGAAACAATATAATTACCCAAGATAAAGTTGTGCTTCCTGTGCATATTAGATTTAACACGAATGTCCATACTAAAATATATAACGCATTATAAATTAATATCATAGGAGTTTGTTTATGATCACATGAATATAGTCCTAAACTAAATTTACCAGGAGTTGTTATGTTTTGTATAAACACAATTAGATAAATGACCACCGAAATGACAAAATAAAATTTTGCAGGATTGCATAACATTGAATAATATCGATTTAATTTCATTATATTATATTACTTTATTTTTTTTTATAAATTAAGGCATATAATAAATAACAACTTAATGCAGTAATTCCATACATATAGGTTTGTAACCATATATCATTTGATATTACGGAATATTTTTTTCGTGTTGACATTGTATCTGAACAAGTTGCACCCGTGACTGGATTTTTACCATCCGTAAACCAACATTCATTGTATTTAGCAATATCATCATTATTTACATAATAACTTTGATTTGATTCTACATTATTGATATCATATACAGTCATTGTAACCTCTTGGCAATCTGTACTGCTGTCAAATGCCGATAATAATTCAGTTGGTTCCATATAACTTAAATCTTCTAATATACCCGGAACTAATCCTTTCAATGGAGTTGTGGAAGGTATTAAGGGAATTTTACCATCCGGTCGATTATTTATATAGATATATCTATTTTGGGTTGTACCATCGGGGGCTGTACATGTTCCTCCTGTACTATAAAAATAACTATTTCCTAATGCATGATTTTTAGTTGTTTGAGCATTTGAATCTCCTGAAATCAATACATTTACATAATCTTCTAATGCTGCTATATTCTTGTTGATGGTCGATATATCTCCTTTAGTAGATGAACCCATCTCAGATGGGGATTTTATATAATTTTGATATGGATATGATGCACTTGATGTTTTATTATCTTGAGAAATTTGAGAATAACTACTCATATATTTTTTATCAATATTTTAATTTATCCTAATTTTTTTTTCTTTAGCAATATTATAATGGGTGGTGGACTTATGCAATTAGTAGCTTATGGCGCACAGGACATGTATTTAACTGGCAATCCTCAGATCACTTTCTGGAAGATTACCTACCGAAGATATACTAACTTCGCAATGGAGTCCATTGAACAGACTTTCAATGGACAGGCTGACTTCGGTCGCCGTGTTACATGCACCATTTCTCGTAATGGTGATTTGGCATTTACAACATTACTTCAGGTTACACTCCCTGAAATCAATCAGGCTATGGCTAACAGCGGCAGTTCCGGAACTGTCAACAGCGGTGTTTATGCTCGTTGGTTAGATTTCCCTGGTGAGCAGCTCATCGCTCAAGTTGAAATTGAAATCGGTGGTCAGCGCATCGACCGCCAATACGGTGATTGGATGCACATCTGGAATCAGCTCACCATGCCTGCTGGTTTACAAAAGGCATACTACCAGATGGTTGGTAATACCACTCAGCTTACCTACATCACTGACCCAACCTTCTCCTCGGTTGATGGTCCTTGCCAGTCCAGTGCTCCTCGCCAGGTCTGTGCCCCCCGCAATGCTCTCCCAGAAACCACTCTCTACATTCCTCTCCAATTCTGGTACTGCACCAACCCTGGTCTTGCACTCCCTCTTATTGCTCTTCAATATCATGAGGTCCGCATCAATATCGATTTTCGTCCTATTGATGAGTGTCTTTGGGCTGTCAGCAACCTTAACAGCACCTCTGCTTCCACAAGCACTCTCCGTGTCACCACTGCCTACAACCAGTCCCTTGTTGCTGCTTCCCTCTACGTCGACTACATCTTCCTTGACACAGATGAGCGCCGACGCATGGCACAGAACCCCCACGAGTACCTCATCCAGCAGCTCCAATTCACTGGTGATGAGTCCGTTGGTTCTTCCTCCAATAAGATTAAGCTCAATTTCAATCACCCCGTTAAGGAGCTTATCTGGGTTGTCCAGCCTGATGAGAACGTCGACTACTGCTCTTCCCTTGAGGGCGGTCAGCTCCTTTATCGCATCCTTGGTGCACAACCATTCAACTATACCGATGCCATTGATGCCCTCCCCAATGCTATCCATGCATTTGGAGGACCTCAATCCATTGCTGGTGGTACTTCTTCTAGTGGTGCTTTCATTGATGCAGATGGTCTCTTCGCTCAGGCTGGTGCTTTCGATGCACCTGATGCCAGTTACAACCAGATGTGGAATGTTCCTGGATTGGATGGATCGCTCTCTGGTGCTTACAGTGCACCAAACTTCAACGGCAAGGAAGGAACGGTCGAGTCCTACCTCTCCGATGCTGGTACTTATGTACTCTCTGAGACTGCTCTCGGTCTTCACTGCTGGGGTCAGAACCCTGTTGTTACCTGCAAACTTCAACTCAATGGTCAGGACCGTATCTCTGAGCGTGAAGGCAGCTACTTCGACGTTGTCCAGCCTTTCCACTACCACACTCGCACACCTGACACTGGTATCAACGTTTACTCCTTCTCTCTAAAGCCTGAGGAATCTCAACCAAGTGGTACTTGCAACTTCTCACGCATTGACAGTGCCACTCTTCAACTCGTCTTGTCCAATGCCACTGTCGAGGGTACTAAGACTGCCAAGGTCCGTGTCTATGCTACCAATTACAATGTATTACGCATCATGTCGGGCATGGGTGGTATAGCCTATGCGAACTAATTTCGCAATTTGCATCATAAATGGTGTCAAAATAAAAAATAAAAAAATAAATTATTGTTATCATAATAATTTATTTAGTGTCATAATATAGTTGAATGATTTCAACTGTTTTATCAGTTGCATTTTCTAGCCAATAATCAATTGTTTGAATTAAACAATTTAATCGTTCATTCCATTCTTTTTCTTTAGTTTTTTTTACACTACATATTCCTAATTTTTTATTAATTCCCCAACATGAGGTAATATTATCGTACTCATCTGGATTAAACCGAATGAATACAATTGGACGATGTCCAACATCTTGTGATAGTTCCATTAATCGTTTATTTTCACAAGAACAATCATAATCAATATGCTGATTTTCATCAATTTCAATAATTAATATTTGATTACCTAAATCTAAAAATAAATCTGGTCGACGGGTTGAACATCCATCTTGAATTTTTTTATCGCATACCCATGTGAATGTTGAATAATGATTTACTACATAATCAACTACTGATATTTCTTTTGTTTTATAATTTCGTGATACTTTCTCATTTGGAAAAGTATTAATGAAACAATATAAACAATATCCTTTGTATTTTTGATTACCATATGTAGTACACCATGGTGTAATGCAAAACTTATTTTTAATATCGACCATTCCATTAGATTTATGGGTATTACAATATAATGCAGTTTTCTTATTACGATAATTGTAATTTGGAATGGTTGTGCATCCATCAAATATACATCGTTTTGATTTAATATTTATCATATCTGGTAATTTATGATCATTACAATATAATGAATTTATTTGATCTTCAAAATTAAAATTTGGTCGTTTATTACATCCTTCATGTATACACTTTTTATCTGTTACGTTCTGCATCCCATCTAATTTATGTTGTTTACAATATATTCCAACTGATTTATCAATATCATTATACGTGGGAATAGTAGTGCAACCATTAAACTTGCATTTACGATTTTTAACGTCCTCCATCCCGTCTAATTTATGTTTACTACAATATAATGCTATCGTTTCACCACCAACATTGAATGTTGGTCTCGTTTTACATCCTTCATAAATGCATTTTTTATCTTTTATATTCTGCATCATATCTAATTTATGATCATTACAATATAATGGTTTATCATCATGTTCAAAATTAAAACAAGGCTGTTTAATACAACCTTCTTCTATACACTTTTTATTTTTTAAATTAATCATCCCATCTAATTTATGAGATGCACAATATAATATTTTTTTTTCAGTTTCAAAATTAAAACAAGGATGTTTACTACACCCTTCAGCTATACATTTTTTACTTTTTTTTAAATATATCATACCATCTAATTTATGAGACGAACAATATAATAATTTAGATTCTCCGGCATGATTATAATATGCTCGTTGTTTACAACCAGGATGAATGCACATAACTATTATTCTATTATTGATTTCAAGTTTTAAAAATTTTAATTTCAATTTTATAAAAAAAATATTTTTATTCTAAAAGTATAATTTACGCACACTTTCTTTTTCATTCAAATAAAACTGTTTAACATTCTTTAAATTGGTTTTAAGATAAGCTAACCAACATACTGCATAAAATTCCATTTCTTCATTCAATACAACTTTATCCTTTACTTGAACATAATGATTAGCCCATTGAAGTAGTTCATCTTTTAATGGATGTAACAAAGCTCTTGCTGGACGATTCCAAAGCATATATCTACCCGTAATTACATTATCACCATCTAGATGATAATTAATATCTTCTGCAGCTTCATCGAGATATGCTTGACAATCTTGAAATAATCTACTAATTTCTTGTACAGTTACATCAACAATTTCACCATGATTACCAAGGCAACCATGATATACATTTTCTTTCATCCATATATGAATGGATTGTTTTACTGCATTCGTAAGAATTTTAAAGGTAGATGGATTAAGTACACGATCTTGAATCAATTCATGTTTTACTTTAATTTGATTATACCACCATGTATATTGTTTTTTGAGTACATTCATAGTATGTGGAGTAATACCACATTGATCTAATGGATAAACTGCATGAATATACATAAGAGGTTCAATATCAGGAATGCTATCTTCAGATTCATTAATATTAATAAATTCACTCAATTCATCGGTTGAATACTTATACTTTTTCAATGTCTGTTTAATATAATCACAATCATCACTATTAAATAATTCAAGTAATGTTGGACGGGAATCAAGCGAAGACATCTTTTTTAATAATGCTAATTCTATTTAATAACAGTTCAATTTTATATAAAAAATAAAAAATCAAGTAAACGTGGTGTTATCAGCAACACCAGTCCACATTATTCTACAATACACTCCATTTCGTCGATTGTATCGTAGTCGTCTTCAAACTCCTCACAATCATCATCCAAAATAGGAGACAGTTTGCACGAGAGATTTGTAAACAAATGTGAATACAGATCTTCTTCTTCTGGGAGATAAAACTCCTCGCCTGAAATTTCAGACCATTCGAGATCAGACATTGTATATCAGCTATACTATTTTTTAATGATAAGAAAGTAGTTCAATTTATTACAATGAATACATTACCCGGTATTAAAAACAAGTTATGAATAATTAAGGTTTATAAATTTTCGTTCCTAACATTTGAATAACAAAGGGTACACTAGCAAGATAGCTGCCAATGAATTGAGGAACAATGTATTGCAATTCCATAATTAAGTCCATGTAAATTTGAATGATCCATAAAGTTTGATATAAAAAGGGTTCAATCATAGCAACCGAATACATAAGTTGTTTACTGTAAGGAACATCATCAACTGCTGCATTATAAATATAAGTATGGACTGAAGTACTCATAACGGCAGTATAATAGCTGGACATCAATGACGAACAAAAGCCAATGATATACATCATACTTACTTTAGTCCAGTTGTCTAATTTAATTCCTAAAAAGGTAGCAGCTTTAGAAGGGTCGTGATCTGGACCAAATTTCAAGAATTTTTGTTTAAACCCACCCTCTGTATCAAGAAAAGCCATATAACCAATTAAAAATAAGGTAAAGGATAATAATGCAATTTGAGGATAAGATAATATTTTCATAAGACCCATATTTAATAAATAAAGATAAAATATATATGGAGGTTGTAATTATAGGAGGTGGAATAGCAGGGTTGTATTGTGCCTATAAACTTCAAGATCATTATTCAATCACATTATGTGAAAAAGATAGTAGATTAGGAGGTCGTATCCATACATATTATGGAAATGGATTTTCATTAGAAGCAGGTGCAGGAAGATTTAGTGATAAACATAAGATATTGATTGAATTAATTGAAGAATTAGGATTAAAAGATAAAATGGTAAAAATAGCAAGTGATTTTGTATATTCAGATGTGAATGATAATCAATTAAAGAAACCGTTAATATCTAAACTTACATTGTTGATAGGTGAGATAGTAGTATATAGTAAACTATATTCGGATAAAGAATTACAAAAAATAACATTGTTAGAATTAGCAGAAAAGATAATGAAAAAAGAAGACATTGAACATATAAAAAATTCATTTGGATATTATTCGGAATTAGTGATAATGAATGCAAAAGATGCATTGCATTTAATTGTAGAGAATTTAAATCCAATGATACAATTTTATGTATTACAAGGTGGATTATCACAAATCATTGAAGAAATAAAAAAAAAATTAAAAATAAAAATCATAAAAAATATTGAAATAACAAAAATAAAATACAAAGAAGGATTTGAAATTTATTCAAACAAAGCAATGATTAAATGTAAAAAATGTATATGTACAATACCATCTCAAGAATTAAAAAAAATAAAATTAATTCATTCATTAGAACCAATGTTAAGTAAAATCAAATGTTCACCTTTATGTAGAATATATTCAACCTTCAAAGAACCATGGTTTTCAGAGTTACCTAAATTATCGACCAACAATCAATTAAGAATGATTATACCATTGGACCAAGGAAAAATAAATACAATCATGATGTCGTATACGGATAATAAATTTGCAAAATATTGGTTACATCTATATCAAAAAGGAAAAAAAGAAAAGGTAGATGAAATGATCAAACGATTGACAACACAATCCATTGGAATGGATGTACCCAAGCCATTGAATACCTATATGTTTTATTGGGAATGTGGAGTAGGATATTGGGGAATTGGAGCAGACAGTGAGAAAATATCAAAACAATTAATAAAACCATTTAAAGAGATTGATTTTTTTGTATGTGGTGAACATTATTCGGCAAAAAATCAACAATGGATAGAAGGAGCATTGGATACAGCAACTGAAGTATTACGATTAATTATATAAAATAAAATAATTAGAATAAATATATGATAGGCGTAGCAATATCATGTTATGTAGGACATTTGCCATTATTATTAGAGTTATTTGATTCGATTGAAAAACAAACACGATTACCTTATAAAGTAGTTGTAAGTAGTTCATCGACTAAACCAGAAGAAGAATTAAAAAACATGAAGCAATATTCATTTCCTTATGAAATTATTTATACTCCGGAACATAAAAATGCAGCAGCCAATCGAAATATAGCAATAGATCATTTGTTGGATATGGAATATATTACGTTCATCGATGCAGATGATATCATGCATCCACAACGAATTGAACTGATCATGCAAACAATAGATGAAACAGATGGAGATTTAATATTACATAGTTATACCTATGAGAATGATTTTAAACCGATTGAAAAGTTAGAATATAAAGTAAATCATTTATTTCCATGCATGTCAGGATGTTTAACAACAAAATTTAATTATAGAATTCATCATTCACAAAGTACAGTACGTAGATACATATTGGAATTTGTACGATTTTCAGAAGATCCAGCAAACAATCGAAAAGAAGATTGTGTATTTTGTAGAGAAGTATATGAATTAAGAAATGTAGTGAATGTATGTATCATAAATGAATTATCATGGTACAGACCGAGTGGAACTATATTTTAATATTGTTACGAATTGTTTTGTTTTTTGGTGTTAAAGAATTCAAAGGAGAAGCACGTTCAACGGATTTAAAAATGAATACAGGGGCGTTATAGGACAAACAAGGAATTTTAAGAATGACACCCGTTTCAACATCATAAACAACATCTTTTGTTTTTTGTAAATGTTTATGATTGATTTTATCTTTTAATAATATTTTTAATTGAACTATTTGTTCATCTGTTAAATCATTTTGTAGTTTATATTCATCCGCAAATGCATTTAATTTATTAATTTTAATGGATTTATCTAATTTATTCCATGCAATTAAATGTTGATCTGCATTAGATATCATCATGGAGTCAAGTGATTGAACTGACTTCTTAGAAGTCGTTGATGCTTTTAAATGGTTTTGTAAATTCATTCTTTTTATATACTTATTCTATTTATATGTTTAATATATTTAACAAAATATATTAAAAAAATGTTAATAATTTAATGGTTATTCACGATGTCGTAAACATGTATGATCCATTTGAAATGTATCATCCTTAGTATCTTGTGGTACAATTTTAGTAATACATTTTGATTTTTTTCCATACAAAGGTTCAACGCATCCCTTTTCTTTTTTTGTTTTCTTTTCTTCAATGAATTGATCAACTGTACATCTAGCTCTAAAATGTTCAAAACGTTCTCTTACATCGCAGTAGGTCAATCCTGATTTTTTACCTAACATATCATTGATTAATTCATGAAGACGATAAATATATTTAGAAAAAGTTTCTCTATTTTTCATATCGGATAATTGAATGGGTAATTTTTTAAAATTTTTTTTTAAATTTAATCTACAATATTTACAAGGTAAAACATGTTGTAAATTTAAAATAAATTCTTTATAATTGTGTTTATCTTCAGGAGTAGGTTCAATTGGATAATTAAAACTCATGGTATGTAAAAATAACCAAATACTTGGTCCCCATACGGTAGTTAACATTCCATCCCCAGATGATAAATCTGATTTTTTAAATATACGCTTACGTGTTTTGTTCATATAGTACTCATAGAAAATAATTTATCTAATGTATTGTTCGTGTTTATTTTTTTATATTTTAAAGCAATGATTGCTTCATAAAATTCTTCATCTGTATTGTAGTGATTGCGTTGAATATTGATTAATTTATGGTTGATTCGAAAATACATTCTATAATAATTAAGATAAATTAGTTTAATATATTTTCATTTTATATTGTTTTATATATAATGAATTTCACGCCAAGCAATATGTATGTTGTTTTTATTTTAATTTTAGCCTTTATTTCAGGTATATGGATGTATTATAGTTATTTTAAACCATATTGGTATAGTCAATATAAAACAAACAATGAATTTACATCATTACCATCTACAGGATCAACTCAATACGTAGAAATCATGTTATTTTATACAACATGGTGTCCAATATGTAAAAAGGCAATGCCTGAATGGAATAAATTTAAAGAATATTGGGACAATAAACAATTGGATGGATATACCATTACATTTAAAGAAATAGATTGTGATGTAAATGAAGGATTAGCAGATAAATACAAAATCGATGGTTATCCAACGATTAAAATGATTAAAGATAATAAATTAATAACTTATGATGCTAAGCCATCGTTTACTACATTAAACATGTTTTTGAAAAGTGAATTTAAATAACCATTCATAATGGTAATACTTTTATCTTTCATTTTATTACGATATTCTCTATCATTTATAAAATAAGTAAATAATTCAGGTTCATTCATTAAATGATCAGCATCATACCATAATTCATAGGTAGAAACATAATGCTGTTGTTTTTTTAAAATACTTTTTAAACCTTTTTCAATTATATATTGAATGTATTGAAACGAATTCATGTCTGTAAAATTGATGGAGGACGTATATTCATTATTATCTACTTTACGTATCAATATACCTAAAATAGGTTCATCGGGGGGTACATCTCTTTTCATTAAATCAAATGGATAATTATTACATAATCCACCGTCTACATAATATTTACCTTCATAAACTGCGGGTGAAAATAATGGAGGACATGAACATGACATTGTAATCGCATCGAGTACTTTCATATTAGGATAAGTATGATAGGATAATTCTATCATTTCAAATGATTCTAATTCAGTAGTGATCATACGTAGTTCAATTTTGGTTTGATCATAAATATCTTTTAAAGTAATATCCATGGAAATATCATTGGATGAAAAGATAGGATAGATCATTTTATAAAATAAATCATAGTCATACAATCCTTTTTTTTCATTAAAATTGATAATCATATCCATATCTAGTTTAACAATTTTATTCCATGGACGGTCAATGACATAATCAATCACTTCATCTAAGGGTATATGTAATGCTAATAATGTTGCCATAATTGTACCTGCAGATGTTGCGTATATTTTTTGAATGGATTCATATTGAATGATATTATGTTGCATTAAGGAATGAATCATGACCAATTGACTAAAACAATTTGGTCCACCCCCACATAATACAATATATTTCATTATAGTATAATTAAAGTTTTTTTAATTAAATATTTTCTTTATTTTGGTTATAATGGAAAAACCAAATAAATTAAATTTAGATGAATTGTATGAATACAAAAAATTAACAACGAAAAATACAATGATTTCATACAATAAAATCTTAGATCGAGTTCATAATAAAATCAAACAAACTTCACGACAAAAAATAAACAATGAATGTTGTTGGTTCATTGTTCCTGAAATCATTTTAGGTATACCTAAATACAATGTTGCTGATTGCATTGCATATATTATGTATGAATTAAAAGAAAATGGATTTGCAGTTACTTACACTCATCCTAATTTATTGTTTATTACATGGAATCATTGGATACCTGATTATGTTAGAAATGAATATAAAAAACAAACAGGTGTTGCTATTGATGGATATGGAAATGAATTAGTTAAAAAAGAAAATACAATTACAACACCCTCCAAACCTAACAAACCAAATTATAAATCCATTGATAGTTATGTTCCATCTGGTAAAATGGTGTATGATGATGATTTATTAAAAACCATTGAACTGAAAACATCTTAAAAGTTAGAGTTTTGAATAAAATGATCGTAATGTAAAATCAATTGATTGTCTTTTAATTCTATGGTTTCAAGGTTTAACCATGTAAATTTTCCAGTTGCATACACTTCTTTATTTTCATGTTTGTATAATTTCTGTTTCAATTGTTCAACTGTAAATGTATCTGTTCCTTTTTGGAGATACATCAACATACAGGTATCATTGTCTGTCATTTTATAAATAGAATATAAATCTGGATAATCTAAAGAATAGATTGAAATCATAATAGGAATATCAGAATCATAGATGACTAAATGATTCAATAAATCATAAGAATACATATTTTATATGTTATAAAAAATAATATATAAAACAATTTAAAAAAGAATAATAAAGTTTAATTTTCTATAATAAATATAATGGATGATACAATTACATGGAAAATTATTGATACCTATTTTAAAGATAATCCAGATTTTATAGCAAAACATCATTTAACATCGTACAATCATTTTATGTTACATGATATTCCACAAATCTTCAAAGATAATAATCCAATTCGTTTGGTTGAAGAACAAAATGATGTAAATGTAAATTGTGATATTTATATTGGTGGTAAAAATGGCGATAAAGTATATTATGGAAAACCAACAATATACGATAAAGATCGAATGCATTATATGTATCCAAATGAAGCACGGTTAAGAAATATGATGTATGCAATTACGATACATTATGATGTTCATGTAGATATTACATTTGAAAATAAACATGGTATTGTTGAAAAAAAAGAAGAAGTTTTATTAGAATCAGTTTATTTAGGTAGATTTCCGGTCATGTTAAAATCTAAATTATGTATTTTAAATGAATTATCACCTGAAGTATGTTTTAATATGGGTGAATGTATTAATGATCCAGGTGGATATTTTATCATTGATGGTAATGAAAAAGTCATTATTAGTCAAGAAAAGTTTGGACCTAATTTAATTAATATCAAAAATAATCCTAATCTTATCTTTAAATGCTCTGCTGAAATATATTCATCCTCGGAAGATGCAGCAAATATTCCTCGTAAATTAGGCATAGCATTAATACGTGATGATAAAACATTAACCAATCATCAAATTAGTGTATTTCTCCCAAATGTTCGTAAAAGTATACCCTTATTTATTTTGATGAGAGCATTAGGTATTATATCAGACAAAGAAATCATTTCGACTTGTTTATTGGATTTAAAAGCAAACGCAGATTTAATTCCTTTATTCATACCAAGCGTACATGATGCAGGTGGAGTATTTACGCAAGAAACAGCAATTAAATACATCATGGGTTTTATTAAAGGAAATACTGAACATAATACCATGAACATTTTATGTAATTATTTATTACCTCATATTGGTACAACCAATTACATAGAAAAAGCATATTTTATTGGTTATATGGTTTATAAAATGTTGATGGTCTATACAGGAGCGGAAAAAGAAACAGATCGTGATTCCTATAAATGTAAACGAATTGAACTGTCCGGAACATTATTATCTCAATTATTTCAAGAGTATTATGTACAGCAACAAAAAGACATACGAACTCGAATTGATACTGAATATAATTTAAATTCTGGATCATATCAAGAATCCAATATTAAAAAATTATTCATACATAAAGCCTTTGAACAAGAAAGAATGGTTGAATCCGGATTTCGTCAAGCATTTAAAGGAAATTGGGGTTCTTTAGAATATACTAAAAAAATTGGTGTTGTTCAAGAATTATCACGTTTATCTTTCAATTCTATGGCAGCAAGTTTAGTCAAAACAAATTTACCATTAGATGCAAGTGCAAAAGTAGTAGGTCCACATTTATTACATACGTCTCAATGGGGATTATTAGATCCAGTGGATTCACCTGATGGTCCAAATGCAGGATTACATAAACATTTAGCAGTAAGTACAGTTGTATCGAATGGATATTCTAAATTTAAAATCATCCATTTATTGAAAGAATTAAAAATGTTAATTCCTATCACAGAAAGACATCCTGTTATTTTATATCAATTGATTAAAATCTTTGTAAATGGTCATTGGTGTGGTTGTACGGATGAACCAGTTACGTTAGTTGATAAATTACGTAATTATCGTAGATGTGGATTAATTCCACCGTTAACAAGCATTAGTTGGAATATTCGAGAAAGAATGATTATTATTTATACAGATGAAGGACGTCCATTACGACCTGTTTATTATTTAGAAAAAGGAAAAATACAACATAAAGATAAATTAAAAAAAGAGTTTACATGGAATCAATTGTATTCCGGATTTTCACCCAAACCAAATATATATAATACATCCATTCATAGTACTTCTTTTTATCCATTACATAAACTTTATGTAAATGAAGAAGAAGCATTTAAAAACAAGGGATTGATTGAATATTTAGATTCAACTGAATCCGATACATGTATGATATCATTTGACAAAGAAGATATTAAATATTCACATATGGAAATCCATGGCTCTTTAATGTTCAGTCTTATGGGAAATCAAATTATTTTACCTGAACACAATCAAGCTCCTCGTAATATTTTCTCATGTGGTCAATCCAAACAAGCCTTATCGATGTTTCATACTAATTATCAAAATCGCATGGATACCATGGCTGTTGTATTGCATTATGGTCAATTACCTATTGTAAAAACTCGTTATTTAAAATACATCAATAACGAAAAACATCCCTATGGTATTAATGCAATGATTGCTATTATGTGTTATAGTGGGTATAATGTAGAAGATGCCGTGATTATCAATAAAGCAGCAATTGATCGTGGATTATTTAATATTACGTATTATAGTTGTTATGAAGGTAAAGAAGAAGCTGAAAACAATACGATTACAGAAATTACCAATATCAACAATAAAATCATTATGGGAAATAAAACCGGTAAAGAAGGAGTGGATTATTCACATTTAGATGACCGTGGATTGATTAAAGAAAACACATTCATTCATAATGATAAAATAGCATTGATTGGACAAACCGTTTCATTCAAAGAAAAAGAAGGATACATGGATGCATCTGTAATCACGGGTAAAGGTCAAGAAGGATATGTTGATAAATCATTTATTACAGAAGGAGAAGGAAAACGTATTGCAAAAGTACGAATTCGTGAGTTTCGTCGACCTGAAATAGGTGATAAATTTGTATCCAGAGCTGCTCAAAAAGGAACATGTGGTATTATTTTAGAAGAAGCAGATATGCCCTATACTGCAAATGGAAATCGTCCAGATATTATCATTAATCCACATGCAATGCCTACACGCATGACGATTGGGCAAATGGTAGAAATGCTTTATACTAAACCTCATTTAGAATATGGTGGATTTTATGATTCAACTGCATTCAATAGCAAAGGATTTAAAGCAGAATCTTATGGTAAAATATTAACCAAAATGGGATATCATAATTCAGGCACAGAAATGATGTTTAATGGTATGACAGGAACACCTATTGAAGCAAATATATTTACAGGACCATGTTATTATTTACGATTGAAACAGATGGTTAAAGATAAAATCAATTATCGTCAAAGTGGTCCTAAAACAGTCATGACACGACAACCTGTACAAGGTAGATCAAACGATGGTGGTATACGTATGGGTGAAATGGAACGTGATGGACTTGCTGCATATGGTCTCAGTAAATTCATGATCGATTCTATGATGAAACGATCCGATGAATATTCCATTGCAATTGACAATACAACTGGATTAATTGCTGCGTATAATCCACGTAAAAATTTATTTTTAAGTCCAATGTTAGATGGACCATTACAATATATTTATCAGGTTGATAAAGATCCGAGTATTGTCAATATATCCAAACACAAGAAAACATTTAGTGTTCTAAAAATACCCTATGCATTTAAACAGTTATATTATGAATTATTAACCATCAATGTACAAATGAGAATTATTACGGATAATAACATTGATACATTAGATTCACTTTCTTATTCTAATAATGTTAAAAAATTAATGAGTAAACCCAATGAACATATTTCAAATGTCATTCAAGACATCATTAAACAATCCAAAACCATTACTCCATTTATTAATAAACAAAAAGAATTTAAAGAAAGCAAAGAAAAGAAAGAAGATGAAAATCATGAATTCTCGGTAGGTGATTTAGTCAAATATGATCAATACATTTGGGAAATTAAGGAAATTGATAAACAACATGTATTATTAGAAAATGATGATGGTACTCAAGTCAAAACAAATATAAAACGTATTCAATTGCATTATGTGAATATTCAAATCCCACCTTTAGTAGAATTCAATGTCAATGATATTGTTTACTTTAAAAATAATTTAGAAAAACTATATAAAGTCATTCATGTTGTCAATCATTTCAATGTAAACCTACAAGAAATACATGAAGAATATCCTAAGCAATTAGACAATGTACGTATTCGCCGATTGATATTACATGAACCATTCAAAGTACATGATATTGTTTATGTACGAGATGATATCATCATGAATCCATGGTTAGTTGAAAAAATATTGGACGATACAACTGTTCAAATCAAAGATAAGAAATCAAAAGTCATTAATGTTACCGTGGACAAAATTACTCGTCATAAATTGTATACGAGTGGGCAATATAAACAGCTACAAGAACAAGCACTTCAACAACGATTGGACAGTAACATTTATTTATATGATCGTGTAAAATTAAAAGGAAAAGAAGAGGTATGGGTTGTAGATTCAGTTGAATTACATCGTGATATGAATGTGTATAATTTAATTCAAGAAAAAACATACAAAGCATCATCTGCATTGTTAAGTGATTTAGAATTAGTAGAATCATGTAAATTTCCGAAATATAGCAAAGTATATTTATCGAATGATAAATCGAAAACAATATGGACAGTTGATGGATTTTATACACGTGATTATAAACATGGTAAATATTCCATTGTCAATGATAAATTAGAAAAGAAAGATGTATTCCCCGACCAAATGATTATGTATGAAATGCCTCCTAATTCATTAAGAGGGGGAGGATATATCAATACCAATAAATTAGACCCTACTCATATGATGATGGAAACATTTCATCATGGAGGAAAACATGGAGGAAAAACAATTCAAACGGTGGTCACACCTGAATCAAAACCTGATCATGTTCAATTAGGAGATATTAAAACATTAAACGGATCAACTGAATATGTATCAGAATATATGCCATTGATTACTAAATTTAATGAAGAGAAAGAGGATGATAATATAGAAATTATAGATTTAGATCAATTAAAAGAAAAAAAATTAAAAGAATCCGAAAAAAAATTAAATGAAGATGTTGTAAATCTTAGATCATTTGATTCTTTAAATACAGAAGATCGAGCAGAATCCAACATCAAAAAGGCAATTGTTGTATCTAGTGATTTAAGTGGATTACCAGAATAAAATATAAAAATGAAGTATATAAAAATAGTATAACAATAGTATATAAAGAATGGAATCGGAAACAGGAATCATTTCTAAAATCTATAAAGAACGTACTAACTTAATTGAAATCTTAAAAGAAAGAGGTTATGATGTTTCTGATTACGACGATTTTAGTATTAATCATGTAGCTGTATTGTATCAACATGATCAATTGGATTTATTATTGAAAAACAAAGAAGATAAACAAATCTTTGTGAAACATTATTTAGATAAAAAATCTTTACGTGGTAAAACCATTTATGAATTACTTGAAGATTTATACATTACTGGTAAAATTTTAAATAAAAACGATGATTTATTAATCATTACCTTAGATGATCCAAATGAAACCATCACTACCATATTGAATACCATTTGGGAAAATCATGAAATTTATATTTCTGTGATTAGTATTCGACGATTGTTGTTCAATATATTAAAACATGAACATGTACCTAAACATGAAATTTTATCGGAAGAAGATACAATCACATTATTTGATGAATACAATATCAATGAACCCTCTCAATTACCACAAATTAGTAGATATGATCCTGTTGCTGTAGCAATTGGATTAAGACCGAAACAAATCTGTAAAATTACACGTCGAAGTAAATCAGCAATTGAAAGTCCATATTATCGATATTGTATTTAATTTTATGTTTATATTATATAATGAATATAGAATCATTATATAATCATTTCAAACAAGACATTACACATGTTCATGATATGAAAAAAGATTTAATGAAACCTTCTTTTTTTTATGATTTTATGAATCAAATTCAATCTAAATTTAATAAAAATTTATCCACTGTCATTCAATATTATATGATTCAACATGATTCTAAAAATGCATCTTCCCAATTTAATAAAGAAGTCATGAACATGAATCAAATCAATTCTACTTTAAAAGAATCCGAACAAATTCTTTATACACAAAATCAAAAAGTAAATCAAATTATCAATGTTGTTACTGCGGATATTGATAAATTAAGAAAAACCATTAAAGAATTAACTGGTTATACCCCATCTCAAGCAGATCAATTAAATCAATCTTCTCTTGAAAGTGTAAATCAATATACATTGTTATATTCGAATAAATTATATGTCTTTTTCATTACACTTATCATTACTTTAATATTAATGTTTTATCACATTACTTCTAAACTAGATTTTGTTGAATGTATTCTTTTCGTTTTCATATGTTATATTCTTCAGTTTATTTATTATCGTTACCTTACATTATTATTCTTGCCTTCCGGAGTTTCATCGGTAGACGTGATTGTGGATGCAAGTAATAATCCTGTTGCACCACCTGCTTCTTATGTACCTTCTCAATATTGTATGGGAGCAGAATGTTGTGATTTAAGCAATACACAATGGATTAATGGTCAAGGTTGTGTTGCTTTATAATAAAAATTGAACTGTTTATTATTATGGTAAGCAAATGAAACTAAAACATGGAATTGGTCAAGCAAATCAAACACGCTAAAAATTTAAATGTGCATCAATTAAGTCAATACAATGACATGGTTCAACCCTATGAAAAAGATCTACATGATTTTATGCAAACCATATATGGTGATTTGATTCAATATTTTTCAACTTATTTGAAATGTATAGCAAAACCTGTTTATGTTATGATTCAAGATCCATCAAAAATATGTGAATGTGAACATGAAATCAATATCATTCATCAACATTTAGAAATAACCATTTTACAACCCATTCAAAATAAAATCAAAATGTTCATTCGACATCAAAATTTAGAATTTATTAAAATGGTAACGTTATATTTCATGTTAAATATTCCAATGATTATTCATTTATATAGTAATAAGCTTGATCAATTGTATCATCTTATCGATAAACAAAAAAGATAAATAATCTTTTTTTATACTATGAAATCGATTCTAATGAATGATACATCTATTAAAAAGAAATCTTATGTTGATCATCATCTTGATTTTCAAATCCATAAACAATGGATTGATCAATTGTATTTGAATGAAGAATTTGATGAAAAAAAATTAATTGTACAAGAACTAAAACAAAAATTCAATTCTTATAAATATCAAGATAAACATAAACATAAATTTGATCAAGATCAACACATTACCTTTGATGAAATTATTTTAAAATTAAAAGAGTCTCAATTAAAATGTTATTATTGCAACACTGACTTATTTTTATTTCATTCTAAAAAAAGAATCAACAATCAATGGTCACTTGAACGTCTTAATAATAATTTAGGACATTATAATTCAAATACATGCATTGCTTGTCTTAAATGTAACTTACAACGACGTACGGATAATCACGAATATTTTAAACAAGGAAAATCATTAGTCATTCAAAAAATAGATTAATTTCTCTCTTTTTTATATTATGTCTCTTCTAGATTTTTATTCTTTACAATCTAATTATAATCAACTTGAAAACAAATACACTCAATTATTATCCAATAATGATTGGCTTGACCCTAATTCTTCCGCCTACAAAGAAGCTGCCGATTTAAACGGTCAAATTCAATCCACCATAGAACAAATGATTTCTACTTTAAAACAACTTAAAGATAAAAAATTAACTACAATGTATTCCACTTTATTAAACAAGTACAATCAATTAAATGACATTCAATCTGTTCCTATGGATTCAAGTCAATACGATTATAATGTAACGTTATCCAACATGTATTATTATCATTCTTTATTTTGGATTGTTTTATGCCTTATTTTAGCTTTTTTTATCATCAAAATCTTATTTTTTTAATAAAATAAAATAAATCATTTATTTATATGAAACCTGTATTAAATAAATTATCTACTATCAAGGCTTCTCCTTATACTAATTCCACCATTCATACTTCCGATGATAAATACGCTTATGTTACCAATACCGGTATTTTAAAACCTTATGTCGATACCCCTATCTCTTCGAACTGCAATACACCTATGGTTGAAGTATCCGGTAATTTATCTTCTTTGAATTATCCTTTCGGTACACCTATGATTCCTTCTCAATCTTGTGGTAATGAATTAAAATACATCATGTCCATGCCTACTGTTAATACTCCATTGGATGATTATATCAGTGTCGGTCAAGTTGGATACGTCGATTATAATTCTATCTTACATACCATTACTTCCGATTCCATTCAATACAATACCAATTATAACACCGTCAATCAATTACCAATTACAGGAACAAACATGTTGGATTGTTCTACTCAACCATCACCTGTAAAATACGGCGACTATGTTTATATTACACATGATGATTTAGTAGGATTTATGAACAACAGTTCAATTTGCGAATTTAGCAAAACCGCTACCACTGGATTTTATCTTCGCCCGTTGGCTTTCACCGATCCTAACGGTCCTATCAAATATGGTGATCAAGTTGTCATTGCTGCAAGTAATACATCCTTATCATCTTCTTGCGGTATTTGGGGTTGTAAAGTTGCTTCCATGAATACTGAAAACTATCTTATGGAATTTACATCAGGAGTCAACTCCTTTTATTTTCAACCTCCTATCGGGTCTAAATTCAATATTGGTGATCCAATCATGTACAACAATGCTGTTACTATCGCATTTTCATCCGACACAACTAACACTTCTAATTGTGGATGGTATGGATGCTATGTTGCAAAATTGAACCGCTCTAAAAAAATAGAATTCATGATGGGCAAAAAAGGTAAAGACAATAAAACATCCTTTACCATTCGATCGTCGTTAACCCCAGTTGATGCAACGAATGCATGTGATATCAATGACTTACAATCATCTTGTAACAATGACCCAAATTGTAACGGATTTATTTATTCTCCTATCAATAACACATGGCAACCTTTAACTACATCCTCTATCAATGGTTCTACTTTCATTGAATCCAATCAACCCACTTCATTGTACATGAAACAACCTTTTGTAGACATTTCCGATTCATCTTGCCCTACTGATACCATACAACCCATTGATACAACATTGTTCAATCATTATCCTGTTGGTACACAACTTGTACATGATGCAACAGGGCAATGTATGGTTGATTCAGAATATATAGACCAATATTTAAATGATATAGATTCCATCATGAGTCGACAAAAAGATAATTATGATCGTATGCTAAACAAATATAATACAATCTATTCAAATAATCAATCCATGGAACAATCCATCCATTCCAATTCAATGGACATTCAACATAAATTAAATGAATATTATCAAATAGATAAAGAATTAAAGAAAAAACAAAACAATGATGTCTATCAAGCTCAAGAAACAGACAATACCATTTTATATGATCAACAATTTGCAAATGGAAAAATATGGGAAATAATGTCGATTATAGGAATCATTTGTGTTGTTGTTATTTTATTGAAATAATATATATATGACAAATTATAATGTTCAAGAAGTTATGAATACCATTTCTAATTTACAAAATTATGAAGAAGAATTATATTCTAAATTAGTAGAGAACACTAAAAACATTGCTATTGGATCTAAACAACAATTATCATCTTCAGATATCAATACCATTGTTTCACAAATTAATGACTTATCTGAAACCAGAACCAATTTATACAATCTTATTTCACAATCTCTTAATTCAGAAGCAACGAATGCAGCCAATCAAAAAATTAATTTAAAACAACAAACATTCATGCTTCATGTTCTTGAAAATGAATTGAATAAATCTAAAAAATTATTATCCTCCATTGAAGATGATACTTTAAATCAACTTAAAATGGTCGAAATTTCATCTTATTACGTTGACAAATATTATACTCAAAAACGTTTAGCACAAATTATTTTTGTTTGTTGCATCTTTTTAATTTTCATCAGTTATGGAATCAAATCATTTGATAACATCGGCATTCTTACCTTTTTATATCTCTTTTTTATAATTTTAATTTGCATCATTCTTTATTTTGTGTATGATTATTACGTTAGAACCGCTTTTAATTTTAATGAATATGATTGGTGGTTTGCTCCATCTACTCCTCCCATGAATACAAATGATTCAACAAGTGATTCAACAAGCACAACAGACACGTGTGGTAATCCATTTAGTTGTACAAACAATAGTTGTTGTGCTTCAGGAACTATTTGGAGTTCTACCGGATGTGTACCCAACTAAATTTATCTATGTATATTATGGACATTAATGATAAATTAAATATTATTGATTTTAAAAATCAACAAAAATTATCCATGGATTACAATCAAAACAAAGACAAACAAACCAATGATTTATACAATCAAATGATTTCTGCTAAAGAAAATGTAAAAACTGCTCCTTTAAAAGCAGTCCAAGCTACTGAAAAATATTATCATTTTATAGGAGAAAAGGATCATTCCATTGAAATGGAAGCAAATTCTTTTGGTAATGAAATTGCCAACAATCATCAATCCATGGTGGATTCCATTTATCAAAAAATTCAATATTATGAATCTCAATACCAATATTTAAATCAACTCGATGTGATGTTGTTTGATTATTATAAACAAATTTTAAAACAATTAAATCGAGTTAAAAATGATATGTCTCAATCTACTACCAATGATCGTAAAGTATATTATATCAATGAAGAATTAACTACGCTTGATTCTTGGTCTAGATTATTATTGTATATACAATTCTTTATTTTATTAAAAATGGTCATTGATTATGTACGTGATTATGAAAATCTTATGAAATTAGGATTAATTGTGGTATTGATTTTATTCATGACTCCTCTTTTTTATAATTTTTGTGTTTGGTTATTTGGAATCATTGGATATATTGTATATCTTAAACCATTTACGTATACACATTTATAAAATATTTTTTAAATAAAAATATTTTATTTTTTTTTATTATTTTTTAATTATTTTTTAAATTTGCTAAAGCTTTGTCTAAAAAACCTTCTGGTAAACCTTTTAATAATTTACTTGCATTGGTCATCATTGGTTGTAATTGAGTCGCCATGTCCATTAATTGTTTATGTTGTTTCATGGTATTGTCTAACATGCCTTCAACATTGGATAAAGGATTTTCTTTTTTTTCTTTTTCTTTTTTACGTTTTGCCATTCCTTCTTTAATTTCAAAAAAAGATCGGTAAACACATCCTAATAAAATCATCATCATTAAAATAATGTTTTTACGACCGTCAAAATAATAGGTAAGAATACCAACGACAGCCATGACAATTAAAGTATCCCATTTTTTAACGAGAAAATCAGAAATTATATAAATCATTAAAATGAAAAGTAATAAAATATGTATGATTTGATTATTAAAAGGAATATTCTTCTTCATATATTATTTACCTATATTTTTTTGTTTTCTTGTTTTTTATGATATTTCTTTTTTTTGTTTTTTTATTATTTGTTTTTTGTTTTATTTTTGATATATTAAATCCACCAGATGTAGTCCCAAGTAATTTTATATATTGATCTTTATAATTATCTATACTGTCAGGTATATCTGAAATATTTCTATAGTTTTTGTTATAGGTCTGATTTAAATTACGGTTGGTCCCCACACTAATATCTATGTTCTTTTCTTTAATATATATTTTATATATTTTACCAATTAATGATTCAAACTTTAACGATGTTTTTAAATCATCCCTATTTTTTATTCTATATATAGTAAATAATAAATTAATTAATACACCAAATATATTTTTCTCTGTAATTGGACTGGATAAATTAAACATGTGTTTTAATAAAAATTGTGAAAAACAATTTAGTTGTGATGTAGATAAATCTTTTTTATTAAAGATGTATTTAATCATATCATCTATATGATGTTCATTTGTCATTTTTTCTAGATGATCTAAATATTCTGACATAAAGATATAGCCTTTTGTAAATTTAATACCCCAATTATCTATAACACCAATATTATTTTTTTTATTATTACATGCTGATATTTTTGTAATTTCTTCTACTAGTTTTTTAATTTGTATATAATCATCTGAAAATTTATCATCAGTAGGATGTTCTAATGCTAAATATGCTGTATACTTTTTTAGAGTTTCATTTACTATTGGGGAGTTATTATATTCATCATTACCTTGTGCAGCAGCACCTTGACCATTTCCTTGAGCATCAGCAGCTGGACCATTACCTTGTGCATTTGGATCAGGAGAACCTTGACCATTTGCAGCATCAGCAGCTGGACCATTTCCTTGTGCATTTGGATCAGGAGCACCTTGACCATTTCCTTGTGCATTTGGATCACCATTACCTTGATTATTTGCAGCATCAGTATTTGGACCATTTGCAGCGTTATCAGCAGCAGCTTTTGCCTCTGCTTCAGCTTTATCTGCAGCAGCTTTTGCCTCTGCTTCAGCTTTATCTGCAGCAGCTTTTTCAGCAGCAGCTTTTGCCTCTGCTTCAGCTTTATCTGCAGCAGCTTTTTCTGCAGCAGCTTTTGCCTCTGCAGCAGCCTTTGCCTCAGCAGCAGCTTTTTCTGCAGCAGCTTTTTCTGCAGCAGCCTTTGCCTCAGCAGCAGCTTTATCTGCAGCAGCTTTTTCTACAGCAGCCTTTGCCTCAGCAGCAGCTTTATCTGCAGCAGCTTTTTCTGCTTCAGCTTTATCTGCAGCAGCTTTTTCTGCAGCAGCTTTTTCTGCTTCAGCTTTATCTGCAGCAGCTTTTTCTGCAGCAGCTTTTTCTGCTTCAGCTTTATCTGCAGCAGCATCTTTGTCATATATTTTAATAAATATGGATTGTTTATGTGTGGATGAGTTTATTTGTGTATACAATTTGTAGATATAGTTTTTATATATATTATTATATACAGATAACAATTTAAATATGGATTTTAAATTAAAATTACTTATTTCATTAAAATCTAATAAATCTATATTAAATAATATAATTACAACTATTTCATATGTAAATCTAGTAAAATTTGATAGAAAACATGATAAAAATTTTTTGTTACCGACATTATTTAAGTCGTCATTACATGTTACAATGCGGCTGACGCATTCATTTATTAACTCAGTTAGTTTCTGTTTTTTTTTATACTTAGTTGGTCTTTGTATAAAAATGTTAGGAACAATTTTGAATATATCATTTTTTTCCATATCTTTAATAACGCGTTTTAAATTTTCTATAATCTCTTCAAGTTTTGTTGCAACAGATCCATCGTCATTTAATGTAAAATTCATATAATTAAGATCTGGACACTCGATGAACATTGCGGCATCTTCTGATTCAGGAATGGCAATTGGTGGTTTCGGAGGTATGGATAATAGAGGCTGGGGTGGTTGAGGCGGAGGTTGAGGTGGTGGTTGAGGCGGAGGTTGAGGGGGTGGTTGAGGAGGCGGTTGAGGAGGTGGTTGAGGCGATGAAGTGTTTGGTGATATCATTTTTTTTACATCTACTTTTTTATCTGTTATAATATATTTATAGTATATGTATATATTTTGATAATATTGTATTAATTGATTTAATTTATCATTTAATTTTTTTTCATATTTTTCTATTTTTTGATTTAAAGATGTAAGAATAACCACATTATTACTATGTATTAGTGTTTTATATATTTTATATACATTCGTTATAAATGTTGTCAACATACATATTATAAATGGAGTTTGATCATCAACAAATCCAGTCAACCCAAACCATTTTTTTTCTGGTATACATATAATTTCATTATAGAATGATTCTATCTTTTTCATTATATCTGTTTCGAATTGATTTGCATTTTTTTCCGATAAATCTGTGGATGATTTTATGTTACTTACATTTTCTGGATTAAACGATGATAATTCATTATGATCGCGTATTTGTTTGTAATCAACTGATTTTTCAAGTATATTACATACATTTTTATGTAATTGTTCATTACTTATTGTCCCATTATATATCATAAATTCAAGTGTAGGGACAGGTTTTAATTTTTTTTCATATTCTTCATACAATACTTTTGTTGTGTGATGTCTATCATATTCAGTCATTGCATCTTTTAATATATTTAATTTTTTTATTTCACTTATTGTTTTATTATGTGAAACAACGTCGATCATTTGACTACTAAATATTTGATAGTTATATTTTAAATAAATAGTATTATAATATGTTATTTGTGGAGTTATGATGTTATTTATATCTGCTAATATTGTATCCTTTACAAGATCTCTATTCAGTGTTAAGAATTTATATAACAAATATAAATGTGTAATAAATGTTGTTAACATACATTTTATAAATTCAATTTGATTAGATATAGATGGTATGAATGGTTTACTGCATTGTTTTATCATATCTAAATAGTATTTTACATTTTCATCAAAAGTTTTCGATTTCAATATTTTAAAATCATTAAATATACCATTATTGTGTTTATATTTATTAATATATAGTAATATATTTTTATAGAATGCAAGTTTTTCTATTGTATCACATACAATTTCTAAATATACAAGTGGATTTACTGTAGTATACTCTTTTAGATAGTAATCTAAAATGCTGTTGTCTATTAACATTATATCAAGGTTTGGACACCGACTCATGCCGGTTATATCAGCTGTAATATTATCAATTTCAGGTTGAGAAATAACAGGTTGAAGAGGTATTGGTGGTGTTGGAGGTGTTGGAGGAGCTGTTTTATCGGATTTTATGGCATTAACTTGTGCAGTAGTTAAGCCAATATTTAAATTATCAATGATATCTTTTATATCTATTTTGGTGATCTGGTGTTCTATAATTGATTTTTCTACATAAATTGTTGGAGAAGTATCAATTATAGTACCATTTTCATCTAACCTTGTATTTGTTATACTATATTTATAGTATATATATAGTTTTTGATAATATTGTATTAATTCATTTAATTTATCATTTAATTTTTCACGATATGTTTCTAAATATGTATATAGAGTCATATGTTTATTAAAACCCTCAATATGTATTAATAATTTATATATTTTATATACATTCGTTATAAATGTTGTCAACATACATAATATAAATGGAGTTTGATCATCAGTTAATCTAGTCAACCCAAACCATTTTTTTTCTGGTATACATATAATATTCTTCACTAATGTATCCAATTGTTTTATTATAGTTTCTTGGTCAGCAGGATCGGTTAATGAACTAACATTTGTTACGGTTTTATTAAATTCGTCGATTACGTCGATCGTAATTAATTTTTTATCGACCGTCATTAATTTATTAACAACAAGTATTTGATTGTAACTATCTAATTTTTCAAGTATATAACATACAATTTGATATAAGTGTATATCACTTATTTTTACATTATTGTAATGAATTGGATTATATATCATAAAATCAAGTGTAGGGACAGGTATTAATTTGTGTTGTATTTCTTCATTTATTTGTTGATGTACTTCATACCATTCTTTTGTTTTTGGGTGATTGCCATCATACATTTTCATTGCACGGTTTAATATATCTAATTTATTTATCTCATATCTTGTATCTGTTTTATCTTTTTCACTAATGTTAATACCTCTATCAGTAAATTGATAGTTATATTTTAAATAAATAGCATTATAATATGTTATTCGTGGAGTTATGATGTTCTTTATATCTTCTAATATTTTATCATATTCAACCGTTATATTTTTTGTTAATAATTTATATAAAAAATATAAATTTGTAATAAATGTTGTTAACATACAATTCATAAATTCAATCTCTGTCTGTGTGTATGTTATTATCATTGATTTACTACATTTTTTTATATTATCTAAATAGTATGCTACACTTCTATCAAAATCTGTTAATATATTAAAATCATCATCTATACGTTTATCATATTTATATTTATAAATATATTCTAATATATGTTTATAGAATGAAAGATTTTCTATTGTATCACATGCAATTTCTAAATATACAAATGGATTTACTATAGTATACTCTTTTAGAGTATCATCTAAAATGCTGTTGTCTATTAACATTATATCAAGGTTTGGACACCTACTCATGCCGGTTATATGAGAGGTAATAATGGTTTCAATATCATGTTGAGAAATAACAGGTTGAAGAGGTATTAGTGGGGGAGGAATAGAAGGTTGAGAAGTAGTTCCTGAAAATGGATTCAATCTTTCATAAAATGATTTAGTATCATCAGGTATATTTCTAGATGTTTCCGTTTGAAATTTTTTAGTTAATTTTTGTATATCACTCTTTAATTTTGCATTAGCTGATTCTAACTGTCCTATTTTTAATTTATTAGTTTGTAATTGTTCGGAGTTTGAAGTTATTGTAGCATTTTTTTTCGTTTGTTCATCTAATGATAACTTTAATTTTGCTATGGTTTCATCCTTATTAGTATTTTCCTGTCTTAATTTAGTTAATTCTGCTAATTGTATAATATTGTGTCGTTTAACGCCATGTAATCTTGATACAGTCTCGTTAATTGATGCATTTTTTTTCTTTAATTGTTCATTCTCATTATTAACACGGTCTCGATCAGCATTAGCTGCTTGAACTTCTGCAGCTGAATCATTTAACTCTTGTCGAACTGCATTTTCAGCAGCTGCTTGTGCAGTCTGTTGAATAGTTTGTATTTGAGTTTGTGCAGCTTGTATTCTAGCTTGTGCATCTGCTTTTTCTTTATCTATTTCTTTTTTTGTGTTGTCTTCTAATTGTCTTTTTTCAATTTCTAGTTTATCTTTGTATTTTTTATTTTCTTCTTCTGTATGTAATAATTCTTCTATTTTTTTGTGTACACTTACAAAGTCATTTGAAGCTATTTTTGTTTTAGTTGAAACCAAATTTAATAATTGATCTAATTCTTTTGCTTTAGCATCCATGAGCATAGTAGGTTGTGGTACTGGAGGTGGTGGTTGATCTTTTCTTCTTGTTAAATTCATAAATTCAGTAAGTGCAACTGTGTCGAATGGATCTTTTTTTAAAATTATTTTTAATTCCTCAATACTACGTCCTCCTCCTATCATTTTACTTCCGCCAGGCATTAACCCTTGCATTTTATTAAGTAGGACTTCAGTTCCCATTCCATCCATTAATTCAAAGATCTCTCTTGTTTCTGTTAAATTTGTTTTATTATCATCAAATTTAGATGCCCATGCTTTAAATTTTGTCATTAAATCTGCTGTTTTATTTTGTTTGTATTTTCCATTGATTACCTCTCCTAATTTTGTTGCTAAATTATCAGTTACAATTGTTTTAGATTTATCAAAAAAATCAGTTTTAAATGCAGTGAATACCTTTACTAAGGCTGTTTTTAAATCAGTCTGTTTATTTGCGATTGATGCTGCATCCGTTAATCCATTCATATAAGTGTCTACTGCTGACTTAATTGCATCCGTGGTTGCTTTACTAACATATTCAGGTGCAGGAGGTGATGCCTTAACACTATCATACAATGAATCTACTAATACAGTTGATATCACCGAAATACCTGTTTTTATTCCAACAAAATCAGATGGACTTGTTTGATTTAATTTTTCTGCATTTAATTTTGTAATTTCAGCGTTTAATTTTGAAATTTCAGCAGTCAAAGATGCATTTTCAGTTTTTAAAGCTGTATTTTCAGTGGTCAATTGACTCGAGGATTGAGTTGTTGACGAAGAACCTGGCTGACCACATGCATTTAATTTATTTTGTAAGTCTTCTTTATCTTTTGTTAATTGATCAATGATTTTTTGTAATGCAGAATTTCCTCCTGAATTATGATTTAAAAACATAAGAATAATATCAAGACGAAATAATATTTTATTAATGGATTCTATATCAGTTGGAGTTGTATATTGTTTTGCGTCGGAAATCACACCTGATAATTTTTTAATTTTTTCAATGTCTCCATCATTAAGTTTATATCCATTTTTAATATTGGTATGCAATGTATTATTAATACCATCTAATTCTTCTTTAATTTTACTCCAATCGATTGTTTTTAATTTTTCTATTTTTTTCTTTAATTGGTTTGTTATTTCTTCAACCATTTTATATATATTCCTTTTATTATTTTTGTATTTCTTCTATTAACGTAATAATGGCTGAATTCATTTCATTTAATTTAAAAATTAATGATTCATCTACTAATGTTTCAAGATTTGAATGATTACTTAATAAATAACCAGCATGAGTATCTAAATTTGCATTTAAAAAATTAAATATTTTTTTAAGTCCTTCATAAGTTTCAGTAAATAAAGGAGTAACATTAACCGTATTTGATGAGTTAGTTAACATTTGATTATTGATGATTATAGTGAATAAATTATATTGAATAACTTGATATGCATCATATAATTCTTGATAATATAATACTAATTCTTTTGTTTTTTTGTTTAATTGTTTAGCGTGTTCAGATTTAGATAATGGTTGAGAAGTTAAATCAACTATACCTGAATAAGAATCCATGATATTTTTTGTAATTTGATCGAATTTGTTTAATTTTTTAGTAATATATGGGTATATTGTTTTAACAGTTGGGGTTGTATTTATATTTATCAAATGCGTATCAAACAAAAAATTACCATTTGACACATCATATATATTTATTAATCGTTGTTTGATTACATCTCTGTGTGATACAATTGAACTAGTTTGATTATCTACTAATCTACCTCCTAATTGAGCATTAATGAATGAATCGGTGCTTTGCCACTGAAGTATATTTACAGGTTGTGGTTCTTTATATTTAGTAAATTTACTATAAATATCTTGGGATTCTGTTTCAATATATTTTTGATATGTTTGAATATATTGTTTTATATCAAATGTTTGAACACTCTGAGATATATTCATGGTTGGTTGAACTGAACCTGAAAGTGGTTGATTACCAGGACCAGACGAACCAGGACCAGACGAACCAGGACCAGACGACCCAGGACCAGTCGATCCAGGACCACCTGGTGGTGGAGTAGGTGGATTTACAGGGATAACTCTTGTATGTTGTTTTAATGGCTGAAATGTTAGATCTAATTGAGGTGCTAAAGCAGTGTATAACTGATATATATTTTTATATTCATTTCCAGCAGCTTGAATTCCAATTATATCAGTTAAATTTATTTTTTGATATAATAATAAAACTCCATCTGTTCTACAACTCTTATATTCTGGACTATCAACATCACGTACATTTATTATAGTCTTCTTACTATCATCAAGTGTATATTTTGGAAATGTATTTGGATTAAATGATGTATAATGATAATGGCTAGTAACTGTATTTACATTAAAATTAGTGGGTGTAGTATAATCACGCACACATAAATCTGGTTCGGGATGTGCAACTACAACACCTTTTAATTTAAATGCATCAATTCTATCACCACCAACGATATTTTCTCCATCATCTGGATCATAAAAAAATTTATTTTTATCACTATTATAATAGAAAATATTCATGTTAATATTTAATTTAGAATTACCATTTTGTAAATATAACAAGGGATTACATCTACGTAAATCAATAATTAAATGTTTATTTTTTGAAAAATCATATTTATGTGTTTCAGTACGTTTATAAAAAGGTTTATAAGTATTAGTACGAGTATTATCTAAATATTTATATCTAAATGCATCAGTATTTTGTATTAATTGAGGTGCATCATATAATTTTTCTATTTGATCCTTGTTTATTCCAAAAAATTTAGATATTTTATCTATAAGTGGAGTAATGTCTGTCATCAACATAATATTTCCCATATAATAGTTATCATAATTAGGATCTGGAATCGTATGAATAAATTTATTATCAACAAATAATTTTTTATCATCCGCATCACCCTTTGTATTTATACTATTTATATATAAATATTCATGATAATAATAATATAAACTATACTTCGTTTGTGGTTGTTTATTTAAATTTAATAATTTTGAAATATGAACATTTTGATGTAAGACATGATCTTCATCATATTCATCGAAATTAAGAATCAATGTATTATGTATTTCTTCCTGTATATTTATATGATCCCCGTTTTCTAACGATATTTGACTATTATTTCTATCAACATCAATTAATTCGTTATTATTTACATCATATAAAGTATAATCTACTGTTATTTTAAAAAGAATATTATTTTCAAGCAACATTTGATTTATATTTCTTTGAAACTGAAATGGTTCAAGTAAATGAATTATAAATTCTGAATGGTCATTTGGATTTAGTATATTATTAGCTGGATATATAGCAGCAGATAATCCAATTCTATACCAAAAAAATTTATCTGCATTGGTTAATGGTGTATAACCAGATGTTGGTGGATTATTAATTTTACCTATTTCTGTCTCTGCTTCAGTAATCAATTTAGTCCAGTCGTTTATATCCTTAGGATATTTACCATCAAGAGATGCTGTATCTAATGTGTTTATTTTTTTTTTAGGATCATTTACATAATGATTATGAATCATCATTCGATAATATATGTTAATCATTTGTAAAAAATATATAATTCTTTTTTTTAATTTATTAATTTTTTCATCATCATACTCATGTAAAACTTGTCCTTTTAATGGATGAGGATTAGCATTTAACTGATCGGGATACTTTTCACCTGGAATAGTCCTTTTCTGTTTTATGAGATTCCACAACTGATCATTTAAATGAGTAATATCACCTGTTAATATGGGAGTATGTTTAGGTTTATTTATTTTGGTTATATTATTAGGTAATAATTCGACTATATCAATTTCGTCTATATCAGTAGTGTAAAGAAATTCAATAGCCATTACGTTTAAACAGTTATATAATAAATGGAATACCGATGTCATATAACACCATTGAGATCCGTTATGAATAGCAATAGCTTTATCAGCTGGTATATAATTTTTACGTTCATTGAAATCATAAGTGATATTCTTACGAGGATTATTATTACACTCTAATACACGAATACCTAATGGCAACTCATATGGTATAATAGTTTCACTGGCAGGAGCACATACATTGTCATGCGAATACGTTAATCCTTTACCACCTTTACCTTTACCACCTGATTGTTTATTTAAATATATAGTGTAAGGTAAAACAGGTTTTCGACCAGTACCACGACCTGAAGGGGCTTGTCTAGCAGCAACAGGAAATCCATCATAATTAAGTGATAAAGAATGATTCGCAGTTCCATTGAATGTACCGAACATAATATAGTATAATATTTTAACTACTTAACAAAAAACGTGATATCATCGAATAATTTTTTTCTTCTGTATGTTCTTTTAACAATTTTTCCAATAAATTGTACTGTACATATTCTTGTGCTAAATATGCCTCATATTTGTATACATAATGTAATTTATATTTAGCTATAAGTGCAATTCTTTTATCCACTTCATTCATACCTTCTGTATCAGGTAATACAAATGTATAAACTGGTTTTATTAATTTATATATAAATTGATATATCAATGATGGCATATCTTTTTTATTTAATATACTATTTGGATTTGGAATTAGTGGAATTGGTGGAATTGGAATTGGTGGATTAGCTGGATTTCGTGGATTTGGAATTGGTGGATTAGCTGGATTAGGTATTTTCTTTGGTTCAACTATTGGATTATCATATAAATATTGTAATTCTTTTTTATCTATACGTACATATTGTGTATCATATTTCTTTAATAGCATTTCTTCTTGATCTATCATTTCATCCAATATTTTTATTTTTGTATCATCTGGATCTAATGGATTTAATTGTTTTATAATGGTATGATTTTCAGTGTCTATTATACTACGTCTTTCTAACTCCATATCATTATTAACTTCATTATAATAAAGCAAATCATATGGTGGATTTGCATATAATGTTATTTTTCTTAATAAGAATACAATAAAATCATCTATTTCTTTATGATATTTTTTACTATCATCATCACTAATTGTTGTTTTTAGATATCCAAATACAATACATGGTAACATGCATACCATTGTCATCATCATTTGGACCATGTACAATTCATACATTTTAATTGCGATGTAATAATTATCGATATTATCAATATTTTGAGCACGTTGTAGAGGACCACCACCAGCTGGAGGTTGATCTAATGCATAACTTATTTCCAATTTACCGTTATTTGCACGACCTGGAATGTTAATGGTATTGTTAATTTGAGAAATTTCAGTAATTGATGTTTTAATTTCGCCAATTTTATCGTTCTTATCATATGTATTATACAAATTGAATGCTTTATAATATACAACTAATGCATTCGGTGATGTTATGTCAATAAACGGCGTTAATTCATTTATATTTTGAACAATTTGTTCTATGTTAGCGTAGGGTTGTAGGTCATGCGATTGTTTATATGTATCTTCTAATTGTTTAGCTTTATTTAATTCAAATAGTGCATTTCTGGCAGGCGGTCGTGTGGCTTCGTTATAGGGAAAAGGTCCTGGTCCTAATGCTGCTTGTGCACGTGCTTCCAGTTGAGCTATATCAGCAGGTGGTTTAATTCTATCTTTTTCAGCTTTAATCAGTTCAAACCATTCTTTAATGTTGGTTAGATCAGTTGTCCCTTTAGCTGGCTCAATTTCTGGCAATAATGCACACGCAGTAAAAGGTAAAGCTGCAGCTTGGATAGCATTCTTAACCCCATCAAAGATAACCCCTGCAGCACCTATATCTGCTGCACGGTTAATATCAGTATATATGAAAGGATCGGTGATAACATAATTAATAATTCCATATGCATAATCAACAAATCCAAAAAACATTATATGATTTTTTTTTCGTTTTAGTATAGGATGATTGTTATCATCACCTAATCCAACTGCGGCGTTGTAATTTGCAACACTCAGGGCGACATAAGCATTTTTTAAATTATCAAGAAGAAGTAAATAAGCCGCCTTACCACCATTAACAGCATTACCACGAAATTGTTGCAACCCAGCAGGAGGAATAAGTGCGTTGATTTCTCCATTTAATACACCTATTCTATTCTGAACTGCCTGGATAATTCCAGTAGTATCTGCTACTATGTTATTAATCATTCCATAAAGAGCATTAATACGGCCGTCATAGTGAATAACTCTATTATTTGCAGTATCAGAAGCTTGGTGCGAATCAGCAGCTACTGTTGCAGGATCAAGAGGTTGATTAGGATCATTATTATGAGCATTGTTATATTGTGCTATCTCTTGTTCTATTTGATGTATTATTCCTGTATCATGATTATATTGTACTAGATTTGCCTCCGCTATTAGAGCTCTTAATTTAATTTGAAAACAGAGCAATGTTGCTTGAAGAGTTTCATGGTATTTTGTTTGAGCTTGTAAAGCTATACGCAGTGTGTTATTTGCATTTGCAAATGCGTCGGCATCATCCAGAGCGTTGTTTGCTAATACGTGACTAGCAGCTGCTTGTGCACGATTAACATTGATTGTTCCTTGATGACCATTCACTATAACAACATTCTGATTAAGTGTAGGTAATGCACCAAGATCAATGTCAACAACCGCTAATTTTTCTTGAGTATAATCACGCATTTCTTGAGCATATTGTATCGCAATTTCAGCAGATCTAAATGCAAGTTTTTTTGATATTTCAATGATATCATAAACATGTGTCATAATTTGAGCTACTTCTCTATCTACATTTTTATATAACGGACCAGTTCTTTGGAAAGTTACTGGATTAAGAGGTCTGAGTGCATCGTCTCTATCAGTTTCTGCTAAATCAGATTCATTTTGTAGGCGTTTAACCTCTCCTTCAAGACGGACAATTTCTGCGGTTATAGCTGTTTTATGTGGTTGAATTTGCGTTGTTATGTTTGATTTAATATATGTAATTTCAGTATTGATTAAACCAACATAATCGTTCATTTTATCACGCATTGTATATATATCTGCTGTTGTTGGAAATCGTAAAGCATTATTAAAAGCACGATCATTAGGCTGATGAACACGCATTTTATTATATACATCATGTGTATCTCTAATTAGAGGTTGTATAGTTTGATTGAAAAAATTTTCACGATTACGATTCTGGTCAGTATATTTCATTTGAAGAATCACTTCTGCACCGTCATTTAAATTAACTACCGCATCATTGATATCAATAGTTTCGTTTATATTTTTAAATAAATATTTATGAGATGAGTCAATATGATTATCACTTATATTATATAAACCTGTAGCATATATAGACATATCATTTGACATGACAGGATTATTATCATGTATGATTAAATCCGTTAATATATTTATTATACGTATTGTATCGTTGATAATATTATTACCTTTATAATCAAGATTAATATCTAATTGCGCATACCCTAGATGTTGTTTATCATTGTAAATACGATTAAAATCATGAAATAAATATAAGATTTTAATTAGTCTGATTTTTTGAATTTTATTAGATTCATTTTTTAAAAATGATGGATATACATATTTAATTATAGTAGAGTTAGTATCATAAAATTGGTTATATTTTTGTTTTATCTTATTAGATAGTTGTTGAATATTAGGAGGATCAACTACTGGAGGTGATAATAATTTAGAAACATCAATACCAATCACAGGTTTATTACCATTTTTATATACTTGTGTTTTGCTTTGTATTAATGCATATATAACATAATAATAATAAAAAATTAATTTACTATTTACAATGTGTACATTATTTTGAGTATTATCATATGATCGATGATATAATTCTTCTAATTTTGTTTGTATGTTATTAAAAATATCATTTTTATATAATTGATCATTATCCATTAATAATGATGTAATATCTATAGTTTCTTCATATGGTCGTTCTTTCTGCATTCCATAGTTGGCTTTTGATAATTTTTCTATCATACTAATATTTATTTTGCTAACATTGTTCGATAGTGGTTGATATGCAGATTTAAACTTTTTAAATAATAAAAATAAAGGTAAATCTTTATCTTTTGGACGAGTTTTATTAATCAAAAAATCAAGAGTTTTATCTTCAGTTGTAGATAAAATAGCAGGTTGATAAAGTTTTATTAATCGAATCAATTCGCTGTATTTACTATGTTTTAACACCGTACCGTTAAGTACATTCTCTTTTTTGGTTTTAAATAATATATAAAATTGATCAATCAATCTGATATATTGTTCTATATTTAATAAATAATACATTGTATTTTGTATACGTTGATCCGTTTCATTATTTTCATTTGCATTTACAATATTAAATCGTGTTTTTGAAGATGTAGTTGGACCAAATCTTTCATCTAATAAACCTTTTACTATTTCTTTAATATGTAAAATATCAAATTTATTTTTGATGTTTGAAATCAATACATATATATATTGACTTAATCCTCGTAAATCTTTAATATAATTATTATTTATGGTAGGTACGTTTATGTCTTGTATTTTGAAGCTACTGTTAAATGTAATACGACGATCCGTTATTGGGTCTAGAAATTCATTAACCAAAAACCCTGAATTTTGTTGATAAAAGGTGTCAATGTGTAATAATTCCAATATAAATAATTGAATGTTGGAGATTGCAAATGCGATGATGGTTTCTAGCATATCATTACCAATAGCAAAACTATATTGTTGTTTTAAAATAGCTAATTTAGCCGGATTACCGCGAACTAATGGTTTATTATCTTCTTCAACTTCTTCTTGTGTTTTTTTAGTTTCTTCGGATGGTTTTTTGATTCCAAATGTATAGTTAAACATGTCACTAAAAGTTGATTTCTTAGTTCCTGTTAATTTTTCTTCCATTAATTCGAGTAATTCTTTCATTTGTTCATGCATTTTTTCTGGATCGATCTCTGTATCCGATTTCATTTGTTCAGAAATTTGTTTCATGATTGCCTGTATAATTTCCAATGCGGATTTGCCTTGGATTTGTTCTGTTGGTATGGATTGATATTCATCGTGTACTTTTTTAGCAAGATCATTGATTGTGGATAATCTAGTTTTTAATTGTTCAGCATTTGTTAAATTATCATTAATTTGTACTAAATTTTCAATAGTAGAAGTAATGATAGGTAAATCCATTATAATATAACTAGATTATAAAAATCTAAGTGTTTTTTTTTTATTTCTTTTGTTTTTTTTTGTTTTTTTACCACCCTGAAGACTTAGTTGTTGTTGAACATTATTCATTTGAAGATCGAATCCTTTATATGTTCCATCTGAATTTTTTTGAATATTTTCAATCTTCATATATTTATTTCCGCCTGTAAATATATATAATTTAAATTCTGTAGCAGATTTAGGACTAATAAACAATAATTTTAAACTACCATTATCATTATAACATACAAGACTTGGATATGTTGTTTTAGTATAATTATCAGATGTAGCATCATATTTGTTGAATATATAATAAGTAGTACCATCTAATGGATAAGAAGATGCTCTTAATTTTAATGTATGTTTTCCTAATGTAATACTATTTGATCCAACATTTAATCCTCCAATATTTCCAGAAGGTAATACATCAGCTAATTCTTTTGGAAATGTATCGGTATATTTATCACCTGAACTAGGATTACCATTATAACCAGGTGGTTTAGATGAGTTTAAAAAATTTTTAGCAAAATTAATTATTTTATCATCTATTTTCATGGTTTGATTATTACCACTTTTAATTGTTTGTCCACTAAGTGTTTCAATATTTGAAACAGATAATTGTTCTGATGTTGTAGTAGGTGTTGCTGCGGGAGTTGCAGCTGGTGTGGCTGCCGGAGTTGCAGTGGGAGTAGCAGCTGGTGTATTATCTGGTTTTGCAGCTCCAGTAGATGCATTGTTGTCCTTTGCATTATTATCTTTTGATTTTTCCATGGATTCATTTGCCCCAATGATTTTAGTACGAATTAACGATAAATTGGACATCATATTTTCAATGTTTTTATTGATGTCATCGCTTGATGTTTTGTCCATTAAATTAAAGATGTGTTCAACAAGACCGTAAATGATATGTAAATCATTGATTCCTTGTAAAGTTAACGGTTCATCGGATGCAGTTAATTTATCTGTTTCTGATAAAATATACATGACATCTTCTTGAATGATTTTTAATTTTTTAAGAAGATCATTTTTATGGCGAATTGCTTGTTCAATGCTTCCTAATCGTTCTTTGATTTGATTTGTCATATCAGAAGATGTTAATAAAGGCATCGAACCTAAATCCTCAGTATATACGTTGGGTTTAGTAGGTTGAGAATTAGAATCAAAAGTAGGTCGACTTACTTTCTCCGTTTCATCAATATCCATTTGATCTGTATCCATTTTATTTGAATGTATACTTGTTTTTGCTTTATCAAATAATTTATTCATTATATAATATAATAAGATTTATTTTATCACGGTATCAATTTGTTGAGTTCTTTTTTGTTTTTTTAAGATTTCGTCATAAATTTTCTTGAAATTGAACTGTAATTCTGATAAGGTAGTATCATCATTGATATCTTTGAAATGTTCGTTAATATATTCTAAAATAGAATGTAAATGATTGATGCATTGATCCGATTCAGTTTGTACTGATTTAAGATATGTTTCATAATCTAATTTGGTTTGATTTAAATAAGGATTGGTATTGTCTTTTAATGTTAAATAATGAGATTGAATAAAATCTTTAAGTTTATCCAATTCATCGTTATAAGCAATGATAAGTTTATCTCTTTCTGCTAAAGTAATACTCATTCTAATATAAAGATAGATTAAAATTGTTAATGAATAAATATAAAAACAATCTCATAATTATATATAAAAATGGATCGATTTACTATGTTTCCGATTAAGCACGAAGACATTTGGGGAATGTATAAAAAACAATTAGATTGTTTTTGGCGTGTGGAAGAGGTGGATTTATCTAAAGATTTAACCAGTTGGAATACATTGAATACCGATGAACAACATTTCATTTCTATGATTCTTGCCTTTTTTGCTGCAAGTGATGGTATTGTTATGGAAAATTTAGCATGTAAATTTATGTTAGATGTGGTTGATAGTGAAAGTCGTGCCTTTTACAGTGTCCAAATTTTCATCGAAAACATTCATTCGGAAATGTATAGTTTATTGATTGATAAATACATTACAGATAAAACTAAAAAAAATCAACTCTTTCATGCGATTGAAGAATTTGATTGTGTTAAAAAGAAAGCAGACTGGGCATTAAAATGGATTTCCAATGAAGATTACAATAAACGTTTGGTTGCATTTGCATGTGTGGAAGGTATATTCTTTTCGGGTGCATTTTGCAGTATTTACTGGTTAAAGTCACGTAAATTAATGCCAGGGTTAACCTTTAGCAATGAATTAATTAGTCGAGATGAAGCATTGCATACAGAATTTGCAGTGTTATTGTACAGTAAATTAGAAACTAAATTATCAACCGAAGAAATTCATACGATAGTAAGTGATGCGGTTACGATTGAAGTTGAATTTATTACAGATGCATTACCATGTAAATTAATTGGAATGAATTCAGGATTGATGAAACAATACATAGAATATGTTGCAGATCGATTGATTGTGCAATTAGGGTATCCAAAGTTGTACAATTCAACGAATCCATTTTCTTTTATGGAGATGATATCGATTGAAGGAAAGACTAATTTTTTTGAGAAGAGAGTAGGTGAATATTCATTGGCGAATAAATCGACGGAAGACATTGAAAATATGTTTGATTGTGATTTTTAAATTAAGATATGTATTTATAATGAAAATCGATAAAATATTCATTATAAATTTAGATTATCGTGAAGACCGACGAGAATCGGCAAAAAATCAAGTAGAGAAATTAATTCAAGGAACAAATTTAACTTATGAATTTTTCATTACAAGTAAACCTTTAGAATGTCCGGATGATTTTTTAATTGAACCACCTACATGGTTTAAAAATGGTAATTTTGATGAATATCGACTAGGATCTTATGGATGTATGCAATCTCATATTAAGGTTATGGAAATAGCAAAATCAAGAGGATATACATCGATTATGATCTTAGAAGATGATATTGGATTTTCAAATGTAAAAATAAATGATGTATTAAAAAATGTAATCATTGATGTAGATATGTTATATTTATCAGGCAGAGATGAACCTGGTAAAACTGAAAAAATAACAGAACATTTAAAATTAACACATGGTACAATCACAACGGGTGGATACATTGTGAATGAAAAGGCAATAAATTATATATTAAAACATATTAAAGACTATAAAAAAGAAATCGATCTGTTTTATAAGGATCATGCCCAGCAAAAATTATGCTGTTGTTCATTACATCCATATATTGGAATACAATTACAAAGTTATTCTGATATCTTAAATCGTGTGGTAAAATATTTTTAAAACATAAATTAAAAAAATAAAAAATAATAAAGATTAATTCATCATACGTTGAAGATCCATATTGAAAGATTGAAGATGCCCAAGATACCAAAAATGTTTCCATGCTTGATTTGTGCGTTCCATATCATATCCACATATTCGAACTAATTCGAAATACATCACTACATAGTAATAGGAACAATTTACTAATTTCTTTTCTTGTGTTCCATCATTCATGTATAGAATCATGTATACATATTTAGAATTACATACATCTGGTATATGTTGAAAGATAGGAGGTTCTTTGAAGCACATTTCTTTTTTTATTTAAAAAAAATAGTATGATTTCAATTTTATTTATTAATTAAATCATATTTAAAGCCATCTAATTTTCCATCATTCCACCAATGATTCCATGTCGTTAATATTTGATAGGTATTGTAATTTGATTTTCTCATCAAATGAAAATACATAATTGCATATGGATTTGTAGACTCAATGATTTGTTTTTGTAATACTGTTCCATTATCATTGTAAATGGTCATATAAACCACATTGTTTTTTGAATAGGAAAATGTTGGAGGAAATTTCATAGTTTTAATGATGTATTTCATTAGGATATTAACAGTTCAATTTTTAAAAATATGGATTGAGTATATTCATTACAAATATGATGATCGAAAAGAATAATCCTACACCTACTAGTTCTATACATGTAGTAAATGAATGAGTTTTATAAAAACTTACAAATTCATATACAATGAATAGATTGTACATCATGATTCCCATAAAAAATGCTTCCATTGAAGTATGATGGTGTTCATGTAAATAAAATATAGTATAAATCAATGAAATTTTCATCATCATAATACTAATAAAACTTGGATAACCAAAATAACAATGGTATCCACCGGTTCTTTCTTTGATCGTATCAACTGCGATATCTCGTTTATGAATTCTAATAAATGGGTCATCTTCATAATAAATAATTTCTTTTCTACGTTTTAGAAAATGTTTTTTTATAAATTTGTTTTTTCTTATGTTGACGTTTAATACACCATAAGTTCTACACCATATGTTATATCCTATAATAATAATGAGTAATTGATATAATCTTTGCATATTATATCAATACATAAAAAAGAATGATTTTATAACGACAAATGAATGGCAACAATACCATATTTTTTTTCATTTTCAGGTGTATAATATTTATAATAGACATCCATTCCATCTTTTATATTGGATATACTTGGTAAACAATGTTTTAATCTTTCTTTGGTTAAATACGATTTAAAAGATGTATAATGACATACTTTTGATATCGTTGTAGTAACTGATCTATGATTAAAATCATCATTGTACCATTCTATGATATCCCCTTCTTTCATTTCACCAAATCTACCTTTGTTTAATCTTCCTTCGACTTTTTTAATCCTAATAATATTAAACTAAACCATGGCTCACTTACGTGTTCAACGTACTTCATATTATATCTAAATATAATATTATAGGTATGTCTTTAAATCAATTTTTTTAAATATAAAAATTGATTGAAATGAAATAAAAAAAGTAAGGTAGAAAAGATGATAGAATCGATTAATATTGCAAATCAAGGTCGGTTAGATGTGCCTGATTTATCGGAATACAAACATATAAAAACCGTATATTGTGCTCTAAATAGAATTGAATCCTTACCGATGATTCCATCATTAACAAAATTACATTGTTCTCATAATGAAATTGTGAATATACCTAGTTATCCATTATTAAAAATATTAACTTGTTTAAGAAATCAAATTATAAATATTTCCAAATATAATCATTTAGTATCATTGATATGTGGTTCAAATAGGATTGAACGTATAGAACCGATGGAAAATTTAATAGAATTAACTTGTGAAAACAATCAATTAACAGAAATTTCAGGATTTCCTAGGTTAAAAAAATTAGTTTGTTTTGGAAATAAGATTCAACGAATTGCAAGTATGAAACATTTAGAATATTTAAGTTGTTCTTCTAATGATTTAACCGAATTACCAGAATATCCAAATCTTAAAGAATTGTATTGTCAGTATAATAAAATTACAAATTTACATGAATATTCTAAATTAGAAAAATTGTATTGTCATCATAATAAAATACATGGAATACATACATTTCAATATTTAACTGATTTAAATTGTAAAAATAATTTCATTAAAAAACTTCCATGTTTACCCAACATATTATATTTAAATTGTAGTTGTAATCAAATAAGAATGATTCAATCATCATCTACGTTACTTATCTTAGATTGTAGACATAATAAATTATCACACTTAAATAACTATGATAATTTATTGGAATTAAACTGCGATGATAATATGTTATACAATCTACCTTTTCTTCCTAAATTAACTGTATTAAGATGTACCAATAATTATATTGAATCATTACCTTATTTTAATATGGAAGAAATAAATACAATATGTATATGTGGGTCTAGTCCAATTGCTAATTTATTATCATTGGAAGAGTTTGATCATGTAATTATGTATATATATGATTATGAGCGTAATCAAATGATATTCAAAAAAAATATTAAAATCTATTATCAATTTAGGTTTACCTATTATTGTCTTAAATATAAAAAAAAATTACGAGATATATTATGGGAGAAAATTCGTAAACCCAAAATCGAAATGAAATTTTCACCGATGGAATTAAAAAAATATTTAGAAAATAAAGAGGATTATGAAAATGCAATTGAAGAATGGGATTAAAGTTTATATTTTTTTATAAACTCATCCATATTTTGTGTTCCCATTGACGAATTACAAGATTGACATATTGGACGTAAATTATTTGTGGATATTTCACCTCCATTTTTTTCAGCAATCACATGTCCACAATGAAATGACATTTTATCAATTTCTGTTAATTTACAACATAAACATAAACTTGTACCGAATGTTTTTCCAACCCATTTGTTCCATACATTTCGTTTTACAGGCAAAGGTATAAATTTTTTTTTATAGGGTTTTTCATCTTCGATTGTAATGATTTCATGTTTTGTTATAAATGGTTTGATTTCAATGACTTCATCTTCATCTTCAATTTCTATAATATCAGGGCATACATATCGCATGATAGTATCACCTTCTTCATCAAAATAATCCATTTAACATATTTATATTTTTTTATCTTTAAATATATTTTTCAATTTATTAAAAAATAAAAAATCAAGTAAATGGCGTGTTATTTTTAACAAAATGGTTACACTTCCACCCGACTGTATGTTACTACGTTGTTCTACCTGGATAGCAGATACAACCTTTCGAATACAATCTCTCTTTTCCGATTCTCACGAATAAGATAATATTTGGGTTCAATTGAATTGGTTTATGATACACATCGGCAAACTCCATTTGCCTCATCCGTTTTCTAGTAATCAACTGTCACTAAGGATACGCATTTAATCCTTTTTTCCAGGTCCTGCCCCTCAGCGTAGGGAACAGGGGGGTGGGAGGCAACACAGGTCATGCATAATAAGTGCAAGGCTTATGCACAAATCGAAATGACCTGCATCACCTCCCGGGCGTTTACTCATCAGCGCCCTCCCCGGCGTGGGAGGGGGTCTGAGCAGCCGCAGAGTTGGGTTGGGTGAGTTCGGACTCCCCGGGTTTCTCAAGCTCGTTCCCCAGCTTGGGGTGAGCGAGACCCAGAGGGTCGTCGGGTGGATCATTCCCGCCCCCCGGCGTGGGGGTGGGCGTGACCCGGGTGGGGTCGGACTTCCCGGATGCCTCGTTCCCGTCCCCCGGCATGGAGGTGGGAGAGACCCCCGAGGGGTCAGGTGCAGTGTAAAGCACCGGTGGACAGTCGGAGTCGATCGCTTTGAAGCGTCGTAGCATCACCTTAAAGAAATCAGCCGCCTCGGCACGAACGTCACGTTCGTCATCGATGCGTCCAAACCGAACAGCGATGTTCAAGCGAACCACAAGATCGGAACAGCAATTGCCGCACCGAATCAGGAATTCGTTGATGTTCGCTGCCATCTCGGCAGGAGTCATGGCTGGAAACATCTCATAGGCGAGAGGGGTGAAGCTCTCCTTGGTTGGCATCCCTCCATAGATCGAGTTCGTCAAAGAGGCGAAATCGACGCAGAAGAACAATGCACCCAAGAGGGCTTTCCCACTGACTCCGTCGAAGATGGGGAACATGTCCACACCTTCGGTGAGAGTTCCAGAGAACTCGGTGTTCTCTTTGGTGTAGACGGGGACTCCGCCATTCTTCACAGTGGAAGCGACGATGATCCATTTAAAGAGCATCGTCATGATTCCCCTGCGGGTAAGTGTCGTCATCCCGGCGATTTTATCCGCCGGAAATGAAGCCAGTGACTCAGTGAACTTCGTAGATTCGAGGAAACTAAAGTCAATTGTTCCCTTGTACTTGCGTTCAAGCCAGTTGATGACCTCCCACTGGATGTCGATGAAGAGCTTCTCCATGTCACCGGGGGTATAGTAGGCTGGCTTAATTCGGTCCAAGAACGTCTCTGGAATAATGCGGAGTCCCACCATGATGACGATGAGAGCTCGAGCATTGTTTGCGAGGAAAAGCGTCTTCGTAGGATCAGCGGGATCAGTCAGAGTTTTCAGGCACAGTGCACCCCAAGTGAAAACCTGGAATGAGTACGTGCCGTCAGCATTCTTAATGAACAAACCGTTGATGATGAAGACCTTCCCAGCGGACTGGATGGATGCTTCCTTGCAGATCATGACCCAGACAGGGTTGAATGCACGGAAACGTCCGGTTGGCGAGTAACACATCTCCAGGAAAATGAGTCGCACAGGATGGTTGGTATCCCATCCTGGAAACACACCTCCTTCTAGGTGAAGTCTCTCGCAAAATGAATCAGATGATCCGATCAGGTTGAAATCCGCATTGGTGCGGACCTTGACCGGTTCACCTGTTTTGGGGTCAACGACAGGTTTCCCTGTAGTGGAGTCAATCTTGTCTTCATCCGTCGGAAGGTGTGGTAACCCTTGCGCAGCGATACAGCCGAAATTTTCCCCAGTTGAATTGTCCGCAAAAGTTTTCTTGGACGCTTCCTTGACGAGTTGTGAATGCAAAAACACAACTGACGACTTGGGGTCGTACTTGTCGGCGGTAAATTTGTCTTGGGTGATGAAGATCAAGTTGAACGGAAACGTCAACCCTGAACATTTGTTCTCCGGCGACAAACCGGAGCAGGAAACCCACTCCAAGTCAGACGGCTTGATGCCTTCATTCTTGATGTGAGCTAACATGCACTCGTGGAGGGGAAAGATGAGCCAGCCAGCAATCTCGTCCGCTCGGCTTTGTTCATCAGTGACGATGATCAAAGTATCGAGTTTCTTGAAAAGCTTCTGGATTTCTGCGTCCACAATATGCTTTGCGTGTTTCGAGGAATCGATCGCAGCCTGAACCTTGCTGACGAAGTCTTCGAAGATTTTGATCAAATCGTCGACATCGCCTTGGACATGTTTGGACTGTTGGACCTTTCCATCCGTGAGCAAGACCGCTGTCTTGAACCGGTTGAGGACACCTCGAAACGATGCCAAGAATTGTTTGTGGTTTCCCTCACACTCCTTGGCTTTTTGCATGAGGTAAGCTGTACTAAACTTAGCGCATTCCTCATAGGTTAGGGCTTGATTCGCAGCACTAGCAGTGCTGCCTGTGGGTTCCTTACCCCCCACACCGGCTTGATTCTCCGCACCAGAAGTGCAGACTGTGGACGCCGTACGATCCACAGGTTTGGGTGGGGCTTCAAACCGATCATGGTTGTAAAGACGAGCAAGATCCGACGGAGTTAAATTGTCGAACATGCTGCCCGTGGACGCCTTACCTTCCACAGGTTGGGGCGAGGGTTCTTCACCTGCACACGCAGTGCCACGGTTAGATCCCCCATTTTCAGATTGCTTTTCAACCCCAGAAGGGGAGCATCCGGGCTCTTTAAGACCCGACTGTAAGCCTTGTTTTCCGTTTCCCTGCAACGGCTTAAGATTGTCAGGATTAGCGATGCCTTCAGATTTGGTTTGACCAGCAGGGCTGGAGCACTCTTCAGGAGAGAACATTTTCAAGACCGAACAACAGAAAGCGTGTCATGCCTTTTTTTTGTAATTTCATAATTTCTTCAATTTTTTTATACTATTACATATACGAATCTATATTTTCGGTTATAAAAATTTCAAAAAAAATAAAAAATAAATAAAAATTAAAAAAAAATAAAAAAAATAAAAAAAATAAAAAAAATAAAAAAAATAAAAAAAATAAAAAAAATTCAAAAAAAAAGAAAGTCTATAATTATATTTACTTTTCAGAAATGGACAAAAAAAATGTCCAAATCCCAAAAGTAAATATAATTATAGAGATTTTTAAAAACGCAAAAATCGGTCCTTACCATAATGGTCTAAACGAAAAAAATGACTTTTCAATTCCTTACCATAAAATTTTCGGTCCTTCTGGACATTTTTAAAAAGACAAAATTGTCCGCCACTTTTTTATACAAATTTTTGTATTTTCAAAGTGGGTACAATTTTACTTAATATTTTTGTTATCGTAATAAATAAGAAAGACATTTTTAAAATTAGATAATTTACATCATAATTATACATTTATATTAAAAAGTGGCACATAAAATTCATTGAATTTTTAACATCATTAATCGTAATATTATACTTAATGAATTTTACATATTAAGACCATAAAAATGTCTTTGTATAAAAAGTGGCGGACATTAAAAATGTCCAATCGGTTCAGTCACAAAATTATCAATGTATATTAATATTATAAGATGATAATATGCTAACAAATAAAATTGTCTATCTGATTTTATTTGTACAATAAATACATTTTTGTATCTTTTTGTATATAAAAAGTGGCAACTAAATTACAAATATAAAATATATACATAATCAATGTATAAATTAAATATATTTTTTACAAAATCACATGACGCCTAAAATTTTGTATAAAAAAGAGGCAGCCTATAAAATATAAAATTAAGAATATAAATATAATTTATATACCTAATATATAATGTATTATTGTGAGAAATGCAAATATGAAACAAATAAAAAAGATCATTATAATAAACATTGTTTAACGATAAAGCATAAGAAATTGAATGATGAATATGTAGAGTCAAAATTTAATTGTCCAAATTGTGAAAAAAAGTACAAGCATTTGTCTGGGTTGAGATATCATCAAAAAAAATGTATAGAACCTAAAAAGATAACTGAATTAGAAATGAAAATGATGATGGAAAAGGCATTGCAAGATCATTCGAATGAAATCATTTCTTTATTTGAACGTGAAGAAAATAAAGAAATTACCAAATTAAAATCAGAATTACGTGAAAAACAAAATGAAATTGATCGATTGATACCCTTGATTGGTAATAAAACAAATAATTTCAATCTAAATATATTTTTAAATGATCAATGTAAAGATGCAATGAATTGGGATGATTTTGTAAAGCAATTAACCTTTACATTCAATGAAGAAAAATCAATAACAGATGATATAAGTGATATCATATGTTCTAGTATAGATGCATTAGGGTTATATAAACGTCCAATACATTGTTTAGATTTAAAGCGTAAAAAATTATGTATCAAGAATGGTGATGAATGGGATAAAGAACCGGATATGAATTTATTGAAAAAGACAACAGAACGTGTACAACATCAATATAAGCATATATTGGACGAATGGGAGGCATTGCATCCTCGATGGTTTGAAAATGATTCAGAAGCAGTAAAATTTCTTCAATTGACCAAAAAGTATGGTGATCCAATTGATTTTCAAAGATGTATGAGTAAAATAATGAAGACATCTACCGTACCCAAACCCAAATCATTAATATCATAATTAAATTGATTTAAAAATAAGTTAATACTATAATAGTATTAAGTAAAATGGACTTAACAAAGTTGTCAAAAATCGAGTTATTAACAAAATGTGAAGAGTTAGGAATTACAAAATGCAAATCAAAAAATAAAAGTCAATTGATAGATATGATACAAAAAATGAATATTCATAAAAATCCGATTAAAATTGTATCATTATTTGCTGGTTGTGGAGGACTAGATTATGGGTTTCATAATAATCCATCCTATACACATATACTTGTAAATGATTTTAATAAAGATGCATGTGATACATATGAATATAATTTTGGAATAAAACCAATATGTTGTGATATAAAAGAATTGATGGATATACCTGATTTTGATTTATTAATTGGAGGATTTCCATGTCAAGGTTTTTCAATGGCAAATCCATATCGATCAGAAAAGGATGAACGCAATACATTATATTTGGAAATTTTAAGAATTTTAAATCAAAAACAACCATCCTATTTTATACTTGAAAATGTAAAAGGAATATTAAATATGGGTGGATATGATAGTAATATAGATAAAAAAAATAAAACTGGAAGAATCGTAAAACATATTATAGAAGATTTAAAAATATGTGGATATAGAGTTGAATTTAAATTATTTAAATTAAAACAGTTTGATGTACCCCAAAAACGAGAAAGAGTTATATTTATTGGAGTAAGAAATGATTTAGAATATAACATAAAATTTCCAATTGAAAATAATAATGAATTAACATTGAAGGATGCAATTGGTGATCTACCAATTGATTATATTAGTGAAATTCAACATATAGGAACAAAACATAAATGTAATGTAAATGGATTTTTAGGAAATCGTGAATTAAAATGGGATGAACCATCGCCAACTATTACTGGTAGAGGTGGCGGAAGCGGTGGTCCAGTTATACATAATCATCCTAGTTTAAAACGACGATTAACTGTACGAGAATGTGCAAGGATACAAACTTTTCCAGATCATTTTATATTTAAAGGGTCAATTTCATCAATGTATAAACAAATTGGTAATGCAGTTCCTTGTAAATTTTCAGAATATTTATCTAAAATATTTATCTAACATATTAATATAAAAAAATATTTTTTTTTATATTAAACGAAATCTAGGATGTCCTCGTGTAATTCTTTCAAATTTAATTTTAGAAATATCATGTAAAATATAATATCCTTTTTTTTCATCTACAAATATAAGTATTTGTTCTGAAAATATATTAGTTAAATCATTTAAGGATTGATATAATGCATCTGGATTTTTTATATATTCATGTGATATAATATTTAATAATTTCAGTATTTTTTTATAGATATCATATTCATCTGGTATATCTTCATTTAAAATTAAACATATATTATAATAATCAAGTAAATTCATTTCTATCAATGTACCATCTTTTTTCATAAGAGGTTTTATCATTGGTATTGTTTTCATATATTCATTTCTTTTATTGTGTAACATATGTAGTATATGATTTAATTGTTTTAAATTTGATACACATAATTCATCTGGACTAAGGTTTTTGATATGTTGTAATAACTTGATTTCTTCATCTGTAAAAATATTTAATTCTATAATGTTTTCAAATGAATTAAATAAATTTGATATTTTAATTTTAATTGGTCGAAGTGCATTACGTCCTTTTACTCCTGTATTAAATGTATTATTATCTAATTTTTTAACATCACATTCATAATTAATGTCATCTAATTTAATTTTCATGTCAAAACAACTATTTTGACCAAGTACAACTGTATCTAATTCAAGTGCAACTTTTTGTTCACCATCACCAACTCCTTTGAGTTGACTTTTAAATTGGACATCGGATGATTTCTCTGTCCAATTTATCCATTTAATATTTTTTAATTTATCAGATTTATTTTCCATGATAATTTATTATTGTTATTTTATATATTATATCAATTTTATATTATATAAATACCTAATATCGGCGAACAGCTAGGATAAATGGATAGGATGCATTACTTTCATCTCCACCAAAAGAAGAATCATTGTAATTTTTATTTTTTGCCATCAATCGTTTGTACCGTATATAATCAGATGAATCATATACAAAATGTTGATTACCTGTCGCACCATTACCAGCTCGTACACTACCTCCTTCAGATGGAGCACCTCCACGAGTATTACGATACTGTCCAATACCAACCGATCCTTTTACCTGGTTAACACCTCCAGGTTCAGTTTGGCGAGAATATAAATCACCGGCATTCATAGCAACACGGAAAGGAGTTTGTGCCCAACTATTACCGAGAGCATATTTACCATCGACTACATAAGTAGTGGGTAAAACATTACGAATCATATTACGATCTAAAGGGATTTGACTTGCTTGTCCGAGAGGAGCAACCATGGAATTACCTTGTTGAGTGTTAAGAGTGACTTTTGGAGAAATACCTTGAATACCACCACCTAATGATTGAAAATTAAACATTATAATATAAAAAAATATTATAATTTTTGATTATACTAAAAACTCATCAAATATCAAACGTTTGACTTCTTTATTTCGAAGCATCGTTACTTTCTTTTCATATTTATCAGGAGTTAACGACTCTTTAAAGGGTTGTAATGTTTTATAAAATTGTTCTTGATTGAATTCAGGAATTTCTTCCAAAACCAATTCATACACTTGTTGAATGGGTTTCATGATTTGATTTGTAATATAATGATTATAATCTAATGGTAATTGATGATCTTTGATAAATTCAGGGGTTTCAATTCTTTCACCTTGTAATTTCTTTTTATCACCCTTAATATAAACAAATCGAATTCTTTCACCTGCACGAGGTTTATTTCCTGGATCACGTGTTCCAATACGTTCTGCTAATACTTTATGAGCAACTTGCAATGGATTTTTATAACTTGATTTCAAGGATTTGGTAATGATTAATTTATCAATGTTGATTTTTCCTGAAACCAATTGGTGTAAACTATCTTTAACGAAGTCAATCGATTTTTGAATATCATGTTCCTTCATAAGGATATCAATGATACCACCATAAATGTCCTTTACAATAGGAGCATTATCACGGCGTTTCAATACAATACCCATACTTTTGCGTTTGCAATGGTCGCTGTCATTTTCATACAACATACCTACATATCGTTTCTTGGATAATAAGACTAAAGGTAAGAATGTTTTTTCATATTCTAAATCATGTGGAGGTTTTAAAAACATCGATGCTAAATGACCAGCTTCTTTTGCTAGTTCAATGGTAATATCTAATGCTTTTTTTCCAATGATTTTTTCACCTTCCAAGGTAGTTAGGTTGAATTTAAAGAATACGGAATCCGTATCACCATATACATATTCTGCATGGGTCATCACTTGACCATACATTTTTGTATCGCAAACACGATCTTTATATACTTCTTCAATGACGGTCTTAGCATAAATCAATAATTTGCGTCCAGTGGATGTACAAGATGCGGCAACATCTTTGTCATAAAAGGAGCTAACTTTTGCACCACAACCACCATATAAGGAGTTAGCAGTGACTTTATAAGCTAATTGACGTTTATCAAGAATGTTTTTCATAAATTCATCAGTTTGTTTGGGGATAAGTTTACGAGTTGCAGAACGAGCAGCTAATAATTCTTCTAAGATCGAAGGAATGATAGGTTTACCTTCAGGAAATTGTGCAAATCTGCAAATTTTATAACCTGAAATGACCTTAGTGGCTGCAGCCTTAGGTGTTTTACGAACATATTTATATGTATCATATTTAATGTCTACATATTGATAACCAGGTAGATTATCATAAATAAATCGTCCGTGTTCATCTTTTTTACCTGTTTCAAAAATTAGATTGTCATCTAAATCATATTCTTTCGTCCATGTTTTGCTGTCATGGGAAATCGATTCAGAAATCATACAAGATGGATATAGAGAACTATAATCACATACTGCGATAGGATCATCTGAATAAACATTGCATTTAGGGTCTAATACAATAGCACCTTCATACCCATCGTCTTTGTCGAAATCTGAAGATTGCAATACAGGCATAAGTACATTTTTCTCTCTACATTTTTTAGCGAGATAACTAGTTAATTTAATGGTTTGACCACGCATTAATAGATATTGAATAGGTACACTGCAAATGTTCGACATTTCAACTAAACCAGTCAATAAATCGATTTTATTCATCAAATGATGAACAAGGTTACAATCTTGAATACAATAAGTAGCAATGATTGCACGGTCATCATCCGTTCCGTTCGATAAGCGGAAAATATCATGATGATCCACATCATCCTTTGCTAAACACCAACGAACCTCTTTTTTCATATTAGGGTTGACGATAGAATGAAGAATGAAATGATCTTTTTGGATATCAATCACTTTAAATTTTTTACCATTACGATAAAGGTCGTTAGTATGTGAAATTTCTTCAAATACAACATAATTTGTTTTTTCCAATCCCTGTAAATTTTTAGTATAAATGATGGTAGTATTTTCAACATGTTCTATTTTAGATACTTTATCACCAATGAAATAGGCAGATACATCATCTAATTTATAGGATTCAAGATTATAATCTCGACGAAATACAGTATACAAATCGAATTGCATACGCCCATCCATTTTAAAATATTTAAGTTCATATTCACCACTTGCTAAGTTTACAGTGGTTTCTTCAATTTTCCATTTTCCGTCATACATTGAACCTGCAAGTGAATTTTTATTTTTAGATAGTTCTAAGAATGAATTCACACATTTGGTTTCTAAGGAACGTTTAAATAGGAAATTTTCATCAAACCCGAAAATATTATAACCGATTAAGATATCCGGATTTTCACGTTTGATTAATTCTGTCCATGCTAACAATACTTGTTTTTCAGTAGGATAGCATTCCAATTCAATATTTTCAATTGGAGAACAACCACCTAGGACAATACAGTGGTTTAAGTACGGTTTTTTTTCGCCATATTTAATGAAAGTTGAACCAATAAAAGTAACTTTATCACCTTCAACGGAAGGAAAGAAAGCATTTAAACTTTTAGTAAGTTCAATCATTTTACAATCTTTATGATATTCATTATCAGCTAACATTTTTTCAATAGTACAGGTTGTATCATACGGAATGTATTCTACTTCTTCATGTTCACTATCAGAATCATGTTCATCTAATTCAGTCACTTTACTTTGTTCATCAACATATTCATCATAATCAGTGAGAGGAGCTTGAATAAATTTATCAAATAAAGGTTCTAATTGTTCAATGGTGATAGGTTTTTTAGTATAGATTCGTTCAATACCAGCAATATTATCATACCCAAATGCAGTATAAATACATCGTTTTAAATAAGGAGAGTTGATAAAATGAGAGGAAGATAGATCAATGATATTTTGAGCTAATTTTTTATAATCTTTGATGGGCATAGGAAAATCACCATGACTACTACTAGCTTCAATATCAAAACTACAAATCTTATAAGGGACTACGGTCTCTTTTTGAAGAGGTTGAATGTCTTTCGCAGACGCTTGAATTTCGTAAGTGCAAGTGGTGGTTTTATCTTCTATTTCAACATAATCATCAATGTGAATCCACCCAGATGGTGAAATTTCTTTGATATGAAAATAACGAAGTAGAGGAGGGATATTGGATTCGTATAAGAATAACGAATCGCCATTAAATTTATAACCAAATTTCTTTAAAATACTCGATTTACCGAATCTAGATTTAGGATTAGGAATTTCGTCATACCATAAATTTTTAACTTTATTAAAAGAAGGTAATCCCTTAAACTTAAAACAAAGGAATTTATGATCACGCTGACCATCAAATCCATCTAATTTTTTACGTTTAATGAGTACACAATCAACAATAGAATCTGAATAATAAGGTCCAATTTTTGATTTGATATGATCGAGAAATAATTTTTTCTTAGTACTAGAGAATGAATCAGGCACACGACAATAAAAACAAGGTTTAAAGTCTGGGATTTCAATTGAAAAGGATTCGCCTAATTCATTAATACCGAACATTTGAATAGTAAAGGTTTGAGTATCTTTATTTTCAGTATCTTCATCTTCATATTTGCGATGAGACACGACGTAATCAAAGAGTTTAATATCCATAGTTGATTTAATAATTATATATTAAGATATCATTAAATCAATTTTTTATTATATAAAATTGAACTGTATCGGAAAGAATAAGTAATATAAAAAAACAATATGAAGACAAGTTTTTATCTTGAAATGATGAATAAAGTGGAGCTTCAACCAACATATGAATTATTCTTAGAATCAAATCATGAAGATTTGAAAGAATTAAACAAAAGATTAAAATTTAAATTATTCTATGATAAGTTAAATTCTGATACAAATTATGATTATGTTCAAAAATACGATGATTTACGTGATATCTATCACAATGGGTTTAAGTATGGATTTCAAAAATATGGATAAATCATACTATTTTTTTATATATTTTTGAATTTATCCATGATTGTATCATAGTTAGTACTCGATTTAGCTTTAGTTTCAAACCGAACAGGAGGTTCGCAAATACCAGTGGTCTTGTTGTAATGGTAGCCTTTAGAACAACGTTTACGGCTAAATGCTTTTCCCTTTAATTTACGTTTTGCAACGCATGTACATTTAGTACGAGTTCCAGGAGGGCAACGTTTGCTTTTTCCAGTAGCCTTTTTAACGAAGGAAGGAAGAATGGTAGTTTCTTCTTTATGTTCTAATTTAGTTGCTTTTTTTAGATGTTTTCTTGATTTTCGAGATGAATCGGATTCATTCATAATTTCGTCCATATATAAAATATATAAATAAAATAATTAAAAAAAAATTGTTTGTAATATAAATAATGGCATTGAATAATATTGGAAATACATGTTTTATCAATAGTATTTTGCAATGTTTAATGAATATAAATGCCTTAAATGATTTAAAGATAGAAGATTCAGAAATCAATGAATCTATATTAACGAAAGAATATTTTGAATTAAGAGAATTAATGACGCACAAAGAATATGTAATAACACCATCTCGATTTGTTGAGTTTATATATCGACTAACTGAAATTAAAAAATTAGATATCAAACGATTTCAACAAAATGATGTGACTGAATTTTTAACTTTTTTAATTGATTGTTTTCATTTAGCAACTGCTAAAGAAATAAGTATAACAGTTCATGGTAATCCTGTTACAAAAGAGGATCATTTATTAGTATCTTGTTTGACATTGTATAAGAATTATGCCAAATCATTTTCACCTGTTTTAGAAATATTTTATGGAGTATATGTGTCTACTTTATATTCTATGAACAATGAAGTCATAAAACAGATACCAGAAATGCATTTTATTATTGATTTACCTATCCCCGATAAAAAGAAGATAAGTATATATGATTGTTTAGATGAATTTATAAAAGAAGAAATATTAATGGATGAAAATGGATGGTACAATGAGGAAACAAAGGAGAAACAAAATGTAAAAAAAAATATGAAGTTTTGTATATTGCCTGAAATTCTTATATTTAGTTTTAAACGATTGAATCAAATGAATTCAAAGAAAAATGTAATGATAGATGTTCCATTTGAAATTGATATGAAACATTATTGTGAGATAAATCCAAAAGTATCGCAATATGAATTAAAAGCATTATGTAATCATGGTGGAAATGCATATGGAGGGCATTATAATGCCTATGTAAAATATGATCAATGGAAATGTTTTGATGATGAACAAAGTTATGATATAAAAGAAGATAAAGTAATCAATCCAAATATATATTGTTTAATGTTTCATATGAAAAAATAATTTTTTTTTTATTTTTTTGTATAGGTATGTGTATACATATAAAAAAATTGATAGAATTAAATATATACAACAAAAAGTATACCCGCTGCTGATACTGCTTCCGACCATGAACTACCAGTCTGACCTCAACGCTCTCCTTATGCTTCGCGCAATGGATGGTGACGAGATTGAGCACCTCCAAACTGTGAACGGTCAACACAAAGAAAACCTGCGTAAAGCCGCTCAAACCGACTCCGCTCAGCTTGAGCAGATCGGTGGACTCAAGACTACTATTTACCACCAAAAGGTCGAGATTACCTCCCAATTGGATGAGATTGCCTCTCTCAAGGCTCAGATTGCCGCTCTCCGTGCCGCCGCAGAACAATCCGCTAAGCGTGAATATGCCCTCAATGCTGAGATCAATTCTCTCGGCAAGGAGAATAAACAACTCCATGCTCAGAATGCCCAACAAAGTAAGCGTGTTGCCTCTCTCCGTGAAGCTGCCAACCACTCTGCCCGACGTGAATCCGCTCTCGAGGATGAGAATGCTGCACTCAAGGCGGAGATCGCCACTCAGAGTGAGCTGATCAACGACCTCATTGCGCAATCCTCCCATGCTGGGGAGGACGGTCGTGAGTAAACGCCCGGAGGAGGCATAGTTCATTCGAATTCGTGCAATGCCATTGTACTGAATCATGTCCTGTGTCTCCTCCCCCCTCGCCCCTTCGGGGGCAAACAAGCCATTGGCACTGGATTGCCATACCATAGATTGCTCATGCTGGAGCGATTACATGTGATTCCCTTTATTTGCGACGACCCCGTAATTGGGATACAGAGAAATGTGATAAGTCACCAGTTGTGGATGGACATCCATATATTGCTGATTGTAAGCGGAAAACTGATAAATACGTATAGGATAAACTCTTTCGATAAGACCGGACTCCTGGCCTATTTAATGTGAATAAATGCTTTACTTGATTTTTTATTTTTTTATAACCGGTTTTATAGTTTGGTATATGTATACATGTAAATAAATTGAATATATATATATGCATACTAATAAATATAAGTTCTCTCATTGGTTCAATGGATTCTGATCAAGTGCCCCGTGTGCCCCGTGCGATTGTTGCATCACCCGCCGAAGTTAAGCAGTTTACTGCATCGATTCGTGATGTCATGCTTCAGTTTTCAAGCAAAGAACGAGGAATGCATCTTATGCAGATGGCTGCTAATGCCCGTAAAGAAACGTTCGAATTTGCCACCACGAATACCGAACTCCTCGAAATGAATGCCAAGCTCCTTGCTGAGAATGCCAAGCTCATTGCGGAGGTTGAATCCCTCCGTTCATCGAACATTAGCCTTCCGAATAAATTTGTGGTGGCTCAACCCGCACCGCCAAAGAGAAGTACAAAGCCCCATGCCTCTCCAAAACAGAGTTCTTCACCTGCTTTCAAACGTCAACGAACGTCCTACCTGGATGACACTGACCTGAAGGCAGTGGATGCCTTGTTTGCATTGTCCTTTTCCGCTCTATAACTGCGGTCTTCCACTCTCCCCCACGAAACAAAACACATGCTACGTGATCGACATGCTGGTCGAGACCTTTATTTCGTGGGGACTTTCTTCAAAAAAAAATCACTATTCTCCTATGGTTATATGTTGTGGACATTGTGTCTACCGTGTCGTCTGTGTTGTCTCTGGTGTATAAATATAAATAGAAAAAAATATAAAAAAGGTCTTTATGTAATTTTTTAAAAAATAATAAAAAATAAATATATGGATCAAAATTATTTGACAATATTAATCATCATTGGAAGTATATTTTTATGTTTAGTTTTTTTTGTATTCAATCAAACAATCTTATTAGAAATATTAATTGTGATTTCACTGATTGTTTTATTCATCATGTCAGGAAAACATTTTATGAGTACAAATACATCCTTAAGTAATATATTTGGTGATACATCCACTGTAGATATTGTTGTTGATCCAGATGGTGATTTACCACCGGATACAACCGATACAACTGAATCCGGATCTGCTTATTTTTTACCAGGTCAATATACATACGATGAGGCAGTTAAAGCATGTCAACAAGATGGAGGATCTATTGCAACCATAGGGCAATTGTATGATGCTTATAATGATGGAAAAGAATGGTGTCAATATGGATGGTCGGATGAAATGATGGCATTGTATCCAACCCAAACATCGACATGGGAATCCTTGAAAAGTCAAGGAAAAAAATCATGTGGTCGTCCAGGAGTAAATGGAGGATATACAAACAATTCAAAAGCAAAATTAGGAGCAAATTGTTATAAATAAAAAAAAGAACCTTATACGGACTCTTCTTGTTGATCTGAATCAACATCAGAATCATCAATGGTATCACTACAATCTTCAAATTTATCCATTTTTAACAATTGATATCGTAAAATTAGATTTAATAATTTATGTTGTGCGATTTCTTTTTCTAAATCAGAAATGTTCTTGGTTAAATGTTTACATCGTCGATCTGCTAATTCATATTTTGATTGATAATCATTGGAAGATGATTGTGCATCTTCTGTATCTTTAATGTATAATTTATAATTCACAAGAAATTTAAGATGTGATTTTGTTTTAATATGAGTATTGAATGATGTCATTGTATTAAAATGACTATGATTGCATAAACAAGTATACATCACATTATTTCTAGAATGAAGTTTAAATGGAGATTCATCGAAGTATCGACCAGAATCTGCATCAAATTGAGGAACGTAAATGGTTGGTTTATCGTTAAGAACTTCCATGTTGTTTTTATTTTTTAAATTAAAAAAATAAAAACAGTTCAATTTTATTGATAAATAAATTTAAAAAAATTAGATTTAGTAGCTTGAGGTTTACGTTGAATTGTTTTACGTTGTAAATTAAATCGATTGGACGATGCAATTAAATGTTGTTTTTCTTCAAGTGTAAAATCACTAGAATATATCTTAGCTAATGTATTATTGGGGTGTAATGTTTCAACCGTCAATCCATTGACTTTCATGGTAGAATACTCTTTCAATAAGACATTATAAAGTATTTGACCATTGTATTTAACTTTGATGGATTTAGGTAAATTTTCTGCTGGAATTAATTTTTGTTGATATAAAACCTTATGATCTTTACTCATGAACGTACGTTTCGATGGTACATTAGCCCCTAAACTATTTTTGTCAATACAAATGATGTAGGAATCTAATGGAATGGTTTTAGTAATGGCTACAATAGGTTTAGAATCAATGGTATGTAGTTCAATTTTTAAATTTTCAATTGGAAATTCACCTTGATCGGTTAAAATAGGTGTTCCAGCAGGAAAACAAATCGGAATATTGGATGCAGGTTCAATGGTTAATACAACATTAGATATATGATAACTACCTGAATGATATATAGTAACATTTAAGATGGTTGTTTCATTTAGACTTGAAATATTATGATTTATATTAATTGCACCATCAACGGTAGATATCATTGGTGCGTTTGTTAAATCTTGTACCGTAGAATAACTTCTAATAATAGAAGGAGATATACCAATAGTAGTATTGAGTATACGATAGTCACTTCCTGATATGGCAGGACTAGAGGATTCTCCAAATGTAATTGTTTCATAATGTGTTTTAACTAATTCAGGAGTACCTTCAACAATTTGAATCATTTCTTGTACATAAGGAGAATGTCCTAATCCATGAATACGGAAATGTTCTCCATCATGTGATTCTGAATAATGTTCACCTATGATTGTATCAATTGGTGTACCTGTTAAATTTTCAATAGCATTTACTTTATCCCATATACCATTTGCAGCATAAACGTTTGTTTGTGTGACATTTGTACCAGTATGATATGAGCTAACAATACCTGCTCCATCATCTGTATAATCGGTTTCAATAATACCGATCGAAAAACAATTGGTAACGGTTACACTTCCAGAATCATGTGCAGAATAACAACCAATGATACCACCAGCTCCTTCACCAATCGTACCTTTAGAATAACAATGGGTAGCCGTAGCAGAACCACTACTTGCACCGGCAAAGGATGAAAAAATACCACCTCCACGGAAAATAATATTACCTTCACTATAACATTTATTTGCAACAGCTTGACCACGATTACCTCCATTTTTACCAAAAATACCTCCTCCTTCATTGGATAGAATACCTTCACTCCAGCATTCTTCGCATGTTACAAGTGCATAATAACCTGAGTTAGGACCAACAATACCACCTGAATATTGTCCAATTAATCCAGTGCTAGAACAATGACGTAAAGTTACAAAACCATAATGTCCACAATCTCCGCCGACAATTCCACCACAATCGGATGCAATTTCACCGGTGGTATGACAATTTACAAAATAATTATTTGTAGTAAATGTTTCGCTGTTTTCTATACCTGAACCAAAATATTGCTGTCCAACCCAACCTCCGTATTGAAACAAATTGCTATTGGTTGCATTCATTTTAATGTTAAATACATAAATGTAATTAAAACCTTTAGTTGTGCTAGTACCATTTTGAATAAGACCAGGATAATCGGTAACATTATCAATTGTGATTTCATTCCTTAATCCACTATCATTTAAAGAGGTAGAACCAAATTGAATATTATCAGATTGACATATATAATAATAATTGGAATTATTAATGGTAATATCATTGATGAATATAATTTGAAGTATACCTGCGTTGGTATCGGTATTTGTTACTAAACAAGGGAAATTTGTATAATACCATATATCTTGATCTGTACTAAATTGAATATCACCTTCTACATACCGAATGTAAACAGTTGTATTACCTGGATAACTGATATTGTTTGGAGTTATATTTACACCAACTTGAATACCATCTTCACTCATAGGACCAAGTAATAAACGTGGTTCTGAACCGGTATTGACTGTTTTGTGTGGAATACCTTCTGAAAATATGAACGCAGTATTTTTTTGAATTGGATAGGATTCTTTGTCGATTACAAATTCACCCTCTGAATCCGTGATGTAAATTAAATGAGTTTGATTGAATTTTGTATTGCATGTATCAATATGCGGTTTAGTATCACCTTTAATCCAACGCATAGGAACGGTAGATACATGGATACCAAGTTTATGAAAGATTGTTTCTTGAATGAATGGAGGTACATCGATGGTGAAAGAATAGGAATCTACAACACGTGATTTTGCAAATTGAACTGCATCAAGTTGTAAAAAAAAATCTAAATCTTGTTCATTAAAAACATCATTGATCATCGAATACATTATAAAATAAGTAAATATATTTATTTTATAATAATTTAATCGCTTTTGAATAATAGTTTATGCCATACATGATATTGATATATATGATTGATAAATCCAAAAAGAAAGAAATAACAAGAAAGCTTATAAAATTGAAAATAATAAAAACCACAACTTAAACATGTAAACCCATAAAATAAATTACGGCTATAATAAATAACTAGATTTGCACCATATAAACCGAAATTACATTGAGAATCTCTTAATAAATATTCAACTGTACCAGGAATGGTAATTTTAAAGAATAAACTGAATTTAGAGTTTTTCATGATATATTTATATTTTGATTCATGATAAATATTTAAATCATTTTATTAATTACTATATGCTGTACCTCCAATGGTATGTAAACGCATGATATCCCATGAATAATTATACATCTTATTAAGAATATTTAGAATGATATCAATTCTATAATCATAATAAGTAGATAAATTACCTGAAATCCATAAATCTTGTAAATACCTATGAAGTGGATGCGTATGATTGTAAATAAAATAAGAATTTAATAAATCAATCGATTGCTTATATTGGTCAATCGTATATTTTTTGTATTTAGACATATAAGAGAATGATGATGTAACTAATGCGGCAGATTTATATATAGCAATATTTGTTTTACAAATGAATGTATCATATTCTTTGATTAAACGATGATAAGATGTAGAATAAAATCTGGTTAAAGATTGATGTACATTATCAAGTAAATGATGTTTGAATAAAATGAAAGAATGAATATAACGTTTAATGTATTTATTAAGAAATGGAAAATAAATAAAATCAAGAATACCAATCATCTTTTTTATAGTTAATGAACTATCTTTAAATTAATTTGAATAAACACAACTACCTAATAATGATCTTACTACAAATTTATCATATTCTATCTTATATATGGAGTTAAGTGTATTCATTGCTGATTCAATGGATAAATCATTATATTTATCTAAACAGTCTAATTGCCATAAGTTACATAAATAATTGTGTAAAGGATGTTGTTTATTGTATAATAAATAGGATGATAATAATTTTTTTAATTCTTTAACTTCATGAAGAATATTTTCTTCAAAAGAATTTAAATATTTTAAAATATAATCCATAATTTGATTATATCTTATTTTATATATATTTCTAGTATTATCTTCTGTAATTAACGTAAGATAAGATGAAGAATAAAATCTGGTTAAAGATTGGTGAACATCATCAAGTAAATGATGTTTAAATAAAATGAAAGAATGAATATAACGTTTAATGTATTTATTAAGATATGGAAAATAAATAAAATCAAGAATACCAATCATCTTTTTTTTATAGTTAATGAAAAAGATTTAAATGGTTTTAAATTATATCACAACATGTATTACTTATTGTTAATAATGATGATGTATCATATTCTTCTATATATAATTGTTTAAGTTTATGTAATGTTAATTTAATTGTGTTATCTATTAATCTATCCGTATATTCAATTAAACATTTGGAATTCCATAATCGAATTAAGTAACGATGTAAAGGATGTTTTTTATTATAAAAAAGAAATGACATTAGCTGTAATATAATTTCTTTAACTTTTTGAAATATAGGAACAGTGTTAATGTGCATATAAGAATGAGGGTGATATTCTAATATTTTACCATATACTAATTGATATCCATACTTAGTATAATTTTTTAATACCAAATTAAGATAAGAAGATGAATAAAAACTGGTTAAAGATTGATGTACATCATCAAGTAAATGATGTTTCAATTCAATAAATGAATTAATATGACGTTTAATGTATTTATTAAGATATGGAAAATAAATAAAATCAAGAATACCAATCATCTTTTTTTATAGTTAATGAAAAACATTTAAATATAAAACCAATAATATTAAAAATTGATTTATAAAATAATAAATAAAACAATTTAAAGACAATGTTAGGTAAGCCATATTTTATAGTGAATCCACTTGTAAATTGGAAATATTTATCACGAAATCCAAATGCAATATCTATATTAGAACAAAATATAGATAAAGTAGATTGGAGAATTTTATCAATGAATCCAAATGCAATTCCTATCTTAGAAAAGAATCTAGATAAGATTGATTGGAATGAATTATCAAGTAATCCAAATGCTGTTCATTTAATTGAAAAACAATTACAAGGATTTAATTGGGTCAATACTTATTATCAAATCATAAAAAATCATTATCATGATATATTTAGTGAATATAATATGCGTAACTTATATTATAATTTGAAATATAGAACTAAAATTGCTCTAAAATTTGCATTCAAAATATATTTATCTGGTAATGCATTGATATATATGATTAACTATAAGTTTAATATTAATGGTATATATAAAGCAACATCGGAATCTTATGCAATCGGAGTTTCATTAGGACTATTTATAGGATCAGGAATGATGTTATTCAGAAATATAAATAAATATATTAAACATTATTATATAAATTGGTATGGATTATCACCAAATCCAAATGCAATTCATTTATTAGAAAAGAATTTAGATAAAGTAGATTGGTTTCATTTATCAGGAAATCCAAATGCAATTAAGTTAATAGAAAAGAATATGGATAAAATAGATTGGGGTATGTTATCAGCAAATCCAAATGCAATACATTTATTAGAAAAGAATCTAGACAAAGTAGATTGGGGTATGTTATCGGAAAATCCAAATGCAATTCCTATATTAGAAAATAATCTAGATAAAGTAGATTTGTATTGTTTATCAAAAAATCCAAATGCAATTCACTTAATAGAAATAAATATAGATGAAGATATAGATGAAGAAATAGATCAAGTAAATTGGAGTTATTTATCGGAAAATCCAAATGCAATACATATCTTAGAAAAGAATATGGATAAAATAGATTGGGATTATTTATCGGAAAATCCAAATGCAATACATATATTAGAAAAGAATATGGATAAAATAGATTGGGATTATTTATCAGAAAATCCAAATGCAATACATTTATTAACACAATTAAATCATGAAAAAATGAAAGAAAATATGAAAAACTTTCACGAAGAATTAGTAGAATATGTATATCATCCAAAAAGATTAATTCAAATAAGTAATACGTATAATATTACATTTGAAGAATTAAATGAAATATATTAAATCTAAATTTTTTTATTAAAAATTGATTTATTAAATAATAAATAAATCAATTTAAAGAAAATGTTAGGTAAGCCATATTTTATATTGAATCCACGTATAGATATGATAAAATTATCAAAGAATTATAATGCAGTACCTATACTTGAACAATATTATGATTTTATTAGTTGGATGCATGTATCCGAAAATCCAAATGCAATCCATTTAATCAAAAGAAATATGGATAAGGTGAATTGGAATTCATTGTCTAGTAATGAAAATGCAATAGATTTAATTGAGAATCAGTTAAAAGGAATAAACTGGATATATGAATATTATCGTATTTGTAAATACACTAATTATAGTATATTAAAAATTATAAAAAATATAATACAAAATGGATATAAACCTATTCTAACAGGATATATGGCTGGATTTTTAACAATAGAAATTATAAATTACATATTCAAAACAAATCATAAAGTTAATATTAAGCGTTGTTTAATACATAGTATAGGTAGTATATCATTTGGTACTCTATTTCAGATAATGAAAGATATATATTTAAATATAAAATATAGATATATTAATTGGATAAGATTAACTTTAAATCCAAAAGCAATTCAATTATTAGAAAAGAATTATGATAAAATAGATTGGTGGAGATTATCAGAAAATCCAAATGCAATTCATTTATTAGAAAAGAATCTAGATAAAGTAGATTGGTGGATATTATCAGCAAATCCAAATGCAATTCATTTATTAGAAAAGAATATAGATAAAATAAATTGGAATCTATTATCAAAAAATCCAAATGCAATTCATATCTTAGAAAAGAATCTAGATAAAGTATATTGGTTTTATTTATCAAAGAATCCAAATGCAATTCATATATTGGAACAGAATATAGATAAAATCGATTGGGAATATTTATCAGGAAATCCAAATGCTATTCCTATCATAGAAAAAAATATAGATAAGGTAGATTGGGATTTATTATCAAAAAATCCAAATGCAATTCATTTATTAGAAAAGAATATAGATAAAATAAATTGGAATCTATTATCAAAAAATCCAAATGCGATTCATTTATTTTCACCATTAGATCATGCAAAAATGAAAGAAAACATGAAAGATTTTCATGAAGAATTAGTTTCTTATGTATTCAATCCTCACCGATTAATTCGATTCGCTAAACATTTAGGTATAACCTTTGATGAATTGAATGAATTGTATTAAAAATTGAAATATATTTTTTTATAATTAAAATAGAAAAAACAACTTAAATATAACAAAATAAGAATATGTTAGGATATCCATATTATATTGTAAATGAAAATATAGATTGGTATTATATATCAAGAAATCCAAATGCAATTCCTGTATTAGAACAAAATATGGATAAGGTTAATTGGAATTTCTTATCAATGAACCCAAATGCAATTCACATAATAGAAAAGAATCTAGATAAAATATGTTGGTCATATTTATCAGGAAATTCAAATGCAATTCATTTAATCGAAAAAAATATAGATAAGGTTAATTGGTTTTATTTATCTAAAAATCCAAATGCAATTCACTTATTAGAAAAATATCCAGATAATATAGAATGGAATTGGTTATCAATGAATCCAAATGCAATTCATTTATTAGAAAAAAATATGGATAAGGTTAATTGGTTTTATTTGTCTAAAAATCCAAATGCAATTTATATAATAGAAAAAAATCTAGATAAAGTTTATAGGATCTGTTTATCAGTAAATCCAAATGCAATTCGCTTATTAAACAAAAATATAGATAAAATCGATTGGGAATATTTATCAGAAAATCCAAATGCTATGCCTATATTAGAAAAAAATATAGATAAGGTTAATTGGTTTTATTTATCACAAAACCCAAATGCAATTCATATATTAGAACAAAATATGGATAAAATAAATTGGTGTCATTTATCTCTAAATCCAAATGCGATTCATTTATTTGCCCCATTAGATCATGCAAAAATGAAAGAAAACATGAAAGACTTTCATGAAGAATTAGTTTCATATGTATTCAATCCTCAACGGTTAATTCGATTAGCTAATCATTTAGGTATAACCTTTGATGAATTGAATGAATTGTATTAAAAATTGAAATATATTTTTTATAATTAAAATAGAAAAAACAACTTAAATATAAAAAAATATGAATATGTTAGGATATCCGTATTATAATGTAAATGAAAATGTAGATTGGTATTATATATCAAGAAATCCAAATGCAATTTCACTTATAGAAAATAATATGGATAAAATTAGTTGGTTCTCTTTATCAATGAACCCAAATGCTATTCACATATTAGAAAAGAATCTAGATAAAATCAATTGGTCTGGTTTATCATTGAATCCAAATGTAATTCATTTAATCGAAAAGAATTTAGATAAGATAGAATGGGTTTATTTATCATCAAATCCAAATACAATTCACTTATTAGAAAAATATCCAGATAAAATAGTATGGAATTGGTTATCACAAAATCCAAATGCAATTCATTTATTAGAAAAAAATATGGATAAGGTTAATTGGTTTTATTTATCTAAAAACCCAAATGCAATTCATTTATTAGAAAAAAATCAAGATAAAATTTATAGTATCTGTTTATCAGGAAATCCAAATGCTATTCATCTTTTAGAACAAAATATAGATAAAGTTAGTTGGATTGAATTATCATTAAATCCAAATGCTATGCCTATATTAGAAAAGAATTTAAATAAAATAAATTGGAATAGGTTATCACAAAACCCAAATGCAATTCATTTATTAGAAAAAAATATAGATAAAATAAGTTGGTATTATTTATCACAAAATCCAAATGCGATTCATTTATTTGCACCATTAGATCATGTAAAAATGAAAGAAAACATGAAAGATTTTCATGAAGAATTAGTTGCTTATGTATTCAATCCTCAACGATTAATTCGATTAGCTAAACATTTAGGTATAACCTTTGATGAATTGAATGAATTTTATTAAAATAATAATTTATCAATAGTAGTTCTTACACAAAATAATCGATGTAGAATAATTCCTAAAATGAATAAAAGAATAGATGTTTTCATAAAAGAGATGTTAAATAAAAAAGAAATCATATATGAACCTATAAATGTCATGATTACATCTACAATTGCAAGACCCATAAATCGATAAGAGTGTATTCCTTTATTGGGTTCACCTAGATAGTTTTTATATTTACACAAATCCATGATATATAAAAATTATATTAAAAATTGAATTCTTTTTTTATAAAACAATTTAAAGATAAAGTTATAAAAATATGTTAGGTAAACCCTATTTCATTGTGAATAAAAATATTGATTGGAATAAATTATCATTAAATCCAAATGCAATTCCTATATTGGAACAACATCTAGATAAAGTAGATTGGTTTTATTTATCAATGAATGAAAATGCTATACATATCTTAGAAAAGAATATCGATAAAATCGAATGGTGTGCTTTATCAAGAAATCCAAATGCAATACCTATCTTAGAAAAGAATATCAATAAAATAGACTGGTTTTATTTATCAGGAAATCCACATGCAATTCATATATTAGAAAAAAATATAAATAAAATTCATTGGGATATGATTGTTTATAATCCAAATGCCATTTCTATTATAGAAAAACATTTAGATAAAATCAGTTGGAATGTATTATCAACAAATCCAAATGCTATACCTTTATTAGAACAGAATATGGATAAAATCAATTGGATGAATTTATCTATGAATCCAAATGCAATTCATTTATTAGAACAATATCCTGAAAAAATAAGCTATCTAAGTTTATCAAGAAATCCAAATGCAAATCATATATTAGAAAAAAATGTAGAGAAATTAAATTGGTATACATTATCACACAATCCAAATGCAATTTCAATCATAGAAAAGAACTTAAATAAAGTGATATGGGATTATTTATGTTATAATCCAAATGCAATTCATATATTAGAAAAGAATTTAGATAAAATAAATTGGATTGAATTATCCAATAATCCAAATGCAATTCATTTATATGAAAAATATCCTGAACAAATAAATTGGTATTGGATATCAAAAAATCCAAATGCTATTTATTTATTTGCACCGTTAGATCATGTAAAAATGAAAGAAAATATGTCATTCTTCAAAGAAGAATTGGTAGAATATATATTTAATCCTAAACGATTAATGCGTTTTGCTAAACATCTAGGTATAACCTTTGATGATTTAATAAATAGTTATGAATAATATAACCGGTATATTGATATATGAATTGTAAGCATGATAATAAATTGACATTATTTTATTTATGTATATTTATATTCATTGCTGTTCCAACACCATCATGTATGAGAACAGTTTTGTTTCTATCTGCGATGTTGAACGTGCCGACCCTCGTGTGTTCGGTCCACTGACACTTGAGGAGCAGTTCCCTTTGAATCAAAAAATCGACACATACACTACTACCCTCCACAAACTTATGGTCACTGGAGCAATTGATTCGGAATACAACGTTCTTATCTATGACCCAGATGGGTCGATCGCAAAGATTGTGTCCGATCTGCTTGAAAAGATCAGTGACCTTTGTGACATGAAGACCAATTATGTTAAATATTGTAAAGAGATGTACTACCCTAAATCACCTCTAACACGCCTTCCTGGTAAGTACAGTTCTCCTCGTCCAATGTCGTTCCCGCCTAAACGGACCAGACTTACGGTCGAACCACTTCAGGTGGATTCACACCCTTGTGATGAAATTAGTTTGATGGAGGAGATCCGTGGGTTTGATGCCCGTACTCTTCGTCCAACTAGTGAAGTCCTTCGGATGTGTGAGTTAAACCTCCAGACCCGTATGTTAATGGATGTATATGATCGATTCGGTGAACAAATTGCTGAGGGATTTTATCAAGGTTGTTTTGAGGCTCTTCCGGTTCGTGAATCGGTCGACGACTCAGACGAGGAGAAGCCCCCTGCTGTGGGGGAGACTCCTACCAACCGTCCTTCTCATGAACGGTCCAGCGTCGTCGACGCAATGGTCAAAAGGTTTGATGCGGTAGCCGAAAGTGTTTTCGACTTCTTCAGTCACACACCTAACCGTCGACGTATTACGGTGGATGAGACCTTCCGCCCTGACAACCCATCACGGTACAAGTTCACGAATCGTTAGCCGGACAATGAAGAAAATTGAAAATTTATACGCTGACCCGTGGCGTGTAAATCCGTGGAAGTCCCACAAAAAAATTAACGGAATTAGCTGGTTGCTAAATAGTATCAACTCACCAGGCTATTTTGGGTAAAACTACACTTTACTGATTGCTTGTATTAGCCGTCAGTTTAAAGCATTGCAATCGTGCATGATGTTTTAAAGTGCCTTGAACCGCCGTGTTCTAAAGGGTTTGTGCAAACAAACTTCCTTTACTTGATTTTTTAATTTTTTAATATTAAAAATTGAATATAAATAAACAATTTAAAGATAACTAAACAATATTATGTTAGGTAAACCCTATTTCAATATAAATGAACACATAAACATACCCTATTTATGTGGAAATATTAATGCAGTACATATTATAGAACAATATCAATCTCAAATAAATTGGAATATATTATCAGGAAATCGAAATGCGATTCATATATTAGAAAAGAATATAAATAAAATAGAATGGGTTAATTTATCAAGAAATCCAAATGCGATTCATATATTAGAAAAGAATATGAATAAAATAAATAGATATTATTTATCTAAGAATCCAAATGCAATTCATCTGTTAGAAAAAAATATAGATAAAATTGTATGTGCTTCATTATCACAAAATCCAAATGCAATTCCTATCTTAGAAAAATATCCAGATAAAATAGATTGGTTTCATTTATGTTTAAATCCAAATGCGATTCATATCTTAGAAAAGAATTTAGATAAAGTAAATTGGTCTATTTTATGTCAAAATCCAGGTGCGATTTCTATCTTAGAAAAGAATATAGATAAAATAGATTGGTTTTATTTATCATGTAATCCAAATGCAATTTCTATCATAGAAAAAAATCTAGATAAAATAAATTGGCAATATTTATGTTTAAATCCAAATGCGATTTCTATCTTAGAAAAGAATCTAGATAAATTTATTAATTGGTGTTATCTATGTAGTAATCCAAATGCAGTCTATATATTAGAAAAAAATATAAATAAAATAATATGGTCTTCATTATCACAAAATCCAAATGCGATTCATCTATTAGCACCATTAGATCATGAAAAAATGAAAGAAAACATGAAAGATTTTCATGAAGAATTGGTAGAATATGTATTTAATCCTAAACGATTAATTCGATTCGCTAAACATCTAGGTATTACATTTGATGAATTGAATGAATTGTATTAAAAATTGAACTACTTTTTTTATAAATAATTTAAAGAAAAAACAATTTAAAGATAATATGACAAATAATTTGGTAGGATATCCTTATTATAGTGTGAATAAAAAAGTAGATTTGAATTTATTATCAAGAAATCCAAATGCAATACATATCTTAGAATTAAATCCAGATAAAATACAGTGGTATCAACTATCGCAAAATCCAAATGCAATTTATCTATTAGAAAAGAATGTAGATAAAATAAGATATGGTATGTTATCTGCGAATCCAAATGCAATTCATTTATTGGAAAAAAATTTAGATAAAGTAGATTGGATTCGTCTATCAAGAAATCCAAATGCAATTCCTATATTAGAACAAAATATGGATAAAGTAGAATGGCTTGGATTATCAAATAATCCAAATGCAATTCATTTATTGGAAAAGAATTTAGATAAAATAAACTGGTATCATTTAACATGGAATCCATCTATATTATTAATGAATGATATTATGACATATCTACACCCATATTTAATCCAATATGATATTTGGATAGGATTATCAACAAATCCAAATGCAATTCATTTATTAGAAAAGAATATGGATAAAATATTTTGGGCTGGGTTATCGAGTAATCCAAATGCAATTCATTTAATAGAAAAAAATCTAGATAAGATTGATTGGAATGAATTATCAAGTAATCCAAATGCTATATCTATATTAGAAAAGAACATAGATAAAATATCTTGGCTTTATTTATCAGATAATCCAAATGCAATTCATCTATTAGCACCATTAGATCATCAAAAAATGAAAGAAAATATGTCTTTGTTTAAAGAAGAATTAGTAGAATATGTATTTAATCCTCTACGATTAGTACGATTCGCTAAACATTTAGGTATTACATTTGATGAATTGAATGAATTATATTAAAAATTGAAATATATTTTTTTATAAATAATATAATTAAAAATTGAAATATATTTTTTTATAAATAATATAAGAAAAAAACAATTTAAAGATAACTAAATAATATTATGTTAGGATATCCCTATTATAGTGTGAATAAACACGTAATTTGGCGTTGGTTATCAAGTAATCCAAATGCAATTCATATATTAGAAAAGAATCTAGATAAAATAGATTGGAGTGAATTATCAAAAAATCCAAATGCAATTTTTATTATAGAAAAGAATTTAGATAAAATAGATTGGTATTATTTATCAATAAATCGAAACGCAATTCATATACTAGAAAAAAATATAGATAAAATTAATTGGAGTTATTTATCATTAAATCCAAATGCAATTCATATATTAGAAAAAAACTTAGATAAAGTACGTTGGGATTTATTATCCAAAAATCCAAATGCAATTCATCTATTAGAACAAAATCCAAATAATATAGATTTTTATTGGTTAGCCGAAAATCCAAATGCAATTCATATACTAGAACAGAATTTACATAGAATAAATTGGTCTTGGTTATCAACGAATCCAAATGCAATTCATATATTAGAAAAGAATTTAGATAAAGTACATTATGGTGTTTTATCAAGTAATCCAAATGCAATTCATATCTTAGAAAAAAATTTAGATAAAATTAGTTGGAATAATTTATCTAGAAATCCAAATGCGATTCATATCTTAGAAAAGAATATAGATAAAATAGATTGGGGTTGGTTATCAACTAACCCTAATGCAATTCATTTACTTTCTCCATTAGATCATGAAAAAATGAAAGAAAATATGTCTTTGTTTAAAGAAGAATTAGTAGAATATGTATTTAATCCTAAACGATTAATTCGATTCGCTAAACATTTAGGTATTACATTTGATGAATTGAATGAATTGTATTAAAAATTGAACTACTTTTTTTATAAATAATTAAAGAAAAAACAATTTAAAGATAATATGACAAATAATTTGGTAGGTAAACCCTATTTCGTGATCAATCCCGGTATAAGTTGGTGTAATGTATCCTTTAATAAAAATGGACTGCATTTACTAGAATTAAATATAGAATTAAATTTAGATCAACACAATTTATATGGATTATCCATAAATCCAAATGCAATTCATTTATTTGAAAAACATAAGAACATATTTTCATGGTATTATCTATCAAGAAATACAAATGGGATGTCAATCTTAGAAAAAAATGTAGATAAAATAGATTGGCCTGAATTATCAGCAAATCCAGGAGCAATCTCCATGATAGAAACGTATATAGATAAGGTAGATTGGAAACATTTATGTTTTAATCCAAATGCAATTCATTTGTTAGAACAGAATATGGATAAAATAGATTGGTATTATATATCGGTAAATCCAAATGCAATTCATATCATAGAAAAGAATCTAGATAAAATTGATTGGAATATGTTATCCATGAATATAAATGCTATTCCTATCTTAGAAAAAAATCTAGATAAAATATGTTGGTCACATTTATCAAGTAATATAAATGCAATTCCAATTTTAGAAAAACACTTAGATGAAGTAGATTGGAAATATTTATCAAGAAATCCAAATGCAATTCATATCATAGAAAAGAATATGGATAAAGTTGATTGGGATTGTTTATGTATGAATCCAAATGCAATTCATTTGATTGAACAAAATATGGATAAAGTCAATTGGAATTGTTTATCTTCAAATAAAAATGCACTTCATTTAGTTGCACCGTTAGATCATGCAAAAATGAAAGCAAACATGAAATACTTTCATGAAGAATTAGTTGCTTATGTATTTCATCCTGAAAAATTAACACGAGAAAGTAAACGTCTTCGAATGACTTTTGACCAAGTCAATGAATTGTATTAAAAATTGAAATATATTTTTTATAAATCCATTTAAAGATATAAAAATAGTATGATGTTAGGTAAACCCTATTTTAATATCAATGAAGAAGTAAAATGGAATGCATTATGCATGAATGAAAATGCAGTACCAATATTAGAACGAAATATAAATAAATTATGTTTAAGCTATTTATCTTTTAATCCAAATGCTACACATATCATAGAAAAATATGAATATAAGGACCATTTACTAAAATTATCATTGAATCCAAATGCAATCCATTTAATCGAAAAATATTTGGATGGTAAACCATCATATTTTCAACGATTTTATGAAACAATATGTGGAATAAATATTATAAATTTAAGTATAAAATTAAGTTATATTGATTGGTATGCATTATCTTTAAATCCAAATGCAATTCCTATCTTAGAAAAATATCCACATAAAATAATTTATTTTTGTTTATCTATGAATCCAAATGCTATTCCTATATTAGAAAAAAATCCAGATAAAATAGTTTGGGATACATTATCAAGAAATCCAAATGCAATACATTTATTAGAAAAGAATATGGAAAAAATAAATTGGATTGAATTATCCAATAATCCAAATGCTATTTCTATATTAAAAAAGAATCTAGATAAAGTACATTGGGATATTTTATCAAGAAATCCAAATGCTATACCTATATTAGAAAAGAATCTAGATAAAGTAAATTGGTTTGATTTATCCTTTAATCCAAATGCTATTCATTTGATCGAACAAAATATGGATAAAGTAAACTGGTATGGTTTATCTCGTAACCCAAATGCAATTCATTTAATTGCACCTTTAGATCATGAATTAATGAAAGCAATGATATCAATGTTTAAAGAAGAATTAATTGCTTATGTGTTTCATCCATTACGACTAGTAAGATTAGCTAAATATCTAGGTATTTCATTTCAAGAATTAAGTAAATTGTATTAAAAATTGAACTATATTTTTTATAAATCCATTTAAAGATATAAAAACAGGATTATGTTAGGTAAACCCTATTTTAATATTAATGGAAATATCTATTGGAGGACGTTATCATTAAATCCAAATGCAATTCCTATATTGGAACAGAATTTAGATAAAGTAGATTGGTTTTGTTTATTACAAAATCAAAATGCAATTCATATTATAGAAAAGAATTTGAATAAAATAAATTGGCATTATTTATTAAAAAATCCAAATGCAATTCATTTAATAGAAAAAAATCTAGATAAAATACTTCAATGTAATTCAGATTGTTATTATTATTGTATATCACAAAATCCAAATACAATTCATATTATAGAAAAAATTATAGATAAAATAGATTGGTGGTTTTTATCAATGAATCCAAATGCAATTCATATATTAGAAAAGAATATGAATAAAATAAATTGGCATTATTTATCAGGAAATCCAAATGCTATTCATTTAATAGAAAAAAATCTAGATAAAATAAGTTGGTATCGGTTATGTTTAAATCCAAATGCTATTCCTATATTAGAACAGAATCTAGATAAAATAAACTGGGAAATGTTATCACAAAATCCAAATGCAATTCATATCTTACAAAAGAATATGGATAAAATTAATTGGCATGAATTATCGAGAAATCCAAATGCTATTCAATTATTAGAAAAAAATATGGATAAAATAGATTGGTGGTTTTTATCAATGAATCCAAATGCAATTCATTTACTCGCTCCATTAAATCATGAAAAAATGAAAGAAAATATATTGTTGTTTAAAGAAGAATTGATTGAATATGTATTTAACCCACATCGTCTAGTAAGATTAGCAACCCATTTAGGTATTACTTTTGATGAATTGAATGAATTGTATTAAAAATTGAAATTATTTTTTATAAACCCATTTAAAGATATAAAAATAGTATTATGTTGGGATATCCATATTTTAATATTAATAAAAACGTAGAATTGTCTAATTTATATTTGAATCCAAATGCAATACATATTTTAGAACAAACTAATGATAATATTCTTCAATGGAATGCAATATATATACAGTGGAATGCATTATCTACAAATCCTAATGCAATTCATATACTAGAGAAAAATATGGATAAAGTATCTTTTTATTGGTTATCAAAAAATCCAAATGCAATTCATATCTTAGAAAAAAATCTAGATAAAATAGATTGGGAATTATTATGCGAAAATATAAATGCAATTCATTTATTAGAAAAATATCCAGATAAAATAAATTGGCATTATTTATCTCAAAATCCAAATGCAATTTCTATATTTGAAAAGAATTTAGATAAAGTAGATTGGATTTTTATATCAAGTAATCCAAATTCTATTGATATTATAGAAAAGAATTTAGATAAAATATGGTGGACTGGTTTATGTTCAAATCCAAATGCAATTCATTTATTAGAAAAATATCCTGAAAAAATAAATTGGAGTTGGTTATCAGGAAATCCAAATGCAATATATTTATTAGAAAAAAATCTAGATAAAATTAATTGGAAAATTTTATGCAATAATACAAATGCAATTCATCTATTAAAACAAAATGTAGATAAAATAGATTGGGGATATTTATGTCTTAATGTAAATGCGATGTCTATCATAGAAAATAATCTAGATAAATTAGATTATTATTGTTGGTATAATTTATCAAGAAATCCAAATGCAATTTATTTAATCGCACCACTCAATCATGAAAAAATGAAAGAAAATATATCGTTATTTAAAGAAGAATTGATTGAATATGTATTTAACCCACATCGTCTAGTAAGATTAGCAAATCATTTAGGTATTACCTTTGATGATTTGAATGAATTGTATTAAAAATTGAACTATATTTTTTATAAAACCATTTAAAGATATAAAAATAGTATTATGTTGGGATATCCATATTATAATATCAATAAAAAGGTATTATGGAGTCATTTATCAATAAATCCAAATGCTATTCATATATTAGAACAGAATCTAGATAAAATAAATTGGGAATGTTTATCAAAAAATCCAAATGCAATTCATATCTTAGAACAAAATATAGATAAAATTGATTGGTATGAATTATCAAAAAATCCAAATGCAATTCATATATTAGAAAAAAATCTAGATAAAGTAGAATGGAATCCCTTATCATTAAATCCAAATGCAATACATATATTGGAAAAAAATCTAGATAAAATAAATTGGTATTATTTATCAGTAAATCCAAATGCAATACATTTATTGAAAAAATATCCAGATAAAATAAATTGGTATCAATTATCAGATAATCCAAATGCAATACATATATTGGAAAAATATCCAGATAAAATAGAATGGATTTCTTTATCAGAAAATCCAAATGCAATTCAATTATTAGAAAAAAATCTAGATAAAGTAGAATGGTGTTCTTTATCATTAAATTCAAATGCAATTCACTTAATAGAAAAACATCTAAATAAAATTAGTTGGAATTGGTTATCAGGAAATTCAAATGCAATTCACTTATTAGAACAAAATATGGATAAAATAAATTGGAATTGGTTATCAGGAAATTCAAATGCAATTCACTTATTAGAACAAAATATGGATAAAATAAATTGGAATTATTTATCATTTAATCCAAATGCAATTCATTTAATAGCAACATTGGATCATGAAAGAATGAAAGAAAATATGAAAGACTTTCATGAAGAATTGATTGAGTATGTATTTAATCCTCAACGATTAGTACGATTAGCAAATCATTTAGGTATTACCTTTGATGATTTGAATGAATTGTATTAAAAATTGAACTATATTTTTTATAAAACCATTTAAAGATATAAAAATAGTATTATGTTGGGATATCCTTATTTTAATATTCCTAAAAAAGGAACACTATTATTGTTATGTGAAAATCCAAATGCAATTCATATACTAGAACAAAATCTAGATATTTTACATCCTCATTGGTGGTATAAATTATCAAAAAATCCAAATGCAATTCACATATTAGAAAAGAATATAGATAAAATAGATTGGGATTATTTATCATCTAATCCAAATGCAATTTCTATAATAGAAAAACATCTAGATAAAATAAATTGGCGTGAATTATCCTATAATCCAAATGCTATTCATTTATTAGAAAAGAATTTAGATAAAATATGTTGGACTACTTTATCGAGAAATCCAAATGCAATACCTATATTAGAAAAACATATCGAATTTATTGAATGGGATCGATTATCAACGAATCCAAATGCAATTCACATATTAGAAAAGAATATGGATAAAATCAATTGGATTTCGTTATCATCTAATCCAAATGCAATACATTTATTAGAAAAGAATCTAGATAAAATAAATTTCTTATTTTTATCAATGAATCCAAATGCTATTCATATATTAGAAAAGAATTTAGATAAATTAGATAATTTAGGATGGGGTTATTTATCAGAAAATCCTAATGCGATCCCTTTATTAAAAAAAAAATTAAAAAAAGTATGTTGGGATGGACTAGCACAAAATAAAAATGCAGTTGAAATGATTGAAAAATATATTAAAAAAATACCAGATTATATGTTAATTACAAACCCATCAGTTGTTCATTTAGTTGCACCACTCGATCATGAAAAAATGAAAGAAAACATGTCTTTGTTTAAAGAAGAATTGATTGAGTATGTATTTAACCCACATCGTCTAGTAAGATTAGCAAATCATTTAGGTATTACCTTTGAAGAATTGAATGAATTGTATTAAAAATTGAAATATATTTTTTATAAAGATATAAATAGAAAAATTTAAAGATAAACAAATGATGGTGGGATATCCATATCATAATAATAATTTATTAAAATCTAATAATCCAATATTTCCTACAACAAATTGGGATTTTTTATCAGAAAATCCAAATGCAATTCATTATTTAGAAAGAAATATGGATAAAATCAATTGGTATCATTTATGTCATAATCCTAATGCAATTCATTTAATAGAAAAAAATATAGATAAACTAGATCGTAATTGTTGGAGTAGTTTATCTAGTAACCCAAATGCTATTCATATCATAGAAAAGAATATAGATAAATTAGATGATCGTTGTTGGATATCTTTATCAACAAATCCAAATTCTCATATCATATTTGAAAAAAATATAGATAAATTATCTGGTATAGGATGGTTTCATTTTACAGCTAATACTACAAATATTAAATTTCTTGAAGAAAATTTAGATAAAATAAATTGGAAAACGTTATCGTATAATTCAAATGCAATTCATTTAATAGAAAAGAATTATGATAAAATAGATTGGTATTATTTATCAGCAAATCGAAATGCAATTCATTTATTAGAAAAAAATATGGATAAAATAGATTGGTATCATTTATGTCATAATCCTAATGCAATTCATTTGATAGAACAAATTATAGATAAACTAGATAGTAATTGTTGGAGTAGTTTATGTAGTAACCCAAACGCAATTCATTTATTAGAAAAAAATATAGATAAACTTGATCACCATTGTTGGAATATTTTATGTAGTAATCCAAATGCAATTTCAATAATTGAAAATAATCCAACAGAATATAATTCATTAAATAGTAATTGGTTTATTATAGCAGTACAATCACACTGTATACATTTAGTATTACCACTCGATCATGAAAAAATGAAAGAAAATATGTCTTTGTTTAAAGAAGAATTAGTTGAATATGTATTTAATCCTCAACGATTAGTACGATTAGCAAATCATTTAGGTATAACCTTTGATGAATTGAATGAATTGTATTAAAAATTGAACTATATTTTTTATAAACCCATTTAAAGATATAAAAATATAAAAATAGTATTATGTTGGGATATCCTTATTTCAATAAACATGAGAATGTGAAATGGGATGGATTATCTAAAAATCCGAATGCAATACCTATATTAGAACAAAATATAGATAAAATAAATTGGCTTGAATTATCATTAAATCCAAATGCGATTTCTATTTTAGAAAAGAATCTAGATAAGATTAAATGGTTATTTTTATCATTAAATCCAAATGCTATACCTATCTTAGAAAAAAATCTAGATAAGATAGATTGGGATCAATTATCATTAAATCCAAATGCAATTCATCTATTAGAAATGAATATAGATAAAATAGATTGGACGTATTTATCAAGAAATCCAAATGCAATTCATATCTTAGAAAAAAATATAGATAAGATTAATTGGTCATTTTTATCATTAAATCCAAACGCAATTCATATATTAGAAAAGAATATAGATAAAATAGATTGGACGTATTTATCAAGAAATCCAAATGCAATTCAATTATTAGAAAAAAATATAGATAAGATTAATTGGTCATTTTTATCAACGAATCCAAATGCAATTCATCTATTAGAAAAGAATCTAGATAAAATAGATTGGAGTAATTTATCATTTAATGAAAATGCAATTTCTATCTTAGAAAAGAATCTAGATAAAGTAAGTTGGTGTTATATATTATCAAATCCAAATGCTATTCATTTAATAGAACAAAATATGGATAAAGTCTTATATTATTATGGATTTATGTTCAATCCAAATGTAATTCATTTACTCGCTCCATTAGACCATAAAAAAATGAAAGAAAACATGTCTTTGTTTAAAGAAGAATTGATTGAATATGTTTTTAATCCTCAACGATTAGTAAGATTAGCAAATCATATAGGTATAACCTTTGAGGAATTGAATGAATTGTATTAAAAATTGAACTGCTTTTTTTTATATAATATAATCAAAAAGAAAATGATTGGTAAGCCTTATTTTAATATTAATCAATGTATTGATTGGTATAAATTATCTAAAAATCCAAATGCAATCCATATCATCGAAATGAATCTTGACAAAATCAGTTGGGCATATTTATCAGCAAATCCAAATGCAATCCATATCTTAGAAAATAATCTAGATAAAATAAATTGGATTTATTTATCTTTAAATCCAAATGCAATTCATCTGTTAGAAAAAAATCAAGATAAAATAGATTGGTGTTATGTATGTAGTAACCCAAATGCAATTGATTTAATTGAAAAGAATTTAGATAAATTTCACTGGGATGAATGGGATGAATTATCAAGTAATCCAAATGCAATACATATATTAGAACAACATCTAGATTTAGCAACACCCTCACTAATGGCAAATCCTAATGCAATTCATTTGATTCATAGGCGTTTAGAAGGAGATTGGGATTATATATACTGGAATTTATTATCAAGTAATATAAATGCAATTTCTATTATAGAAAAATATATAGATTATGTAGAATGGGATGATTTATCCATGAATCCAAATGCAATTCATTTATTAGAAAAGAATATAGATAAAATAGATTGGGAATTATTATGCGAAAATCCAAATGCAATTCCTATATTAGAAAAGAATATAGATAAAATAGATTGGGATATGATATCAGAAAATCCAAATGCAATTCATCTATTAGAAACGAATTTAGATAAAATAAATTGGGATGCATTATCACGTAATAAAAATGCAATTCCTATATTTGAAAAGAATATAGATAAATTGAATTGGCATGTGTTATCAGAAAATCCGAAAGCAATTCATTTATTAGCACCATTAAATCATGAAAAAATGAAAGAAAATATGAAAGACTTTCATGCAGAATTAGTTGCTTATGTATTTAATCCTCAACGAATAGTACGTATATGTAAACGTAATCATATAGAATTTATACATTTACTTGAATTATATTGATGGTATCTATATTTTTTAATTTTTTAAATTTTTTTTTAAATTTTTTTTAAATTTTTTTATTTTGATTTAAAAAAAAGAATGTATAACTAAAGAATAATGAATTTAAATATAGAATATCGAATCATTGGAAGACCATCTAAAAAATGTGAAACCATTGACCAATTAATAAGTGATGTAGATTACAATACTATTCAATGGCTTCATATACAAGATATTAAATTTACGAAAGAATTTATATTACCATCTCAATTAAATACAATTTATTTAGTGAATTGTAAAAATACAGAACATATTGGTAAATTACCTAATACCTTAGAATATATTAATATGGGTGGATGTAATTGTTTTTCAATGGATCATTGGTTTCAAAATGATTTACCTAATTTACATAGTATACATTTAAAAATGAATCGATTGAATAAAGTTCCAATAATACCACAGAATGTTATTTCATTAGATATATCCAATAATTCAATTAAAAAATTACCAAATGAAAATTGTTTTCCTAAACAAATACAGAACATTGATTTATCGAATAATTTATTAGAAGAATTACCCAATTGGTTTTTAGATTTAGATCCAGATCTCCAAATTAATTTAAATGGGAATAAATTTTGGTTTAGTCATTATCATGATATTAGTTTAAATCGTACCATTGATATTCAATTAATACGACTCGTCGATCGATTTTTTAATCCAACGATTACTTCAAAATTATTAAATATAATGAAAAAGAATGATGAATATCATGCATTTATTTTAGAACATCCAGAATATGCAATAATAGTTGAAACTGTAAAACAAAGAAAAACGAATTCATTTACACATCCAGGATTAGAAGAATTGCCTCATTTACAAAGAAATAATGAATTACCTGTATTAAATCACAATGTACGTCCACCAATCAATCGTCGATATCAGGACTTGACTCAACCTGAAATAGATTATGATATATTACGTCAACCGATTCAGCCATTCGATAGAATGTTAACTCAACGAAATCAACGTCAACGACCAGCAAAAAAAACAACAGGAGAACAAGGACAAAATGTACATAATAGTAGTATACAAGATTCATTTAGTCAATGTGTAAATATTTTAATGAAAAGTAATGAACCTAAAAATGAAAATTATATGAGGCGTGTATATTTGTATTACATTTTAGATGGTATAAACATTACTGAAAATTTAAGATTCATTAATCATCTACGTTATATGTGTTTGGTAGAAACAGCAATTGTATCTCGATGTGGGGTAACGTATGGTGAAATATTTGAAAGAATATGGGCAATTACATCAACCCATCCTCATCGACGTGAAATGCGAAAAATACTAAGGGAAGATGTATGGGGTGCAAGAAATGTATGTTTTACAGGTAAGGTAACAAAATTAGTAAATTCAATGAGTGGATTTATTGAAGGTATATCGATTGGATATAGTAATAATGAACAGATTAATAATCGTGTGATTATGATTATGAGAGAATATGAAGATAAACCGGATAAAATTAAAGGAAAAGTAAAAGAAGCATTAGATGAATTGAATGTACCAGAAGATAAACAAATGGATTGGTTGAATCAATTTGATTAAAAATTGAACTACTTTTTTTTTATAAATATATAAAGAAAAAGAATGATAGGATATCCATATTATAATATAATTGAAAAGGTAAATTGGAATTTATTATCAAGTAATCCAAATTCAATACATTTATTAGAACAGAATATAGATAAAGTAAATATGCGTTGGTTATCTAGAAATCCAAATGCTATTCATATATTAGAACAGAATCTAGATAAAATAGATTGGATTGACTTATCCAATAATCCAAATGCTATACCTATCTTAGAAAAGAATATGGATAAAATAGATTGGAATCTATTATCAAAAAATCCAAATGCAATTCATATCTTAGAAAAGAATCTAGATAAAATAGACTGGTGGTTTTTATCTAAAAATCCAAATGCAATTCATTTAATAGAACAAAATCTAAATAAAATATATTGGGACTGGTTATCAGAAAATCCAAATGCAATTCATTTAATAGAAGAGAATTTAGATAAAATAAATTGGTGGTGGTTATCAAGAAATCCAAATGCAATTCATTTATTAGAACAAAATATGGATAAATTATGTTGGTGGTTTTTGTCATTGAATCCAAATGCAATTCACTTATTAGAACAAAATATAGATAAAATAAATTGGCATTATTTATCAGGAAATCCAAATGCAATTCATTTATTAGCACCATTGGATCATGAAAAAATGAAAGAAAATATGAAAGACTTTCATGAAGAATTAGTTTCTTATGTATTCAATCCCCAACGATTAGTACGATTATCTAAACATCTTGGTATTACTTTTGATGA
>JACCDZ011272579.1_pt1 | contig 89287 bp, 104 predicted proteins | sample 7449551 | NCBI WGS metagenome assembly JACCDZ01 (sample SAMN15323452, study PRJNA562643) | freshwater metagenome | isolation source: river surface water | place: USA:Blue River Watershed | collected 2017-08-18
AGCAGGAGATCAGCCCACGGGAGGCCCGTCCGGGCTGGCGCCACCTGGAGGAGACCCTCTCCATCGTCAAGCGCCTGACCAGCATCGTCCACCAGCGCGGCCGGGAGATCCACCGCAAGGCACCACCTCGCCCTTGCAAGGATGGCCGCCGTCCGGATAATGGGCGCCGCGATAGGCGACGTGAGTAGTCGCTGGGTTAGGGTACTTTAGGCCGCGCAATGCGCGGCCTTTTCTTGCCTGTATGGAAGGCATTTGCCATACTCCGCTGGCAATTACTTTCTATAGGGGCAATTTATGAGCGAAAAACGTCGCCCGGACGTAGTGTTCAATCTGAAAAGTGGGGAGGTAAATCGCCGCTATGAGGTCTTCTACGCCGAGCAATTCATGGAGCGGTCGGCCAAAGTGCCTTTCTTCCACGCGGACCAGTTGGAACTGCAGATCAGTCCGGCTGATCTCGAAAACCAGCGGTTTGTTCGGGTGCGCCTGGACGGAGTGTGGCAACCGCAGGGACGTCGCGCCTTCTACCCGGCGCACCGGCTGGCTACCCTGATCGCTCAGGACGTCAGTCGCGAGCTGCGCAAGGAGGTCTGAGATGCTGCGCAAAGTGAAGGGAGCGTTCGCCTACCTGCGCATCGACCTGAAGCACGGCACCCGGCCGATGTATCAGGCGCTGGCAGCCCTGATGGAGCGCCGTGCGTTCGGCGGCAACCCAGTCAACCGCCTGTTCCTCGACGGCCTGCTGCTGATCCTGGTCGGTACCCTGCTGCTGTGCCTGCCGATCGTCTGGGTGCTAACGGCGCCGTTCCAGCTGCTGCGCCTAAGCGCCACCCGCAATGGGCGAGAGGACCTGGACCTGGCTGGTAAACTGGTCGAGGAGGGCCGGGTGAACTGGTCCACCGGTGAGATTGCCGACCCCAAGGAGCCGGAGAATGGCCAAGAACCCCCCAAAGAGTGATGGACCTCTGACCCTGGAGGAGCGACTGCTGCAGAACGCGGTGGACACAGTCGCGAACAACCTCGATCACTACGATGCGGTCCACCTTGTCCACCTCGTCCACGCCATCCTCGATCGCCGCGATACCCACGTCGGGATTCTGCGCGCCGTTACGGAGAAGATGCCGGAGGACGTCCTGGCCTGCGCCAAGATGGAGCGAAAGCCGGGCGGGATCGGCGGTGATGAGCTGGAGTCCTACCTAACTCTGCCGACCATGCACCGGCGCCAGCTGGCCATGATTCAGGCGCTGCAGGAGCAGCTGATGCCGGCAGGGATGCTGCGCCAGGACAGTAAAATGGGCCCCGGGGAGGCGGCGCGGCTGGCCACCCAGTGCACCACGCAGATGGAGAAGCTGCTGCGCATGACCAAGGCGGTCAAGGCCACGGCAGAGGTGAACCGCCTCCGTGAGGCGATCGGTGCCGGACTGGCGCAGGTCGCCAAGGGCGTGGATCAGGCCACCGCCGGCAAAGTGCTGGAGCTGCTGCAGGAAGGTATGCGACGCTCGCTGACCGCAAGCAAGAACAGTCTTGAGCGGGCAATGGAAAAGGCTGAGGAGATGGGGGGCTGATGAGCAGAGCGCTGGATACCTTCGACGGAAACGCAGTCGGCGAGAACTTCCTCGCCTCCCTGCACAGCTCGGTGCACGGCGCCCGCGACTTCTCCCAGCTGGCCCGCTGGCTGGAGCAGAACACCAAGCACCCGCTGAAGCCGAAGGAAAACTTCAGCTTCGCTGAGCACGAATACCAGATCGACATCCTCAACTCCTCGGCCCACGAGGAGTTTGCGCAGAAGTGCTCCCAGGTGGGGGCCTCTGAGCTCTATGTGCGGATGAAGCTGGCGATGCTCGGCATCTCTGACGCCATCACGATCATCTACGTGCTGCCGACGGCGAAGTTCGCCCAGCGCTTCTGTAAGGGCCGTATCGACCCGGTGATTGAGTCGTCTGAAGCCCTGAAGGCACTGCGCAACAAGGACGTTGACTCGTCCGAGATGAAGCAGTTCGGCCACAGCTTCCTGTACATCACCGGTTCCTACGGCCAGTCGTCAGCGATCTCGGTACCGGCCCAGGCATTGTTCTGGGACGAAATCGACTTCTGCAACCAGAAGAACCTGACCACCTTCCGCTCGCGTATGGGTCACGTCAAAGAGGATGACCTCTGGTTCGTCCGCGGCTTCTCCACGCCGACCGTTTTCGACTACGGGATCAACGCATATTACAAGAAGGGATCTCAAGCGTATTACGGGGTTTGGTGCTCCCATTGCCGTGACTACGTGGAAGTGGACTTCTTCCGCGACCTGACGGTACCGGGCTACACCCGCGACCTGAAGGAGTGGGACAAGGAGGACGTGGACGACCCCGACCTCAACATAGACGCCTGCTTCTTCCGCTGCGGCTGCTGCCGGAACGAGATCCCCTGGACGACGTTCCTCGATGCTGACAAGCGCCGGTGGGTGCACAAGTTCCCTGACCGGGCCATCGTCAGCCGGCAGATCAGCCCGTTCGACGTACCGAGCGTGAACACGCCGGCGCGCACCCTGCGACAGGTCAAGGACTACGAGGTCAAAGGGGACTGGGTCAACTTCAAGGTCGGCGTGCCACACGAGGACGCCTCCTCCAGCTTCATGGTCGACTCCGGAAACTGGACGGCCGGGTCGGAGATGCCATCCCCCTTGTCACACCGGGAGCTTGGCCAGCTGATGGCCGAGAAGAACATCCGCGACATCAGCATCTACCGCGAGTGGATCTTCACTCAGCAGCCGATCGCTTCAGGCTGCATGCTGGGCATGGACGTCGGTAAGACCAGCTGGCTGACCGTAATCCGCCCAGACGGCAACCGCCGCCGGGTGATCTACGCCGAGCGTGCCCAGTCGGCGAACGGCGACCTGCTGCAGCGCTTCATGTACCTGTTCCGGGTATTCGGCTGCATCCTGGGCGTGGTCGACGCCGGCCCAGACTTCACCCTCAGCCAGAACCTCGTCCGGGCACTGCCAGGCTGCGTGTTCGCCTGCTACTACGCCAGCAACCGTGACAACCAGCTGAAGCGGATCATGGTCAACCACGACGAGGGGACGCTGAGCGTCCTGCGTACCCGCACCATCGACAACGTGGTGCGCCGCTTCAACAGCCAGGAGATCGAGTTCAGCAAGCTGCGCGAGGAGAAGACCTTCAAGGACCACCTGCGCGCGGTGAAGCGGATCAGCGAGCAGATCGACGATGGCGAGAAGGGCATGAAGGAAAAGGCCAGGTGGGTGAGCACCGATGACGACCACTTCTGCCACTCCTTGATCTACGCCGACATCGCCTGCGATCTGGTCCACAGCGTGGATGGCGCAGACGCTTTTGCGGGTCATACCGTACACGGTGTGCTGCCGTCGGTTGGCAAGTTCACCCCACGCAGCTAGAATCCGCTCAGCCTCATGGGGGATGAGCATTGGCGAATCAGCAGGGAACAAAGAGCAGGAAGAAGGGGGCGAGCGGCAGCAGCAAGCTGAACGCTGAGCCTATCCTGCCCGGGAAGTTGGCTTCCAAAGCCTCTTCGCGCAACTCTGCTGCCCGGACCCAGAAGGGTCAGGACATCATCAACAACCGCACCACCCTGATCAATCAGTCGGTCAAGGCGCTGCGGGACCAGAACCGCCCGGCCGCCGCTCTCCGTGAGCTGGCCCGTCTGGACGGTACCGTGGGTTCGGCGATCTTCAACTTCGTTGAGATCGCCCACACCAACTTCAAAGTCTGGGCGATGGACGCCGAAACTCATCAGGTGTCGCAGAGCGGTACCATGGTGGCCCGCACCATCATGTCCCGCTTCGACACGGTCTACGACTACACCCTGGGTTTCGCCGACAAGCCCTCCATCCGCATGGCCCTGGAGCAAATGCTGCTGGAGACAGTCACCGCCAACGGCTTCGGCCTGGAGCTGGTGCTGGACAAGACGCTGATGCCAGACCGCCTCGTAGTCAGTAACTACGACTCGCTGACCTGGGTGTCCAAGGGCGATGGCCTGCGCTACCCGAAACAGCAGGGCGACAACGGCGAGATCAAGCTGGACATCCCGAACTTCTTCGTCGGTGAGCTGCACCTCACGCCGGCGTTCTCCTACACCACCCCGATGCTGGAGCCGGCGATCAACGACGCCTTCTTCCACCGCGAGTTCATCGAGGACATGCGCAAGACCGTGCGCCGGGCAGGTAGCCCGCGCATGGCGGCCAAGCTGGTGCTGGACAAACTGATGGCGGCCTGCCCGCTGGAAGTGAAACTGAATCCCGAGAAGCTCAAGCAGTGGCTCGATGATCAGCGCACCGCGGTTGAGACCGTGCTGAGCGATCTGGAGCCTGAAGACGCTGTGGTCTTCTTCGACTCGCTGGAGATCGACGCGCTCAAGATGTCCGGCGAGAAGCAGGACTTCGTTCCGCTGCTGCAGGCCATCAGCGGCCTGATGGCCACCGACCTGAAGGCGCCGCCGTCGATCCTAGGCCTGCGCATGGAAGGCAGCCAGTCCTTGTCCAACACCGAGTCTATGGTGTTCCTCAAGGTGGCCGCTGCCGTGCGTAAGCCGGTGCAGGATGTGATGAGCCGCATGCTGACGCTGGCCTGCCGCCTCTACGGCGAGAACGTCTACGTCAATTTCGAGTTCGACCCAATTGAGCTGCGCCCCGACAACGAGACTGAAGCGTTCAAGACCATGCGCCAGGCGCGCATCCTCGAACTGCTCAGCTATGGCATGGTGAGCGACGACGAGGCTTTCGTAGAGCTCGGCCTGGAATACCAGCCTTCCGGCTACACGCCGCTGTCCGGTACCCAGTTTTACGGCGGATCGGCCACCAAGGATCAGGCCGAGAAGGCTTCCCCCAATTCAGACCCGCAGGGCCGCGCCTTGCAGCCCGACACGCCTTCCAAGGCTGGCGGCAAGAGCCAATAAGGAGAACTGCCAATGCCTCGTGGATCCGCGAACATCTGGTATAGCGCCGATCAGGATGCTTTCCACCGCTTCGCCAACGCGCAGCTGGAGATCCAGGCCAAGAGTCCGCTGGAGCTGGTTCAGCTGCAGGCCGAGCTGCGCCGAGCTGAAGAGGATGTAGAGGCGGCCTTCGGCGACGGCCAGATGGACTACATGATGCAGCGCCACGGCAACCTGGCCCTGATCAACGTCAATGGCAACCTCGTCAAGAGCGACTCCTGGTACAACCGCTACTACGGTCAGGTCTCCTATCAGGAGCTGCGCCGGGCGATCTCCATGGCGCTCACCGACAACGATACCGACGGTATCGTGCTGATGATGAACACCCCGGGCGGCTCCGCTTCCGGCGCTGACGCCATGGCCAGCTTCTTCTCCAAGGCCAACAAGGTGAAGCCGGTCTACGCCTACGCCGAGACCGATATGTGCAGCGGTGGCTACTACCTCGCCGCCCCTTGCACCAAGATTTACGGCCAGCGCGCCGCCAGCATCGGCTCGATCGGTGTGGTGATGGTGCACTTCAGCTACCTGAAGATGTACAAGGAGGCGGGCATCGAGCCTACCGTCCTGCGTGCCGGTGAGTACAAAGCGCTGGGCACCCCTTACGAGGAGCTGGATAAGAAATCCCGCGCCGCCCTCGACAAGTCGTTGGATGACTACTTCGTCATGTTCAACGAGCATGTCGTGGCCAACCGTAAGGCGTTCTCCAGCGTTGATCAGTTCCGTGCTTCTGCCGGCGAGGGCCGTGTGTTCCTCGGCGAAGAAGCGAAAGAGATTGGCCTGGTTGATGCCGTGGCCGATATGGAAGACGCACTGGTTTCTATGTCCGGCCTTGCGGCTCGTTCGCGCAAGTCGGTCACCCAGTTCGGCTACCAATCCAATACCACCACGAGGACTAGCAGCATGAAACGTAACGGCGAGGCGCAAGCCACCCTTACCGCTCAACAGCTCGCTGTTCTCGCCTCCGGCGTAGCCCTGGAAGGTCTGGAGCAGGAAGCCGATGCTTCTGCGCCGGGCGCTCCGGAAGCCGAGGCGAGTGCCGAGCCAACCGTATCCGCTGAGGCTGAAACCGGCGCCGCGCCGGCAGAAGCTGCACCGGAGGCCTCGGCTCCCGCCGCTTCTGCTGAAGCGCCGGCCGCTGTGGACCTTTCCGCCGTAATTGCCCTCTCGTCCGAGAACGGCGCCCTGAAGGCCAAGGTAGAACAACTGGAGTCCTCCTTGCAGCTCGCTGACAAGCGTGCCGAGGAAGCTCTGGCGGTATCCACCAAGCTCGAAGGCGTGGCCCGTGAAGCCTGCACTCGCCTGCAGGTGGCTCTCGGCTATCAGCCGAGTGACATGAGCGCAATGACAGGCAGCCAGCTGGCCGAGCAGTACGCCGGGCTGGACGCTTCGTTCAAGGAACGCTATAAGCCGGGTCAGGTTTCTCGCCCTGCAGCTGATGTTCCAGCGGCGACTGCGGGTAACGGCGCTTTGCAGCGCTCCGCCCGTAACCTCACCAAAAACCTGTAAGCGGGAGACGCAGACATGGCATCTTACAAGCGCAACCAGAAAATCGGCCACGCCTGGAACTACCGCGAAGCCGCCCTCGGCTCCGCCGGTACCAAAGGTACCTTCACTGACAAGGACTTCGGCAAGCCGCTGAAGCTGGTGGCTGACTCCACCTACGACGTCTGTGCCGATGGCGACGAGATCGAAGAGATCCTCGAAGCGATTGCCGGCCAACAGCCTACCGTCAACAATGGTTTCCAGATCGGCACCATCCGTAACGACGGTACCGCCCTGGCGATTGTTGGCTCCGGCACCGTGACGGTCGGCACCATCGTCGTATCCGCTGCCCAGGCTGCCCTTGGCACCCTGAACAACCCGGCCAAGCCGACTACCTCCTACCTGAAGGTCAAGTCCGCTGGTGACGCCACCGCCCAGAAGGCCGTGACTCACAAATGGCGCGTTGTTTCCATCCACTCGGGTGGCGGTACCGCCGGCTCGATAGTGCTCATCGAGCGCGTGTAAGCGAACAAGACCAGGGAGAAGAGACACATGAGCCAGAATCTCGAACAAGCCAAGGTTCACATCCGTGACGCCAGCGGCGCACTGATGCAGGTCGAACTTGATGCAGCGATGTATCAGGCCGCCCAGGAACGCGGGCTTTCGCTGAGCCAGCACCTGACCCACCTGTATGGCGAGCAGACTGACGAAGGCCGTTTCGGTAGCGTCATGTCGCAGATCATGCAGAACAACGGCCTGCTGCTGGGCTACGACCACACCACCGGCCTGCGTGCTCCGAACATGAAAGAGGTACTGGTCAACGGTATCTCCATGGGCGCGATCACCAACACCGACGGTAACGACCGCACCCCGGCCGGCCGCATCCTGTTCCCCGAGATCATCCTGCGCTCCATCGAGCAGGAGCTGCGCGAGTCGCACGACGACTACTTCCGCGCCTACGAGAACATGGTGGCGATGACTCAAGTCATCAACGGCCCGCGTTTCGAGCAGCCCTCGATCAACGTGAAGCACGCTGAAGACCGCGAATCGAACCGCATCTCCGAACTGGCTGAACCGGATTCGATGGTCAGCATCACCACCAGCTCGGTGACTCGTAAGGTTCCGACCAAGTCGATCGGTCTGATGATCTCCGACGAAGCTCTGGCCACCACTACGCTGGATCTGGTCAACATCATCATGGCTGCTCAGGCACGCCACGAGCGTTACATGATGGTGCAGAACCAGCTGAACATGATCCTGAACGGCGATCCTGACTACGGCGAAGCTGCCCTGAGCGGCTACACCGCCCAGTCTCTGGACGGCACCATCAGCCAGGCCGGCAAGATCACTCACAACGCCTGGATCAAGTTCCTGCGTCGTGACTTCCGCCGCAAGTCGCTGAACTACGCGATCTGCGATCTGGACACCGCTCTGGCCATCGAAGCTCGTACCGGTAAGCCGACTCGTGACACCGTCTACGCCGGTGCAGGTACCAACTTCGACGTGGACATGACCGTGGACAACCTGAACGTCCGCACTGTGCCGGTCTTCCTTGTGGAAACCGCCGTGGCCGGTGCGAACACCGTGGTTTCCCTGGACAAGCGCTACGGCATCCGCCGCGTGGTCAACGTCAGCGCCAACTACAGCGCCGTGCAAGAGTTCGTCCTGCGCAAGGCCAAGGCCTTCCGTGTGGACTACGCTGAAGTCGCGCACAAGCTGTACCCGGAAGCCTTCGAGAAGATGACTCTGACCGTCTAATCGAAGATCCAAACAAGGGGAGGGAGACCTCCCCTTGCCTTATCTGAGGAGATAGAAGCAAATGTCCAAGCAAGCTACCGCTGCTCAACTGAACAAACTGAAGGGCGCTGTGACCAAGGCTGAAGCCAAAGTGGCTGCCACCAAGGAAGCTCTGGAAGCCGCCAACGCCGCTGTTGAGGCTGCCAAGGCCGAAGGCAAAGGCGTGGAAGAGGCTGAAGCCGCTGCCCTGGCAGCGATGGAAGCTGTCGAGGTTGCCGAGGCTGAACTGGCTACCGCTGATGCGGCCCTGAAAGCTGAAGCTGGCGAAGCCGCTGGTACTGGCATGGTTCCGGTGCTGACTTTCGACGGCGAGCCGATCCCGGTCAACAGCGAGATTCGCCTGCTGACTGCCGGTAACGGCATGTGCCTGACTGACAACGACGGCAACCGCGTTACCGACAGCTCGCCGGTCAAGCTGAACGGTGGCGACGTGCGTGACGGCGACTGGTACACCACCCAGTTCAAAGCCGGCCTGCTGGTTGTCGATTCGATCCGCGCTCTGAAGTAAGGAGACCCCATGGCCCAGATAGGTGTAAGCCCTGCACTCACCACTACTGAGGCGGTGCGCGCCGCGCTGGGCATGGACCACGTCGACCTTTCTGACGACCGGATCATCCAGGCTGGGCTCGATAAAGAGCTCCGCCTGGACCTATTCCAGTGGTACCCGAACGCGCTGGCTGCCTTCACCCCGGCAGAGCCCGTATCGGTCACGGCGCAGATGCTGAAGGAAGCGCTCGAGTCCTACAGCAAATACTTCTGCGCCGCAGCTGTACTGCGCAACCCGGCTGTCTACACCCAGATGTACAGCGACGGTAAGGCCGAACAGCGCCGCTTCACGAACATGGAGTGGGGCGAGATCCTCGCCCGCACCCTGGCAGAGCTTGAGCGGTACCGCTCGATCATCGCCACCCTTGTTCCTGACGACGTCACCCTCAGTTCGGTCAAGACCCCGGGCTTGGTCGGAATCTCCTCACCGAATTACAACCCGGTGACCAACTCCGAGGGTGGCGTCTGATGGACCTGAGCCGCTCATTCCAGCGGTTCGCCGAGATAGGCCTTCGCCACTTCAACCCGGCCACATCGGCCCAGAGTGCACCGGTGGCCACCGGCTCCTTGCAGGTCTACGACCGGTTCGTCTCAGACCGCGAGTTCGGCATCAAGAAGCGCCTTTTCCTCGTCCCTGGGCAGTACGAGCCTGAGTGGGCCCAGCTGGTTAAGCTGGAAGGGCTGCCCGGCGTCTGGCTGCAGGAGGGTATGAACCACGACGCCGCCGGCAGCATCTATGCCAGCGTGGTTGTGCTGCACGAAGCTCCGTTCGAGCTGTCTCTGCGCCGCCGCACTGGCGGTACCGCACGAGCCTCCGGAGTAGGCAAGGTGCTGCCCTCCCTTGTGGAGTACGCCAAGACCTGGGGCGACTTCAGCCGCTACTCGGGCAACGAATCTTCTCGCTTTGACAACGTCGACTACACCGTGTGCTCCTGGTACCTGCCGGCCGGCACCGACGTTGATCTGGACACCATCATTGTCAGTGGCACCAAGAAGTACATCGTCAAGGAGGTGACCACGTTCCTCAAGCTGACTCTTGTGCGCGCTCAGGAACAGGAGAATCCCTGATGGACCGTAGAGACACCCTGCTCCACTTCAAGAGCACGTTGGACAAGATGGTTGGCGACTTCGCTGAGGAGCTGTCTCAGCAGCCCGGCGCCGCCGTGGTGGCCTCGTTCGACCTCGATGACCATGACTCCGTCCGGCAGATGCAGGCCTCGACCGAGCAGGCGCTGGTCTACCAGATCCTCGCCCTCGACCCAGAACCTCGCCACCCCTTGTATGAGGCGGTCTTCTACGTCGGCGCCAAGACCACTTCAGACCCGGGAAACTACGACCAGACCTTCCTGCTGACCGAGCTGTCGGCGAAGTTCGACATCGGCATCTACTTCGACATTGCTGACTGGAGCGGCGACACTGCGCCTACGGAAACCTCCGGAGCCGTGATGATCACCGCCTGCCAGCCCAGCCCGCAGAGCTTTGAGAACAGCTCTGGCATCCGCGTGCTGCAACTCAGCGCCAAGGTGATGGCCAATGGCTAATGTCAGGGTCAAGGTCAACCGCACCACGATAGGTGTGGAAGTCCTACGCCGTGTGGCGTCCGACAATCCAGAGGTGAAGGAGCAGTTGCGCCGGCACTTCTCCAAGTATCAGGGCAAGGTCCTGTCTGACGAAGTCGGGCGGCACTACAAGCACGTCTTCATCGAGGCTACCAAGGTGGCCCTTAACGGCCTGCCTGGCACTGAGCAGGGTGCCAGCCATAAGGTCAGCATCAACCTCGGTAACGGCATTCTCTCGGTACCGCTCGGGGCATGGGAGGCTCTGACTCGGAAGTACCGGCAGGCCAAGGGCCTGGAGCACCCAGGTAGCGAGAACGTCTTCTGGTCGAAGCGCGGTTTCGCCAAGGCTGGAGCCCCGAAGCCCGTTATCCGGAACGCCGACGGAGTACGCAGCTCGAACCCCCGTAAGGTTGCCAACAACGGCCTCCCTACCACGGCTTCGACACTGACCTCAGCCTTACGCCAGCTCGGCAGCGGCATGCGTGGCAACCCAGGCCAGCTGCGCGACGTGAAGATCGGGGGCAAGAAGAACAACCTCGGTCAGGTACCGCTAACGGCAAAGATCAGCCTTCGATCAACCGGAAGCGGGATGCTTGATTTCATCGCCGGGCGCAGCTTCATGCGCCGGCGCCCCGTGTGGGAGTTCACCCCGCCGGGAACTAAGGTGGAAGGAGCGGATGACGCTGGTATAGTGATCGCCGCAACCGACCAGCGCCGCCCGCTCATCAGCCGGCTAGCAGCCGCCTTGGGGCAACGGGCTGTCATTGCGTTGAGTAACATGAAGATCTAGGGAGACTGATCATGGCCCAACTTGGCTCCGCGCGTACTCGCGCATGGAACCTCGGTGTAACCGAAGTTCGTTTGACCCCGCTGACCTCGTCCGGCAAGGCGACTCAGGTTCACTCTATCGGCCTGCTGGAAGGCGCGTCGGTAGAAGTGGCCCAGGAAGCCATCCGCCTGGAAGGTGGCTTCCCGCGTAAGCTGGTGGACACCGCCATCGCCTCGCAGAGCGCCAACGTCCGTGCAACCCTGCGCGAATACAGCCGCCGCAACCTGAGCATCCTGCTGGGTAACGGCGTGCCATCCGCGCTGCCGAGCGACGTGGTTACCACTCTGGCCTCTGCTGCTGCCGCGGGTGCTGCCACCCTGACCCTGACCTCCGGTACTGGCATCGTCCAAGGTGACACCCTGGTGATCTACCCGAAGGGCAAGCCGGAGATGATTTCGATCATCATCGTCGGTGCTGTGGCTGGCGCCAACGTCACCCCGCACGCCGACACGCCGACCCTGCACGCCTACGACCCGGCCCTCGGCCCGGTCGAAGTGTTCAACGCCCACCCGATCGCTATCGGTGCTGTGGCTGAGACCAAGTATTTCGGCGTGCAGCTGATCCAGCGTAACCCGTCTACCGGTCGCCCGCGTGTGTTCGACTTCTGGAAGGCTTCCATCTCCAGCGGTATGAACTACGAGGCTTCGGCTTCCGACTACGGCTCCACCGAACTGCAGATCGAGATCCTCGAACCTGCAGCCGAGGAGTACGCACCGGGCGGCTCGCTGGTGCACCTGGCCAACATCATCCCGAACTTCCCGGCCGGCCGCATGTCGTTCGGCGCGGACGTTTAACGGAAGGTGTGATGCCAGAAAAGGCCGGCAATTGCCGGCCTTTTCTTTGGGAGGGACAACGTGGAAAGAAGTGTATTTTTACGCCTGCTAGACCCAGAGGTGGTGGCCGGGAAGATGACGGCTCTGGAGCGGGAGATGCTCAGGCTCACCTTGCTGGCCAACCCGGACGCGACCTTGTTCGAGGCGCTCACCGACGTCTACGACTACCTTGGCATCAAGGTAAAGAAGGCCCGCCTGGAGGCTATCGGCACCCGCCTGCAGATCGAGCACGAGCGAACCATGTCCGGCAGGGAGCAGAAGGCTGCCCAGCCAGATAGTGCGCAGGCAAAGGACAAGGGGAAGCAGAGCGACTTCGGCGCCAAGTTCATCGCCTGGGTAGAGGGCCTGAACACCGATCAGCGCCTCCTTGCAGCGTGTGGCTACGACGCCGAGAAAGCCCGCTCTATCTACTGCGAGCAGGACTACCTTGTGGCGGATGAGGTGATAGACCTGTGGTTCATGCACAGCTGGCAGACCGCTATGATCAGCCTCGAAGCAGCAGCCGCCCCCTGGTCTGGCAGCAGCAGCCAGCGTAGTTCAGGCGACGTCACGGTCTATGACATGACTCAGGAAGCGGATGACAGTCCGCTATGGGGAGAGCTGCAAGCCTGTTTCGGAGGCGGCTGATATACTCGCCGTCAACAACGAACTCGTCAGGACGACCCGCCGATGTCCCAGATCCCCGAGATCAAAGCCGAAGCCCTCCTCGACCTCGTGCTGGACGAGGCGAAACTCAAGCAACAGCTGAGCAGAATCCTAGGCTCTACGGTCAGTGAATCCGCTGCCGCCGCCAAGATTGGTGAGAACCTCATCAAGCCCACAGAGCTGAAGGCGATGCGGGAGAAGCTCAGCAACGAGTTCAAGTTGCTGGCCAAGGACTTCAGCGGGGCGGTTGAGAAGGCCCTCGACGGAGACGTGCAGAAGGCGCTGGCCGCTCTCCGGACTGACACCGTAAAGGTGTTCCAGAACGACCTCGAAAAGCTCACCAAAACCGGCGGCCTGCCAAAGCGCAACTACGGCGGGAAGACTTACCCAGAGCTGCAGTTGGGTGACAAAGGCAAGACTGACGGCCTAGTAGCCGAGCTGCGAAACCTCGTCCGGGTGTTTGGCGTGGACGGCATGCGCCGTGGTGACTACCAGGGCGACGACACCAACAAGATCAAGCGCCGCATCGACGACGTAAACAAGGTTCTGGAGGAGCTGGCTGGCCTGCCTGTGCCCTCCGCCAAGGACCTGAAGCTATTCCAGAAGGTCCTGCGCGACGGCACCCCAGGCAAGTATCAGGAACTCAGCGGAGAACAGCGCGAATCCATGCTTCGCGCCAGCAAATCACTGGACCTCCAGCTGAAGGCATTCGATAAGCTGGCCAACACCGTCAGCAAGTTCGGGTTCGGCGAGGTGGCGTCCGAGATCAAGGCCTCGATCTCCGCCCAGAAGCAACTGGTCACCCAGTACAACTCCCTGATCAACCCAGTCCGCCTTGAGGCAGAGCGCCGTAAGGAATCTGCAGCTGAACAGGCGCAGCGGGATAAGGAGCTGCGTGACAAGCAGCGCATGGCGGACAAGTACGCCGAGAAGCAGAAGAAGGCCGAAGCCCGGGGCGTACAGAAGGCTGAGGAGCTGCGCAGCAAGGGTGACGTCTATCAGACCATCTTCGGTGAGCGGGTTCGCGGCCAAGTAGGGCCTGGCCTTGCTGCTTCCATGAGTGACGAAGAGCGTCTGCGCAGCGGCTCCAAGTCCCGGTACCAAGTTCGCACGGCTAGCCTAGATTCCCTCCGCAAGGAGGCGGTAAAGGACACCAAGACACGGGTTGCCGCAGCAAAAGTCGACCAGGGCGCGGCCGACTACATGGTCAAGCTCCAGGCTGACTACTTCGCTGAGCAGCGGGCGGCGCTAGATCGCTGGTACGCCACGGCTGAGAAGGCCAGCAAAGAGGAGGCCGATCAGCAAGCCGCCAGAGCTAAGCGAATCGCTGATGAGAATCGCAGAGCCACAGAGGCGGCTGACAAAGCCCAGAACACTTGGCAGAAAACCCTCCAAGCGATGGAGTCTACCAATGCCTCTGACTACTTCGGCATTGCAGACCTCCAGCAGAAACGACTAATTGCCTGGCGGAAGCTGGAGGCTGAGTCCCTGAAGCGGGCAGCAGCAGAGGAGAAGGCCGGAAAGCGCAAGGCCGCTTCCCAGGCCAGCTCGTTCGCCCCGGCCACCGAAGGCTACCGCATCCTCGATCGCGTAGGCGGCATCGGCAACCTCAGCGATCCGATGGACATCCGCGACGTATCGGCCGGCCTGCGCACGGCACGCACCGCGGCAATGAAAGCCATGGCCCAGGCTCGCGTGTTCTTCGGCGAACAGTCAGACGAGTATGCCAAGGCCAGCGCCGACTTCGACCAAGTCAGCCGGGATCGGGCCCTCCTTGCTGAGCGCCTGCGCGCCCTGCGTCCTCAGACCGAGTCCGATGAAGACAAGCTGGCCCGCCGGCAGGCTTCGTACACGGTCGCCAGCGGGATCATAGGCCGAGCCGGCGGCATCTCCGGTATCAACAATCGAGTCGAGCTGAACGACGTATCTAAGGGCCTGAACGCCGAGCTCAAGCGAGTCAACGAACAGCTGGCAGTGCTGGCCCGCAACGGCAAGGAGGCCAGCGACGAGTTCGCCCAGCTGGCCAGCCGGGCTGATCAGCTGAACAGCCAGCGCCTGCAGGTTGAAGACCAGCGCCGCGCCCTGAGCGGGGGCGGCAGCGGGCCTTCTGGCCCTACTCCGGTAGGCATGTTCGCTGGCAGCGACCGGCTGCTGTCCACCTTCGGTAAGTATACTGTCGGCTACGGCGCTCTCTACTCGATGATCAGCGCCGCCCAGATGCTGATCACTGAGCTGGTGGAGCTGGACCGGGCCTTCTTCTCGATCAAGGCCGTTACCCAGGCCACTGACCGAGAGATGCGGGCCATCACCCGCTCCATCCGTGAGGTGGCGCTGGCCACCAATTTCTCCAGCCGTGAGATCGCCAACTCGGCTGAGCTGCTTGGCCAGGCCGGTGTGAAGCCGGAGGACATGGACCGGGTGATGATGGCCACGGCTCAGTTTGCCTCGGCCACCAACTCCTCGCTGGAAGTCGCCGCTGACCTGATCACTACGGTCAAGACGGTCTACAAGGATCTGGAAAAGACGCCTGGGGTGATCGGCGACCAGCTGACCCGTGCAATCAACATCTCCAAGCTGAGCGCAGAGGACCTGAAAACCATCCTCTCGCTGACCAGCCAGACGGCGGAGAGCTACAACGTCAGTCTGGAGCAGCTGCTGGGCGCCGTTACCACCCTGCGTAACGCCGGTATCAAGCCGTCCACTGTGGCAACCGGCCTGCGCCAGGCGATGCTGGAAGTATTCAACCCGGACACCAACACCACCAAGGCTCTGGCCGCCCGGTACGCCCAGATGGGCGAGCGCGATATGTCGCCTGACGCGATCAAGCAGCGCTTCTTCGGGTTCAAGAACTCCTCTGACCCTCTCCTTGCCATGGCCACCGAGCTGCGCCGCATCGGCTTCGCTGACGAGGGTCAGAAGGAGCTGCAGCGTGGCTTCGACATCCGTGCGTTCAACGCCCTCTCCGCGTTCGTGTCGAACATCAAGGAGTACGAGCGGGCGCCGACGCAGATCACCTTCGGGCAGGCCGCCCAGGAGGGCGCGGACATCCAGCTGCAGTCCCTCACGGCAACGATGGAGAACCTCGGCTCCAGTATCGTCGCGCTGGCTGACCAGATCAGCGGTGACCTGATGCGCAGCATTCAGCGCTTCGCAGAGGGCATGACTGGCGCCATTGAAGGTCTGACCGAACTCGACCTTGAGCTGAAGGCCCGCGGTACCGGTGGCCTTACCGATGTGGCCCAGGGTGCTTTCGGCGGTGGCATCGCCGGCGCAGTTCTTGGCAAGGGGATCACCGGGAAGATCCTCGGCGGTCTGGCCGGAGCTGCAGCAGGCGGCGCTACCAGCTACCTCGGCCAGACCGCCGAGGACGGCGAGTTCTCCGGCGCCGACATCGCAGAACTCGGCTCTATCCTGGTGTTCGTAGGCGGGGCTATCGCCGGCCTGATGAAGAAGTTCAGAGTCATCGGCCGCATCGGCGACATGATCAAGAAGGTCCCCGGCGCAGACAAGGTGCTCGGCGGCGCTGCATCCAGCCCAGCAGAGGCGGGCTCCCTTGTCGGAAGTGTGCTCGGCTTCCTGACTGGGGTTGGCGCCATCCTCACGGTGGTTGAGGCGGTATTCGACGCCCTGCCGAAGAGTGAGCTGGAGCAGCTGCAGCAGAAGGCTCGTGCGGCTCAGGAGAAAGCCGCTGCCGCCCGCGAGAAGCTGACCAACCTTGATGCCACCCTGGCTCAGTATGACGTTAAAGCTGCTGACCCTGCCAAGGGTACTTTCCCTGAGTCCCTGCGCCGCTACGAAGCGGCCATGGACGAGGCCGTGGCCGAACGTGAGCGCCTCTTTGGTCAACAGCTTTCTGAGAGGGCTCAGCAGATCCTCGACATCTACGCTGATACCTCCAAGACAGCCCGCGATGGCCTGCTGGAAGAGTTGCGGCAGGAGACCGGTAAGGTCGACCTGCAGGATCGCGACGTCTTCAACTACACCAGCATGGTCGAACAGCTCAGCGAGAACGTGGACGCGATGCGGGAGTCCATCCGCCGCCGGCTGGAGATCGACCTTGAGGAGTCTGCCAAGGCTCGTGCAGACGGTCGCTACGATCAGCTGGACGACCAGATAAAGGCCCGCCTGGACGCCGCCGAGCGGGCCGGCCCAGAGCTGGCCAAGATCCTCAATAACACCTCGGAGCTGAGCTTCGATGAGCAGCGGCAGATCATGGAGAACTACACCGGCATGGTGTACGAGATCCTTGATGTCCGGCCAAAGCTGGAAGCTGAACGCCGCGATGCGCAGATGCTCGACCTTGCCAGCCAGCTGCAGGCCCAGCTTGCCTCCGCAGACAACAGCGGCCAGATTGCCATGTTGGTGGCGAACATCGGCAACTCGATCCAGGCCATCGGGCTGAGCGCCGCAGATCAGCTGCGAGCCATAGAGCAAGCCCTTGGCACTCGCGGCAACGTCATCGACGCCAGCATCGAGGAAAAGAAAGCTCAGCGAGCAAACCTCGGTTTCGGGTTCGGCTCTCGCCGTGTCATCACTGGCGAGGACAAAGCCACTGACGCCCGCCTTGCCGCTGAAATAGCTGAGCTTGAGCAGCAGAAAGCTGCTATCGAGCAAGCCAAAGTCGACTCACGGGAACGCACCCGCCAGGCCGAAATCAAGGAGCAGCGAGACCTCCAGCAGAAGACTAGGATGGCCGCCGATAACGCCTACGCCAACATCGAGGCGTTCTCTACCGACAAGATGTACCAGAAGGCTCTCAGCTCTCCGGAGGCCATGCGTGAGATCCAGCTGACCGCCAAGGAGCGCAAGTTCTTCGAGGACAACAAAGCGGCCTTCTCCGGCAACAGCGAGGCAACCCGCCAACTGGTGGCCAAGGTCTCCGCTCAGCCGAAGAAGGGCGAGATCAACGAGACTGCCGATGTCTTCAACAGCCTGGTGGAGAAGGTCACCACCAGCGCCGAGAAGGCCACCAAGGACATGGAGCGCCGAGCTGCAGCTGAGAAGGCTGCCGTCAATGCCGGCGAGCGCAAGGCCGTCATCTCGGCAGACGTTGCGCTGAAGAAGGCTGAGTACCGCAAGGACTACGACGCGATCTTTGGAGGCCTCCTTGACGACAAATACGCGGCCGAAAAGGCCGTGCTGCTGAAGGAAGTAGAGCAGGCAGAGAACGACGCGAAGGCGGCGAAGGAGGACGGCGACAAGAACTACGTCGACAAGGAGGAGAAGGCGGCGAAGCTGCGCGCCGAGCTGGAACTGCTCGACCTGCAGAAGACCCAGGACGTAGAGAAGTACAAGCAGCAGGCCAAAACCGCCGGCGAGGCAGCTCAGCGGAAAGCCGACCAGGAGAAGGCCAAGCAGAGCAAGATCGCCATTACCCAGACTGGCATCGAGCAGCGCATCGCCAAGAAGAACTTTGACGAGGCGATCGAGCTCGGCGACTTCGAGAAGTTCAAGCAGTTCTCCGACGAGTTCATCGCCATCCAGCAGAAGCTCAAGGACCAGCTCGCCGAGGAGTTGGAGGCCAGGGGCTACACCGCCGACCAGATCAAGGCGGAAATCGACCTGCGCGACGATCTCAACAAGCCGCTGGCAGAGCAGGCTGAGAACCTCAACAAGTTGTTCGACCAGCGTGCGCGCCTGCGCGATCTTGAATATGCCGACGTGGGTCAGGGCCCGAACCTCGGCGGTACCGAACAGTCCGCCTACCTAGGCCGCGACGGGTTCACCGGCAGGGAGATGGCCACAGCAGCCAGCTCCGACCTCCTGCGCCTGCGGCAACGGGAGTCGGCCATCCTTGCTGAGCAGCAGGCAGCCGAGGCCACTAAGGCGCCGAAGGAGACTCTGGACAAGCAGAAGAACGAGCTGCGTGAGGTCCAGACCCAGATCGGGGAAACCCGCTACGACCTCGAAAACTTGGTGATGACCTCTGACCAGGCGCTGGCCGAAGTCCTCGACGGCCGCCAGTGGGTAATCGGGTTGGAGCAGACTGGTCGCACCTTCGAGACAATGGGGGACAACCTCCGGAACGGTCTACTCGCGGCTTTCCAAGAGATCGGCGACGCCATCGCCCGTGCGATCAATGAAGGCGAGGACTTCGGCGACACCCTCCAGCGTATCGCCAACGACTTCGCCACCCAGCAGCTCGGGATGATGATCCAGACCAACCTCAATGAAGGTCTGCAGAGCCTAATTGAGGGCGGCAATGGCCTTCTCGAATCCATGGGCCTGGGCGGAATCAGTGACATCTTCGGCGGCTCCGATAAGAAGGGTGCTGAGGCTTCCTCGCCCATGGCCAAGGCGAAGGAGGCCACCGGCGGGATCGCTGACGTTCTCGGTATGGGGGACTCAGACACTACGGCGGTGATGAACGTCTCCGCCGGCGTGGTCAACGTAGGCGGAGCATCGGCCGCCCTTGACGGTCTGAAAGACTTGCCGCAGGTGCTTGGCAAGGACGTGCCTCAAGCCGTTACCAAAGGTATGGAGAAAGAGAGTAAGAGTTTCTTTTCCGGCATATTTGACTGGTTCTCCGGATCCACTGCGGCCTCCCAGGGCGGTCAGGTTGGCGGGGCCGGCGGCGGCGGTATGTTATCTGGGATTGGCAACTGGCTCGGCGGGCTGTTCAATCAGGGTGGAGCTACCTCTGGGGCTGCCTCGGGAGCCGACATCGGCAAGGCCGCGGGTCAGTACGGCCCTGAAGTCGCCAAGATGGGAGGGTCAATCGGCCTCAGTGGGCCGGGGGCAGCTGCTGGGGGCAGCTGGATGGGGGCCCTGGGCGGCGCTGGGATGGGTGCTGGGCTCGGCGGCACGCTCGGTGGGGCTATCGGCGGCGAGAAGGGCTCTAAGTGGGGTACCATACTTGGCGCCCTGGCCGGGGCCTACTTCGGCTTCGGTATGGCAAGTGGCGGGTACATCGACAGCCGCGGCGTGGTGCGAGGCAGTCCTGGCGCCAAACGTGGAGTTGACAGCGTGCCTGTCACCCTCGGCAAGCGTGGAGGCCGCCTTGCCCCCGGCGAAGGCGTGCTGAACACCAGGGCCATGGACGTGCTGGGCGAGGACTTCGTCCATCAGGCAAACTCCGGCCAGCTGGAACGCTCCGTTGGCGCCGCCCGGTCGCAAAGCTACAATGCCACCAAAGCCACCAAGGCCAGCGGGGCTAAGAGTGTGGCACAGGCCGTACCAGCCATTACGGTACCCGCCCCGGAAGTACAGCTGAAGAACGTCAACGTCTTCGATCCTTCGGAGATCCGCTCTGCGTTCACCGGGCGCGACGGCGAAGACGTGCTTATCAACACCCTGCGCCGCCGTGGCGCCATCAAGTAGGGAAAGCCGATGCCATACCTCGTAGGAAATGCCACCAGCTCTTTGGACTTCTACAACCGCCTGAAATCCTTCGTGCTGGGCCGTGGCTTCCTCGGCCAGGTCAGCTTCTCCGGAGCCGGAAACGGGAAGCTGATCGACTTCCGCTGTCTCGACCTGAACAACGCAGACGAGGTCTACACCATCGTCTGTGAGACCTCGTTGGCTCAGAGCGGCGGCTTCGACGTCCTGTCCAGCCTACGGGGCAACCTGTTCGACACCCTCGTCAATCAGGTCTACCAGGATACTCGAGTTCAGTTCTACATCGACTTCGACACCATCGACTTCGCCCCGGGGGACACCTTCACCTTGAAGTTCATCGACTACGTCGGTGCCAAGGCGAGGTTCAGTTCGGTGACCCCGTGGACTGAGGCCAAGACAGAAGTGATCACGCTGACCTGCACGACCGCCGGCGTGGCCGAAGTGGCAGGGGTGCAGAACTGGCTGCCGGCTGAGTTCAGTGTGGCCGGCAGCGTTACTGGCGGTATGGGCAGCTACTCCCAGGGCACTCCGTTCGGCGGCGACGTCGTCCGGTTCATCTTGGATGCAGGGGACAAGGTGAGCCCGGGTGCTCAGTTCCAAGTGGGTGATGTGCTGAGGATTTACACCACACGCAACCCGCTCCGCGAGATCAACCAACACTGGGAGACGCTGCGGGAGCTGACCGACGCGAACGGCAACGACACCCAGTGGATATTCAAAGGGCGCGGCTGGTCTGGAGACGATGAGATCTTCCTCGGCATAACCTCCCGGTACAACCTCGCAGCTATGCGTGGATACCTGCCTGGCATGACCTTCGACGAGCAGCCAGGAGTGCTCCCCTCCAGCCGCCGACCAGTCCTTGCGACCTACACCTCAGCTTCAGGGCTGCCCTACTGGATCTCGGTCGACGGCCGCAGTATCCGCACCAAGGTGCGGAACAACACTTATTACCACGACACCTACATGGGCCTGGGCATACCGTGGGGCAGCCCGAAACATCAGGCCTACTTCCCCGTAGTTGGCGGCGGCCGGACATCCGCCCTGTCCGCCAACGTGGAGAACTGCAACTACTGGAACGCACTGACCTCGTCGTCAAGCGGCAACTACCGGGACTACTCCCCCTTGCAGTTCATGGACCGCGACGGGGTCTGGCGAGGTGCCATTTGCCACGAGACGGCCAACTCCAATATGGCAACTACCGAGGGTTACACCTTATGGCCGACCCACGCCAACAAAATGAGCCTGGTGGCCCGTAACATCGACGGTAGCCGGGCGTTGATGCCTTTCTGCATACTGCCTACCTTCGGGGAGCTGGATAAAGTGTTTGCCACCAACAGCCTGTCCTATGGCAGTCAGCCGGAGGACATCCTCTGGAACCCGACCACCAGAAAGAAATACATTGTCACCCCAGACACCTATAAGACGAGCCCCTTCCAGGCCATGGAGCTGTCCTGATGTCCTACTACGTGACCGGTTCCGCGGCCGATGTGAACGACCTGCTGGACAAGGTGCGCAATGCGCTGACTGCTCACTGCGGTTATGCCCAGCAGCATCACGATCTTCTTGGCCTAGGAGGTGGCTACCGTACCCACCTGAGCAAGGGCAATCTGCGAGTGAACCTCGCCAGCTGCTACAACGGGGCTATTCCCGTGGTGGCAGCCGAGCGTAACCCAAACCTCGGGACTTTTTCGTGGAACGCCTACGGCTTTGCCCCTGACAGCCTTTCCCTGAACCTATCCACCGGGTTCAACTTCTCCTCCAGCTGGGTAAATCAGCCCGGCGCCCCTGGCCAGGAAATCAGCAAAGGCATGGCTGTAATGCTCAACTGCAAGGGGGTGGTCAGCCGGTACTGGCTCATCCAGCACGACAGCCCGGAGGCAGTATTTCTTTTCGTGGAGGTGGCGCCGAACAAGTTCAACCACCTCGCCTGGGGCAACCTCACCTTGTTCCAGCAGATCGAGTCTGGCGGTGAGTGGTTCACCGGCAGCCGGCCGGTATCGGCCACTTATGGGAATGTTCACGAAGCACTCAGCGGGGTTTCCGCCAGTTCTGACTCTACCCGCATGACTGGCTACTTCAGGGTTAGCGACTCACGCCTGACGGGGACCGCAAATGAGGGTGCAAACAGCTTTAATGGCTGGGGTGCTAGCTTCATCGACAACGGCACGCCAGAACACTCCAGCGGCGGCATGAATACGAGTTTCGGAACCATATCCTCCTTCCCTCAGTACAACGGGCCTTACCGCGCCTACGGGTACGGCCCGTTCCAAAACGCCCTGACGGAAAGCTGGATCGAGAAAGAGCAGCGCAGTGTGGTAATGCCTATCAACTGCTGGAAGTACATCAACGGCGGCTACAGTTTGATCGGGCAGATACCTCATGCCGGACGAACCAGCATGCAGGCATACCTCGCTGGCGATCAGCTGGCTGGCATGGGTGAGACTTGGCTGGCCTTTCCCGGGCATACTCGGCGCGTGCCGTTCTCGGAAGAGGTCTACTGGGAGAACTCCAACCCGAGGTACCCTCCAAACGACGTAGGCGGCCACTTCGGCATCGGTGTAGCGGTAAGGAGACCGTAAGTGCGGGTTATCGTCGGAAACCACGCTGAGAGCCTAGGGGCGGGCATAAAGCTCGATCTCCTCAACGCTGAGGGAGATTGGGTGGATGCCCTATCAGCCCCTGAGCAGTACCGCAGCAACTGGTTCCACCCTATCCCTAACCCTTCCGCGGCCTCCAAGGTAACGGCTGAATCGAAGCCCGGCGCCCAGCCCAGCAACACTCGAATGAGCGGCCTCAGCTCACGCCTGGCGGACGTTCCCAGGGTCATAAAGAGCACCGATCAGCGTCGCAGCCACACCTTCACCGACCTGTTCTACGGGCGCCTCAAGCTGGAGCCGGCCACGATTGACCTTGGCTCCGTACTGTCCGCCCAGACGAAGGAGGTTGAACTGTGGAACGCCACCTTCGAGCCAGTCACGATCAGCTCGATCCTGACCACTGACGCCTCCGGGGTTAGCCTGGTATTCCCCACCAACCCACCCTTCGTATTGCCACCCCTTGCCTCAATATACGGGGAAGTGAGTGCCACCCCTCAAGGGCCGGCGGAGATTGACGCCAAGTTCCTGATCAACGCTGCAGCCGCTGAGGTGGCAGACGTCCAGCTCCGCGTCCTCGGACGCCGCAACGTGCTGTTCACGCTGGCGCCCTCCACCGATAAGCCCTACGTGGAGAAGCTGACCTGGCGCACTGACATCATCACCTCCTACGACGGCAGCGAGCAGCGGGTCAGCCTTAGCGACAACCCTGACACCGAGATCAATATGACCCTGCTGACTCACCGGAAGTCGGCCCACCTTGTTGAGTCTCTGCTGTGGGGGTGGCAATCCAAGGCCTACGGCCTACCGATGTGGCATCGGGCCACCCCACTTACCCAGAGCGCGTCGGCCGGCAACACGGAGATCTTCCTCGACCCCAGCTTCTCCAACTTCTCTGTTGACGGGATCATCATCCTCTGGAGGGGGCAGGACCTCTACGAGGCTCAGGAAATCGAGGAGATTCGCTCTTCCAGCATTGTCCTCCGCCGCCCCCTGCAGAACGGCTGGCCTGTCGGTGTCAGCGCCATGCCGCTGCGCGCCGCCAGGCTTCCTGCCGATGTTCAGGTCCAGTGGCTGACCCCCGACATCGCCTCCTACCAGCTGAACTTCATCCTGAACGAGCCAGAGATCGAGCCTGCGGCAGACCTCGGCATCTACTACCGCGGTCTGTATGTGATGAACCACATGCACAACTGGACCTCGCCGGTGCAGGAGAAGTCCAGCCTAGTCCTCGACGCATTCGAGACTGAGACCGGCAACAGGTTCGTGGTGCAGCGCCGCAAGACCCCGGCCACCGTCAAGAACCACTCCTTGTTCCTCAACAGCAAGTCGAAAATCAGAGCAGTTCGTCGCTGGCTGTACGGGCGCAGAGGGGCTGCTGCGCCATTCTGGCTGCCTAGCGGCAAGGCTGACCTGCAGGTGGTAGCACGTATCGAAGCAGGCAGCGACGAGCTTACTGTCGCCTCCGCCGGGTACCACTCGGTGGTGCTGGAGCGGAACAACCGCCGAGATCTGATCATCTACACCAGACGTGGCACCTTCTTGCGACGCATCAGCGCCAGCGCCACTGGGGATACTCCGGGTACTGAAATCATCAAGCTGCAGACCACCATCGACACCCGGATTGAGCCTTCAGAGGTAATCATGGTCTCTTTCCTCGGCCTCTGCCGTCTGGAAAACGACTCAGTTGAGCTAGACTGGCGCAGCGAGAAGCTAGTCCTCTGCAACCTCTCTACAAGGCTCCTGTCCGACGATGTCACTGGCCGATAGCGAATCAAGCGTCTACCAGGCGCGACCTGACGAGATTTACCTGTTCCAGATAACGGGAGGTTCAACCTACCGTTACACCTCCATGCGCCTTCCGGTATCGGTCTCCGGATTCGAGTACACGCCGAAGGCTATACGCCGAGGGAACTACACCTTCAAGAAGGATCTCGGCGGAGAGGACAGCATGAAGATCGAGGTCCAGAATGACCTCCCCTTGCTGGACAATTTCAAGATCATCGCTCCGGTGCGGATCACCACCCTGACGATCATGCGGCGTCACCGCGGTGACGCCGACAACGAGGTTCAGGTCATCTGGCACGGCCGGGTCAGGGGTGTTACTTGGGGCGGAGCGAAGGCAGTCATCGAGGCCGACTCTATGGCCCACATGGCTAAGCGTTCCGGGGTCAGCCTGAACTACCAAGTTCCCTGCAACCACATGCTGTTTGCAGTCGGCTGCCGGCTGGCCAAGGGTGACTGGGGCGTGCAAGGAGTGCTCAGCGGCATCAGCTCAAGCGGAACCGTGCTGCGCTCCCCAGCCTTCGCCAGCAAGCCAGACGGCTGGTTCAAGCTCGGCTTCATCGAGATCGGGGCTGGCGCCTACATGATTACGGGGCATGAGGGAGATAGCGTTACCCTGCTGAACGGCATCGAGGGCGTGGACGATAACGAGGAGTTCTTCGTCTACCCAGGATGCGACCAGCGCCTCAGCACATGCTGGGACAAATTCAACAACGGGCACAATCACTTGGGCTTCAAGTGGAGTCCGGCCGACAACGTCTTCGAGACAGGGATCTGATCAGATGCAGTTCCTCATCATGCTGGTGCTCCTGCTCATCATCGAGCTCACGCGCCCAACTCCGGCATCGCCACGCCGCCCCGGCCTGAACGAGTTCCAGGTCACCACCGTCGACCAGTCCCGCCGCATCCCCCTCTTCTGGGGGACCTGCTGGCTGAAAGGCCCTAACCTCGTATGGTATGGCGACCTCCGCATCGAGAAGGTGAAGGAGAAGATTAAGGGCATCTTCAAGTCGAAGACCTACACTGTCGGCTACAAATACTACCTCGGGTTCCACCTTGTCTTCGGCCGGGGCGGGGACGGTGTAAAGCTGCTCCAGCTCAATGTCGGTAACAAGGAGGTCCTCTGGACCGGCTCGTCCTCTGGCGGGGCCGTAGTAATTAACAAGGCCGGGCTGTGGGGTGGAGACAAGGAGGGCGGAGGTATTCAGGGCACCTGCGAGTGGCTTCCAGGCGGGCCTCAGCAGGGCCCCAGCCTGTACCTGAAGAAGAAGCTGGGCGAGCAGGTACCGGCATGGCGGGGGGTCTGCTCGCTAGTAGGGCAGCAGGTCTACCTTGGTACCAGCACCATGATTCGCCAGTGGCAGGCGTGCTGCCAGTACCTGCCGAGCGGGCTGGACAGCGGATACTCCGATATTCAGGGTGACGCCAACCCGATGGAGATCCTCTACGAGCTCCTAGTCGACAAGCAGTGGGGTATTGGGGTTCTGCCGAACCAAGTGGATCTCGCCGCGCTGAGGTCGAACGCCGCTCGCCTGCATGAGGAGGGTATGGGCATTTCCCTGTCGTGGGACGGTCCGAAAACCTTCGAGGACATTATGAAGGAGATCGACCGTCACATTGACTCGATCACCTACTTCGACCCCGTCTCGCGGATGTGGACCTGCAAGCTGATCCGCAACGACTACACCGTCGCCTCTCTGGAGGCCTACTCGGTAGACCCGAGCAATGCCGAGCTGACCAGCTTTGCCCGACCCACCGCGGATGAGCTGGTCAACGAGGTGAAGGTAGTTTACTCGTCCAGCGAGTACGAGGGTGACCCAGTACCGATCCAAGTGCAGGACACCGCCGGCTACTGGAACCGCAACAACCAGAAGGTCAGCAGCGAGCAGAGCTACCCTGGATTCCGCCGTAAGGAGATCGCTGCGCGTGTGGCCATGCGTGACCTGCGAGCCCTAGGGTACCCCTTCGCCCGCCTGCAGCTGCAGCTCAACAGAAATTTCCACTGGGTGCGTCAAGGCTCCCGCCTGCTCTTCAACTGGCCTCCCCTGAACATCTCCAATATGCCCATCATTGTGCTGGAGCGGGACATGGGTACGCTGGCGGACGGCAAGATCCAAGTCGTAGCGGTTCAGGACGTCTTCGGCGTCGGCCAGGCTCTCTACGAAGACACTGACGACAGCGCGTGGGAGCGTCCATCAACCGAGGCCAAGAACCCCACCTCTATGAGGATGGAGTTCACCCCCTACTGGTTCATGCTGCTTGACTCTGAGGTGCCTGGCCCCACTGCAGCGGTACCTATGATCATGGTGGAGTCTCCCAGCGAGGCCCACTACGGCTACGACGTCCTCTACACCGACCCGGCCATCGGCACTTCGCTGACGAGGGCGCCAGAGACAGAAGGGTTCACCCCTACGGCGGTTCTGCTGCACGACTACCTAGAGACTGCCAGCCCAGATACCTCGGCCACCCTTGTAGTCGGCAACCTGAACGGAATTGGTAGCGTAGCAGGCTCCAGCCTGGACTACATACGCCAGCTTGGCCGCGGTCTGATAATCATCGACAGCGAACTGATGGCAGTTGAGGGCGCCTACCAGCGAGCTGACGGGGCCTGGGCGCTCTCCCGGGTTCATCGCGGCCTGCTGGACACCGTTGTAGCTCGCCACTTGGTGGGCGCCAAGGTGTGGTTCATTTCTGAAGGCCTGGGCCGCACGCCGACTGAGCTTCTGCCATTTGCTCAGGGCACCTACAAGGCGAAGATCGTTGCGCGTGCCCGAGGCGGGGTAGCCAACGAGGCCACCGCCCCGGTGCTCACGCTGACCACCAACGGCACCACCCAGAATGCCCGCCCCTTGTACGACTACCCGCCCCGGGCGGTGACGCTGAACGGCAGTTCAGTCCCAAGCAAGCTCAGCGGCACTGCCATCACGGTGGCGTGGAAATTCTCGAACAAGGTGGCTGAGACCACCCTGAAGACTCACGACGACCTTTCAGGTGACCTTCCGGGTGGTGCGAAAACTCGCGCCTCTCTGCATAACTCTCTCGGAACTCAGCTGGCCTACAGCGGTGACGTCTTCTCCAACTCGTACACTTTCTCCGTAGGCGACCTCCCTGGAGGTCTGCCAGAGGCCGGCTACGTCAAGGTCTGGACTACCAACGGTGTGGGCGATTCTGTCGCGGCTGTTCTATGGTTTGGACGGGGCGTAGACTACGCCAGCCAACAAGATCAGGCGCCTCAGCGTCTGCTTGACGAAGCCAACCCATGGATGCTCTTGAGGATGTCTGACTGATGACCGCGCGCCTGGCCCTATCCAGTGGAACACGAACCGCTCAGTACGTCGGCACGACCAAGGTCAACTCCCCAAGCCCCATCCCCGGCTCAGCCTTCGCTCGCCGGTTCAATGGGACGAGCGACCGGGTGGTGCTGTCCCCCAGCTCTGAGATTGGAGTCAATTTCATGCTGTCGCTCGTGGCATGGAAGGCTTCGACGGTATCGCTGCCCGACAACGACGTCTCTCACCGCCTCTTCACTCAGTTCGCAGTAGGTGGTGGCACCCGGATCGCTGTTGGCTTCAACGGCCGAAAGCTGGCCCTCTTCTACACCACGGCCGTCGGTACCGAGGTCATGGTAGAGAGCGCTGTAGACGTGCTCACCACCGACCGCCTGCACATCGTGCTGGAGGTAAAGAGCGGAGCGATAAAGGTCCTCCTGAACGGCCGCAAGGCCATCGAGCTGACCACCTCGCTGGCCTCCCCTGGCCCAGCCAACGCGCTTCTCGGCTCTGACGCCGGTTCCCGCTTCTTCTCTGGAACACTGGACGAGGTGGCCCTCTTCCAGGCGTGGCCGGCCAGGATCGAGAGCTGGACCCGTTACTGGCTGTCGCTGGTTGCCGGCCGGCAGGGTCGGGACTATATCGCCGCTGGTCTCGCAAACCCGCAGGCAGGGGCGGTGATCCTCGCTGACGACGCCGGCGCTCAGGGCAGTGAAGAACTCAGCCGCGCCACCCTGTCCGCGCCGTTCAGCAACCACGCCACCATCGGGGAGCAGATCGTAGAGTTCTCCATGGGGACGGCAACAGACGAGTTCCGCATAGGCGTCTTCAACGAAACCTTCTCGACGATTTCAAACCTTATCGGCGAGGCGCCCGGCAGCGTAGCGTACCTGTCTACTGGCCGCCTCCTTGTAGACGGCGTGCAGGACGGGCAGAGCTACCCGCCACTCCTTGACACTCAGGAGCTGGCCATCACTTTCAACCCGACGTCGGGGCTACTGCGCTTCCACGTCAACGGGGTCGAGACTGTCTCGAAGACCCTGACTGCTGGCACTTGGACTGCCGCAGCCATCTTTGGCCGGCGAGGCATGACGGTGAACACCGGCAACCTCCCACAAGGGGTGGGTCTGCCGGCTGCTGCGCCTACCGCCTCCCGTTGGTGGTCAAAGCTCAGTACCGAGCTACGCAACATGAAGGCCGGCAATATGGTCAGCGCCCTGGACGACCTCGGCTCTGACATCGTCGACGCCTACAGCGGGGCCACAATCGGCCTGTACACTTCCCCGGTACCTCTGGAGGCCGGTTTCACTGGCGACCCATACGACTACTCGAGGCGGGTCGGCGGAGGGATTAAGGTTCTGGCCGCCCCGGCTGCCGGTGCTGACTTCTTCTTCGGTCTGGCCTTCTCCCCGGAGGCCTCTGACCTGATAGGCACCAAGACGCTGCTAGAGTGCCCAGGTAAGTGGGCGATGAAGCTGCTCGATGGCCGGCTGAACTGCTCTGTTGGGGCGGTGCAGGTCGGGTCCACCGAAGTGGCCTTCGAGGCCGGCAAACGCTACCTAGTCGCGATGACCCGCAGCCCGGGCGGCACCTTGTTGGTGTGGACTCACGTCGGCTACGTCCTTCAGTCCGGTGATGTCACCAGCCTGCAGACGTCCGGCGACGTTTGGGTTGGCTCAGCTGCGGGCGGGGCAACTGAGCAGTTTGCAGGCAGGCTTTCCCACCTGATCCTGTCTGGCGGCAGCATGGACAAGTGGAAGCGAGATCGTCTGGCAGCCACCAACGCCTGGGATACGATGGTACTGGCCGGCCAGCTGCCTACCCCCGTCAGCAATGCCTCCGCCTTCGAGCTCAGCTACTGGGATGTGGTGCAGTTCGGTCTGGACGCTGAACAGGATGTCAACGAATGCTACGCCGGCGTCGTAGCCGCCAAACCTGACGAGGTATCGGTCGAGTACCGCCTGGTTCAGCGCCTAGGCGATCTGGGTGGGTTCTCCGGAGCGGAGATCGAGGACTGGGCGGTTACTGGCATCCTCTCCACCGAGCTGAGCGCAGACCCTACTGACACCGTTATGACCTTCGGTACCGGCGGCCTGCCTGGCATCGAGACCATTACCATCGGTTCGCCGGCACTGATCGGGGATGAGATCTGCAAGGTGACCGGCACCTCTCCGGCAGCCGGTACCGTTACCGTGGCACGCGCCTGCGTAGACACCATCCCTGCCCGCCACAGTATCGGTGCACGGGTGTGGTTCTACGGCGCCCACCTCGGCGCCAACGCCGTCGCTTACGGCCTAGGCCAGACCGTACAGATGCGCCTGCTGAGCCGTAGCGCCCTGGTCGAGATCACAGAAGACATGGCGCCCACCTTGCAGGTCACGATGGCCCAGCGGGCAGCCAGACCATACCCGCCTGCCGGCCTGCGGGTTAATGGCGTGTTCACCCCGGGGGCTGTTTACGGCACCTGCGAGGTCACTTGGAAGCACCGCAACAAGGTGGGCCAGGCAGCCTCTCTGCGCAGCTGGGATGAGCCCAGCGTGGCCGCTCCGACCGGATTGACCTATATCGTCCGGGCCTACGACGCCAGCAACAGCACCCTGCTGTTCGAGTCCACCTCACTGCTCAGCACCACCGGCAACTACGACCTCTACGTGGAGGGGTTCGTCGGCGAAATGCTGATCACCGTCACCAGCTATCAGGGCGGCATGCAGTGCCTGCGGGTACCGAGCCTTCAGATTGAGTACAACTGGGACGTCATGGCCTACGTGGCGGCCGAGGATGGCTCAGCGCTGGTACCGGAGACTGGCGAGGACGCCGTCATTCAGACCGAACCGATCACCACCCTCCTTGCTGGCAGCTTCGACGGAACCTTGCCTGACAACTTCAGCGGCCTGGTCGAGGAGGAAGAGGAGGAAGAGGAACTCACTGCCGAAGGTGGGGAAGCTCTGGTAGGTGTCCGGATCAGCGACATGCCGAACCACTCCAGCTCCCTATCCGGCGCCGAGCTTATCCCTATCGTCAAGGACGGCCAGAACTTCCACGTCACCCCGGCCCAGCTGCTGTCCTACCTGACTCCTCTGCTCCCTGAAGCAGCAGACGGCGACAGTGCTTATGAGATCGCGGTGGCCAACGGCTTCGTCGGCTCCCAAGCAGCGTGGCTGGCCAGCCTGCAGGGACCTCAAGGCCCAAGCACCAACGCCAGTCGGCGTATCCTGACCATAGGTGCAGCCTCCGGCGCCATCGCCTGCAACTGGAGCCTGTACGACGAGATCCGCATCACCCTTGCTGGCAACGCCACGCTGACTTTCGCCGGCGCGCGTGACGGGCAGGGCTGCTTGCTGAAACTCCGCCAGGATGCTACCGGCGGGCGCCAAGTCACTTTCGCCAGCACCATCCGCTATAACGCCCTCCTCCAGTCGTATCAGGTCAGCCAAGCTCCGGGCTTGGTAGACAAGGTGGGCTTCGTCTACGATAGCGCCGAGTCGGTCTATGACCTAGTTTCTCTGGTGCCAGGCCTCACCACTTAACGCAGGGACAGAACATGGCAAACAGCATGTACAACAAAGGGCGCGAGCGCTTCGCGAAGGCCCAATTGGACTGGATCAACGACACCATTCGCGTGGTTGGCGTGGACGCCGGCGCCTACACCTTCAACGCCGCGCACGAGTACCTCGCCGACATCCCCGGCATCGCCCGCATTGCGGTGGCGGTCACCCTTGCAGGTAAGACCGCTGATGGCGGCGCTTGCGACGGTAACGACGTCACCTTCTCTGCGGTGTCCGGCGCCTCGATCGAGGCCTTGGCCATCTATAAGCACGTCACCAACGATGCCGACAGCCCGCTGATCTGCTACATCGACACCGGTACCGGCCTGCCGATCACCCCCAACGGCGGCGACATCATTGTTACCTGGGACAACGGCGTAAACCGGATCTTCCGCATCTAAGGGGGCGCCATGAGCAAGTGCGATGTTGGTGGCATCATCCAAGGGGTGGTGTCGGAAGATGGCGTGGTCAAAGTCAACTCTCCGGTATGTCTTTACGACCGGGACAGCGGAAAGCTGCTGCAGCGCACCAGAACCGCGGCTGACGGCAGCTTCTACTTCAAAGACGTGGACCGCGAGAGCGCGTCCTACATGGTCCTGGCCACTGACGAAGACGGTGTAGCGAAGAAGAACGCCCTGGTGTTCGACCGCATCCAGCCGGTCAATGACACTGCCGGAGCGGCTGGATGGGACTACAACTGGCCTACCCTTGTACGTGGCAAGGAGGTCTTGGTTGCTGCCACTCCTCGATCGCCAGGGGCTTTGCCAGTAGATATTCCTACTCAGGTTTCTGCTTGGAACGGCTCAGTCAGCTGGCTAACTACTGCCTACAATACCGGAGTTGGTTCAGTAGTTGGGGCAGACCCTAACGTCTTCCCGGGCATCCCAGGCTGCCCCTCTCTGTTGTTGAGGGCTAGTAGAATAAGACATTCCTGTGTGGCGGGAGCCAGGCAGCGTGGGCTTCCGTTTTTCGGCCCTATAATTGATAACCTAGGTGCCAGCGGTAAGGTAAAACCATCATTTACTTTTGAATCGGCCGTCTTACTTTCGTCTTCGTCGCTGCAGAGCCATGAATACAACTATGGTAGGGCTGGCTGCACAAACGAGGGCTACTCCACCTCGCCTACTGACGTCATTACAACCTTTGCAGTCCAAGTAGTTTGCGGCTCCAGCCGGTATATTCGAGTAGTTGCCGACGTAACAACTAGCGGATATACCACACAGGGTGTCGGTATTAACAACTCCTCTTGGGCTGCCCAGGTGGCGCAGTTTGATGTCACTTCATTGGGGACCGGCTGGAAACATCTGGCCGTCACTATATCTTACGAGACTGGTGACGTTAAACTGTACTGCGATGGCACCCTCTTCGGCACCGTAAACTCAGCTGCGCTGATTTCCTCCACCCCACTTGACTTAGCTTTCTATTCCTCCTCAAACGTTGATTCTTACGCAAACTATGCTGTCCCAACTGGGCTGTACGTTACCGGGGTAGTAACTCCACTGGCTAATGGCTATGCACCTGGCACTAGCAACTACTTGCTAGGGACCTCAACTACCTACGTCGAACTTGGGCCGTTTGCTTTGTACGAGGTTGAACTTTCCGCAGAGGAGATAGAGCTTCATTACCGGGCAATGATGACCACGACAGTGCCACCACTTCTCAGCGGGTACGCCAGGAAGGTAGCTGATCTTCGTCCTATGCGCTACTGGAGGCTAGATGGGGAGGATGGTCAGCGGTATCTGACAGAGGCATTCAGTAGACGCATCTGCGCTGGCTTCCTGGAAAACCTCGGGGAGGCTAAGTTTGTCGAAGGGCCGATGCCTGGTCGTAAGGCGCTTAAAGTTTCCCCTAATTCCCTCTTCTCCGGGGAGAACGCTGGATGCCCGATGAATCGGGTCAGAAGTACGGTTATGTGCTGGGTCTACAAGGAGGCCGGCAAATCTGTTCCAATCTTCTATCTTTACGGCGGCAAAAAGTTTGGTACAAGCTCATTTACCGGGACAGACAACACCCTGCAGGTGAACTCTGCTGGCTCGGTCTCCTATGGGGAGTCCCTTTCTGGTTCCCTTTATACCTGGACCTCTGCTACAGGGATAATCCCAGACGGGGTTTGGACCCACTTGACTGTATCTATTAACACCGCCACATTGCGGTGTGAATACTACGTAAACGGAGTGTTGGCTGCGGAGACTGTAGCTAACTCAGGGACAAGCTCATTCAGGTACAGCGAACCTAACAACAGTCGATATGTCGGAAAGGAAGACACTATCAGTATAGGGTGTTACGGCTCTTATAGGACCCCTTCTTCGTCCACAACCATCGGTGGAGCGGTCTCAGATCTAGCCTTCTTCCCATTAAAGCTGACTGCGGCTCAGATCCTCGAAATATATAACTCAAGGCTGGCCTCGTAATTCATGCCTATTGGCAGCAGCGTAAACTTTGACCTCTCCGGCGAGTATCTCGCCGAGAGTGCAAAGTCAGTCAAGCTGGTATTCTCTGGGCCCCTGGTAAGCCCACAGACCGGCTTTGACTGTGCTGCCTTCGGTACCCCCGCCGTACAAAACGCTGCCCTAGGGGTGTCCCCAGCCTCGCTTGATGCCTGGGTTGCAGGCGCCCATAGGCTCCGCCATGCGGAGATCAATGGCGGTCAGGTCACCGCAAACCTAACCCTGACCCCGCCTACGCCCCCGGGGGCTAACGTAGCCTTCACCTTCGGCGGCCCCCTTGTCGTCAATCTCACCGGCAAGGGGCGGGACTTGGCCGAGTTCGGTACCGCCTCACTGGTCAACGTCGCCCAGGGTTTCTTCGCCCAGGGTATCGCTCCGCCGGCTTTCCCGTACCCTAGGGTGGACAGGGCCGAGGACTACGCGAATGGCGTGGCTGTTGACTTCCTTTTCGAGGTCACCGATCCGGCCTACACCCCGCCACCCGCTTCAGTCAACTTCCTGTTCGGCCTGCAGATTCATATCGTCCTGGCCAGCGGCAACGACTTCGGAGAGATGGGTGAACCCGGTGTAGTCAATACCGCGCAGGGCTGCCTGCCTAAAGGCGAAGACTTCACCAAGTTTGGCTTCCCGAGGATTCTCGACGGCTCACGGCTCCTCAACTACGCGATAACTGTCGACTTCTACGGCAACTACACCGCCCCCTCTCCGGTCATTCTGGAGTGGGGCAGCGGCAACCAGACCATAAGCCCGACCGGTCTCGATGCTGCGAGCTTTGGCGTTCCGGAGCTGGTAAACGTCGCCCAGGGCATCTTCGCCCAAGGGCTGCCTGCGGCCGAGTACGGCAGCCCTTCGGTAACTCCAGGCGCGGCGCCTATGCGCCCTACTGGTAGCTCCTTCACGTCGTTCGGCACGCCCTCCTTGCAGAAGCTGCTGATCCAGGTCTATCCGGCTGGCAGTCAGTTCTCCGCCTTCGGCACGCTCTGGGCCACAAGGGGCGAGCGCTACGTCGAGCCTGCCGGCACTGACCACGCGCTGTTCGGCGCCCCGGCCCTGGCCAACTTCAACAAGGAGCTGCGCCTGACAGGCAGCTCCTTCACTGCTTTCGGTACCCCCGTTCTGCTCAACAACGCCATCGGGGTGAGCCCGGCCGGTACCGATTTCGCCGGTATCGCCTCCCCTTGGCTGTCGGCGGCGCGAAGATTTATCACCCCAACAGGGTCTAGTTTTGGGGCAATGGGAAGCGGGCCTACGGTGTGGCATAGGAACAGGACGTTGTACCCGGTCTCGCTTGGCGACGCGGCAAGGTTCGGCAGGCTCTGGGCGAAGGGCCCAGACGACGCTAAACTCTGCAACTACGCGATCTTGCTAACATTCTAAGTAGGGACCACGGGTGCAGTTCCGACGCAATCCAACTGCCCGCGGCAAAGGACTTGTCTTTGTCACGAGGAAGTCGATATGCAGACTGCAGCTAATGTTGTACCGATCGAGCATGCCAAACACCTGACGAGCCGGATGCCTATGCGAGTAAACACGGATAGCAGACACGGGGAGACACCGGTGCAGGACCACGACCAGGAAGAAGCCAAAGTGTCCCACTGGATTAACCGCGCCTTCACCGCGCTGATCGCTGTCGGCATTACCCTGCTGCTGGCCTTCGGCACTTGGCTGGTCACCAACGTGAACCAGATCAACACCAACACGAGCGTCATGCAGGCGGAGTTCAGCTCCTACAAGCAGGACGTTCAGCACGTTAAGACCGCTGTAGATGATCTCCGGATGCGCTCCGAGACCTGGGCCACGAAAGACAGCCTGGTCAACTCCAAGGAGGAGATGCGCCGCGAGCTGGACAAGCTGAAGGATCGCATTCAACAGATCGAACTCAAGCTCGCGGAGCGCGCACCTCGGGAGAAGTGACCATGGAAGGTATCCCCTTCGTCGCCGGATCGACGTTCCTCGTAGACGCCCAGTTCAACGAAAATGGACTGCCTAAATCCCTTCTGGGCTGGACTGTAGCCGCCGAGGTCTCCTACGGCGGCTCACGCATTTCTTCGCCGACTGTCACCGTCACTGATGAAGCTCAAGGCCGTTACCGCCTGCGGGCTGAGGCGTCCGTGACCGTGGCATGGCCGGAGGGCAAGCTGGAGCTCCGCCTGCGGTACGCCTCCCCTGAAGGGCAAGTAATCGTCAGCGAGCCCACCTTGATCAACTGCGACCGGGTCTGATCATGCTCAGCACCAACCTGAACGTCGTCGCCCCCCAGATCAGCACCACCTTGTCGGTGGTCGGCGGAGGCTCAGTCACTGTCCTTTCAGTCGGGGCTGGCGAGGCATTCTCCCAGACTCTGTCGTTCGGCGTACAAGGTGAGCGGGGTCCGGCTGGCCCTGCAGGTCCTCCCGGCCCCGCTGATGCACTACCTACTGACCCACTGGCCTACTACATCCTCGCGAGGGACTAAGCCATGACACTTGCTGCACAAATCAATTCCCTGGCGAGCGGTATCGGCGCTGACATCAAGGACCTGCGGACCAAGCAAGGTACGCTCACCTCCCTGAGCACCACGGCCAAAGCCAACCTCGTCGCGGCGATCAACGAGCTGTACTCGATGCTAGGGTCTGCAGGAGCCCAGATCAACGACATCGCCGGCGATGGCAACACGACCGAGACTTGGTCAGCCGACAAGATCTTCGACACCATCGAGGCTGCCAAGCTGGCGGTGAAGAACGATCTGGTGGCCGGTGCCGGCGCTACTCTCGACACCCTGAACGAGCTGGCCTCCGCGCTGGGCAACGATCCGAACTTCGCCACGACTCTGGCCACCGAGATGGGTAAGCGCGTGCGCTTTGACGCTGCCCAGACCCTGAGTGCCGCAGAGAAGCTGCAGGCATGCAGCAACATCGGCATCGGCGATCCGGAGACGGACTTCGTCGCCACCTACACCGCTGCCAAGGCGTAACCCATGTCTCTGGCTGCCCGGGTCAATGATCTGGCCACTGCAGTGGCCCAGGACATCAAGGGCCTTCTAGCCGGTATGGGTCTGCTCACTTCGTTGACCACCACCAGCAAGGCCAGCCTTGTCGCGGCGATCAACGAGGTAAACGCCAAGCCTGCAGGCGGGGAGACCAACACCGCCAGTAACCTTGGGTCCGTAGGTGAGGGTATCTACGCCAGCAAGTCTGGCGTAGATCTGCGTTTCAAGAAGCTGAACGCCACCGGGGCGGCCTCTATTTCCTCTGACGCCTCAACCATCACGTTCACTGTGGACGAGATAGCTCTGCAGACCTACGTGGACAACGCTCAGGCCTACGCCAGTCAGGCTCAGGCGGCGGCAGCCGGCGACGTGATTGATGACGCCACTGTAGCCGCCCTCAAGGCATGGTCCAGCCAGAAAGTCGCACAGATGCTGCGAGGTGTGGGCTCCGGCCTTGTCACCGGATCCGGCCTCACTTTCAACGACATGACCCAGACAGGATTCTTCCTGCTCGGCAACGTCGCCGGACAACCGAAGGCCACGACCTGGGGTTGGGCGGTACTGAACGCCTGTGACAACGCTACCAACAGCTCAGGTTTCCAGCTCGCCATCGACATCGAGACCGGCGAGATGTTCCGCCGTTGGAAGTTCGGGGCGGCAGGGTGGAAAGGGTGGGGCGGGATCACAATGGACCTGCCGAAAATTTCTGTTGGCACTACAGCCCCGCCAAACCCCGTGGTGGGTCAGCTCTGGGTAGACATGAACTGAGGTGACTATGAAAGAAGGAATGCTGGTGCGGGTTCTGCCGCCGTTTGACGAGGCCTACCCGGGCACCTATCTGGTAGTGCGGGTGGATACCGCCGAGCACGGCCAGCAGGTGATGTACCTTGAGGGCATCGAGTCGGCTTTTGCTCCGACCTACCTGGAGGCGGCTCAATGATCTCTACCCTTGATCAGCTAGTGAACGCACTGGGTAACAACTCCAGCCGCCTGATCCTCGACAAGGCCAGTATCGCTTCTCAGGGTTCCAACACCTTCGTCAGTCTGTGGCGCGCGACCGGTCAGCCCGGGCAGGGCGCAATCCCTGCCGCTGCTGCTGTCTGCAATAACGCGCTGACTGGCGCAATCGGCTTCACGCAGCAGACGGCCCCGGCCACCAGTTATGGCGCCTACCTTGAGGCTGCCACCAGCAACGCCGCGATGACCGTGGAGATTCACGACCGCCTTGCTCACATGGGCGGCCTTAACGGCACGCTAGCCAGCGCGCAGACTGTCGGTATCGACCTGAACAGCCTGTCAGCAGATAACCTTGTTGCGCGCAAAGGCGATAGTAACTACAGCGACGTTCAGTGGTGGCTGGAGTGGTACACCGCTACCGGCGCCACTGCCGTGACCGCTACCGTAGCCGTCACCTACAACGACGGAACCACCGGCACGCTTTCCGTGTCGCTGGCAGCAACGCGCCCGGCAAGCCATATGATTCCGCTGAACGGCCTGATCCCGTCTGCTGCTGCTGGCAAGTTCATTCGCGCGATTACCAGCGTAACGCTGTCGGCAACTACCGGCACCGCAGGATCGTTCGGCGTAACGGCGACTCGCCCGCGCATGACTCTGGGTTGCCCGATTGCAAACTTCAAGACCATTGCAGACTGGGCTGCGCTCGGCTTACCAGAAATCTTCAACGGCAGCTGCCTCTTCCCCCTCGTGCTGACCAGCACCACCAGCTCCGGCACCGTTCGCGGCGGCGGCAAGATCGCGCACGGGTAACGGGCCATGCCCAGACTGATAGATGTCCCTGGTAGACGGTACGGGTGGCGGGGTGCTCTGGTGCTCCCCGCCGAATATTTCCCCCAGGAAGCACTGCGCCTGAAAGTATGGACTGGCACGGAATGGGTGGCTAAGCCTGTGAAGGTGTGGGACGGCCAGGCCTGGGTGACTAAACGGCTGAAAGCCTGGAACGCTACTGACTGGGTATGACCTTGGAGGGTCAAATGGAACTGATGCAGAAGAAGATCGACGACATCATCGAGGAGGTCATCCGCCTGGAGAAGGGCTTCGTCGACGACCCGCAGGACTCCGGCGGTGCCACCAACTGGGGGATCACCGAGGAGGTCGCCCGCGAGGAAGGCTGGCACGGCCATATGCAAGACCTGCCCCGCCAGCTCGCCAAAGAGATCTACTACCGCCGCTACGTCGTTACCCCAGGGTACGCGAACATCCTGCCGATCTGTCCGGAAGTGGCAGCCGAGCTGGTAGAGTTCGGCGTCAACTGCGGCCCAGGCAAGGCCAGCCTCTCCTTGCAGGAAGGCCTGAACGACCTCAACGACGGCGGCAAGCTCTACGCCGACATCGAGGAAGACGGTGAGGCCGGCAAGAACACTCGCGGCGCACTGAAGGCGTTCCTCGACTATCGTGGGCAGGCAGGGGTGATCGTGCTGCTGCGTGACATCAACGCCCGCCAGCATCACCACTACTCGGCTCTCGTGCGCCGCCGTCCGAAAGACGAGCGATTCTTCTACGGCTGGGTGCTGAACCGGGTGGTGGTCTGATGGAGCCTATGACGACGATTGCGGCGGCCAGCATGTTGATCAAAGCGCTGGGGCTGGACGAGAAGCTCGGCCGACTCCTCGGCGGTGACAAGGGTGCTGAGGTCGCCAGCAAGGTGGTGGAGGTGGCCAGTGTGGTGACTGGTGCCAGCAGCACGGAGGAGGCTCTGCAGATCGTTGAGCAGCGCCACGAGACCTTCCTGCAGCTGAAGACCAAGCTCCTCGACCTTGCGGACAAGGAGGCTGATCGGGAGTTGAATGACCGCGCTTCTGCCCGGGCCATGCAGATCGCGGCGCTGCAGCAGGACGATCACGAGGCCAAACGCTTCGTCTACCGCTTCGCGTGGTTCTGGTCGGCCTTCACCACGCTGTACATCCTGATGATCACCTTCGTCAGCCTTCCGGAAGGCGCTCAGCGTTTCGCCGATACGGTGCTGGGCTTCCTGCTCGGTACCGTGGTGGCCACGATCCTGACGTACTTCTACGGCTCCAGCGTGAAGAGCCGGCAGAAGGACCTAAGCATCGAGGCGTTGACGAGCCAACTGTCTGAAATGAAAAAGGGGCCGTGAGGCCCCTTTCTCTTACCGCAAACGCTGGTCCCGCTCCCTGACTCGGCCCAGGTGGTCGTGGCGGCATGCGTCATCGCAGTATGCCTGCCCCTCCCCCAGGACTTCGTCGCAGTTGTAGCAGATACCCCGTCCGGGGAACCTAGTTCCTTCCTTTCTGGTCAGCGCCCCGAGAACCTCGTAGGCCTCAAGATCCTGCTGCGCCCGATCTGCTTCGTCTGCCATGACTGCTCCTTACTCAAACACAATGGCGTTGCTGGTGACGACGTTGTCACTCTGATGGTGGCTCACGTACACCACTTGCCGGCCGAGGCCCCCCATTGCACTGATGGCGGCCATCGAACGCAGGGGGTCCATATCCGCTGTCGGCTCATCCAGCATCAGCAGGTTGAGACCGCAGGGCGCGGCTTCGGCGAGCGAGAGCTGCACGGCCAGGCCGATGATAGCCTCCTGAGCGCCGCTCGCCTCCTCCAGCTGCATCTCCATGCCGTCTTCGACGAACACGAAAGCCCCATCGTTGGTGCGGCGGATCTCGCTGATGTCGCCACCGGTGCACTGCCAGACGAAGTTGCTTGCCCGAGCAAGGAAGGCGTCCCACGCCTTGGCCATGAAGCCCTCGGCGTTGACCTTCAGGTACTTCTGCAGGGCCTGAATAGAGGCCAGACGCTTACGGGCATCGACACTCTGTTTCCACACCTCCTCTGCATGGTTCAGCCCCTCAGCCAGACTGCGGCGCTCTGCGATCAACGTCGTCAGCTTGGCCTGGGCAGCCTGCAGCGCTTCGTTCGCCAGCTGCAGCTCTTCTTCCAATGCCGGAAGACCCTCTCCGAGCTGCTCCTGACTGGCCCGCAACGTGGCCATCTTTGCCGTCAGGATACTGACCAGCTCGGCGGTATAGCCTTTGCTGGCGCACTCTGCGCGCATGGCCTGCAGGCGGCGCTGCTCTTCGTCCAGCTCAGCCTCCAGTGTCGTCAACTCCCCCCGTCGGCGGTTCAGCTCGGAGATCCACGCCTCCTTGTCGGTCAGCCAGCCGAGCAGCTCTTCCCACTCCATGTCGATGTTGACCAGATCCCCCAGCTCCTCGAAGAGCTTGTCGATCTGCATGCCGGCTTCAGAGATTGCTGCTTCCTGCCGGGCTACCGAGGCCTGCACCGAGGCCAGCTCGCTTTCCGCGGCTTCGACGACGGCCTTGGCTTTGGCTGCCGCACTCTCCCGATCGCTGGCGACCTTCAGTACCAAGTTGGCCTGCTCCAGAACGGCGTTGTCCTCCTGCAGCGCGGCGGTGAGCTTGGCGATCTCAGCCTTCAGCTCATCAGGGTTGTGCTCCTCCATCGGCCGTTTGCAGGTAGGGCATACGGCGTCAGCCAGCTGACTGCGCAGTGTGCGCAAGGAGGCCTGGGCCTCAGCGATGCGGTTGCGCGCCCTGTCGGCTTTGCTCTGCTGAGCGGCTACATCTGTCTCGTCGTCCTGAATGGCCAATGCAGGGCTGGCCTGGGCCGCCTCCAGCGCTACTCGCCGGCGGGCTAGGTTCGCCCGCTCGGTCTGCAGGTCACGCGCCTTCAGGCTCATAGCCGCCTCTGCCTTCTCGACCTCTGTCACCTTGGCGCGCAGTTGGATGACCTGATGTGGGTCTACCTCCGCATCGCCGCAGACGATCGAGGCGCTCAGCTTTATCGCACGCTCGGACTTGACCGAGAAGCCGGCCTCGGCCTCACGCACTGCGCTCAGTTCCTTCTCTGCTGTAGCCGCCTGAACGCCCTTCGAGTAAATGGTCTCAGCGGTCTGCACGACCTTCGACTGCACTTCATCCAGGCGCGCTTTGCGGGTGTTGACGTTCTCTCTGGAAGCCTCCACCTGCTCCTCCAGCGCCCCGATCTGGCCGCGCTGGGACGCCAGCCTGGCCTTCGCCTCCGCCATCTCAGACTCGTTCATGCCGGCGGCCTGCTCAAACGTCTCGGCAGCTGAGGCCGCGCGGGTGGCCATGTTCTTCAGGTTCAGCACCACCGTGTCCAGCTGCTCGGCGCCGTTGAGTCGGCGCATCAGCTGATGCAGGGCCGTGGCCGAGTATTTCAGCAAGGCGTGGGCAGACTTCTGCTTGGCGTAGTGCAGCTCCTTCCACTCCTTGATGGTAATGCCGATCAGGCGCTCCATCTCGTCGGTCACCGCCGTGGCGCTGGTGGCCACGTTTACCCACTCGCCCTCAGTCATGCGGTAGAGGTTGGCGGTGCTCTTGGTGCGGACCAACTTGTAGCTGGCGCCGTCGAGGTCCAGCTGCAGCTCAACGCTCATCCGCCCTTCGGCGTCGGCGGTCTGCAAACGGGTGCCGGGAACGTGGCTGGAGCCGCCCATGGCGAACAGGATGCCGTGGAAGATCGAGGTCTTGCCGCGGTAGTTGGGGCCGAAGATGCCGTTGACGCCGCTATCGAACTCGACATGCAGGTCACGGTGCTTCTTGAAGTTGTGCAGGGTCAGACTTTTCAGCATGTCAGTTCTCCAGGCCTTTGGCCTCGTTGAAGACGGCGAGCAGGGACTCATTCCCAGGGAGGTTCAGCTGTTCTTCGACCAGCTGCATGATGTTCAACGCCCGGCCAGCTTCCTCTCGATCGAGCTCAACCCCACCGGCATAGCGCACCTTGCTGGCACGAATGGCGTACAGGGATGGTGACTTGGCCCACAAGGCGCGGATCGCCCTGGCGAGGTCTACGCTGGCTTCCTGCTGCAGTTCGCCGGTGAGGTCCAGCCACTCGATCCCGCGCCCGCTGATCAGATCCAGCTCCTCCTTCTGCCAAGCCTCGATCAGCTGCTCGGCCGGCATCACGACGCTGCGGTCAGCCACCAGCAGCTCTCGGACGAAGGCATTGCCCTCTGCGTCGTAGTACCAAGTGAACTTCTCGCCGAGGTCGCTGAACGAAGTCGGGTGGGTGTTGCCGAGGATCACCACCCTCCCACCCATCTCGGTGCGGGGGCGGTGATCGTGGCCCAGCACGATGTAGTCGAAGTGCTGGAGCAGCGCCTGGGCGCGGTTCAGCGTCAGGTTGAGGTCGTTCTCCCCGCCCCCTACCTGCAGGTCCCAGTTGCAGTGCAGCAGCAGAAGGTTACGTTCGGTACCGGCGCCGGCGCGTTCCAAGCGGCGTTGTACCGCTTTCTCAAGAGCTTCCTCGAACAGCTGCTGGGTGGCGTGGTGCGGTACCGTGAAGACCTTCACTTGAATGTCGCCAGCCCACACAGCCAGCTCTCCGACGTTCACGCGGCCAGGCCCCGGGGGAATGACGAAAGGGGAGTTTTCACCGTACAGCTTATCGAGGGCCGCCAGCGTCGAAACCCGCCCAGCTACGTTGATCACGTCGTGGTTGCCCCCCAGCACCACGGTGCAAAGGTCAGCGACTTTGGCGCCATCCACAAGGACTGCCTCTTCATTGCTGTCGGTGTGGAAAAGGTCACCGCCGCATACGGTGGCCACTACGTTCAGGCCTCGGTAACTACCTGCGCTGCCGGCGGCCACTTTGGCCACCCTTGTCAGAGTCTCGCGCAATGCGGCTCGGCTGGCCGGCGTGGTATTGGCCTTCAGGCTGAGCCCGAGGTGGGGGTCAGAAAAGAAGCGGATGAGGTTGTTCATGCTGTTTCTCCGTTAATCAGCGGCAGCTTGCCGCTGAAGATGTCTGCCAGGGCCTGTTTGACCGTGCGCTTATCCGAGCCCACGCGGACGTGGAAGCGGTAGTCCAGATGCTCTTTAGGGGTGGCCCGCATCTTGCCGACGTGGTTGCCTTCCCAGATCTCGACGTAGGGGCTGTCCAGCTGATGGAAGATGAACATCCCGGTACCGCCGGCGCGAACCTGCAGGCGCTGTGCGGCTGCCTGATGCTCGGCTACCAGCTCCGTCAGAGACGACCGGCTCTGGCCGAGGCTCTGGAACTTCAGGCTGGCCTTCACTTCGATCAGCCACTCGCGGCCATTGACCAGGGTGAGGAAGTCGCCGTCCTGCTCTGGCAACGCCCCTCCCTGAGTCGAGCGGGTGTCATACAGTCGTCGATGACGCATACGCATCTTCGGCTCCAGCTCCTTCAGGTAGGCGTGGATCTCGTCCTGAAACCAGAGACCGCCCTCCTGGGCGGTCTTTCCTTTGGCTGTGGTCTTTTTCGGCAGCATCGGGCCTACCCCAGTTTGATGATCAGGTTCTTGGAAGGGCGGGTGAAGGCGGTGTACGCCAGCCGCAGCCGCTCTCCCATGTTCTTGTTGGCGTAGATGTCGTCCAGTTCCACGAAGCAAGTACGGTAGGTCGATCCCTGCGCCCGGTGCACCGTCAGCGAGTGGCAGGGCAGCAGATCGCTGAAGGCTCCGACGAAGCCCCAGTAGCTGGCCCAGGCCCGGCCACCGCTGGCCTTGGCGCTCTCGAACAGACTCTCCTTCATGTCAGACCAGCGACCGTGGCCGGCGCGGGTTGGCAGGTAGGAGCTGACCTTAGCGCCGTCGTCCGTCTCCCAGACGACGAGGTAGCACTCGATCGACTCGAACAAGGGGTGGTTGGCCTTCGACACGCTGATCACCTGACCTTCCTCGTCGGTGGCCGCCACGAAGCGCTCGATCTTGTCGTAGAGCATCGCCGGGATGTCCAGCACTGGCGCCTTAGCCACGATCCGCTCACCGATCTCGAACGGAGTGGCTGGGCTGCCGTCGTACATCTCGTCGCGGATCGAGTCGTTCAGGTCCTCAACCGTTGCATTGCGCCAGGCCAGCGCCTTGAACGCATAGCCGTCTGACATATACGCCTGCGAGCTGAAGGCCTTGCGGATCTGCTTCCGGAAGTCCTTGCCGCGCAGGACGTAGACACCGCCGTTCTCGTCGTATGCCTGACGGATCTCCGGCATGGTGCCGGCGTCGATGCACTCACGAACGTGGGTCGCCAGGTTGAGGATCTGGTTATCGTGCCGCTCCACCTTGCTGAGCAGGCCGTTCAGGGCCAGACGCTCGGTAGGCGAAGGGCAGGAATCGTCTGGGCCGATACCCAGGCGCTCACGCTCCTGCTTGCTCACCACCGGCGGAAGCTGGTAGGGGTCACCGGTCAGGATCACCTTCATGCGGTGCTCCAGCGCGTAGTCACGCAGGTGGCCCCAGAGACTGCTGTTGACCATGCCTCGTTCATCCAGCACCAGCGCATTCACCCCGTCCAGGCGGGTGCGGTCGGTACTGGCCAGCTCCCGGTATTCGCCCTCCTTGCCCAGCACCAGGCCGAGCATGGAGAAGGCGGTACCGGTAGGGATGTCGATCTCGTAGCCAAGGCCCTCGCAGATCCGCTGCTTCATCGACTTCAGGTTGCGCGAGGCCTTGTTGGTCGGCGCTGACAAGGCAACAGTGCGGCCCATCTGGCTCTGCATCATCACGAAACGGGACGACAAGGTGGACTTGCCGGTACCGGCCGGGCCGTCGAACCTGAAGAACATCTGGTCTTTGTCCTCCATGAAGTCGTTCAGATCATCGAGGACGTGCTGCTGATCGCTATTGAGCTTGATCTCAGCCGGGTTTGGTTGGTTGGCCAGCATCTCAGTTCTCCTCCAGGCCGTCAGCCTGGTCAGGCCCCTTGTCGGAGCGGATCTTCTTCAGTCGCGGCTCGCGCAGCTTTCCTGCCGGGGTGATCTCGTGGAATAGGATCTCCGCCACGCTGTTCACCACCAGCTCAGGGTTCTTCAGCCAGAGGCCGCGCTGCTCGTCGCTGATACCGCTGCCGACCTCGGTGTCTACGCCGAGGTAGCGCACGATGATGCCGCCCGCTTTCCCCTCGTACTTGGTACCGGGCTTGCCTTCGTAGACCCCCACCACCAGCAGGTCCAGCGTCTCCTCCGGCTTAACCTTGACCCATCCCTCGGTCTTGCCGGGTTGGTAGGTGCTGCCCTTCTGCTTGAGGATCAGCCCCTCGTGGCCCAGCTCGCGGGCTTCGGCGTAGAGCTCCCAGGCATCGGCCTCGCAGTCCAGCTCGAAGCGTTCGACGCAGCGCAGCATCGGGAACAGGGTCGGGTTGGCGTTGAGCCAGCGCTGCACAGCGTCACGGCGCAGGAAGCGCTTCTCGATCGGCTCGGTACCGCCGGATACTTCCGACCACGGCAGGATGTCGAAGATGTTGTAGGTAAGCTCAGCACCCTTGCCCTTCTTGCTGGCTTCGGAGCTGGTCGAGTTGAAGTGCTCGCCCATCTTCTTGCCCTCGCCATCCCAGGCCCAGACGATGTCTTCCAGCACGCCTTCCGCGATCAGGTAGCCGGTCAAGGCGTGCAGATCCTTGGCGCGCGGAACAAGGTTCTCCATCGGCAGGGCATTGCGGCTGAAGGTGTCCGGCTCGGTAAACGAGTTGCCGTTTGAGCGAACCAGACAGCGCCAGCCGTCCAGCTTGTACTCGGCCCAGCAGGCCCACTTGACCTTGTGCAGGGCTTCCTTCGTGCGCTTGGCTCCGGCCATCTCCCATTCGATCACCAGCCCCTTGTGGTGCTTGTTGACTGTCTTGGCGCCGACGCCGATGCGCAGCTCCTTCACCAGCACGCGGTACAGCAAGGATCGGCTGGCGTCAGTCAGGCGGGACATGACGTAGTTCATGTCGTTCTGGGCGGCGTGGCCGGTGATCTGGCGGGTGGCCAGGCCGGTAAGCAGACGCACGACGTCCTGATCCCAGCTGAAGGTGTTGGCCATCTTCGGCACTTCATGCGGCTGCGGAACCGTCTGGGCACCGACGCCGAAGGTAACGAACGGGCTCATCGCCAGGATGACGCAGGCTTTGAACAGGGCGCTGACGCCGGTGTCCAGATCGTTCATGGCCTGCATCAGGTAAGCCTCGCCAGCTTTGCCGGGGTTGGCTGCAATCTTCAGCATGTGGGCTTCTACTGCGTCACTGCGGCTGAGGTCGCCAGCCTGTTGCAGGTAATTCAGGGCAAGTTCCAAGCTCATTACGTTATCTCCCAACAAAATTTTAGTTTGAAAAGCGGCCATCAGGCCGCTTCTTTCACCCACTGATCAAACAGCGCAACGATCTTCCGCTCCGAAGGCCTGTCACCAAGTTCCACCTGATCTGCCCAGTTCATGCCGATGGACACCTCACCCATCATCGGGATCGGGTGGCCGGGCGGTGTGACGTTCATCAGGTCCTGCATGACCTCGACGTACTCGAAGCAGTAGTCCATGTGGACCGAGCTGACGATTTCGTCGTACACCGGTGCGTAGAGCACCGCCTTGCGTGAATCGACGAAGATCCCCTTCTGCTCGGTACCGGTCATCACCACCTTCAGGATGTCTGCCGCGCAGCCCTGAATGGTCTGGTTCACCGCCTGGCGTTCAGCGCGGCTGCGCTTGCCGTTGTCGCGGCTGAGGATGTCCGGGCTGACGTGCTTCCAGGTTCCGTAGGCGGTGGTCACGAAGCCGTTCTTGCGAGCGAACTCGATCGTCTCCTCCTGCCATGGCGCCAGTCGGGAGTAGGACTTGAAAACCGCCGCCATGATTTGCTCGGCAAAGCTCTTCGGGATACCGATGTTCGATGCCAGCGTGCCGGCGGTACCGAGGTAGCAGATGAGGAAGTTCACGGCCTTAGCCATCTTCCGCACCTTGTTGATCGCCTTCTCGATGGCCTTCGCGTCTGACTCAGCAAGGTCGAGCTGACTCAGGGCCAGAACGCCGTCAGTGACGATGGACCGGAACTGGTGGTAGCTCATCCGGCCGAACTCATCGAGCTCCAGTACGTCCAGCTGGGCCTGATTCAGCTCTCGCTTGAGTACCTCCATCGCGAACATCACGCCGGTAACCGAGTGAACGTCTTTGACGATCTGGCGGGTCATGCCGTCTTCGTCGACATAGGAGCCACCGCCGGTGTAAGCCTCGATGAACGACGGGTCTTTCGCTTCCGATCCGGTGATGCGCAGCTCCTGACCAGAGAAGTCGATCGACACCACCACATGGCGGTTGTACTTGGCGATAACGTAGTTGCCGACGTTGATCGGCTTGACCATCCGGCGTACCCGACCCTTGGAGATCTGCAGCAGGTTCGGCTGGCCGCCGGTTGGCCGGCGAGTGACGGTACCGTTGTTCTTGATAGAGCCGTGGACCCTGTTGTCTCGCGGGTGAGCCCACAAGGGGTAGGGAGTCCAGTACAGCTCAGCCCGTGTCAGCGCCCCCTTGATCTCGATGATCAGCTTGAGCAGCTCACGCTTCCAGTCGCCTTCCGGGCAGTCCTCCGCGATGGCCATGGTCATGGCCTTCTCGTTGGTCGCCGGTGAGCCCTGCAGCTTCCAGCGGTGACGGTCACTGCCGCCCTGCACCTTCGAGCGAACTCGCACTGGCAAGCCCAACTTCAGGTAGAGCAGCTCGTGCATCTGCTTCGGAGAGTCGAAGTTCAGCTCATCGCCCTCGATGTCCACCTTGGCATGTCGCTGGGCGATGTCCTGGCAGAAGGCGTGGAACTTCACATAGGCGTCCCCGGAGCGCTTAGCGATCTGGGCGTAGGCCGCGCCGAACAGCGACATGAACTCGAGCACTTCCTCCTCAAACTCGATGTCGCTGTTGTGCACGAGGTCGTTCAGCTGGGCCATCCACTCCATGAGCTTCTTGCCACTGGTGCTGCTCAGCTCGGCCAGCGGGTGATCAGCCGGCAGCCCAAGGTGCTGGACGATCTGCGAGATCTGCTTGGCGGTGGGGACGAACTCCACCTTGCGGGGGACCTCCACCAGTGGCTTGTAGGAACACGCCTCGGCGTAGCGCAGCAAGGTGAGCTCCAGCTCGGCCTTCACGCGCTCGCTGCCGCAGCCTTGGTACTTCGACTTGATCGCCAGCTCCAGGTACTCGCGATCAGCCTCCAGAAGGCGTGTAGCGCGCCCCTTACGCTCATCGTCGTCTACCTCAGTGGCGTACTCGTTCAGCAGCTCACGGACGCGGGCGATGCCGTCAGCGGCGATCTTGGCGTCCTCTTCGCGCTGCTGGTCAATCTCGGCATAGTCAATCTCGATGCCGGTATCGAAAGAACGGGTCAGTGCCCGGTTCGGCAGGATGTCGTTCACCTCAATGAACTCCAGCTGCTGCTCCAGGGCTACGGCGAAGGTGTAGAGCACCCACAGGTGTGATGCGGTCAAGGCGTCATCACAACCGTAGTGCAGGACTTCCTGGCCGCTGACGCCACGCATGTCCACGGCACCGGCCAGCTCCAGCACCTTCTTGTACTCCTGCTGCTCGTGACGGAGGATCTCCAGGCTGAGCGCCTTCAGGTTACCGCTGGTGCTGCTGCCTTCCATGAGGTTCTCATCGAAGTAGCTGGTCAGGGTGATGGTGTCCTCGCAGTCATTGAGGTCCAGCGTGCCCTCCGACTCCCGCAGGATCAGCTGGTTCTCGAAGCGGGCGTTGTGGGCCACGATCAGTTTGCCCTTCGCCCGAGCCTGCTTGAGCATCTCGATGATGGTGTCTTTCGGCAAGTTCGCAGTATCCCGGTGCATCGTCGGGATGTAGATCGTGTGCTGCAGGTTCCGCCCGAAGGTGAAGCTGGCGCCGGTCATCACCTGTGAGAGCGTGTCGACGTAGTCCTTCCCCTTGTTGGCTTCCTTGAAGGCCGGGTTCTTCAGCTCATCGTAGGCCTCTGTATCGAAACCGATGGCTGGGCTTTCTTCGATCGCCTTCATCATGCGCTGCCAGCGATCGTCGTTCAGCCAGTTGGCGTCCACCAGAGTCTCGGTGGCCACATGATGCTTCAGGTCCTCGTAGAGGCCGGCAAGGCCGTAGTCGGCAAGGGTGGCCAGCAGCTTCTTCCCGTCGGGGAGGCGCTTCTGGTAGATCGGTCGGATCAGGCGACCGCCCCAACTCATCCAGCACCAGCGCGGGTGTAGGCTAGCCAGCTTGTAGCACATCAGGGCTTGATCCCAGTGCTCAGCGATCTTGCCGAAGACCTTGTCGCCGTAGGTGGTGGCGGTGTCGAGGATCTCAGACCGATCATTGTTTATCAGGCAGCGCTCGATCTCGGCCAGCCCCTCATCGCCATAGTTTTGTACCAGCGCCTGCCAGGCCTTCACGCCGATACCCGGCACGCCCTTGTATTCGTCCGTGGAGTCACCGACCAGCGTCTTGAACAGGACAACATGGCCGGCCTTCAGCTCGATCGTCTCACCGTTGTGCTTGAACTGGATTGGCTGACTGGCATCCACGTAGTTCTCGCCCAGCATCAGGCAGACGTTGGGGAGTACCGCGAGCTGCGCCAAGTCGACGTCTCGGGTGTGGACTGTCACGGGCCCAGGATACTTGTGGCAGATCATGCCGATGACATCGTCGGCCTCGACTTTGGGGGCCTCTACAATGATGCAGCCTAGGTACTTGAGAATCTGCAGGGCTCCAGCTTCAAGCCGCTGCAGCTGCTCGGTGAGGCGGGGGTCCTGAGCGTCCTTCTCCTCACGGCGCTTGGCCTTGTAGGCCGGGTAGATGGCGCGGCGCAGGTCGTTACCACCCTCCACCACCACCACGACGTCGATAGGGGCGGTTCGCTCGAAGATCGGCTTCAGGTAGCGCTCAATGAAGGCTTCGATGCCGTGACTGGCCCGCTTGATGAGTGTCTTACCGTCGGAGCCCAGCAAGGCGCCAGGGTCGTGGCTGCCGTGGTAGCTGTGCATGACAAGGCCACGCACGTCGAGTACCTCTTTGCCGCGGAGAATCTTCTTCATCCGCTCGTCTACAGAAAACATGGGCTGTTTCTCCAACATTTCTCGGGTCGAAAGAAAGGCTCCCCGAGGGGAGCCTTTCAGTTGCTGGCGGTTAGAGCGCCGGAGCTTCACCTGCGTAGATGAAGTCCCACGGGAAGAACGGGAACTTACCGCTCTCGATCTTCTTGCCGCGGCGGCAGCGGGTCAGAACATCAGACGGGGTCTTACCCTGCATCTTGAGCTGAGCCAGGTAGCCGGCCCAGCGACCCTTGGAGGTCGGGGCAACCTGAAGGGTGATGAGGCGGCCCACCAGGGTGCCTTTCTCGTCGCCTTCCAGACCGTCTTCGACCATCATCGCCATGACTTCGGTGTAGATCTTCACGCCATCCTTGCCGGGGGCAAGGTCCAGACCTTCCTGCTTCCACTTCTGGATAGCCTCGTACACGGGGCTCGCCGGGTCGGTGGCGGCGTTCGGGTCGTAGCTGTAAGCCACTTCCACTTCGTCTTCCACCGGGTTGTTGTTGCGGAAGCAATACTTCAGGCGGGAACTGGCGATGCGGACCACGAAGCCAGAGTTCGGCAGCTCGTGACCTTCGCTGGACTCGATCTGCTTGTTCAGAGTGACGTTCAGGAACGAGCTGTAGTCCAGCTCAACGCCCTCAAAGCCTTCGTCGTTCAGCTCTTGCACGATCTGCTTGAAGAAGTTGCTACGGCCAGCAGCTGTGTTAGCCATGGCGGTATTGGAGTTGGCAGGGGCTACGGCCTGACCGGCCTGCGCCTGAGCGGCCTGGGCAGCGGTGTCAGCGGCGGGAGCTGCAGGCGCAGGCTCTTCGGCTTCTTCCTCTTCCAGAACGTCATCGCCACACGCTTGGGACGCGACTTCTTGCTCGGCTTGCTGCGCTTGTTGAACCTCGGTCACCACCTCGACAGCTACGTCCTGAGCAGCGACGTTCGCTTCGAGGGCGGCAGCAGCAGCGGAGGAGTCATCATGGGCCTGACGGCTTTCGGGAGACTCGGCAGCAGCAGCGGCAGCCTGAACTTCGGTATCAACAGCAGCGGTTTCACCAGCACGTTTAATAGCCATTTGCATTTTCCTCGGATTTCGTCATTAAGACTTGAGACTTAGGATTTCCTACCCGGACTTGCCGGCTAGTGCGGCAAACGCCGCGATTGACAGTGTACACAGCCACTGCCACAAGTCAACACTCTCCGCGCAATTCTGCGAGAAGACGAGAACGGTCAACGAGCGTGCGCTCGATGTCCATCTCAGCGTTGAGCATGTTCTGGATTGCCTTCGGCGCCACGGTGCGCAAGGCGTGGATGATGCCGCAGTCGACGACGTGCTCCTGACCTGACCGGAGCACCCGCTCCAGGCCTTGCTTGAAGTCACCGAAGACCCCGGTCGGCTCCACGAAGAGCACGTTGTGGGACACCTTCTGGGCGTTTAGACCGGCGCCTGCGCTGCTCGGGTTGGCGATCAGCAGGCGACAGTCGTCATCGAACAGGAACTTCCTCCGCTCCCGGTCCTTGTTGGTGGTCTCCCCGTAGAGGAAGGCCGGATTGTGATCCCCCAGGATCTTCCCGTACCGCCGGATAGACTCAACCCGGTTGAAGAACAGGATGACCTTCTGCTGTGCCAAGTCGGCGTCTTCCAGCCACTGGAAGACCGCCTCGTGCACCACATTCCTGAACCCCTGCAGATCCTCCGGAGCCATGTAGGCCTCCGGGCAGCTGACCAGCAGCAAGGCGTGCTGGCGGAGCTGTTGCTGGCTCATCGCCAGGATCACCTCGTCGCCCATCTCAAGGAAGCGCTCACGAGTCAGCTTGGAGTAGAGCTGGTAGTGCTCGTCGCTCAGCGTGAGCTTGAGGCGGCGGACGTTCGGCTCCTTCAGGGACATCACCTGATCCTTCACGACTCGGCGGCCGTGAGCGAACAGGTGCTTGTTGACGATGTCGTGGTTGCGGTACCCGACCAGTTGGCGGATCTGCCTGATCTCCTTACCACCCTTCGTCTTGATGTAGTTCTCCGGAGAGAGCTTGATCTTCTTGTACTGGCAGTGGAGCCGCTCGAAGTGAGCGAAGCTGACGTACTGCCCGGGGTTCACCAGCTCGATGATGCCGTAGGAGTCGGTCAAGGTTCGCTGGATAGGGGTACCAGTCATCGGCATGAACGCCGTCACGTTGGCCGGGGGCTTCAAGGCGTGCTCTTGGTTGTTGTCCCGCCAAGCCTTGACCCGCTTCCACAGCATGGTGTCTGGGTTGGAGAGGCGCTTGTGCACCTCGTCCGGCACCATGCAGTTGTAGCCGCGGTCGTAGAACCACTTGGGGTTGCCGTCCGGCGACTTCAGCTTCGAGAGGTTCACGAACCCCTCGTAGGTCATCACCAGTACCTCCGGCCACCCGCGTGGATCTGCCTCCCACAGGGCTTCCAGCTCCTCACGCTTCTTCTTCGGCAGGTCGAAGGCCTGGATTCTCAGGTACTTCTCGATGCCGTCGAAGGTTTCGCGGAAGTCATCAATGAACTGGCCGATCAGGTGGCTCAGGGTGAGGACCAGAGTCTTCGTCCCCTGAGACGCCCAGAAGCAGATACCGGCCTGAGCCACCGCCGTCTTACCCGCCCCGGGGTCGTCCCATAGGCCGAACCATTCATCCCGCAGCCACGAGTTGAGCCCCACGATCTGGTAGTCACGAAACGTGCCTCCCGTGTCGTGGAACTTCAGCTCGCCATTCACCTCCTCCTTGTAGGGAAGGTTGACCCTGACGAAGTCGCCGAACGGCAGGGGCGGTGAGACCCCTGCCTTGGCCATGATCGCGTTCAGGGTTGGTCGTGTGTCTTCCATCACTACCACTCCAGCTGGACGGTACCGAGTTTGTCGTAAACGCCGATCAGCGCGCTGGTACCGACGTTGCGGCGGGTCAGCTCGGACAAGGAGAGGACCAGCACGTTGTCGCCGAAACCGAAGTCAGGCAGCTTCCGCCAGGCGAGGAAGTAACTCTCGTTCTCCACCAGCTTGAGGAAGTCGCTGAGGTCGCCCAGTCGGGCTGACTGCCCTGTGGTCTTCATGTGCTCGGCGTAACGGCTGTGCACCACCTTCGGCAGCAGGAACAACTCGTCTCCCGCCACTCGCCAGTCGGTCCTCGGGTTCAGCATGATGCGGCGGCTCGGGACGTGAGCCCCGCGCTCCAGCATATCCATCAGCACGGCTCCAGACTCTGCAGCCAGATCGTTGAGCACGCCCACCAGCTGGTCCACTTCGCTCTGCGGGCGGCCGGCACGGAGGGTGCGCTGCTTACCGCTGAGACCGGAACCGGTGATCCCTTCGAGGTGAATCTTCAGCTCCTCAAAGGCAAACGAGGCGTTGTTCAGACCACTCTTGCGGGAGACCTTGGCCAGCCAGTCTAGGCCCAGGTGAACCACTCGCAGGCTGTAGGCCGGGCGGTCGTCCCACTCGTCTTCGCTGACGTTTTCATACTGCGCCATATACATGGCCTGAACGTCTTTTACCTGCAGGCGGAGGGCCTCCTGCATGAGGACAAGGCCGAACTGGGTGATCATCTCCCGGCGTGAGCTGGCCTCCATGTAGGCCCGCTTGTTCTGGGTGTCCTTGCGCAGCAGCAGGATCAGCGTCCGCTCCTGCAGCGCCGGCATCTTGATCTCCTGCTCGGACTGGATAACCACCGGTGCACTGAGCTGGATCGAGCGGGACACGGCTTGACTGCGGCCCGGCAGCACCTCACCGCGGGAAACCATCTCACCGCCCCACACACCTTTGAACAGCTCCCCGAGCATGGCGTAGTTCTCAGCGGCCATGTTCTTGCGGTTGTACTCCTCGCAGACCCTGGGGATCGTCGTGGAGCTGGACAGCAGCTCGATGGCGTTGAAGCGGTTGATGCCGGCGACGTTCTCGGCGCGGTCAACAGACAGGTTCATGCCGCAGAGGTGGCCCAGCAGCTCCACCGTCTTCGACTTACCGGCACCGGTACCGCCCCAGAGTGACAGCAGCGGGAACTGAACGAAGGCCCGCATCAGGTGGGATTTGAGGTGGCACGCTGCAAACCAGCCGACCATGATGGCCACTGCCGACTTGTCGTTGATTGCACACATCTCGGTCAAGGCCCGGTCCAGCTCCTTGTTGCCCGGCGCCGGGGCGCTGGTCGTGAAGTAGTGCGCAGGCTGCTTTGGCGGCTTGCCGGTGGTCAGCTTGTGCGTGTCGACCATGTTCAGGTTGTTCAGGCTGTGACCATTCTCGACGTAGGTGACGATCTCGGTCGCCCCCTGACGCTCGATGTGAATGCCCACGGCATTCACCTGATAGATCTCAGGCATGTTCTCTTCCTCCGAGAAGACCAGCATTTTGATCTTCTGCACGTCGACGTCGCCGCCGGTGTAGTAGACGCCCTGGATGCCCTGCAGCTCACGCAGGAACGAGCTTTTGCTGCCCCAGGACTCTTCGGACATGATCACCCGGCCCAGCACCTCACCGTGGCGGTGAAGGGCGCAGAGCGTCCCCTTGCGGCGAAAGCCTCCGGTACCGTCAGTTGCAGGCTCCATGTAGACCGCTTCAGCGTGCATCGTGAAGGTCGAGATGTGTTCGATCATGCCCTTCTTGTGCACCCGGATGTAGCCGGTCTCGTTCTGGCTGAGGCCCAGCTGCTCTGCCATGTCCGTGTAGAACTGGCTTCCCTTGGCGCAGGCTCCACCCTCCAGAGGGCAGCCTGCGCAGACCTGACGGCCCCGCTTGGCCAGTGCCCGCATGGCGTTACAGCCGAACTTGTACTCTGGTGAGTGCAAGGTGTAGCGGTACTTCGACTCCAGCTCGGTGATCCGCGCCCGGGCGGTTGGGTACCGGTCACTGGCCTCCATGTTGTCGGCGATCAGGTGGATGACCCGCTCGCGCTCCATCTCCGGAACCTGAGCCCTGCTGGCCCACAGCGCCACGTTCAGGGCGATGTCGTTGAACGAAGCCCCCTGCCGGTGGCCTTTACCGCTGCACAGCTCGTCGATACATGGCGGGGCGTGGTCAGCGATCTTCGCCAGCTCCCCTTGCGCAAGGTCTCGAGTACGGCTGGTCAGCTCCTTGTCCATCCGCGCCAGCTTCTCGCTGGCCGAGGCGTAGAGCAGCTGCAGCTTTACCGAGCATTCGCTGTCGTAGTCGGCGACGACAATGTGTGGCCGAGGCGCTGCCACCAGCTCGACGTAACGCTCCGGCGTCATCTCAGACAGCTCTTCCACGGTGCAGGGCACTCGGTAGTTGCCGTCATAACGCTTGAGGTTGGCGATACGGAAGGTGTTGTTCCGCCCTACGGCGTAGGGTGACAAGTCGAGGCCGGAGACGAAGAGCTCGGTGGCCATCAGCTTGTAGATCAACGGGAGGTCCTTCACCGCCACCCGGCGCTGCATGAAAGCGCGCTGATCGACGATGACGTGGAAGCCTTTCTTACCGGAGAGGTAGACGGAGAGCGCCTGCCGAGGCGTCTCGTAGGTCTCCAGCAGTTTGTTCACCAGCAGTCTGGCTGACTCGATCGAGTGCTTTAGCCCCTCGCTGCTGTCGATGTCGAAGTACAGCGGCCCCTTATAGGAGTTGCCACGCTTCGCATCTTCTGCCCCCAGCGGCTTGTTGACGGCGAGGATGGTGAGCTTCTTGGCTCCCTCTCGCTTAGCCGCTTCGACGACGTCGGCACTGTCCTGTATTGGATGCCAGACCCCGTCCTCTTCCTTTTGGAAGAAGCGATAAAATGACATTTTTCAACTCCCACAGGCATTCATTTGCCTGCATAGCGTGGCATTAGTTGTTATGGAGCAGCTCGCCGGCGACCTTTTCGAGCTTCAGTCGAAGCATCTCGATCGCGCGGCCGGGGACGGCTCGGGCACGCTTGGAAGTTCGGTCAGGCATCAGCCAGGCCTTGACCATGGATTCGGAGTAGGAGGTCAGCTCAGGAAGGTCCTCGGCCTTCACGCCGGAAAGCGCCATCAGCTCCAAGAGCTTGTCGCGGTTGTTGTCGTCTTCGATCACACTGATTCTCCATGCGGGGTGACTTGTACTAGGTACACCACTGTAGTGTACCTAGTACAATATGACAAGGCCCTCGTTGCGAGGGCCTTGGAAGCTACACCGAGACGGGGGCGGAAATCTTGCCCATGTGCTGGTAGCCCATGGTCACGATCTCGTCCGGCTCGATGGCTTCAAGCCACCGCACAGCCTGCTCGGCGTCCCGGTAAGGGGCGTCCGGCAGGGTGGATCTGAGGTCCAGGGTGGGGACCGATAGGCTCCACGCCTTGCTGGGTTCGAGATCCAACTGGCGCATACGGTAGAGCTGCTGCTCGGCCTGTTCCTTGTGGTTGCTGTACAGGTGGTAGTCACCGAAGTGCATCACCAGTCGGTGCGGCGTCATGCCCACAGCTTTGGCCAACAGGTGGGTCAGCAAGGCGTAGCTGGTGACGTTGAACGGCACTCCGAGGAACCAGTCAGCACTGCGCTGGTCCACCCGCAGGCACAGGCCCTGACGGGGAGTGTCCAGCAGACTGTCGATCTGCTCGTGGGTCACGCCGGGGTCGTTCAGGACCTGCGGAACTTCGCAGTAGGGGTCCATCTTCGCCACCATCACGCGCTGCATTGGACTCAGGTCCTCCACGTAGGCCTGGAACAGCATGTGGCAAGGCGGCAGCGCCTGCTTGCCGACCTTCGGCTGCTCGTTCGGCTTACGGCCGGCCACCGGCAGCAGGTCTGGGCGCCAGGCGTTGACGATGTTGCGGCGGCTGTACGGGTCGTTGATCAGGGTCTCGATCATCTTCTGCAGCTGGTCGATAACCCCGTCACAGCCTTGGTAGCTGCGCCACTGAGCGCCGTACACCGGCCCTAGATCACCATACTCGTCGGCCCACTCGTCCCAGATGGTTACGCCGTGCTCCTTGAGGAAGGCCGTGTTGGTCTCGCCGCGGATGAACCAGAGTAGCTCGACGATGACCGACTTCAGGTGCACCGACTTGGTTACAAGGGCTGGCAGCCAGCCGGCGGTCAGCGGTACGTCGAGTTGCAGGCCGAACTCGCTGGCCGTACCGGTCTGGGTGCGGTCTGGACGGGCGTCCTGCTGGTTAAATTTGAACAGCAGGCGAGAGAGGATGCGCAGATACTCCTGCTCCCAGGTAGCTATTGGTCGGATAGCGCTCATACCACCTCCTCGTGGCGCGGGGTGCTCTGCAGCTCCGGCTGAACAGGGCAGTCGCCCTTCCAGCTGGTCACTACAGGGTCTACGTTGGGGTTGATCTGCAGGTCCTCGGTCAGCATCAGGAACCAGTCGCCGATGCCGGTCGTCACGCGGACGGCAAGCTCACCGCTGATCTTCAGGCGGACCACCTTGAAGGTGAACTTACCGCGATAGGCTGGGTTGCAGATGCGCTCGGCGAAGTAGCCGAGGTTGCGGAACAGGACCTTCTCACGCAGGTCGAGGTCTGCGCCCTGCTCCATGGCCACGGTGGCTTCAGCAGCCTTCACGGTGTCAGTGAAGGGCTGAGCAGCGCGGGCAGCTCGGGCGTCGGCAATGCTGAAGACGTTTACTGGACGGTCACTCATTGAACTTCTCCCAGGAGCTTGCGCTCGTTGTCGAGGTCGCGGCTGAGAGCTTCTGCCGCAGTGAATACGCCACCCTTGTAGCGGCCACCCAGCTTGCGGCCGTTGCGGTAGCGGACATAGGCGCCCATGTCATGGCGGAACAGCGCCGGGTCTACCGAGAGGCCTTCAGCCTGGATCTCGGCATAGGCACCGCCGACAGAAGCCTGCAGGTCGTCTGCCGACAGGTTGTTGTAGCCGGTCTGGATCAGCAGCTGCAGGGCGTGATGGGCCAGCTTGGTGTAGAACTCGTCGTCGCCCAGCTCCTCCACCAGATTGACCAGATCAGGGTTGTCGTTCTCCAGCAAGGAGAGGATCACCGGCGCCAGTTCAAGTGCCTCGGTCATCTTGCCTAGCAGGGCGTGGATCAACAGGGCGAGGGCGTGGCCGGTCTTGCCGAGACGCTTCTCGGTGATCTGGTTGCGCAGGCGGTCAGCGACATCCGCCGGTACCAGTCCCACAGCCAGCTCCGGCATGCGGAACTTGTCACCGTAGGTCATCACGCGCTTGCAGTGGTCCAGAGTAAGGGCCAGCTGCCCAGTACCGCGCAGAGCATCACGCAGCGCGTCGACCATGGCCGAGGAGAAGTTGTAGGTCTCGGGCGGGGAGGCCAGGTCAGTGACGAACTTCTCATAGTTGCGGGTGGAGAGGGCCACGCCAACAGCCACTTCAATGTTGGTCATCTTCTTCGCTTCAGTCATCTTTCTTCTCGCTCTGGGTAAGGGTTTTGGGTTGACGCGGGGTAAAGCTCCGCCGCAGGTGCGTCACCATCTGCCGGCAGTTTTCGTTGGCCTGAGCTCGGCCGAAGTCTGCCCAGTCGAACTCGTAGAGGGCGTGCAGGGTGCCGTCGCCGGTACCCCCACAGGCGCAGACCGTGCGGCCCTGCTCGTCCTCGTGGAGGTGGAACTCAGTGAAGCGGCAGACGTTCAGCACCTCCTCCTTGTGGAGGTAGCTGTACGGGGGAACCACCTCACCGTCGAGGAGGAAGACCTGGCCGAGCAGCTCGGTGGTCTTCTCCTCGGACTTGGCCAGACGCTCGCCTAGGCTGTAGACCTGATTGAGCAGCTCTGCGTGAGCCTCCTCCGCAACGGCCGCCCGATTGCCGGTGGCCAGCACTAGGCTGACCAGCAGCTTGCCGATCTTCTTCAGATCTGCACTACCGTAACGGTCCAGCAAGGAGGGCTGGCGGACGATCTGTTGCATGGCTTCCGCGAGCTTGTCAGCCATTGGCTAGCCCCTGATAGGCTGTCAGGGCATCACCGTACCAGCGGTCCCATACGGGCTGAATGTGGGGCATACGGCTACGGATGGTGCTCAGGCGCTGCTCGTGGGGGAGGCCACGAAGCTCATTGAACATCTCCGGGGTGATGTTCAGCAGGCGGGCCAGGTACAACTCGCCGTCAACCTCGTCCCAGCACTTGGAGACGATGCTGTCGATCAGAGCCGTGACGCCCTTCTGACGGAACGGAGCCGGGTAGACCCCGATGTTGTCCCGCCCCATCAGCGCGCCGCGCACAATGCTGTGCACCGCCGGGTCGTTGGTGCTGAAGGTCAGGTGGAGGTTCCAGCCTCCGCCCAGGTAGCTGACCCCGCCGAAGGTCAGGTCGAGCATAGGGTTCAGCTGATTGGGAGCCTCCTCGCCCATGCCGGGCAGGGAATCCACCGTCAGCTCCAACACCGGAGGCTTGCCGATGGCCAACGCCTGCCGGCCGGCGTACTCGCGGACATTCAGATCGAGCAGCTGCTCTTGGGTTTCAGGTGCGATGAGCTTCTTCATTTCGAGTTACCCATGGATGAACGGTTGTGGGGTCTGGTGAGCGCTGCCTCAACGTCGCTGAGTTGACTGCAGTCGACGCATTCTAGGCGCTCACCCTTGGCGGCAGAGTGAAAAGTGACGTAGCAGTGAGGCTGCAGGGTCTTCGGGCAGATCGTGTCGTCGCCGGCGGCAAGGCGGGCTTTGGCCTGTTCTACTTGGCAGCGTCTGATGATGGTCAGGATCGCCGCGCTTAGCCGGTCCAGCACCATAAGCCTTATGCCCATCCCTCTTCCTCCGCCAGCCGCGCCGCCTGAGCTTCTTTGGCGGCGGAGTCGAAGATGGGATGCCGGAGGAAGATCTTCTCCGCCAGCGCCCCTACCTTGTCCGCCCCGCTGGCGACGCTCAGCTCGTCGTAGAGAACCATGGCCAGTTTGACCCGGCCCAGTAGGTGATTGTTCTCTGCAACTAGCTCGCCGGGGAGGACCTCCAGCGCCGTTTCTGTACCGGGGTCTGGGTCTGGGTTGACCGGCGCGTTCTTCGGCGCCAGGTGCACTACGGTACCGCCCCAGGCCACATCGTCGTACTGCCACGGGCTGTTTTCCTGCTTCAGCAGAACGTGCAGCACGTCGCGCTCTGTCTCCTTACGCAGGTCGGGGATAACCACGAGGATGTTGCGATGCCCCTGATCAAGAGCCTCCGTGACCCGGCGCATCAGCTGGTCCGAGTGGATCTTCACCCAGGCGTCATCCACGAATCGCCGTGAGCCCTCGCCGGCGGTGACAAGGAGCTGGCGGACCGACATGCCGCCCAGCTCCTTGCGTGGTCGCTCCTTCGCCTCTTTCGACATCAGCGGGTGAGCTTCCGGTACCAGCGCCTGCACCAGCTTGTAGAGAGGTTCGGCGTAGCGCATCTCGATGACGTGGCTGCCAGCCTGCTTGGCCAGCGCCTCCAACAGCAGACGGCTCTCATCCTTGCCGGAGTAGGCCTGACCGTGGAGCGCGACGACGAGGACGTAGCGGCCGTAGTCCTCAAGGAGTCCTTTCTGGCTCACGCTGTCACCCCCTTCAGGTCGTAGTATTTCAGGCCTTCAGCGTCGAGCATCAGGCGCTGATCCTTCGGCAGTTCCTTGAGTTGCCGCCGGCTGAGCCAGATGGCCCAGTGCGGCTTGGAGCGCGACACCATGCAGAGCTTGGCATGTGGGGGCATCGTGAAACGGATGGTCGGGTGCGCCGGGACGCGCACCGTGGCCTTGGCCTGCAGGTCATGCCGCACTCGGGCAGCCGCCGTGCTCTGGTTGAGGTAGGCGAAGCCGAGGTCAACAGGCACGCCTTCCTGCAGACAGGTGAACATCTCTTCGCGGATAGCCGACCACAAGGAGGAAAACTCCTGCTCGGTGGTGCCCAGCTTGGCCGCGAGGCGGGTTACCAGTTCGTCGCTCATTGTGCTGCTCCGTCTTTGCTTGGGAGGTCTTCAACTACTGCCAGGATGCTGCGCCACATGACGCGGTGCACGAGGCGGTTCTGGTGGTACAGGCCCTTCACGGCGATGCCGGCGGTGACACTGTCCAGCACCACGATGTCGCCTTCAGCATGCCCCGGGTGCGGGCCGTCACCCACCGCCAGGACTTCGCCGTAGCGGCTTTCGGTGACGTCGTTGACCTTGATCAGGCAGCTCTTGTAGGGGTCTGGGACGTGGACGATCAGGGTTTCCTTCGGCATCGCCTTGGCCTGAGTGTCGTGGTACCCGCCCGGATAAGTCTGAAGTTTCATCTGTCACTCCTTGGTCAGTTCAGTGGTGTTTTGCTGGCCTAGTTCGAGGAAGGCCAGGTGTTGCAAGGGGTTGGACGCCTCTGGGGCGTCGAGCAAGGGGGTCGACCAGTAGGGGAGGCCTAGCACGACGCCGGCGTTCTCCCCGATCTCGGCCAGACGCTCGGCCAGCTCCTTGGTGACGAGATATACGCGCTGGGAGTTGACATCGAGGCTGCTGCTGGAAGCCTGCAGCTCGTCCTCTTCGTCGATCAGCTTCACCTTGGCCATGGCCGCAGCCGGCGCCAGGCGCTCAGCGTTCCACACGCTGCGCAGCCACCGCTCAATGGCGCGCTTTCTGGTGGGGATGTCGTTGCTGGTCAACTTGGTCAGCATCCCGTCCGCCACGGCGCCCATCCACCAGCGGGAGATGGTCTGGCGCAACGCCTGCGCCAGCTCAGCCCAGCTGCCGTCCGGGGTGGTCTGCTGGCGCACGGCCAGCTCACCTTCCCCGGTCAGGTGGAACTGCAGGACCAGCGCCGGGTTGCCGAAGTCGGCGGCCAGCGCCTCGCCGTTTCCTCCGCGGATCTTCCAGGCGATCAGCTCTATGTCGAGATTGCTCAGTTGATCCAGGCCGTTGACGCTGAAGTCGAGCATCCCCACGTTATTGCCGGGATGCAGCAACCCTCGGTGGGCGTGCAGGACCGCCAGCTCCGGAACCCGGTCGGCGAGAATGTCGATCACCAGCGCACTGATGTCAGAGACAACGTGGCGCTTGGCGATCAGCAAGGCTCGCTCATTCAAGGCCGGGCTGCCGTAGGGGACCTCGATTGACGTTTTGGACACGGCCATGTCATTCCGCCTCCGATGGCTTCAGCGAGATGTTGTCCGGGCCCCACGGCTTGTTGCGGTCACGACGGGTCAGGGTGTATGCGACGCCGTAGCGGCGCTCCATGTCTGCAGCTCGGTTGAGCAGCTGCATGACCTCGTGCGGTTCCAGGCCGATGTTGCCGTTCTCGTCGACCGACGCCTTGGAGACCTTGTAGCAGTAGCTGTTCGGCTTGCTGATCGGCTCCCCGAGCGGGCGGCTGCGGCGGCCAATGCCGACGCCGGCGATGTTGTTACTGCGGGGGCGGAGGTCACCTTTCGGGGCTACCACCTGCAGCTGGTTGGCGATCTGCTCTTGACGCAAGGAGAGCTGCTGGGCGCCGTAGCGGCTGACCTTCACCACATCGCGGTTGGTGTCGCCCAGCAGTTGGCTGATCTTCAGGTCGATCGGCAGCTTGTTCACCTTGGCCTCCAGCTCTGGACGCTCCGGCAGGCGGTTCTTGGTGTACTGACTGCGGCGGTCGAGCAGGTGATACAAGGTGAGGATGGTGCGGTATTCCCAGCTCATCTCCTGACCTTCGTCCATCCAGCCAAGGACGTCCTTCACCGTGACATGGCCGTCCAGCACCCGGAGGATACGGGACACCGGCATGTTGATGGCCACGAACAGCTGTCGCTGGGACAGACTATCCAGCCAGACTCTGGTAACCCGCTCACCCTTCGGCTTGCGGCCACGCTTGGTGGTCTGCTTCGGCGCCGGCTTCTTCGGCTCGGCCGCCCGGCGAGAGAAGTCAATCGCCGTGACGTTGCTCAGCTCCGGCAGGATCGAGGCGGCACGGGCGGCCATCAGGCCCACCCGGTTGAACGACTTGGCCGGCGCGTCTTGATAACTGTCGATGGCTTCGTCGCCTAACTGCTCTACGGCGTGCTGGGCGAGTTTAGGGGTCGCCACCGGTGCGGTGGCGAGGACAGGTTGAACAGCGCCGTTGAGCTCCTCCTCCTCCTCCTCGACCTCGTAGCCCTGCTTGCGGGCGTCGTCCGCTGTGCCTAGGGCAAAACCCTTGCGGCGCTGGGGCTGCGGCGTTGGTTTACTCTCCCCAGTGAGCGGCTTCAGCAGCTCTGGGAAATCGTCGATGCTCATCTGCTTCCCCTTCTCAGGTAAATTACATAAAAGATGTTAGCGCCTTGGAAGGCGAAGGGCAAACAAAAGGGGCTCCGCAGTGGAGCCCCTTTGCCTTGCAACGTAAGCCTTAGAGCGACTTCAGGTTGCTCGCCGGCTCGAAGCAGAGGGCGGTACGGGCAGGGACGTGCACCGGCTGGTTATTGTGCGGGTTGCGGGCGGTGCGGGCCTTCTTCAGTTTGGCCTTGAAGGTGCCGAAGCCGTGCAGGCGGGTGTCCTGGCCGCCTTTGGCGCGCTCAACTACCAGATCCTGCAGGGAGGTCAGTACCTTCTCAGCTGCGGTGCGGGTTACGCCGGCTTCGTCGGCCAGGCGGGCTACGATTTCTTGCTTGGTCATGGTGCAGTCCTGTGAGTAAGTTTGAAGGGTTTAGTCAACGGGGTGGGAGTTAAGCACGGCAGCGCCCTACTTGCCAATATTTCCGGCATTCAGGGCGCCAAGACGCCGTTGCAGTTCGTAGAAATCCGACTCAGACATCGTGAGGCTGTAGGTCGCCGAGTTGGGGACGTCATCGTGTCCGTCGTCAACCCGTTCCTCACGAATGTCGAGGCCGTCCAAGAGCTTCGTCCAGGCGGTGTACTCGGCCTGCTGCCGCCGTCGCCGCTTGGTGAAGGCCGCCTCTGACACTGCACGCAGATGCTCAGTACGCAGACCGAGCGACGCAGAGAGGCGCAGCAGGCGGTCGACACGGGCCGTGAACTCCTCCTTGTCTTGGGCACCATGGCTCTTCGCCGACTTCAGCAGGCCTGAGATCTCCATGGCTTCCGTCGAGAGGCTCTTACCCTCGCCCGGCGCAAGCGCTGCAGCCGCTCTGATCTTCGGCAAGCTGCTCTCCGGAGCGTTGGCAAGGTGGGTCAGGACGTTGCCGTGGCACGCTCTTGGGTAGCAGCAGCAGACCAGATCCTTCCCGGCCAACTCGGCCCTTACCTCCTCCAGCATTCCCGGGGTGGTCAGGACCATCATCTCGAACATCTCGATGACCTGTTCACGGGTGCCGTGCACGCCGACCACGAACGGGTTGCCCCATTTGCTGGGGCGCATGATGTTCACGGCGTTCGCCGGAACATTGCCCGAGCGGATGTTGTACACCTCAGCCATTGTCGACCTCCTCGAACTGCTCCTCGCAGCTCAGGATGATCTCGTGTTGCTTGTTGGCCGGGATCTTCGACGGGTCATAGCCGTCCAGCGCCTTCTGGGCCTCGGTCTGACAGTCGATGCGCGTCTCATAGGCTGGAGCACCAACCACTGCGAGGGGTACCTTGCGGTAGTCATCGCAGCTGCCCTGCGCTACGGTAGTGGCGCAGATGTAGAGGATCATTTCAAACATATTGCCCTCCTTAACAGGCAATTGAAGCTGCAAATGCGTTTGCAATTCACCAGCCGCGATGCTTCTTTCTGAGGTGTTTCTCCCCTCGGCTGAGCTTTTCCCGTTGGTACTTCGGCTCCTCGACTGTCCGCACCTGCCGCAGTACCTCTTCCATGGCCTTCTTCAGGTTCTCTGAAGCCTGCCCAGGGTCGTCGAATACCAGCTCCACTTCATAGCCGGCGTCGTATAGCCCTTTCTGGATGCGGCGCACGGTCTCGGCCCCGGGGCGTTGACCCCCGATCACCACGACATGGCGGCTACGGTCAGTCATGGCGCAGGTCCTCGACTGGAGGGTCCTCAGCCTCTTGGGCCTCCGTCTGGAACTCTTCCCAGTCTTGCTTCCACTCGTGGTGGGCCGTGTTGTCGATAGCGCAGACGATGAACTCGGTCGCCTCGGCCCGGATGGCAAGGGGAGCCGTCTCGTAGGGGATGACCTCGGTTACTGTCGGGATGGCAAAGCTGTCCTTGTTCGGCACCACTACGCGGTTGGTGTTACCGAGGTGCAGGAAAGCCGGGGCCAGGTAGTAGAGGACCACGTTACGGCCGGAGAACGTGCAGCGCAGGATTTTCAGTCTCATGTCACACCTCGTTGTCTTTCCAGATTTCGTCTTCAACCGACCACCAGCCCCAGCCGTGCTCTGGGTCATTGCGCAGCTCAAGCCGGCTGCCGGCGGCAAAGTTGATACGCCGCACCAGCTCAGCCTCGCTTAGCGCCAGGTAACCGACCGGGCTGAGCTTGAGGAACTCGCAGGCGTCTACCTTGGCCAGCTCGCCCATGAGCGCCTCCGGCATGCTGGGCGGGTCTCGCAGGTCGGGCAACGGGCCTCGGGTCGGGGCGATACGGGTCGGGGCGAAGAACAGCCAGCCGCCACCCGCCCCTTGCAAGCGGCCCCATGGGTTGCGGTAAAGGCTGCGCACCGAGTCCTCCGGGCGGGCGTGGTTGCGCATTTCAGTGAGGGCCTCACCCTCGCTGATGGCCCGCTCCAGGCTGCCCTCAGCGAGCATGATTTGGCCGGGCAGGTTGTGGTCGTTGAATAGGCTCATTTCAGCATGCTCCCGTGTATGTGGTAGGTGTGTTGGCCTTCGTTGACGTAGAGCTCGATCTGCTCGCCGTAGCCGAGGACCTCGTGGACAAGGGTGGCCAGTGCGTCGTCGCCCTCGTCGCGGAACCCAGTACCGCAGCCGAGGAAGTCCAGGCACAGGTTGTGACCGAACAATGCTGCTTCCACCCAGCCAGCGATGAGACCGCGCTCGCCGGCGACCTCGATGAACTTGGCACAAGCCTCGATCACCTTGGCCGAGGTCTCGTCGTCCGGATTCTCGTCACCCTGCAGGCCGGTGTCCTCGTCGTCCGCGTTCACCCACTCCAGTGCGGTGAAGAAGCCGATCGCCACGTCTTCCGGCTGCAGGCCGGCAAACACCGGCTTGCAGTCTGGCATGGTGTCGCGGAGGTGCTCGATGACGGCCTCGTGGCTGTTCTCGCAGCGGAAGAAGAAGTCGACCTCGTCATAGGCTTCGCTCGCCGGCGCCCAGGCCCGCCAGAGGTCTTCCGGGTTGCCCCAGTAAGCGCCGCCGGCGTCGTAGCCCTGCACCAGCGGCACGCTGAGGTAGTACACGGTCCCGTCGAAATCCCCGGGGCAGAAGCCGCGGCGGCCCATTTGAGCTCCACGGCTGCTGCTGGTGTTGGTCAGTGCTGGTACTTTCATATCACTCTCTCTCGCCCAGTTGGAGGGCTTTCAGGTAGTTGGAAAAGGCTTCGGAGAAGGCCGATACACAGCTCTCCAAGCGCCGCCCGGAGGCGTCTTTCATGTCCTCGGCGATGAAGTTGAGGAGGGCCTGTGCCGAGTTCAGCGCGGCGTCCAGGGCGTCGTCCTGCTGATCCCCGCGAAGCTCCCACTGCGCTTCATCAATCCTGGTATTGTCGAGCAGCACCTCGATCGCCTCCTTGAAGCCGTCACGGCTGACCAAGGTGAACGTCTGTGCCGGGCCGTAGGGGTAGGCGCGATGCTCACCGCAGAACAACTTCTCGGCGGCCTTGGCCAGCTCCGTGGCCTCCCCCAGCTGGTCCGGAGTGATGAGGTAGTCCTCGCCCCAGCCCATCTCATCTGCCACCTCACAGCGCCAGGCTGGCGTGATGCAGATGGGGGCACCCATCGAGTCATGGTGCGACATGCTGCAGTACAGGTCGAATGTCCCGTTGCGCCGCAGGTACAGGCGGCCGTTGTTGATGCAGAATTCGCTGTTGACCGTCATCTTTTCGGCCAGCTGCTTTCCGTCCACGGCGCATTCAGCGGTCGCATCACGGCCCCGCCAGTCTATGTTCTGAGCGGCAAGGAGTAGTTTCTCAGGCTCTGGCAGGCCGTGCGCCTTGCAGTGGGCCACCCCGTCCGCCACCAGCTCGCACAGGTAGTCAACGTAAAGCTCCCAGGCGTCTTCCCCGTACTCCGCCCCTCTCGGGAGCTCGCTGGCCGGCTCTAACTTGAAGCGGAAGGTGTGGTCGCAGGCTTCGCAGCAGCAGTAGGGCCCGGTGACGTGGGTGAACTCAGACAGCGACTCGATGCCTTCGTCCTCTGTCGTCGTCTCCGTGGCACCGCACTCCGGGCAGGTCAGCGTCTGGTACATCTCCAGCGCACTCTGCCACTCATCGAACTGGCTGTAGCCGAAGGTGGCGGCCTGCTCGCACTTGACCTGTCCAGCGTCCAAGTACAAGCAGTCCCAGTAGTCCAGAGACTTGCAGAACGACTGGACTAGGCCGGCAATGTCGTCCTGATGGTATTCGGCCAATGAAGTCATCATCTTGGCCGAGAGGTTGGTCAGCGGACGCTGGCGGCCATAGTCACTCAGGCCACGCCAGTAATAGCGCAGCTCGGCCAGGCGGCGGTCGCGAAGGTCCGGCCTGCCGACCTGCCGGTACAACAACGCCTGCAGCAGGATGTAGAAAAACTCGGTTGAACCTTGCCGGCCGACGATGCGCAGGCCGTACAGCTCTTCCGGGGAAATCTTGAAGTGACTCAACCAGCTGGCCATCGCCGATGGGTAGTGCTGGAAGCCGTCGCGTATCGCCCAGCCAATGTTGCGCAAGGGGTGGGTCGTCGTGTTCTGGTTCATGGTCAATCCTCTGGGTTGGTGCAAACGCTATTTGCAGGCTGCTTCCGCAGCGCGGACGAATTGGGTCAGTTCTTCTCGGTCGAGCTTGGCCAGCGCGTAGCCGCCGAGGATTTGCTGGAACTTCATCCCCAGCACTAGATCCTCGCCACGCTTGTAGACCTCGAAGTAGACGTCGTTGGGGTTGTTGCGGGGGAACTCAGCGCCAGGCACGGCGTAGATGTTTAGCTCAGCCGCGGTCTTGTCCAATTCTTCGGTGGGCATAACGTAGATGTAGGCCAGCGGCTGGTGGTTTGGCCAACGCTCGTCAACTCGACCGCGAGGGGTAAGATCAGGCTCGTGAGTAGATACGGTGGAGAAGTAGAAAGGTTTACCTGGCTGGTCGTTCCGGTGGCCCTCCGACACGGCGGTGCACTTGACGAAGGTGAGCAGCTCTTCAAGGCGGGCTTCCGTGATAAAGGGCGTGTAGCGGTCTACAAACTTGATGCACTTCATGGGGTTCTCCTCGGGTAGAAGAAGGGCGCCTTGTGGCGCCCTTGTTGGTTACTGATCAGCAGTTTCGCGCTTGCCGGTAGGCTTCGATGAACTGGTGCGCCGCTTCCGCGTTGATGGCATTTCCATAGGCGCGCAGTCGTCCCACTCTGGCGGGAGCCCCATGAGCCAGCGGGAATGTTCCGGCCTCAACTGGCCGCCACTTTCCATCCCGGCAAAGGAGCCAATCAGAAGCTCGCCAGAAGCCGTTAGCCGGGCCGGCTGGGGGTTGTTCCGCAGCAGGTCTAGGGTCTCCGATAGCCCGGCGGCTCCCGGGCGGTACGAGACGTTGCCCTCCTTGATCGCGTCCGTCGCCGTGCAGGTCGGCCACCCCGCCAAGTAAGCCTGCCGGGGCAGTTGGTCGTTCCTGTCCTTGCCGTCCCGTTGCGCCACCATCCCCGGGGTGTCCTTCCAGTCCCGGCTGGTAGCCGTCACCCACCCCGCGACGTCCATCGGCAACCCAGAAAAGGCGGTCGCGGATGTGCGGGGCACCGACGCCCGCAGACGGAAACGGCACACACCCAAAGGCGTAATCCAGCCCTTCCAGGTCAACTTGTACAAGGTCGAGCCAAGGCTCCGCGTCCTTGCTAGCAACTTGTTCTCCAAGAACGACTGGAGGTCTGCGCTGGCCGATGAGCCAGTGAAAGTCCGGCCAAAGGTGCCGGTCGTCATCAAACCCCGCTCCCGCGCCAGCCGCGGAGAAAGGCTGGCAGGGGCATGAGCCGGTCCAGACGGGTCGGCTGTCTTCCCAGCCTGCCCGGCGCAGGGCGAGAGACCAGACTCCGATCCCGGCGAAGAAGTGGCACTGGGTAAATTCTCGCAAGTCATCTGGGTTCACATCCTCGATAGAGCGTTCGTCGACGATGCCGGGGGCGATGTGCCCTGCAGCGATCAGGTTGCGCAGCCACTGGGCGGCGAAGGGGTCGATCTCGTTGTAGTAGGCCCAGGGCTGGCTCATACCTGCAGCACCCGCGGCTCGTTCTCGTCTTCGCCCATGCAAGGGGCGACCGCCACGACTTGCGTGAGGGCTAGGTGGAACTGGTCCGCGATGAAGTCCTTGATGTCGCGGTAGTTCTGGCCGCTGACCTTGATGAAGATGCCGCCGGCGAGATCCGGCATGACCATCACCTTGTGCTCGGTCCAGCGGTCGTAGCCGCCGTTGTCGTCCATGTGGTGGAAGGCGGTGTTGAAGACCAGTCGCTGAATGTAGCCGCGCTCCATTCCGAGCGGCTCGTCGATCAGCGTGCCGACGTCGAAGCCGCTGCCGCTGGGCAGATGCAGCTTTGACAGGCGGGTGATCTCGGCGCTGATCTGGTCGATCATGGCTTCCTTCCTGTCGCTGCTCGCGGCGTCGCAGGCCATGCGGTTCCACAGGTTGTGGCGGCGCTGGAACAGCTTGGTGATCTCCTGATAGAGGGGTCCGGTCTTCATTGCAGCTTCTCCAAGTCGATCTGATGAGCGTCGTGCATTACGCGGTGCATCGCTTCCTTCGGTACCCACACCCAGGCTTGAACGTAGGCGCCTTCTTCACCGCCGGGGTTTTGCCCGCTTTCTGATACCCTCCCGGCGTCCTCGATCTCCAGCTCGCCGTCTACAGCGTGCAAACCGTTTGCAGCCTCGATGTAGGCCACATTGGTGATGTGCATAACCAGCGTGTCGGTGGTCTGTCGGCGCAGCCACAGGGCGTGGTTATTGCGCAGCTGGCGAGCCCACGGCTCGTCCTTCCCGCTGCGCCACAGGTCGTTCAACTTGGTCCGCCAGCGGCGGCCGTGCTGGGTCAAGTGCTTACCCAGCTGCATCAGCACCCATGAGGTCGGGGCTGGTTGTGCTTGTGGTGCCATGACGTTTCTCCTCAGATCAGTTGTTGGTGCTACGGCCGGGGGTTTCTTCCCACTCTACGCTGGTCGTTGTGCAGCCCGGATTCGCTCCTAGGCACTTGGCGTCGGCCTCGTCCTCGCTGAACGCCTCGCAGCAGAAGGTCAGCATGTTGTTCATCTCCTCATCGCCTTTGGCGTAGAAGGTGACCTCACACTTGGACGGTATCCACCAGACGCTCTCGATTTCCAGCAAGGGGTGGCCGTGGCGTGGGTGGCCCGTCTCGTACTTGCCGGTGTTGCGGTTGAGGAAGGGTGGGTTGTTGAAGCGGGTCATCTTGACGTTGGTCACGCCGGCGGTGAGCAGCTCCATCTGGAGCTTGGCCAGGAGGTCGCGCTGCTCGTTGAACGGCAGCTTCTCGGAAGCCTCGATGTACACGGTGCGGAATTTGCCGCCATGAGCGCGATAGTCGATCGTCACGTTCGGGGTCTTGGCGGCGGAAATAATCGCCCGGGTTACCTGCGAGTCAGTCAGTTGCATGGTGCATCTCCTCAGTTGAACAGCAGTTCTTTCTTGGTCTTGACGTCGATCACGGAGTCGAAGTGGACCGCCACCTCGCTCAGGACGGGCCACGAGCCCACCGCCCTGCCCTCTACTGCCGGCACCCAACCGTGGTCGATCAACCACTCGTGGACGCTGACCTTGTAGTGGTCGTCGTAGCCGTAACGGGACTCACCCCAAGGGCAAATGACCACCCCGTCGTGCTTGATGCGGAAGTTGTGGAAGGTCGCGTTGCCGTTGAACCAGCGGCGAACGTCGACGCTGAAGCGGTAGGCGAGTTTGCCGATCTGCACGGCCGCCATCGAGTGGAGGACCTTGCAGGCGGCCTCCTCGTCCATGGCCACCGCGAAGCGCAGGGGACCTTGCCCGCCGAGCATTAGCGCGGCGTAGAGGTTGCGTCCTGTCTTGTCAGCGCGGACCAGGGTTCCGTGGCTGAACTCTGCCGGAGCCGCCAGGCACGGGAACATGACGGGCATTTCAGGGCTGTTGTTCATCTGCTTTCTCCTTCGGTGGGTGGACGGGCAGAGCCCGGAAGTAAGGGCCGCAACGGCCGCCGGCTTCATAGGCACACTCGAATCCGGCGGCCCCGGATAGGTACAGCTGACCCTCCTCGATCATCTGAGCTGGTCGGCCGTCCCAGCTGGCCTTACGGCAGCCGGGCGGTACCGCACTCTTGCCATGTCCAGAACGGCGAACGATGCGGACCAATTTGTTGCGGATAGCAGGGACTTTCATGGCGTCTCTCCTTGCTGCAAACACATTTGCAGGTACATGACTCAGCCCTCCATCAGGCAGGTAAAGGTGTTCGGGTCGATGCCTTTCAGCTTCAGCATCGCCCGCCAGTCGTAGTAGCCGCCGTCGCCCGGCCCGATGGAGTGCGTGTTGAACACCAGCCGGCCGCCCGGCTCGCGGTAAAAGAAGACCCGGCGATTGCCTGGGCCAGACGCCCAGTGCCCGTTGTGGGCTGGGGCATCAGGTGAGTATTCAACTGGAACGCCGCGGTCAACCTGATTGCCGGCGGTGAGTACCGCAACGATGCCCTCCATCTGGGTGGGCAGTACATTCAGGGTCTTCGTGCGGTGGCCGTGCCATTCAAGGTGGATGGTGCCGAACTGCCACTCCCGCAGCCCGGGGCGCAGGGCCTCCAGCTCCGCCTTGTGGTAGCGGCGGTCTTCGTCACGCTGGAAGCTCATCAGCTCGGCCAGTGGGCGAAGGTTCTCGTGGTGGCGGATCAGCTCCTCCAGCTCTTCCGCAGCGGCCTCGAAAGCTGCCCCGCCGTCCTGATAGCCGGCGCTTACCGGGCTGCGAGCCACGGCCGCCTTGCCGCGCAGCCCCTCTACCAGCTGCTCCAGCTCGGCGAATAGATCTGTGCTCATACCAGCCTCCGGGCTGTCGCTGTGACAGTGAAGTTGCCCGACTGCAAGCTGTGGTAGCTGACCGACCTGGAGGCCTGCTCGCCCACCCGCAGGTCAGCCGCGGTGTGGCCGAACTCGATGCAGGCCGACGTGGATGCCTCAGTCACGCCGACGTTGAAGATCACGGACAGACTGCGGGCCATGCCATCGCCGTCGAGCAGCGCGATGACTTCCTGATCCTGAGTCGAGCGGCGAGCCTTCAGCAGCCACAGCGGCTTGGTTGCGTCCTTGAGGCTGCCCAGCCCCTTCGCCTCCGGCAGAATGCTGCCGAAGTACCAGCTGACGTAAGCAGGGTCCTTGGGGTCGGTGATCACCTCGATGACCCGGCCGACGTCCTCCTCGGTGAACATGCGGCCGGGCTGGCCGTGGCCGCCGTAGTTGTCCTTGACCTTGCGCACGTCTTCCGCCTCGACGATGAAGGCTTGGCGGGTGGTGATGATGTCCCGACCCCAGGCGTTGCGGCCTTTGTGGGTCATTCGATTGGTAATAGCGAGCATGTCAGTTCTCCAGACGTTGGCGGCAGTAGCGGCCGTAGGCAAGGGCGGCCAGCAGTCGAAGGCGATCGCGGCCAGGTTCGGTGTTCAGGTAGCAGCGCGGCAGGTGTGACACGCTGAGCGACCCAACCGGCGTGTCTGGGTTGGACACTCCCACCTCTGCCAGGCGGGAGCAGGGGCGGAGCCTTCCCAGCGCCTGCTCGAGCGGATCGACGAGCAGGTCAGTTACCAGCGGGAACGGCCTGCCTTGGTCCTTGTTTCGGTAGCAGACACACTGCGTCCCGTCGACGAAGGTGACGACGAACTTTTCCATCAGGGTTCTCCTCTGCAAACGGCGTTTGCAGGTTAGGCGGCGAGGCTGAAGATGTACTCGATGGCCGAGTGCTTGAAGATGAGCACTGGCTCACCCTTCCAGACGCCGCGGTAGTAGCGGATGTGCCAGTCGTTGGCGATGGTCAAGCCCTGGCGTTTGGTGCGGTCGTAGTTGAAGTGCCGGCGGATGCCCTCCATCTCCTGCCGCCCCATCAGGCGGTAGAAGGTGGCGTAGGGGATCTCCTTGGCGTGCTCCATCATCTCGTTGATGGCGTCACGCCACAATCCTCACGCGGGGAGCCCAAGGCCCCTCGCTTGGATAGCGGATCTCCATGAGGTCGATAGCCGCCTCGCAGGCTTCCTCAAGCGTCGGCGCTGAGGTGAGCGCGGAGGGGTGAGCATAGAGCTGGCAGACCGCCACCAGCTTGCCGTTGTCGAACGCCACGATGCGGTGCTTGCGGCCTCGCACCTGATACCACGGCCGGGGGTCTCCGTGGACGTCGATAACCCGCGTCTGCACCTCCTCGGTGGCCACGGTGAACGCCCACTCCTGCCCGTTCAGGGCGTGCTGGCCGAGCGGCCCTGCAGGGTCACAGACCTGCAGGGGCATGGAGGAGGCGGTACCCATGAACAGCACGTAGTAGTCGCCGTGCTCGTTCTTGATCACGGGGTGGCTCTCGTCGTAGAGCACTTTCACGCCGGCGTCGACCAGCGATTTGATCTGCAACAGGTCCATGCTCAAGCCCTCCAGCTCAGGACGTAGGATGACCAGGCCGGGATGATCTGGGTTATCTCATCCGCCCAGTAGGCGCCCAGCTTTCCGCCGGAGATTTCACCGCACCAGATCAGGTCGCCCACCACCTTGTGCCCCGGGACCAGCTGGTCGAACTCGATGACCTGACGCATGTCGTGACTGCGGCGAACGTAGTAGCCGGAGAGCTGCTCCTCCTTGCTGCGCAGGGCGTCCAGCACCCAATCCCAGTAGCCGACCTCCAGATGGCCTTTGGCAACCCCATCCTGCCACCAGGCGAAGGTGTAACAAGGGTGGCCGCCGGCGTCGGCATACTTGAAGCGCAGCTCTTGCACCGTCAGCAGGTGCTCGGCAAAGACGTCGAACACGCGCAGCGGTTGGGTTGTGCGACACTTCCCGCAGGTCGCATCGTCGCTCAGCATGAACGCCGGGCCGTCAACCATCACGGGTACCGCCTCATCCCCCGACTGGTCGAGCGAGAGGCTGCAGGGCCCCTCCGTGGAAATCAAAATGTGTTCGTGGCTCCCGCAGCGCGGGCAGCAGTAAGTCTTCATCTCACTTCTCCTCTTGCAAATGCGTTTGCAGGTCACCAGTCGTAGGTGGCCAGCCCCTCAACCGGCTCGGCGTCGCAGTCCAGACGCACCCACGAATCGGTGAACCCCTGCTGACGAAGCCAGTCGCGGATGGCGTACAGGCAGGCGATGTCAGCCTCGTTCTCTTCCTCCCGAGCTTCCGGGTCGTCGAGGTAGAGGAAGTGGCCGTACTCCCAGTTGGCGCAGGGCACCCACGGGTTGTCGTTACCTTTTTCCAGCAGAATCTCCGCCACCTCTTTGGTCAGGTGAGCAGTGGAGATGACGGGCATGCGTACTACTTCAAGCGCTTTGGACATGGTCAGTCCTCCTTTCAGCAGGCCCGGCAGCCGTCGAGAAGACGTCACAGCCGGGCAGGTCGGGGATCTCGGCACAGCGCACTGCCCGGGCCTGATACGCCTGCTCGGACAGATCGTCGAGGTAGTCGTAGAGCGCCACGGCCAGCAGCAGCGCGATGAGCACGAGATATTTCATGGGCAGGTCCCTCTACTGGGTCGCTCGCAGGATGCGGCGAACGTAGTTCTCGATTTTAGTGCGGCCGTGGACTACTTCATCGAGATCGCTTTCCTTGTCGATCTCCCACGGACGGTTGGCAAGGGGGTCTGGCTGGGCGCCGATCTGTACCTTCCACGTCACCGAGACGTCGCGACTGGCCGCAGCGGTAATGTTGTTGAGGTAGTCGATCATCAGCTGGCCCCAGTAGTGCGGGTGGGCCTTCCACGAACTGAGCGCGTCGTGGCCCCAGCCGAACTCGCGCATCAGGTCCTCGTCGCTGGGCATCTTCTGCTCTGCCCGGACGAAGATCGCGCCCTGCTCGAACTGGTACTGGTTATCCGCGTCGCCGTGGCCCATAACATGGACGTAGGTGACAAGGTGGCTGTTGGCGGTGGCGCCGCCGTTCTCGGTGAAGTCTCTGACGAACTCCAGCAGGTCCTGCTTGTGCAGGAATGTGCCGCCGTACTCGATGCCGACGTCGCCGTCGTAGACCCACGCCCTGGGGCAGTGGGTGTGGAAGTTAGACTTGCTCATCGGGGATTACCTCGGTTTCTAGGGAGGCCTCGCTGCGGAGCGTCTCCGACCCGTAGGACAGGCCAATAGCCCTGACCTTGTTGAGTAGCCGGTGGGCTCCGTCGCCTTGCAGGCTTTTAACCAGCCATGCGTCATTCTGGTCGGCGCTGGTAAGCACGAACTCCAGCTGGACTTTCACTTTCACGGCCATGATGGCCCTCCTTGCAAATGCGTTTGCAGGTCAGTCCTCGTCGGTGATCGAGGACTTCAGTTCATAGGTATCCGTCCAGCTGTTGCCGCACTCGGAACAGATGCACTGCTGGATGGCGATGGTTCCGTCTACCTCGAAGCCGCTACCGTCTGACGCATCCCCGCCGCACTCCGGGCACTGGCCCAGAGGGTGGACGACCGGGGCCAGAGATTCGGTGAGCAAGGTGCGGTAGAGCGCGAGGTCCTTGCCGTAGCAGATCGCCAGCTGATCCCACTCCCCCAGCGGGTCACGCAGATAGAGGCCGAGGTCGAAGTCGCGAGCCTCCAGCTCGTCTTTCGTCGGAATGGCGGAGCCGCCGGTGTCGGTCATCATCAGCTCCAGCCACCAGCCGTCCTGCAGGCGCTCACGCATCAACAGGGCCAGACAGCCGCCGCCGGCGTGGATCTCCTCGAAGCCGTTGTCGCAGGGGTCTTCGCTGAGGCAGGCGTCTATCGCCGAGCCGATCATCTGGAGGGCTTCTCGCCAGTCGAAGACCGCCTCCCGCAGCTCGGCGCCCACATAGCTGACCAGCAGGTTATGGCGCCCCCAGAAGTCCAGCTGGTCGTAGTTGGAGCCGGAGAAGAAAATGCCGGCCATCCCGCCGTCCTTCTGCTCCAGCAGCTTCTGGAGCATCAGGCAGGCAGCGTCGATGTCCGTGATGCTGGCCGCGTTCAGCAGGTCAGCTTCGGTGACGTGACTCGGCGACAGCAGGTTAAGGGTCTTGAACTCGGTGTGTTTGCGCATGGTCATTTCTCCAGTCCGTTCTTCTCTGCGCGGGCCAACATCTCCGCCGCCATGTAACAAGGGTGGCCGGGCTTCTCGTCCCAGCCGCCGACGTACTGCATCAGGCCCTTCAGGGCTAGATGAAGGTCTTCCGCCGAGACGCGGTCCGAGACCACGCTCGGCATCTTCGACGCCGAGGAGAAGACCACCCAGAAACGGTCCTCGCCCAGCAGGCGGCGGCAGACGCGGGTCACGGCCCGCACCTCCTTCATCTCCTCCTCACTGAAGAGCGGCAGGTCCTCGTTGATGTCTTCCGGGTGGTAGCCCTTGCCTTGTTCCTCCAGGCGGGAGACGAACTCGTGGAGGTAGACCGCCGCGGTCTCCCACAGCATCGCGCTGGGTGCCCGGCTCTCGCCGCAGGTGTGACGCTGGAGCTCCAGCGTCAGGTCGTCGATGATCGACAGCAGGAACGCCGGCAACTCGGCTGCCTGCATCTCATCGCGCTCGGCGGTGAACAGGATGGCCAGCGTGGCCCTGGCGGCTGCACTGCGCTCGGCTTTGAATTGGTCAGGCATCTTGTTTCTCCTTGCTGCAAATGGCGTTTGCAGCTGTCGTGACGGTGGTGATGATGTCGGCGACGATCGCCGGCAGGTTCTCGATCAGCGGGTCGTACTCATAGCCGGAGTAGAAATTCTCGCCGTCGTTCCAGTTCACGGTGATGTAGCAGTCACCGACCTGCACCTGAACGTGCTCGTTGATCTCGATCTCGTCATCGACCGAGTCGTCTTCTGCCGGCACCAGCTTCGCTTCAGGGAAGTAGGTGACCAGCAGGACGTGCAGGCGCCCTGCGCTAAGCAATTTGCTCATGTTCAAACTCCACGTTGAGCGCCATCAGCTGTTGAACCACGAGGTCCTCCAGTCGAGGCAGTGAGTCGGGATCAGCCTTCGCCAGAATGCGAATGGTGTGGCCCACCGACTCGCGGCACGGATGGTTGAGGTACTCGTCGTGCCGCTCCGGCGGCAGCAGTCGGCGCACGGCAAAGTGCACCTGAATCCGCAGCATGGTCGACAAGGTGCGGCCACGGCCTGGGCGACGATTACCGGTGATCGGCGGAGGCGCGGCTGGGCCTACCAGCTCCCAGCCGCCGTTACTGTTCTGGCGGCAGATGCAGGCTGTGCGCGCCGACGCCACAGCCTTGTCGAACTGCTCAAGGCTGATCAATCGGCACCTCCAGCAGCGTTGCCTCGCCGTCACAGCCCTCGCAGTAGGCGGCGTCGAAGACCGCCTTCAGCACCCAGGCCTGAGCGTCGACATCCCACTCGGCCCAGGCGTCCCGCATCACGTCCTCGCTGCCGCAGCACTTGCAAACGATTTGCAGCTTTTGCTTGGCGGCCGTCTTCGGCGCTTTTGGCAGCAGGATGCGCGGGTCGTTGAGGTTGATGACCTGGAAGTCGCCGGCCTCGGTGTCGCCAGCCATCTCGACACGCTGGAAGCCGTCGGCGAACCAGACAATCTCACCCTCGATGCCGGTGTCGAGGATGCTGAAGTAGGTGGTACCGACCACCTTAGTGGGCGACGGACGCTCGCTGGCATGGCGTGCTGGCGGGTAGTGAGTGAAGGTGACGTTCATGGCTCATTCCCCCTTGCGCAGGCCGTCGAGCCGGGCCAGCAGCGGCACCAGGTCGAGCGGGAAGCGATAGTCGACGGCGTCCGGCACGGTGTCGTGCTCCAGGTCCTTGCAGCTGGTTGCGCCGTGCGCCTTGACCAGTTGCTCCAGGGCCTCGCCAGCCCCGGCCTGCACCTCCACCCAGAGCACGCGGTCGTCGGTCTCGTCCGTGCCGCCGTCAAAGCCTGCGGCCACGACCTCGTAGACGGTGACCGGGGTCGGACAAGGGGCTAGGTGCCCGATCCCCGCGGCGTGCATGTCGGCGGCCGTCAGAGGGCGGCTCAGGGTGAACTTGACCCCGTAGCGGTCGCCCTCACTGTCCACGACGGTGCACTCGCCCATCTCGTCGAGCTCGACTACCTGAGACGCATCCAGCTCGTAGGTGGTGTCACTGATGTCGGTCCAGAACATCTTTTTGGGGTCGTCCACTACCTCGTAGCTGTATTCGTCCACCTCCATGTTGTCGATGTAGGTGAAGTCCGCTTGGTGGAACAGGTCGATCAGTCGATAGCGCATGGCAGTTCTCCTCAGTTGGCCGGCTGGATGCCGCGAGTGGTCAGGAAGGTGGCGTTGACTGGCTTGCCGGAACTGAACACGGCCTCACGGTCGGGCTGGCCTTGCACCTTCAGCCATGCCACGCCCTTGTCGTTCAGCTCCACGAGCTGGAGCTCATCGAGGACGTAGTCGTCGCCCATGACCGTGGTCCATGTGGACAGGCCTGTCGTGGGGTCAAGGTTGCGCTCCAGCAGCTGGAAGTAGTCCATCGTGATGGCCGTGCAGCGGGCCACGACGTCTGCCAATATGAATTTCATGGTGTGCCTCCTAGGTAGGCAATTGAAGCTGCAAATGCGTTTGCAGGGTTGGGTTAGCTGAAAATGTCGGAACCGTACCGAGCTGTAAACTGGCTGTAGACCAGCGGATCGTCGAGGATCTCTGCATCGGTGAAGCTGGCGGAGTAGCAGGTCGGCAGCTCCAGCTCCTTGTTGACGTGGATCGTCGAGCAGGCGATGACGAACTTCGACTTGAACAGCTCACTGCGCTGGCTGCTGACGGCCTGGCTCGTCAGTCGATCCTCGATGCGGACGCTGTACCAGCGTTGCAGGCGTCGCCCAGCCAGGTGGTCGTAGGTGCGGGGCTCCCGCAGGGCTGACTCGCTCATACGTCCCCCTTGAATATGTTGTCGAAGGCGTTGTTGAACTTGGTCTGCGGGCAGTCGAGCCACTCCGCCGGGAGCTTGGAAGGCTTCTGCCGGCAGGTCTCCAGAAAGGCGTGCACCGATCCGAGAAACTGCATCTCGGCCATCGTCTGCACATGTCGAATCAGCACGGTACGGCCAGACGCCTGACTGCGCTCAGTCAGCATCCCACCCGAGGCGGTGGCCACGAACACCCACCGGCCCGGCTTGCTCGCCATCTGCCGGTAGGCAGCCCGGTACTGGGTCGCTGCCTGACTCAAGAGGGCGTTGCGCCCCTCCTGAGTGATAAGCGTCGTGCTAAAGGCCATGGCTCAGCCCTCCGAAGTTGACCGGCCACGTCCAGAACAGACGGCCATCGGCGTCCGTCACCAGACAGCCCCAGCGATTGTGGCCGGGGTCGAAGCGCCAGCCGTGCACCTGCCAGCCGAGACTGACCCACGGCTCCGGCATACCTGCAAATGCGTTTGCATCCCAGCAGATCGCCTGCCCGTCCTTGCCTTGCAGCCCATTGAAAGGGGCTGGCTTGACGTCGTAGTCAGAACGAGCCGCCTCATCGAGGCTGGGGTAAAAGCCTGCCCCGTAGTGCTCCCGCGCCGGGTCACGGCGAATGCGACAGCCCGCCACGATGACCGCAACCGGCTCTTCGACCAGCTTGGCCACCGCCTCGATCGGCAAGTAGATAACCCGACAGACAAGGGTGGGTTGGTACGGGAGGCTGAGGTGGAGAGATACCCAGCCGTCCGGCCGAGGCTTGACGTAGAGCACGCCGTAACGCTGGCTGTCGACCCAGAGCGCGGTGTCCCGCAGCTTGAGGACGATCTGGCCCATCGTGAGGTTACCGGCGAAAGTCATTGTCGTTCTCCTCGTCCGATTCTTCCTCACAGCCTGCATCCGGCACCGCCTTGGCCGCCTCGCTCAGGGCGTCGCACATAGCGGTGGGCATACGCAGGGTGTGGTCGTATTTGCAGCCCTTGTAGGCCGCCATGAAGTCCTCGCGGGTAACCGGCCCATAGCTCTTGGCACGGGTCACCTTGCAGAAACCAGCCAGATTGCGGGTGGTGTCGACGAACGCTACGAGAACGGTGTAGTCCTCGTAACCGGCTACCTCCATGAAGGCCACCTTCTGGCCCTCCGGCGCGTAGTGGGCGCCGGTCTGGAATGCGTCGATCATCGGTTGGTTGCTCATGTTGTTGCCTCCTGTCGATGGCAGTTGAGGGTGCAAATGCGTTTGCAGCCTTGGGTTGGTTAGATCGAAAAACTTTCGTTGCAGCCCTGCATCTGGAGCTTGCCGGACTTCAGCGCCTGGTTGACGAGATACGGCGCCGTGGCCAGGCACTTGCGGGCGTCGCTGAGCTTGTAGAAGCACAGCCAGTACAGCCGGGTGCTGCCGGGGTCGAGGATCGCGCGGACGTGGTAGGTCTTCAGCCCAGGGCACTCCTGCCAGAGCGTCACTTCGACCGACTTGTGGGAGTGCTGGCTGGGCAGCTGGTGCCAGTTGTAGGAGTGACGATCCTCGCCTGGGCCGACGTAGGTGCGCTTCTGCTGGTAGCCGCAGAGCAGGGCGTAGGGCGTCAGGTTGCCCTTGGCGTCGTGGAATCTGTCGTGGTTGGGGTAGGTGCGCTGGCGGATCGTCATGGCTGGGCTCCGTGGAATTGGAAAGAAATAAAAGTGCGAGAACGGGTCGCAAATGAGAACAGTTGCAATACCAAAGGCCCGGAAACCCTGACAAGGGGCCGCGTGGAACACTTTAGAAGACCTTCTACCTGTGCGGGGTTCGCAGTGCGGTATGGATCGTCGATGGCTTCACCTCTGTCGGGCAAGGAGAGGTGAGGCCGGTGGGTTGAGGCTGTGGAAACTAGGGTGCAAATGCGTTTGCAGCTTTCACCTCCCGTCGATGGCTTCGGCTTCCCCTTGCTCGGCGATAACGGGCCGTCGAGAGTCCGTGAGAATGAGGTAGTGAAGGCGAAATTTAATTTGCTGGTTGGAAGGGTTGGTCGAAAATCCCTTATGGATCAACGCGGTGAGAGACCCCGCGAAGAGGAAAGGGTGAGTTTGTGCGGTATGGCGTGTGTAGTTTCGCCTAGTCCCGCGATGGAAAATAAAGTCGGTGGAGCTACCGCCCGTCGGGCTCTGGGCCTTGACGGGAGTGGGGCCGGTGTGGCTGGGAGGGGCTGATTCGCCTAGCCGTCGTAGGCAGGCGAAGGGGTGCGGCATTTACCACATTTTCAGCTCCGCCCGTTAGAAGGTGAAGATGCCCGGGAAAATGGGCATCTTCACCTTCATCCGTCAATGGCGATGACGGAAACTGGTGCGTTTGTGCGGTACGGAAATTGGATGGACGAATGCTTCCGGCGGGCCGCGAAAAAGTACCGGGAAAGGGTGGGTGAATGGGAGGGGCGTCGACGACAAGGCCTTAGCGACCGATAGCAAGCTAACGATTCATGGAGCGATTATGGCTATGTGCGTGTGGATTCCCCTTCGGTTTCGCAGTACGTCGTGCGAAATACTTTTCTTCGCCATAGGTTTCGCGTCTGTTGGGCGAGAAAAGTGTGGAATTAGGATACATTTCGCCTTGGAAACGACTGTGGACCATTTGCTAGTGGAACATTATCGGGCCGGGCTGGCCGTCGATGAAAGGGCCTTCGCCAAGAACATGCGAAGGGGTGGTGGATTAGTGCGGTATGGGGGTGGGGCGAAGGGCGTGGGAAGGCGAAGGGAAAATGGGCGGTTTAGGGGGTGGGGTCGGTCGGGGGTCGACGCCCAAGTTACTTGGCACGGTTCTTGAGGTGGGGGGCAGGGGGGTCCCATTTTCCACACTAATTTTCCCCTAAGTCAAATCCACAAGTGCGTCCCAGAGCCTTTCCGTCGACCGGCTGCAAAGTGCTTACAAATAAAAATAAAAATTTATTTATTAAAAGTAGCTCTATGGGGCACCGACCTCTACACGGGCCACCCCTTGCACAGTCAGAAGGGGAAGCAACCGTCGATATAGCGCACTAATCCGCCTCACCTTGCACCGACCAAGGCGAAGGTTTCGCCAGCCGTCAAAGGCCCATCTCGCCAGCGGTCGATGGCTGAATCAACCAACGGTCGATGGCTACCAATCCCGGTTCAGTCCAGTGGCTCCGCCTTGTCCTGCCTCGCAGGGCCACTGGACTGAACCTGCAAATGGCGTTTGCAGGTTCAGTCGATCACTCACACAGCCGGGTGCGCCCTGCCGGCGAGGGCGGCCCCCAGGCCGGCGAGGGTCGAGGCTCGTTCGAGCCCGTCGGCAACGGTCGAGCCGACCAGGCGCATGGTGGCTCGGGCCAGATAGCTGGCGTTGGACTGCCGCACCCGTCGAGCTCGCTCGATGATGTCGACCATACGGGCCTGGGAAGACCCTACAACGAGGATCTGGATGTGGGCCGTGGGGTGGGCAGCGCCAGCCGTCTTTGCCGCGTCCTGGGCCCGCTGGAGGACGACACGCGGCCGTCCCTCGAACACGCGGACGGTCGGCAGCCCATCAGCCGGCAGCATGACCAATGCCAGTCGCAGGTGGGAGGTGCTCATGGGCGCACCTCCTTGACCTGGCTGGCAGACAGATCGACGACCGCCAAGGAGCGAATCTGCGCCACGCAGAAGTCGCCCTCGGTCTGGTGCACCACCCGGTCAAGGGGGATGAACCGGGTGGTGACGCCGGACGGCAGCAGACTGAATCGGGTGTTGGCCCCATGCCTCCGCAGCTGGCGCAGCAGCTCGCCATCCTCGGCGGACAGCCAGAATTGGGAGTTTCTCCGGCGGATCGCGCCGGGCCGGGTGGTGTCGAGTTCCAGCAGCATCACGCCGGCCGCCGGAACCTCGGTGACGGTGACCTCCTCGACGGGGAGGTGGGAGAGGGCTGCAAACGCCATTTGCACGTTCGGGTTCATGGCTCAGGCCTCCAGCTGGGTGAAAGTGCGAGGCGCCTGACGGCAGACGATCGCCACCGGGGTTCCAGATACCGGGTTCTGGCCGAAGCCCAGCCAAGAGCCACGGCGGACACTGCGCAGCGCCAGCGCCAGCCGCTCGGCGGCATGGTCGGCAGTCATCAGGAACTTGACCGCCGGCGAGTGGGCGCTGGTGAACTTGGGCTGGCTGATCTGGGCTGGGCGCTGGGGAAATTCCTTCGCGTCTTGGCGGGCTTCAATGGCCAGAAACTGGAGGTTGGCGGGGTGGAAGTGCTGAGTGTTTTTCATCGTTGTTTCTCCTCGGTTGATTTGCTGCAAACGCTCGTTTGCAGCTTCTGGTTTGCCACTGCTGGGCTGCAAATGCCGTTTGCAGGTGGCGTATAAAAAGAACGCGCACGGGTAAAACGCGCACGCGAGAACGCACCAGGCACACGGGTGCCTGGTGCGTGGAGCGTGGGGTGATCGGGTGGGTTAGCGGCTCAGCTCAGCCAGCACGGCGGCGCGCTGGCTCAAGGTATCGGCGGCCGGCGCGCTGGCCATGCTGGCCAGCTGGGCGAAGGCGGCAAAGGCGAGCAAAATCAGGAAAAGGCGCACGATTAAACCTCCTTTGGGCTTGTTTGGGATGGGATGCAAACGGTGCGTTTGCATCCCATCCCAAACAAGCCCGGCGCGGTGGCGCCGGGCTGGCCGGCTTATGCGGCCGCCGATTTATCGGCATCGGTGGGCACGCCAACCGGCATCGGATCGGCGGCGCCTTTTTTGGCCAGCTTGGCGCCGGCCACCGGCTTGGGCATGGCCACCGGGCTGGCGGTGGGTGCGGTGGCGGCCGGTGCGGTGGCGGCCGGCTTGCTGGCCGGGCCTTTTTTCGGCGCGGCTTGCTTGGCGCGTGCTGGCTTGGCGGCCGGCTTGGCGCTCTTTTCAGCGATGGCGGCGCGCTTGGCGGTGGCCATGTTCAGGATGCGCGCCGCCAGCTGCTCCAGCTCAGCCGGCCGCCAGCTGCTCAGCTGCTCCAACACGGCCGCCTCGCTGCTAGTGGCTGGGGTATCGGATGCGCCGGCCGAGTGCGGCTTGCTTTCCGGTGCGGCTTTCGGTGCATGCGGCTTGCTGGCCGGTACCTTGCCGGTCTCCAGTGCGGCAAGCGCGCTATTCAGTGCGCGCTGGTCGGTGGCCAGCGCCTTGCGTACCTGCTCAGCGGTGGGCTTTTGAATAACTCGAACGGTGGCGCCGTTCTCCTTGCTCAGACCGATATAAAACAGGCCAAACATAGGCGCCGCGCCTGCTTTGCCCTTGTTAACACGGCGCGCCACGACGGCGGCGCTATTTGCAATGCGCCGCCATTCCTCAGCCTTTTCGGCCTCGGTGGCTTTCTTCCCGACGTTCTTTTCGGCGACGGCGCGCAGTTGGGCGAAAGTCTCAGAAAGTACTTTTTCCACGATGGGAGCCGGTGCATCCAATGCGGCGCTAAACAGGGTGGCCAGCTGGCCACCTGCTTGGTTTAGCTTGGCGGCGGCGCTATCCATTGCGGCAATGGCCTGTACTAGCTGGCCGGCTTGCTCTTTTACGGTGGCAACGGTGGCGGCGGCGGCGGCGGTGGCGCTGATGACTTTAGACATGGTGTGTGACTCCTTTGCTTGGTTAGGTGCCGAGGATGCAAACGCCCGTTTGCATCTTCCCAGCTGGCCGACGGTGGCCGGTGCCTTTCGCCTATATAGGTGAAGACGCCGCCACTATTGACCCCCCATAGGACTTTTGCAAGAAAACGCACCCAACCTGGGCCGACTCCCCCCTCGCGGTACCCGGCACATTTTTTCACCCCGGTGTACATTGCACACCAACCATTTCCCAGCTATATTTGCCTCGCCACACAGGCAACTACCCTAAACCCTAACCCCTACAAGGAACCCTCCCATGTCAACCAACATGACCCTGACCGTGCTGATCGCCATGGTCCTGCTCTTCGCCACCCTGATGCTCTACCTCCGCATCCCTCACAGCCGCGGTACCCGCCCCGGCCCAGACCCCATCTGCCGTGACCAGCCCGCCCACCCCGGTCTAAAGCACCTCGCCCTCCTCGGCCTCATGGTCACCGACAAGGTCACCGGGCGTGAGGGAGTCGTCACCAGCGTCTGCTTCGACCTCTACGGCTGCATCCAGGCGGCAGTCGACCCCGGCTACAAGGAGGACGGCAGCCGCCACGAGGTCAGCTGGTTCGACATCAACCGGCTGCGCGTCGTCACCAGCAAGCCCGTGATGGAAATCCCCGACTTCGTCAGCTACGGCCACCCGCAGGCTGAGGGGAAGCAGGGCAGCGCTGACAAGCCGGCTCCGGGGGTGTGAGCATGAGAACCCTTCCCCTTGAACCGCCACGCCACACCGGCCTGACCACCGCCCAGAAGCTCCAGGCCATGGCTCACCGCTTCTATCAGGGTCAGGAGTGGAAGCCGCAGCTGGGCGATTACTACACCACCTCACGCGCCGACCTGGAGCTGTACCGGGTGGCCGCCATCGACCGCGACGAGGAGGCCATCTTCACCGAGTACACCACTGCCCCCGGCAACCTGACTGTCTGGAAACTGGACGGCTTCACCACCGAGGGCTTCGGCCCGCGCCGCGTCCACGTCCCGCTGTTCATTCTGGAGCCCGCCCCATGAACATCACCGCCTCCACCGACACCCCGGCACCCCTGATGGCCTTCCTCGCCTACCTGCAGCGCCTGCAGGACAAGCTGGTCAACGATCGAGGTGCAGGCCGAACCACCACCCGGGTTCGCGACCTCGACCTGGACGATGCGACCCAGACCACCGTCCACTGGCTGCGCGAGACCTTCAACAGCTCCCCCTTGCAGGTCGCCCGGCTGCTCGAGTGTCACGTCATGTACGACACCCGCAACGCCCGCGTCTTCTTCGCGCCGGTCCCGTTCGACGCGACCGAGTTCGACGCCCACAAGCACTTCCACATCATCCGCTGAAGGAGCAACACCATGGAAAACCAACACCGCCATATCGCCGGCTACCGTGAGCTGATCCCTGAAGAGATCGAGCTGATGAACAAGATCAAAGCCAAGGGTGCCGAGCTGATGCAGCTGCACGCTGAGCTGGTAGGCCGGCTGAGCACTGACCACGAGACCAAGTTCAATGCGGCCAAGGCATCGCTGGGCAGCATGGACTTCCACGGCGTCCCCTATACCCCGTTCACCGGCTCCACCGACGAGTGCTTGGAGTACCGCCGCTTCCACGCCGCCGAACCTAGCCGCTGGGCCGCGATCGCCAAGACCGACATCCAGACCGGCATCATGGCGATGGTTCGCGCCATCGCTCAGCCGGGCGGAGGTGTCTGATGAACGTCACCCTCCACCTCTCTCCGGACGCGGCCCTGACCCTGCTGGCCACCACCGTACTCCTCCTGCTGGCCCTCCTTGTCCTGGCCTGGCGCATGACCGACTGGATGCACGAGCTGCATGAGACCTTCACGCCCGGGGAGATTGAGTGCATCCCGCAGACCGAACAGGCCGGGCACTGGCCGAGTCAGTTCGGCAAGCTCGATCTGGGCAATGGCAAGGTGCTGGAGATAGGCCAGTGCTACGACTACCACGGCCCAGCCGGCACCCACCGCTACCAGCTGATCGGATTCTCCACCCCGGCCGGCACCCTGCGTGACTGGTCGAGGGTGATACTCGCGCTCTACAGCTCGGTGGAAGACCCGCAGGACGATCTGGTCTACGCCCGCGACGTGAATGACTTCGCCAACCGAATGACGCCGGCCGCTGGCCTGAACTGGGAGGAGAGCCCCGTATGAGTACCCTGAAGCAACTGCGCAACCTGACCGCGTACAACCTGACCGCCACAGTTCCGGACTTCTACATCGCCGGGACGCTGGGCAACGCGGCGGAGATGACCAAGACCGCGCTGGGCAGCAAGCTGTTTGCCCGCGCCTTGCAGGAGCCGGCCGGCCAGTCGCTGGTGAGCGTGGGATGGGTGCAGCCGTTCGACCGCCGGGCGCAGATTCCGACGCTGGCAGAGATTGAACACCCCATGCTGGAGGACCAGCTGCGCCTGGAGCAGGAGAAGGCTGACTTCTCGGCTGATCTGGTGGAAGTGATCGCCGGGCGCTACCTGCTGCTGTGCTACTCGGTGATCAAGCGCCAGATCTCGTCGGCAGGCATCAAGCGCAAGCTGGAGCAGCGGGTAGCCCAGATCGAGCGTTCCCAGCTGCGCAAGGTCTACAAGAAGGAGCGCGACTCACTCAAGGATGACATCATCGCGGCGGTGCTGCCGACTGCCCTGATGGTGCAGACCAGCTACTACGTGATCATCGACACCCTGAGTCAGCGCATTTTCGTAGCTTCCGCCAGCCTGAAGACCGCTGAGGACGCGCTGAGCCTGCTGCGTGAGGCCCTGGGCAGCCTTCCGGTGGCGGTGCTGCGAACCCGCCTCAGCCCGGTGACGGTGATGACTGATTGGGTCAAGAAGACGCAGCCGATGCCGGAGGATACCTTCCTGCTGGAGGCCGCCATCCTTGAGGAAGTGGACGGCCCAGGCAAGGCCGGGGTGGCGTATATCGACCTGGACGAGGAGGGGGTCAAGGCCCTGCTCAACGAGGGTGGCCGTCAGGTCACCAAGTTGGCCGTAGGCCTGCTCGATCAAAACGGTGAGCAACTGTGTGCGGCGACCATCGACGCCAAGCTGCTGATGCGCAAGGTGTGGTTCTCGACCTATGCGCAGGATCAGGTGGATGAACGCTGCCAGGCGCAGGAGGGTGATGAGGATCTGGCTGCAGCCCGCCGGGCAGAGTTGGAGGCGAGCATGCTGATCGGCCTGGATGCCGTGAACCAGCTGGCGGACAAGCTGATCGAGGCGTTCGGGGGGCAGGACAATGCCCAGATCTAACGGTCTGTGGCTGGCCGTAACTGCGGTCTTGCCAGCGGCGGCCTGGCTAGGTACCGCCTTCGGCGCTCCGCTGTGGCTGGTGTTCGCCACCTCGATGATCTGCCTGGTCATGGCGCTGACCTTCAGGGAGCGGCCGGTTTACCCGGCCAACCCCGGGCCGGACGGTGAGCTGCTGGAGGTGATTCAGGTGCTCGAGAACCGCTGCCGGCAGAAAGAAGCCCTGATAAACCGCATGATGGCGGAGAATGCGGAGCTGGTACGCCAGAATGAGGAGTACGAGGGCATGCTGCGCAAGCGCTCCAACATGCCCAAGGCTAAGGTTTATCCGGTCGGGGAGGTGATGCCAGGGCCGATTCCGCAGGAAATGCGGGCCTATTCTGAAGGTTTTCAGGAGAAAAATCGTTGAAAAACAGAGGAAATATCACTCAAATTGCCTCAAAAATAGGGCAATTTTACGCAAAAATCTGGATTTTATGGCTGCTTTTGGCCGTTTTCTGGGCTTCCAAGGAGGTGTTCCATGACGTTTTTGCTGGATGATGAGCAGATGCAACGACAGCACGCCTGCAGCGAAAATCCGCTGGCGGCCACCCTTGCCAAGCGCTTTCCAGGGCTGCTCTGGGCGGCTGTCTGCGTCCTGGCGGTGAACCTGCTGGCGATCGTGGCGGTGGTGTTCACGGAGGTGAGTGATGGAGTGGGGCTCTGGGTGGCCGGCAATCACTGGGTAGTGGTGGTACCGACGCTGCTGACGGCGATGATCGGCGTGGTGCTGATACTGGAGCTGCGCTGGATGCTCAAACACCAGATCACCCCGGAGCTTGTGTGTCGGGCGCCGCAGGTGGAGCCGAAGCGGCCTAGTGAACTGGACCGTCTGCGCAGCATTGTTGAGCCCCTGCAGGAGCCGGCCCAGTACAAGCGCCAGCATCAGGGCGATCTGCGCGCCCGGGGCTACTCGTTCCTCAGCGAGCTGCAGGAACAGGCAGCGCTGCAGCGCCAGCCGGGCACCGAGGAGCGTCACAGTGATGCTGAGGTGCGCCGCAGCTGGGAGCTCCTCTACGCGACCCTGGCCGATCTGGTGCTGGCCGGTCTGCGCGGCATCGAAGAGAAGCAGGAGATCAGCCCACGGGAGGCCCGTCCGGGCTGGCGCCACCTGGAGGAGACCCTCTCCATCGTCAAGCGCCTGACCAGCATCGTCCACCAGCGCGGCCGGGAGATCCACCGCAAGGCACCACC
>JACCDZ011501276.1_pt1 | contig 89032 bp, 97 predicted proteins | sample 7449551 | NCBI WGS metagenome assembly JACCDZ01 (sample SAMN15323452, study PRJNA562643) | freshwater metagenome | isolation source: river surface water | place: USA:Blue River Watershed | collected 2017-08-18
TCAAATCCCTCTGTAAACAAAAAGTCAATAAACTCCCATACATTAGGCCTTAAAAATGTGATATGAGTATCAATATCAAACCATTTAAACTTATCTTTCCATTCTTCCTCTTTACCCTCCATTTTCAAAATATATTTTTCTACGGAATGAACCAGAGTTCTATCTATATCTAAAATTACCCCTTTCATTTATTTAAAGGATTTTAAAGATTTAACTTGTTTATATTAAAGATGAAAGTTATTGTTACTGGAGGTGCTGGCTTTATTGGAAGTCATATCGTCGATAGGCTTATCGATGACGGTCATACCGTAATTGTCATCGATAATGAAAGCGCAGAATGTCACGAACATTTTTACTATAACGACAAATCCCATAATTATAAGTTTGATATTTGTGACTATGAGAATATAAGACCCCTGTTTGAAGGTGTGGATTATGTTTTTCATTTAGCCGCAGAAGCAAGGATCCAACCATCTTTAACAAATCCTCTCTTGACAGTAAGAACAAATTCTGTTGGAACAACAACTGTTTTACAATGTGCAAGGGAAGCCCGAGTTAAAAGGGTAATTTATTCATCCACAAGTAGTGCATATGGGAGAAAGCATTACGCAAATAACTATTGGTGGAAAGGTCTTAGTGAAGATATGGAAGATGATTGTTTGACCCCATATAGTGTAAGTAAGGTTTCAGGGGAAAAGATGTGTAAGATGTATAGTGAGTTGTTTGGGTTAGATACAGCTATATTAAGATACTTTAATGTTTATGGTGAAAGAGAGCCAACTAAAGGACAATATGCGCCTGTTATTGGTAAATTTTTAAGACAAGTAGCTTTAGGAGAACCGATGACGATAGTGGGTGATGGAGAGCAAAGAAGAGATTTTACATATATAAAGGATGTAGTAGATGCAAATATATTGTGTATGAAATGTGATGGGGAGTTAGGTGGAGAAATGTTTAATATAGGAACAGGTAAAAATTATAGCATAAATGAGATTGCAAATCTTATTTCATCGAAGCCAGAAGATAAAGTGTATATTCCTGAAAGAAAAGGTGAAAGTAGGGTTACGTTAGCTAATAGAAGTAAAGCAGAGAATATTTTAGGGTGGTTTCCAAAAAGAAATTTAGAAGAGTATTTAAGGGGTAAAATTGTTTAATATATATTTTTCCATTTCTTCATAAGTATCAAGAGAAAGACATCCTTGTATAAAAGGCGAAAACATATCTAACTCTAAATGCCTTAATAACTCTGTTAAATCTTTTGTATCAATTTTAGTTAAATATAGGTCTTCTTCAGTAGGTATTATAATTTTTCCATTATATGTAATATGAGATAACCCGTAATCTATAATTCTTGCTACATACCTTGATTTTAAAGTTATAATCTTTCCAGAAAGATTATAGTTTAATTCACACTCTTTTTCTTGAATTAATACATTTGCCTTATGCAAATCATTGTGTTTAAATCCATACTGTTTATAAGCTATGATTAAAGATATAATAATTTGAAGCATAATATTACTTAAGTCTTCTTCATTATGTCTTGTATTAATAAATTTATAAAAGGAGATTGTATCATCAAAAAACTCAGATAAAAGTAATACTGCTTTATCATCCGTAGAACACAATAATTCAGGGTCAAAAATATTCTCATCTTCATTTATAAAATCTATATAGGTTTCAAGCTGTTTATAGTCTACTTTTTCTAAAAATATTTTAATTTCTTTTAAATATAAATCAAGCATATCTTGGTCTTTTTTAAGGTTTTTTGGATTTTTTCTAAAAAACTTGGTTTGTTCTAATACTTCTGTAAGCTCTTTTCTTATAAGTCTAATATACCTATATGAAGGGCTATTAATACATTTTCTAATATAATTTTTTAATATTGCTATAAGGGTTGGAAGATAATCTAAAAAAACACTTTTATCATCTATCTCTTCAGGCTCATAATCGTCATCTTCGTCTTCAATCAATTCTAAGTATAATTCATATACGGTTTCTGGTATTTTTAAAATATCCCTTAATTTACGCCTGTAATTTTCTTTTTTATTTAATATATCTCTATCTATTGGAGGAGAACATATAAATCCTCCATATGTATACATAAAATTTGGAGTGTATTCTCTCAGGTTATTAAGAACCATACCTACTAATATTTCGTGAATAATATTATCATTTTCAATATCTATTATTTTTGGGGAGAATTTAAGTATAGCAAAAGGTTCTTTAGTCGTTGATACGGAGGACCCTCGGTGCTCCACTATAAAAACCATTCCTTGTTCTCCTTGTAAAGAAGAATCTAAAGGAGTTAATATAAATTTATCCTTTAACTTATCTGATAAAACTTTTTTATTTTCAGAAGAATAACTATCTCTTAATATACCCGAAACATAGCAACTAATATCGTGTTGAACTTTATGGGTTAATTTATCTGAAAAAGAATAATTATCTATATCTACATTTTCCGTCTCACATTTACCCATAGATAATGATTTTATAATATCTTGCTTATTCATTTACTATAACTTTGAGAAAAAAATAAAAATTATAAGGGTAAAATCTAATTGATTTTTAAAAAATAATTTAAACAAATAAAATATATAGATTATAATTAAGAATGAATAGAACAGAAGAAATAGTATCTTCGCAAGAATTTAGCGATGTTAGAGATAAATGGATGGTGGTTTGTGCTGTTATGATGTCTAAAGGACATTTATCACCTGTAGCAAGGTCGTTATATTTTAGTTTAAAAGCAATAAAGGAACAGGGTTATTCTGAGGAATTATATGCAGAATTTGATAGACATTTTAAAGCTATTAAATATGGGATGTCAAAGGAATATAAAAGTATAATCAAAAAAGATGACTTATCTCAGGCTTTTGTTAAAACGTTTTTATTATTAACTAATAAAACAACTTTATTACTTGAAGAAAGGCAGGAAATTCCAGATGACTTTATTAATAGAGTAGAAAATAAGATGTCTGATAAAGCAAGGTCAATTTATATTGATAATTTTGCTTAAAATGATACGGTAGTATAATAAGTTTAAGGGTAGTATAAGAAGAGTATAATAATAATTAATTTATGACTAACAATTAGTCTTAAATTAAAAGGACCCAGGGTCATTTTAAACTTGTTTTTCTCCATCTTTATAAAAGCATTTTTCTTTTAAGGTTCCGTCTTCGCTCCAGTATTCCCATTCCCCATCCAACTTATCATTTTTATAGGTTGTTTTAGTGCATTTATTTCCATTATGCCACCAGCTATTATATTCACCATTCCATTTATTACCTACCATAATTACTTGGTCTTGTATCTTTCCATCCCACTCATAGTATCTAGTTAATTCATACGTATCATTTTCAATCAATGTTTTTTCAAGGTCTAAAACCCCACAGTTATGATATCGTTTTAATTTAACAATTTTACCTTCATTGCCATATATAATATGTTCTAATAATTGTCCGTCTTTACCCCAGCTTTTATATTCACCTTCTAACTTTCCATCTTTATAGTATCCTTGAGAAGCTAATTGTCCGTTTTCATACCACTCCTTACTTTCACCTTGTTCTTCTCCATCTTTATAAAATTTTTGAACCATTAATTTTCCATCTTCATACCACCGTTTATGTTCTCCTTCTCTGTTAACTCCGTTAGAATGAGTATGCATCCATAGTTGTTCATTCTCATACCACATTTTATATTCATCTGTTCCATCTTTATTATATATCATATGTTCTAACAGTTGTCCAGTTGGATACCAACTTTTGTATTCATTCACTCTTTCATCATCTTTATAATAACCTTGAAAAACTAATTGTCCATCGTGGTTCCATCTTTTACTTTCACCTTCTTTTTTACCTTCTTTATAATAATCTTGACAATATAATGTTCCATTTTTATGCCATATTTTATATTCTCCATCTAACTTACCACCGGTCATATGATATTGAAACTTAATACCTCCACCTTCTTCTTCACTATGATATTCTTCATAATCACCGTCTTTCTTCAAGAACTTTTTAACAAGGTAGATATTATCACGACTTGCGTTGTGTTGTTTCATAACTTCTAAATCGTGTTCAGTGAACCCAAAGAACTGAGGATACTTTTCCATCTCAAGAAGCAACCACCGGATGTCTCTAACCTTTAAAATAGCTTCCTTAAACGTTTTTCCATTAAAAAGGTAACACTCACCCTTAAATTGTAAGCATTCATTAAATATTTTTAAAAATATTTCTTTAAAGGTTGTGCTTATTTTACCGTCTTTATATAAAGATAAAATATCAACTATTTTACCGATATAATCACCTTGTATTTTATTAATATTATCACAATTACGTAAAAAATCATTATTTTCATAAGGAATACATATTCCTTTTGTTGTAAGTAATTTTTTACCTTGAATTGTAAATACAACTGTGTCGTTAACAGTACCACATGGCATCCAACTTATATTAGCATTATAATATCCATATATCATAGTTGCAGTACAAGGTTTTGTTTCATCTATTTTTTCACAAGTAAAATAGATGTGTTGATAAGGTAATAAATTTATAGGTAGCATTGAAGTATATATTTTATTACCTATAATACTAATTGTATCGGGAGAACCAAAGTTTATAGTATATTCGATAGAATTTTCTTCAAGAGGATATTTAAAGGATAATTCGTCCCTAGCATTTTGGAAATGAAGAGTAATGCTTTTTATGTTTTCACAGTTTTTAAAGACTAAGTTTTCAATCCAACCACATCTAAGTATGTTCTTAGGGTTGTTTTCATAAGTATGTTCTGTATACCTAATATAAGAATTTTTAATAAAGTTTATAAAGTTAGGCTCTTTATTAATATCTTTATTATATTCATCTCTTACTTTTTTGAGTTCTTCAAGAGGGTCTGTTACTTTTACAACTTCAACCTTAGTTTCAGTCTTAATTTGTTGAAGTTTTTCTAAAGAGTTATTAACGAAGATATTGTGGTCTTCAAAAGCTTTTAAAACATTTTGTTGAGAAGCTTTAATTTGTTCTATAATAGAAGTTATATTCTCGTTTACGGCTTGGTCGTCTAATCCGGACATCGGTTTATATAAGTATCCCGTAATCTTTAAACTATACTTAGTTGAAAGATTGTTTTAATTAGAACTTAAAAATCAGTTTAAACTAAAGATACTTGTTTTTTATAATAAATTAAACTTATCATCAACAAGGTCTTTTTGTTCTTTTGAATACTTAACTTTTGAAGTATATTTTAACTCATATTTTTCTGTCTCTTCTTCGTTCTTATATTTCCATAAATATTTTTTCACGGTATAACCACCTTGTTTTTTACAAGAAGCTCTAATTTCGTGTTCTTGAATTCCAGTTTCTCTTGAAGCTTCTGCTACGCTTATAAATTCTCCTAAAAAATTACCATACACACCATTATCGTTCTCATATTGAAGAACATTCCTAACTTTTTTATTAAGACCGCTTTCATAAGCGTGTTTTATATTTTCAGACTTTGTAACCCACTCTAAATTATCTGCGTGGTTATTAAGAGTATTTCCATCTTTATGATTAACTTGAAGGTCTTTATAATCATCATAATATTCTTTATCTTCTATAGGGTTAAACGCCATACAGATTAACTTATGAACGAAATAATCTTTTGAATTTGTACATATTTTATAATACCCTTTGGATAGAGTGTTCTTTTTGCTTATAGAAAATGTTAGAAATCTATTACCTCCTGTAGCGTTTAAATCATTCCATATATTTCCATCTTTAAATATGATGTGATTAGGAAGCTCTTTAATAATCTTATTTTCACAAGTTCTAAGCTTATAAGCTATACTCATATTTTCTTTTTGTTTTTCTTTAAAGTTTTCAGATTGACGAGACTTAGAACCATTTTCAGAACCAACTTCAGCTCTTGTTCCAACCCTTATATTCTCTAAAGAAGGAAGGATTTCATTCTTTGTACTTCTGACTACTGAAGTCTTTTCCTCTAACTTATCTGCATCTTCAATATTAAATGCCTTGGCCATAAGAATAGAAGCATACTGAAGTTTTCCATTGGTAAAGTATCTTCCTCTTTCATCAGGGGTTAATAATTTCCCGTGAGAATTAATACACTTACCTTTATCCGAAATAAAGCCTCCTACAATAGGAGCCCATCTTTCATTCTTAAATTCTTCTGGAATAATAGAAGTATCAGTTGGAACCTCTTTTAATTTTAAATTATTACAGTCTCTACAACCTCTTCTTTTAAGGTCTTTGAAAGTTTTATTTTTTTCATTTCCACACTTACAAGTATATTTAACTACGGTAACACTTTTTATTTCATTTATAGGTGTAATGAGGGTATAATTATTTTCATTAAAGTGTTCGAGTAATTCAGTTTGGAGGTTTGAGTAAGACATATTTTATATCAAATAATATATATCTTTAAATAATAATTTATAAAAATCATTTTACTTTTTGTATATTTTGGAATAACCAATAAAAAAGCGAAAGCGCCTATAAAATTGGGAAACCAAGAGCTCCACCAGAAATTCTGACGATGTTATGGTTAAGACCCATAATAATAGCTTCATATGATTGAGCAGTAGCTGCACCTTGGTTAGAAAGTGAACCACCAGTAGAAGCTGCAGCAGTGACAGCATCAGTAGAAGCTTGGAATTGTAAAGAAACGTTGGTTAATTTACCGTAGTTGGTAGAACCCATAGGGTTAGTGTTGACCAAATCTAAGGTATAAGATAAGACGTGATAACCAGTTTCTTTAGGAATAGAAACAGCTGCATAGTATGGAACGATTAATGAGAAATAATCAGAACCCATATTGACTAAACGAGCAGTGTTTTCATAGAATAAAGTAGTTTGGGAAATTGGATCAGATGCTAAAGCTGGAGCAAAGTTGACACCGTTAACAGTTGCAACTGGGGATGCTGCAGTATAGTTTGACCATTCAGCTGCATTAGTCTTGTTTCTAATACCGAAGAATAAAGCCTTGATGGAGTGTGCGAAACGGATATCAAAGTTTTGTAATTGAGATGATGGAGTGAAGTTACCTCTTGGAGCAATTTGAACTTGTTCAATTAAGATATCTCTTGGTGCTTTACCCATTTGTGCTCTTTCAACGTTTGAAACAATAGCATATTCAGCCCACATATCACAACCTAAGGTTGGGTTTTGGTTAGTTAACATAGAACGTTGACAAACATCAGATTGACCTGAAACAAAGTTATCAACAATCAATAATTCGTTAATATCTCTGAATTGGACGTTGTGAATCATATCATTATATGGTAAAGCTGCAGTTGGTAATGCAATACCAGTATCACGAGCATAGAAGAATGGTAATGGAATGTTTAAGACTGCTGCTGGTAAGGTTTGTGCTGCAGATGGACCAACAACTGAGATTGGGTCGGTTAATTCAGCAATGTTACCAATCATATTGTTATAACCATTTTGTTTACCTGCTGGGATGGTAAATGCAGACCAGAAATCAAGATAATAGTTATCCATACGTTCTGCAACTAAATCGTTAAATGCCAAATTGATTTCTTTAATCAAAGCATGACCTAAGTTACGAGTCCAACGAAGAGATACTTGAGATGATACCCAACCGTTTGGTAAGTTAGAACCAGATAAAGAAACTGATGGGATAGAAACTCTTAACCAAGTTCTTAATAAATAATCACCTGCACGGGAAATCTTGTGACCCCATGATTGACCGAAACCTGGTTGACCACCAGAGATAGATAAGACGGTTGGGATAACTGAGAACCAAGTTGCCTTTCTGACTTTCTTAACGAAATAAGTGATTGCTGAATCACCACCATACATGTATTTTTCAGGTTCATCATAGGTCGCTAAATCGACGAATGCTGCGGTAATGTTTGATGAGGTTGCGTTAGAGGACATTGTTGTGTGTTTAATATATACTACAGAAAAAAAATTTGAATATTTTTTTTTTCTTTTGTTATTTAATACTCTCTTTGTATTTTATTTTTTAGTATGTAGTAAAAATAGTATAATAACTAAAAGTAAATTTTACGTGTTGGTTAAAGGTTTTAAAAATTTAATTGATTTAGAAAAAATATTTACTTATTTTTAACTATAAAATAAAAATTAAGAATGCGTTTTCTATCTTCATCGGATATTGATAAAATGAGAGATGTAGTTTTGGCTTCATATCGAGCATCAGAAGCCCGTAATATATATTATAACCCTAACTCTTGTTATATTTATCCAAATCAAAAGGAGGATGCAAATCGTATTGTAGATTTATTCTACAGAGATGGGTGTCATGTTGTTAGTGTTTCAAAGAAGACCAAGATTGGGGCTAATGGTTTAATGATTGAAATTGCAAAACTTTTAACAACTCACCCTGACCCAGAATTTATAGTTCTTTTTGAAAATGTAAGAATTATTACAGGTATGAGTAATAAAGCCTGGGAAGATGATTTTAAGAAAGAAGTTCCAGATTGCTTTAAGGACAAAATATATCATCATGGTCAATTAGAAAAGTCAGAACTTTCTGGGCTTAAAAATGCTCTTATTATAGTTGATGAAATTGATACTGGTAATAAGCTAAAACAGAGACTTGACAAACTTTTAAAAGATGCAGGTTTATTAGACGTCAATTATATGAAGAATAACAAAATATATTTTGTATTTATTAGCGCTACAAATATTCGAGAACTTCACGAATTGTATAAGTGGGGTGCATTGCATAAGTCTTATAAAATGACAATTCCAGCTGAATATATAGGGCACAAAGACTTTTTAGAGATGGGTATAATACAAGAGTTTTATGCTCTAAATTCACTTGAAAAAGCAGAAAAATGGATAGAAGAAGATATTATTCCTTACGAGAATGATTATAGAGTTCATATAGTAAGAACTAAAGGTAAAAATACAAAATATATAGAAGAGGCTTGTAAGAACAAGGGAATTGGATTTATAATTAATAATTCAGATGACCGTCTAACACCTGAAGAAGAAGATATATTATTTAAAAACCCTTTAACATCTCACTATGTGGTTTCTATAAAAGGATTACTACGTAGAGCAAATCTTATTCCAAATGAATGGAAATTAAGGATAGGAGCAGTCCACGAAGAATATACAAAAAAAATAGATTATAACGTTCAAGTTCAAGGTCTTCCTGGACGTATGACAGGGTATTGGGCGACTACAATTAGAAATGGTTATAAAACAGGTCCTTATAGAACTTCTATTGAAGCTATTAAAAATTATGAAAGAAATTATTATAACCCTTTTGGAGATAGTGATTATAAGACTTCAGGATTTAGTAAAAGACAAGGTAAGATTAAGTCTAAGGAGAATACATTTGTTACTTCAAATAATATTAATAACCTTAATGCTACTATTGCTTTACCTCAACAAGCTTCTCTTACAGTTCCTATAGTTTTGAATCTTAGTGAAGCCGAATTTAAAACTATAAAAAAATCAGGAAAAAATTGGGATATTACTACAGTATATAAAGTTATTGAAAATTATAAGCCTGAAATTATGCCTGAAATAAAAAGAATAGAAAATGAAGGAGGTAGAGATCAAATAGTTAAACCTCAAGGTGAAGTAACATATGAAACATATATTACTAACTTTGTTAATGCATTTAAAGAAAATAGACCTCATAGACACGTTGGAAATATCAAAGAAAAAGATAAAGATATCGTTCAAATTTACCTTGACAAAGAAGAATATAGAGTTATTGTGAGCTTTTACTATGGAAGCAGAATACAAAGTTTAATTTAAGCTAATATATAATATTAAGTTTAATGTTATATATTTATAGTATAATTAAACGTCATCTTTTGAGATAATTTTATAAGTGACTTTTTCTGGTTTTATATCAGCTTTACGAATGTATGGATTATAGGTTGTATATAAGGTTACAAATCTATGATATCTTATAACATCAAAAGAACCTATACCTTCATCTTCAGCCTCTGAAATTAATTCTTTTAAACTATTCTTAAATTCACTCTGATTTTTACTTATATAATATAATTCTAAATATTTTATTCCGTAGAGTAAACCAAGGGGATTTACAAATTTTATACTATCCCCTCTTTTCATAGCTATACTCATCATTATAGTAAATTGGTCTTTTGACACCTTGGTTGCTTGCATTAAATTTTTTATACTTTCTAAAAATAATTCCTTACCACTTGCACTATACAATACCCTCTTTTTCTGTTTTATCAATTCAAACTTGTTTTTATTTAATATATTTTGATTTTCATCAATTCGTCCTTCAACGTCCCATCCTACCTTGTTTAACGCATCATTAATCCAGTGCTCTGAGTTAATCCCTAAAAAATTACCATCCTTATCAAACAAATCCCGAGGATTTACAGCATCAACTATATAACTCATATTTATTCTATATAGAAATATTTTATTTTTTTATCCAACATTTAATAAGGATAAAAAAATGTTATCTAACATCCAATATATATATGTGTTTGAGGATGATGAAGATGTTTTTAAAGGGAAAATTAAAGATGAAAAGCCTAAATACACTAAAATCGAGGTAAAGATAAACAAGAAGAAAATTTTAAATGAAATTAATAAAACTTTATTAATATTATTAAAAAATGAAGTTGTTTCTATCTAATTTTAGATGCTTTAAAGATTTCGTCTTTGAAATCCCTGAAGATAACGGTGTCCTTCTTTTATGGGGAACAAGTGGTATTGGTAAAACAACCATATTTAAAGCCATTAATTTTGTCTTATACGGTAAAGAACAAAAAGTCACAAAACACGGTGAAAAGAAGTGCAAGGTCGTATTTGAGTTTAAAGATGTTATAATAACCCGAACAAAATGTCCTAATCATCTTACTTTAAAAAGGACCCAAGATCCTTTAAAAACTCCTTCAATCGAACTTTCAGATGAACCTGCCCAGAAAGAAATAGAAAAGATTTTTGGTAAAGATTTTCTATTAACAAGTTATATGGCTCAAAAGTCCACAGAAAGTTTCTTTAGTTTATCAAGTAATGATAAGAGTGCATTTTTACACCGTTTGTCAATAAAAGATTTTGATGTTGATAGTATCCGTAAAAAGACAAGAGAACTCATAAGACAAAGAAAAGAAAAACTCCTTATCAACACAACCGAACAAAGAGTTGTAAAAAATATGTATGATAGCTTAAACTGTTCTTCTGCTAAAGAACCTAAAATAAAGATAGATTTAAAGGGTAAATCTATCGACGAGTTTATTGAAAGTGAAAATAAACTTAAGGAAAAGGTCAAAAAGTTTCTGAAAGAAAAGCGAGAGGAATTAAGCCTTTTATTATCTTTATTGGAAAAGATAAAGATAAACACCGTAAGAATAGAAGAAAAGAATAAGCAACTGAATGATATTATATTCAAGTTACAAGACTATTCTTACCTTGAGAATGGTATAGCGTTAGACAACCTTAAGGCTACACTTGAAGAATATAATAAAATAACCTTGTATTATACTCTTAAAAAATCCTGCAAAGACCTGAAAAATGAATATGATAAGATGGTAGAAGATGAGAAAAAGAAGATAGAAGAAGATATGGGTAAATTAAAACTCAAAAAATTAGGTTTGAATATTTTAAAAGACGGTGAACTTGAGGATTTAATAAAGGCAAAAACTATATATGAGAAAATCAAGATGAAAACAGTGTCTGAAATAAAATCCAAGTTATCAACCTTAAATACAGATGATAATGAAAAAGAAGTTGAAACAGCTAGACTTAAGGAAATGAGAGAAAAGTTGCCACTATTACAGGTTGAATTAGAGAATGTAAAGAAAAATATAAAAGATATAGCTGAAATAACCTCTGGTATTACTACAAAGCATAAATGTCCTAAGTGTGATACTAAGGTTTACATTGATAAAGATTGTATAAAAGAAATACCTGAAAATTTAAATGAACTTAAAATGAACCTTGAAAGTCTTAAAAAGAAAAGGGAAAAATTTGATTTAGAAATTTCATCTTTAAGTAAAGACATAAAGACTACGAACGATAAAGTAGTATCGTTAACAATTGAAATATCTAATAATATAAAATTATCAGAAGAGCTTTCAAATTACCTTAAAATTCTTGAAAACATTTCACATACTTCATTAAGCAGTATAAAAGGTATAGTTGAAAAAGATACTGAGAATAGATACGTATTAAAGACAATAGAAGAAAGCTTGAATAACCTTGAAGACAAAAGTAAAATGACATTGGAAGTTTTACCTCATTATATAAAGAAGAAGAGAGATGAGTTATTGTCAACAAAGAAAAAATATGAAGAAGTAAAAGAGCAGCTTGAAGACGTTGAAATTAATGAAAACTTAAATTGGTATATGGATGAGATACAAAACATAAATTCTAAGATATCAAGATATGAACAGTCTATAAAAGAAAGAAATAAATTAGTAAAGGATAAGGAAACACTTGAAAAGGAAATAGAAGGGTTACATATAGATGATAATAAAAATGTGAAAAATGTAGATGAACTTCAAGATGAAATTAATAAAAAAATGGAAATGGAGGAAAAGTTAAAACAACGTGAAATTAAACTGATAAAGTATAAAGAAGATTTATCAGTATATAAGAAGCAATTAGAAATTATATTACAGTTGGATAATCTTAAACAAGATGAAAATATATTATTACGAGGTCTTAAGACAGCAGAAACACTTTTTAAGAAAATAAACGATGCTGAAGCAATTTCCCTTGAAAATACCCTTGATATCATCAATACAGATTTAGAGGAATTTGTAACTCATTTTTTTGGGGAACATTTTAGTGCTAAACTTCAATCTTTTAAAGAAAGTAAAGATGGGGATAAAAAAGCTTCCATTGAAATCTTAATAGTTCAAGATGGAGAGACTGTTCCTTTAGACGCGTTAAGTGGTGGTGAATATGACCGTCTTGCATTAGCTTTATTTTTATGTTTTAATAAGATATCAAAGAGTAATATAATCCTTCTTGATGAATGTCTTGCATCACTTCATTCAGAGCTTGTAGAAGATATTGTTGAACTTATAAAAACTAAGCTTAATGATAAGTTGGTTATTTTTACACTTCATCAAGCAAATACAGGTATATTTGATACTATTATTGATATTGAAGAAGAAATAAGAAAATTAGGTTAGTTGTATCTGATGAAATTAAAAGCATGATAACCAAGTGCAGAGAAAGCTAATATTAATAACATCTCTAAGAATGGTCTCTTTATATCCTCGCATTTATAGCCTATATAAAGGAATAAAGGGAAGACTATTAGGATATGGATTAAATTAACCCATATTTTATATTGTTCAGGTGTGTTTAATCTTTGCTTAATTAAAAAAGCGTGGTAGGATATACCTATAATAGCTACTGCCATTAAAATTCTACAAATGGTAGAATTCAGTTTCTTTTTTAACCCTAAATAGTATAGATAGCATAATGCAGGGAAAAATAGGAATACGTGAAGTAAGTTTATAATAGAGTCTTCGTTCATATTTTATATTTTATAAAGTTTAATAATTTATAAAATATTTATTTTGTTAATTTAGTATCTTTTGTTATAGTGGCACCAAACACAAGCAACACCTGCTGCGAATAATAAACCATAAGCCATCTTTTCTTCTCCGGTTAATTTTTCAGCCTTTTTACCCTTGACTAACATATCACCGATGATATCTTTATCGAAAGCTTTTAAACCGACAATAACTGCTGCTGCACAGACGATGTAAGATGAATACTTACACATCATATCTTCTTGTTCTCTTGTTAAGAATTGGGACATTTTCTTATATCACAAGAAAAAAAAAAATTTTTATAATTTAAATCTTCTTTTATAGTCTGCTACTGATTCTCTAAATGAAGGTTTACCCCATAAAATATATCTTGACAATGCCCCAGCACTTGTTGGGTCTCTCCAATTTTCCCTCGATTTATGACGTTGAATATACCTTGATTTTCTCTGTTTATCTTTATGCTTAGTATAATCCGACATTCCTTTTGCTCCAAAATGAGTTTTCTTTATACGTCCATTCTTACAGAATGACGCAACATACTTTTTATCCTTCTTAGGAGACTTCTTTATACTTATAAGAGAAAGCTTCTTTTTACCCTTTCCACATTTAGAAGGTGTTCTTCTTGAACGTGTTGATCTTCTACGACTAGGCATTTTTATAATAAAAAAAATAAAATAATAACTTATTAATAAAAAATGGTCCAATTTAAGTTATGTAATGTCTGTAAAAAGTCATTCCCTTCCGCTGCGATCCCTCAACACTTAACTTATTGTAGTGTTACTAAAGTTATTGTAGCTGAACCTGAAGTTGTTGTAGCTGAACCTGAAGTTGTTGCTGTAGCTGAACCTGAAGTTGTTGCTGTAGCTGAACCTGTTGTTGAAGTTATTGTAGCTGAACCTGTTGTTGAAGTTATTGTAGCTGAACCTGTAGTTGAACCTGTAGTTGAACCTGTTGTTGAAGTTATTGTAGCTGAACCTGTTGTTGAAGTTATTGTAGCTGAACCTGAAGTTGTTGCTGAACCTGAAGTTGTTGCTGAACCTGAAGTTGTCGCTGAACCTGAAGTTGTAGCTGAACCTGAAGTTGTCGCTGAACCTGAAGTTGTAGCTGAAGAAACAATGGAAGAAAAGCTTGCTAAATTAAGAGCTTCTTTAATGTTTAGATAATCTATCGGTTGATGGACCCTAGTTCCTCTTAAAATATCTTTTACAACCTGGAGACTTCTTTTTAACCTGTGCATAAGAAACAGCAAGAGCTTGTTGTCTTGATGAAAATCTCCCTTTCTTATACTCTGCCATATTTATTCTAATTTTATTCTTTAATTTAGTCTGACACGAGCGCTTTGTGAGAGATGAGCGTTTAGCGGTTTTACGAGAACCTCTTTTTGCGGTTTTACGATAAGATTTCTTTCTTGAAGGCATTTTTTATTATATAAAAAATATAATAAAAAAATAAATTAATCTAAGACATTACATTTTCATATATGACTTTAAAATCTTTTATTCCAAGGTCATGGTCATCAACTGGATTATGAAAAATCTTTTTAACACTTGAACTTATCATATTTATACCACTAGAAATGTTATTATCACCAAACTTTCTTTTCGCAGAAGAAATAAAGCTTGGGTAATGTTTTGTAAAAATATACACTTTAATATGTTCGTCATCTTCATCTTCTATTTGTATGTTTGATACAAGCGCTAAAGATACACTATTAGTATAATATACACCACCGTTTTTTATTCTAGCCGACATTTCCGCTTCTATAAAATATACATATGGCTCCATATCATCATCAGGATTATAACTAACTATAACTTTATCACCTCCTTTTAAAGGTGTAGTTGAAGAATAAGTAAATTCGGCTAATTCAGGGTCATATGCGAAATATAAATATTTACCTCCTTCATACCCTTGAATTATGTTTGCTACATCTCCAGGGATACGATAAGATGTTTTTCCCATAGTCTCATTTAAGGTGTCTTCTATAGTGTCAGCTCTTTCCTTAATAACAAATTTAGGGGTAAATCTCAAGCTTCTTCTTTTAGGAGCTTTACCCGCTTTAGCTCCTTTACGAGAACCTCTCTTACGATAAGATTTCTTTCTTGATGGCATTTTTTATTATATAGGAAAATATAATAAAAAAATAATTATGATATTATAAATTCTTTTTTTAAACATTCTTTTTGTTTCTCCCAAGAAGGTTCATTACTACATTTTCTAATGTTATCTTCCATAGCTAATGAGAAATTAACGCATAGATTATGTGATTCTTTTAACTTAGTTCTAGTATCATATTGAAACCAATTATTTGTAATAATAGTTGCCATGGTATTAATGCACTGAGAATAATTTCTTGTAAAATTAGATAATGGATCCATTTTATTCTATTCTTTCTAACCTTTAATTAACTTTAACCCATCTACAAATACCATTTGAGGCTTTAACTGACTTGTATGTATCACCATCATTTCCTTTCTTAGTTGCCCCGCAACAATTATTAGCAGGATATGGCGGGGACTTTCTGCTTCTATATTTCTTTGTTGATTGTGGGGAACAACCTCTTGCTACACGTTTTGAGCGTTCAACTTTACGGTGGGTTCTTCTTGATTTCTTTAACTTACGCTTAGAAGCTCTTTGTTTACCGTATCTTGCATAAGAGTATTTACGGGTTGATTTTCTTCCAGACTTTTTACCCGATTTCTTACCACGAGATTTCTTACCTGCTTTACGGCTTTTAACTCTCATTGAGAAATTAGCTAATGTATGGGCTAATTCATCCATTTCTCTTTCTTGTTCCTTTTTAGCTTCTCTTGCAGATTGTCTTCTTCTTTTTGAGCGTTGTTCTTCTTCTCTCATTTCGTCAACTTTTTGCCTTGCTGACCTACGAGGAGCTCTACGAAGTGGTTGGAGGGAGGTTTTACCCATTAAAGATGATAATTCATCATCATCATCACGAGAACGTTTAGGCATCTTTTATAATAGGGAAAATATTATAAAAAAATTAATTATTACCAATCTAGTCCTCCATATCTACTATCTAATTCATCTTCTCTTTCTCTTATTTGTCTGTCAATTTCAGCTTGTTCAGCTTTAAATTTTTTGAATTCAACCCAAGCCTCTTCTCTAGTCATATTTTTCATCTTTTCATAAAGTTGTTCGTCCTTCATTCCAGAATACTGTCTTGGTATATCATATATAATATATTTATCGGTTCTTTTAAACATACTTGGTTTTCCCATTAAATTATGTGGGTCACTTATAGTATCAACAAATTTAATTGGCCACCCTGAAGTAGTAGGAGAACGTTTAGTTGGGGAACGTTTAGTAGGAGAACGTTTAGTAGGAGAACGTTTAGTAGGAGAACGTCTCTTTGGAGAGCGTTTAGTTGGGGAACGTCTCTTTGGAGAACGTTTAGCTGGGGAGCGTTTTTTAGGTGAACGTTTAGCTGGGGAGCGTGGAGAACGCTTCTTTGGGGAGCGTCTTTTAGGGGAACGTCTTTTAGGCATTTTTTATAATAGGAAAAATATTATTATAAAAAATTAAGTAAATCTCTTTGATAAAGTATATTTTTTTATATTACGTTTTTTCTTTTGCATATGCATATCAGCACTCATATTCATATATCCAAGAGAAGCATTATCAGAATTTCCTTTAAACTTATAAGTGTGTGTTTCACCTTCAGTATCTTTATCTATGATTTTAAGCCCGTTGTATTTACGTAACTTAAATTTACCATCCTTTGTAGGAGTAACCTTTAAAGTCACAAAACCTGTAGTTCTGTCTTCTACTCTAAGTCTCTTAGAACCTTTACGAGAACCCTTTCTAGAACCTTTACGAGAACCTTTACGAGAACCTTTACGGGAACCCTTACGAGAACCTTTACGAGAACCTTTACGAGAACCTTTACGAGAACCTTTTTTTCTGGAAGCCATTTTTTATAATAAGGAAATATTATAAAAAAAATTAAATTAATTTGTCCTTTGGACGGGAGCTTAGAGATTATCTTCTACGAGAACCTTTCTTGGTCTTTTTAGTCTTCTTTGATTTTTTAGATTTCTTTGAGGATTTAGGCATAGACATTTTACCTTTGTTGATTTTTGCAGCTTGTTTAGCCATTTGAGTGACAGGGACAGATTTACCGATGCTTCTATAGTGAGCAGCTAATCTCTTAACTGTGGAAGCTTGCTTTTTCATAGCAGGAGACATTCTTCTACCAGAACGTCTTTTAGACTTTTTAACGGACATAGACATACAACCAGACATTGTTTTATTTTAACTTAAAGAAAAAAAATAAAATATTTAACAAATAATAAAATGGAAAACGTTAGAACTATACTCAACTCTGTAAAAGACAGTTATTGGATTGGTAATAGAAATGACACAGTATATGCTATCTTTGTAAACGATGAAAGCTTATATACAAACACAATGCTTCCTTATAGACTTACTTATAGACTTTATAATGCAGGTCGTTATGCTATAGCTGATAGTTTTTGGTATGACGGTGGTATCGCTTTAGACGGAAGATTAGTTATTTTAGATGATACTTATGGAACCCTTGAAGGTAATAATACCATTAGATGGAATAATGGGGATATTTGGAACCGTGTTTCTAATGTTCCACAACCAAGAATGAATGGAACTGAACTTCAAGGTGCTATGGACGAAAGGGAAAGTTCGTGGTTAAATGAAAGAATGAGAGCTACTTATCCTTATTTTAGTCAATTCACAGGAATGTAATACTTATAACTTTTTAAGATACTCTAAAGTATCTTTCCAATTCTTAACACTATGGCTCTTTGTAACTCTTTTATCATTTCCAATTTCATAGTCATTTCCACCTTCACAAATTCTGTCTCCGTAAAAATAAATTTCCGGGTATTTATCAACGATAAAATCAAGACAGTATGTTTTGTCCCACCCATAAGGGAAAACATCAATACTGATTTGTCCGCCTATAGAGAACCTGAGATTTTTATATTTCGAAGATAATACATTACATAAATTCTCTCTTATTTTAAACTCATTATCATATTTTTCAAACTCTTCTCTTTCAGACTGAGAACAACTTCTTCCTATAGGACAGATATTTAATAAACCTGTTCTTAGTTCTAAAAAAACACCTCTCTTTACGGGTAATTTTATTTTTGACATTTCTAACATACAATCGTTGATAAGTTCTCCGTATAGTTGTTCACCAAGGTGTTGAACTATATTAGTCGAACTAAACAATTTACCCTCAAAATAAGTTGCTAAACCATTTTCAGAAAAGACCCAAGTAAAACAATTAATAGCATCTTCAAGTTGTTCTTTTAACTTTAGAAAATCACTTCCACTTACAACCCCTAAATCATACTTATTTTTTAAGGCATATAACATTTCTTTCATTTCATCGGTAATTTTACCGCGTGAAATTGTAAGGGTATTATCAACGTCAAATAATAGGAGCATTTTATAATGTAATATAAAATTTCTTTAAATTTCTATAAAATGATTTTTCATATTTAATATTAACCATTAAATATGAAAATGAAAAAAATATTCTTATTAGCGGGCATAATTTTTATGTTTTTTGTAGCATATAATATTGACATTATTCAGCATAGAAGAAGTCATATTAAGCGTAATATTGTTCCTAAGAAAAATTACACAGGATGGAGTATGACACGAGACACTTGATATAAGAGGGTTATCTTTTATTCGTTTAGAAGATTAAGTATAAAGTTTGTTTTTTTTCTTTTATATTTTTAAAAATGGAAAACTTTTTAAGATATGGTTTTGTAGCTTTATTTTCAGTATTGTCTGTAGTATCATTTTATGTATCTATATTTCAGTATAAAACAACCGATAAAGATGGAAAAACAACTTATCATATAAGTAGAAGTATGGGGTTATTTATAGTTGGTTTATTTTCAGTTTATAGCGTATACGGTCTTTTGACTGGTAAAGATATAAAGGAGTATTTTAATGTAATAAATGAGCATTTTAATAATTTAAATAGGAATGTAACCACATTTACAACGTCTTAATTAACACGGTTAATTGAGAGTAAGAGTTGATATTGATGAAGAACGGTAGTCCAAGTATATTTATCCTTGTTTTCATTTAAGACTTCAATCGCATACATACCTTTACCTGGCATAATACCTGTAATTTCATTCAAGTCTTTTACAGTATCGTAGGTATCTCCCCTAAAAGGAAAAAATGTAGGACATGATGGCGTATCATCAATCAATACAATAGCTCTATCATTAAGCTTTGGAAGAAGAGCTTCAAATTCTCTTTTTCCGTGCTGTGCAGCAGGTTCATAATTCAACCAGTCAATATCATAACTATCAAGGTAAGCTGCATCTACTTTATAATCAATACTTTTAATAAATTCAACACTATCACCAAGGTGAACGCAAGCTGGATTTGATAGAGTCGATCTTGCCCTTGCAATAGTATATGGAACTATATCAACTGTATTAAAGGTTCCGCCATACTTTGTAATATAAGTATCAAAAAGTTTTGAAGAAGCAGTTGGACTCCAAGTACTTGTGCCAGTTTCAATAATACTAGGGTTTTCAAAGGATTTTAAAATTTCGAAAAACTTTCTGAATGTAAAGTAGTTGATATGATGAGATTTTTGACGTTCTTCTTCACTTAAATTAACATAAACGTCATCTGCATCCTTCTCATATCTATCTCCTTTAATGGTATAATAATTTCCGTCAAATCTTAAGTCAGGTTCATCTACCTTTGAGAAATGTTCAACAATAATTTCAGACATCTTTTTATAGTAATAAACTTGTTTTTAAATATGTTTTAAAGAAACATATTTAAGTATATAAAATGAGCTACGATATTGTGATAGTTCACGGGCCTAGTGATGATGAGGTTTTACCTTATACTGTTTCTCAAATTAGAAAGTTTGTTAAAGGAGGTGAACCGGGAAAAGACTTTAGAAATATTTACATTGTGTCTCACGATGCTGAAATTGAACTTTTTGAAGAAGAGGTATTTAAAGGCTGTAAGATCATTGATGAAAAAACATTTCCTATTTCAATCAATGATGTTAATAGTATTATTCAGACCCCTAAACGTAATGGATGGTATTTACAACAACTTATTAAGCTATACGCTTCCCTTGTCATTGAAGAAATGCTAGACGACTATGTTGTGGTTGATTCTGACACATTGTTTTTAAGAGAAATAAGCTTTAAATCAGGAGGAAGATATATGTTTAATATGAGCGATGAACATCATATTCCATATTTTGAGCATATGAAAAGAATGCATCCATCATTTGAAAAGATGGTTAAGTTTAGTGGGATTAGTCATCATATGATTTTTAACAGAATGATTGTAAGTGAGATGATGATGCTTGTTGAAAGATATCATAATCTTCCCGCTTCATCGCCTCTGGCTCCGTTTGCAGAGCAAACAGCTCCTTTCACACCATTTTGGGAGGTATTTTTAAGGGAAGTTATTCCAGAACAAAGACAATTTAGTGGAGCTTCAGAATATGAAATGTATTTTAATTATATGCTTAAAAATCACAAGGATAAGATTATCCCGAGAAAATTAAAGTTTGAAAATACAGGTTTACCAGCTGAATATATTTTGAACTATTTTCAAGATAAACAAGATGGGATATATTATGCTTCATTACACGGATGGATGTCAAATAGACAACCAAAACCAAAGGTTAAGAAAACAACTTTAACTCCATTTAAACAGGATCCTTTTAAAGTAATTTCCGGGGAGGAATTACAAGGATTATGTGATGTGACTGTTATTACCCGTGAAATTGAGAACTTTCATCGTTCATTGCCATCAACTGTTAAGAAGGTGTATATAGACGATAATATTGATTACTCTTTACTTAAAGGTAATAAGAAGGTCTTTGTGTATACACATATTCTTGATGATTTTATACAAAAGGTATGGCCTAAGATGGAAGGTAAATATGTTATAATGACCCATAATTCAGACCATGGTATTCATTCTCAACATTTACCTTTATTAGAGGATGAAAAACTTATTCATATGTTTTCTCAGAATACCCATATAAATCATCCTAAGTTGACAGCATTACCAATAGGTATTGCAAATTCAATGTGGCCTCACGGTCAAGTATCGTCAATTCAACATTTAGTGTCGTTGAAACCTGAGAAAAAAGAAAGAATTTATGTGAATGTAAGTGAAGGGACAAATAGGGCTCATAGAAGTAAGGTATTGGATACGATGTATAATAACCCATTATGCGATTTCTATCCTCAAAATAGACCTCATAAAGATTATCTTGGAGAAATGGCTGGTTATAAATGGGTATTATCTCCAAAAGGAAATGGGGTTGATTGTCACCGATTATGGGAATGTATGTATGCAGGATGTATTGCAATATGTGATGATAGTGTAAATGCAAGAGCGTTTAAAGAGATGGGATTACCTATAATTTTGGTGGAAGATTATAATGATGTTACTTTAGAGTGGTTAAATTCGCAGACAGTTTCATATGAAGGGGTAAAGAATGTGTTGGATTTGAACTGGTGGAAGAATAAAATTAATAGTTACTTTGTAAATGAAAATGAAGGACATTTTATCCTTGTATATATTGGACAGTTAAGAGAGTTTGTTTATGAGTGTGTAAAACAAATAAAGTTATGGAACCCTACATCAACCATTCATTTGTGTATTAACAATAATGACCATAATAAGAGTTATGTTGAAGGATTATCCGGTGCCTCGGGTCCGGTGAAGGAAGATGTTAATTTCGTGTATATAGAAGACCTTGAAATGACATATCACCATAAGATTTTCGTTCAAAGATATACCAATATGAGTATGGGAGGATTTTGGCGTTATACAATGGAGAGGTTCTTTGTAGTCGAGGAATGTATGAGAAAGTTAAACTTGAAAAATGTGTTCCATTTAGAGATAGATAATATGGTATATTTTAAGGTAGAAGAGATATTGGAGAAATGTAAGAGTATTGATAAGATATTAATTCCAAGTGATAGTGAGAGAAGATATATAGCTGGAACATGCTTTGTGAATAATCCAGATAGTTTGAACGTGTTAAATAGGTTCTTTACAGAACATTGTGTAAATAAGGATGAAATGCACTCAATAATGGATTTTACAAGATTTCATACTGAAGTTGATACTTGGCCGGTTCTTCCACCAGGTGATAACACAAGATTAATTTATGAGGATAGAAGACATTGTGTAAATGATATAAAGAGAATAAGTAAGTATTCAGACTTATTCGGAGGAGTATTTGATGCAGCGGCTGTAGGACAATATTTCGGGGGAATTGACCCAATCCATCAAAAAACAAATTCTGATGGTTTTGTAAATAAGGATAGTATTTTTGGTATAGATAGGGCTAAGTTTAGATGGGAAAAGGTAAATGGTCTTCAAAGGTTAAATATAAGTGTAAATGGAGAAGAATGGTTTCCAATATATAATCTTCATATTCATAATAAGAACCTTAAGAGATGGTTAAGTGATATTCCAGAAACGACAAAACACCTTCCAAATATATTGTAAAGTTTATTTTTTTTAATGAGTTAATAATAAAATGAATTTTATGACAGCTATAATATTATTTATAATTTTAGGATTTTTTAGCTTTATGTTAGACATAAAAACTGTCCCTGATGATTTTTATGCTTCATGTGAGATACATTTTCCTGTTTTACTAATACATCATATAATATGGGTTTTTACAATGACAGGATGGTTAAGTCTTAATCCTTATATTTTATACTTGTATGTATTCTCTATTATTGTTCATGTATTTTTATGGTTTATATTTAAGAATGAATGTGTTCTTACAATGTATATGAATGAAAAATGTAAAACTAATACAAAACTTAGAACTGTTCTTCTCTTTACTAAGGAAAAGTTAAACTTAAATACAAATAGATTTTTAGACATAATACTATTCAGTTTAACAACAGCATATGTCGTATATAAATTAGCCACTAAAAAATTATCTTAATTTATTACTTTTTATAAAGTAATAAATTTATTTACCCTTTCTTAAAAGGTATAAAATATATAATTTTTCGTTCTCGTTTAGTATAGTATGGTTTTTACACGTTTTACATTCCATATACATTATGCGTTTATTTTCAACTTTATAATTACAAACTCTACAAGACCAATGACCACACTGTAAAGGTGATGAAACAGTTGAACACACAGAACACTCTTCGTTCATTTTTATTTATTGGTTTTTTATTCTTTAAATAGACCCAGGGTCCTTTTAATCCAAGTTTTCAATTACTTGAGTTCTTATTTCATATTCAATTGCACCTATAATTCTATAGAATATATCGTGGGTTCTTCTATTTACAGATAGGCCCGTATTCATAATAGCGGCAAATGAATTTTGTAGTTCAAATAACACGGTAGAATTGCTTCTGATACTTTGAGAAGTAGAGGTCATCATATCTTGTAATTGTAGTATAGTTGCAGTTCTTTCATCACTATCTAAATAATATTGAACTCTTTCCACAACATTTCTTGAACGATGAGTAAAAAAGTCACTTATTGACCCTCTATCATCCATCCATCTTGTGTTTCTTGTTATTAAGCTTCTTTCTACCTGTAATGCTTGCATAATTTCTCTACGCTCTTCTTGTTCCTTTTCTTTTTTATTTTTCTTCTGAATTTCTAAAAGTTGTTTTTGTTGTTCTTTATTAAGCTTAATTTTTTCCCTACAAATAGGACATTCTTGTTTCCCTGATAATATAACACAAGAATGATGAACCCAATGTCCACATTTCCCTTCAACTTCTCCTCGTAAAGGATATTTTTCATCTTCTAGACCATTTGCACAAATAGGACATTCTTCAGGTTTTTCAAACCTATACATTTTTTTATGTTTATTGCAGAAAGTATGCTGACCTCTACCCACATTTTTACATGAAGGTATAACGCATTTTTTGGGAGGAACAGGAACAATGATTTCGTCTTCAATCTCGAGACTAGGTCCCTCGAGGGGGGTAATATCTTCGTATATAGTAACCATTTTATAGGAGCTAAAGCGGATGATACTTTCTTCTTAAAATAAAAATTATTTTTCAATTAAAAATATGAGGAGATTTTCCCCTCGTATTTTTATTATGAGTTTTTGTGTGTAAAATGACACGGTAATTATTAGGTCTGATAAATACGGTCAATAATACCTTCAAATTCGTCATCATCACATTCTATCGCGATAAATTTTAAAGACTTTTTACCAGTGTTCTCAATATACACAGTATTTTCCTCTGTAAATGTTTCTCTCAAGTAGTTTTTCATTGTATTCATAAGCTCAAGTTTAAAATCAGCATCTTTCTCGGCTTCTTCCATCATCTTTCTTAATTTTTCTAATTTATTAGGTTTATCGTGAATTTTAAAGGTATCTTCAGGTTCTAATTCTACAACCATTTCTTCTTCTTTAGTTACAGGTGAAACTTCAACCTCCCACATTTTAGGTATAATTTCGACAGGCGGTAAATCAGGGATTTCTTCAGTTGAATGGTCGTATCCACAGTTCTTTTTATCCTTACATTTGTCTCCAAAGAAACAAATAGGCTTACGGAGCTCACTTTTTTCATGTGCAAAATGACATCCTTTACCAAACTGACAATAACCAGTTTCAGTAAATCTTTTACACATCTGGGTTTTAAGCTTGTTACGCTGAATAACATTTTTATCAGCTACTTTAGTCTCAAAAATCTCAGTACGGTCATCACGACGGTGAGAAGGTCTCTCGTGTTGAGAAGGTTGAGTATCGACTCTCATTTTCGAGAAATCTTCTACAGGGACATACTTCTTTCTATACTTAGGGGTAGACATTTTAATTAGATACTTTTTTGGTTAAAATAATTTTATTTTTTCATTTAGAGGAATAAAATTAATGTTTAAAAGATATTTACTTAATAGCAAGGATGGATGAGGTTATACGGCTCATAAGAAAGAATGATTATATTTTGTTGATAGACTATGGGGTAAATGACACACTCATAGGTGATTTTATTAAACATAGGAAAAGTCCCCTTTGGTATATGGTGAAAAATGATAAAGAGTTTAACGAGTTTATTTTCACCTACTTAATAGATGTTTATGAAGCAGATATTGACACGAAAAATGAAGACGGACAAACCCTGTTAATGTATTGTATTGAAAAAGGATATTTGAATATGATTGATATGCTTATAAGTAATGATTGTGATATAAACCTTCAAGATAATGTGGGAATGAGTGCTTTACATTATGCGGTATATAACCTTGACAGCAATCTTGTAAGATTACTTTTACTTTCTGGGATAGATGTAAAGATAAAAGACAATTGCGGACAAACAGCGTTAGATTACCTCAGAAATAGTTTTTACCATCAACATATAGAAGACCCGGGTAAAAAGAGATATGAATGTTATGATGCTATATTAAAAAGGATACCTTCATAATTTTATGACTTTAATTAAAGTCTTAAAATTAAACTTATTACCTCTACTATCACCCCGTAGGGGTTCCGAATAAAACTAAAACCCACAATTCATATACCATTGAATTATCTTTGGGTCAAGGTCTTCAATATAAACAATACCTTCATCGGTTTGCCTTCCTATCAATTTTCCTTCGTATGTAATAATGAGGTTAGTATTAACATGTAAAATACATTTTATTTCTTCATCATCATCGTCGTATATTTTCGCACCTACACCTTGCCAGAATTCTTTGTCCGACTTACCTACAGGTTCGTTAAAGTTGTAATCTTTTGCTTTTAAAATAAGGGGTTCATACCATTTAACGGTATCCGTAACTTCTGTATCCATTTTAGGTATATATAATATGTTTTTAAGCCTTTGAAAGGTTTGGTTAAAAGATGGCAAATTGTTGTAAATAAGAGATAACATTTTATAGTTTTCAGGGTAAAAATAAATTGTAAAAATCAATTAGTTTTGCGAAGCACTCACTTTGTTCGTTGCACCAAAGGTGCGAGAAAACGGAACCCAGAAGGGGTGAGAAAAGACCCAGGGTATTTTTAACTTTTAATAATAACTTCAGTTGTTTTTGCCCCTGGATTTTTAGAGTTAATAGACCTTTTACATTCTATTGGGTAAAGCTCATACTTGTCGGTTTTAAAATGTTCTTTAACAAGGTCAACATAAGCATTACTCATTATAAAATTAACATTCTTCAAGTTATTACACATTTTAAAGAGATTAAGATGGGCATCTAAATCAAATCCATCTTCTGTATAACCTACAAATGATTTTTTATTTTCAGGTGCATAAGGAGGGTCCATATAAACGGTATCACCTTCTTGAATTCTTTCAATAGATTTAGAATAACAAAGGTGTTCAAATGAGACGTCTTTTATAAGGTCACTAACTTCTTTTAAATGTTCAAGGGAAACTATCTCTGGATTTTTATAGTTTCCAAAAGGGATATTAAAACCATTTGGACCAACCCTATACATTCCTCTGAAGCCTGTTTTGTTTAAAAAGATAAAATAAGCTGAAGAAAGCAATGATTTCTTGTCTTCTAAGAGGTTATATTGTTTTCTTATCCAATAGTAGTAATTTTCTTTGCTAATTTTAGCCGATGATATATCGGTTGGTTTTTTATCCCCACCTTTTATTTCAGAGATGGAATTATACTCATTTATTAATGTTTCAATAGTGTTATATAATTCGGTATAATTAGACTGAATATTTTTATAAACATATATAAGAGCTTCATTCAAGTCATAAGCACAAATTCTTCCTGACACAGTTATTTTATTAGTTTTTATGTAGTCAAGTAAGGTTAAAAGAACACTTCCTCCGCCTAAAAATATTTCGTGATAGTTATTAATTTCACGGGGAAAATGGCCTAACAATTGATGAATGATTTGTGTCTTTCCACCTACCCACTTTAATATTGGTTTAATAGTCATTTTTTATATTTAAAATTATATTGTTTAAATCTTTTTTCATTTAGTTTTTTTAATTGTTTTCAGTATATCAGTAATACCAATATATTCTATACCCATAGATTTATAAAAATCTATAAATTCAGAAGACCTTTCATCCTTATTTTTACACAGAATTCCATAATTTTCTTTACACATTTTTTCGGCTCCTCCTATACACATTATTAATAATGGTTTTTTATAGAGTACTGGTACATTTCTATATTTAAAAGGAGTTCCAAGTATCTTTTCACCTGCAGTGCCTGATGTAAAATATGTTTGAGTTTTAACTTCTACTATATAGTCATCAGTCTCTAAATCAGGCATAAGATTGGTCATTTTAATTACGGATTTAGGATTTTTACCTAAAATCTCATATAATTCTTCAGCTATATGTTCCCCAAACTTATTAGTCCACTGACCATCTAGTTTTAAATCAGGTCTTTTTAACTTTAACATTTTTTTACCCCATTCATCCTCTACATTTTTTAAATTTCTTTTCTCCGTTTTAGGAAGGAATGATTTATCGTCAAAAATCCACTGTAAAACTTGTTTCTGCTTTAATAACACAATACCCTTGAAACCTTTTATATTTTTTAAAATATCATTTATAATCTTGCCTGTAGGTAAGATTATCTCGTCTTCAATTTCGATAGTATCACTCATTTTTTTAAATAATATTAAAATATTATTTAAAAATCAATTAATACAGGGTCATTTTAACGTTTCTTAATATAATACTTGTTACTATTTATCTCTCTTTTACTACCGTTGAATACACTTGATATCTTTTCCATATGTTCTTCAGGGTAAATTGATACATAGCTTTCGTTTCGAGCTTTATTCAACCATCTTTGTGCGTCGCTTCTTCTCATATTCAAATTCTCGGATACTTGAACCGCATTAATAGGTGTTTCTCTTACTTCGTTAATCACCATACTGTAAGGATATACCTTTCTTGTCTTACGGGTGAACTCTGGGGTCTTAGCAAATGTCATAGCTGGTAACGACTTCCAATATTCACTCATCTTTATTATAATAAGTAAATATTTCTTTAATAATATAATTTAACAATCTCTAATAATTCATCATTCTCTTCATTTTCTATCCTTCTTATTTGATCCTCTATCTCCCTTATTAAAACCTTTAATTTATCTTCTAAATCAACCTTTCCTCCATCTGGATTGAACCTTATAAATATCCACTTTCCGCTGTGTATCATATAAAGGTCATCATATCTTATCTCCTCATCTAAAGGGTCATATCCAGAATGTCCGAACTCATCTGTCTCTATGGCTAAGATTGTATTCCCTATCAACTTTCTATGGTCTATTCTCCTTCTGTGAGTGCAGTCGCAATTTCCCGTGTATAAAGACTTATCGTGTATAAATCCTTCAAAATTAGCATTAATTTCGTTTCTAACTCTTATCTCTTTTGTATGCCTATACACAACCTTACTTCTCTCATCTTCAGGAAATAATACCTTGAAACAAGTAGCACAGTATCCATCATATTTAGACCACCCACCTCTACTGTCAATCCAATCAATACAATTAGGACATCTTTTACCACCACCATGGGAAACACAGAAATCAGTTTTACCTCTTGCGCTACTTTTACACCCATCTTCTTTACATCTTTTCCCTCCTCCGTGAGATATACAGAAATCAGATTTACCTTGAGCGCTACTTTTACACCCATCTTCTTTACATCTTTTCCCACCTCCGTGCTTAGCGCATAAATCAGTTTTACCTAAAGCACTACTTTTGCACCCATCTTCTTTACATCTCTTACCACCTCCATGAGATTTACAAAAATCAGTTTTACCTCGAGCTCCATTTTTACACCCATTTTCTTTACATCTTTTCCCTCCTCCGTGAGAGGCACAGAAATCAGTTTTACCTAAAGAGGTACTTTTACACCCATTTTCTTTACATCTCTTTCCACCTCCGTGAGATTTACAGAAATCAGATTTACCTTGAGCGCTACTTCTACACCCATCTTCTTTACATCTCTTTCCACCTCCGTGAGAAAAACAAAAATCAGTTTTACCTATAGCGCTATTTTTACAGTCATCTTCTTTACATCTCTTTCCACCTCCGTGAGATATGCAATAATCAGATTTACTTGGAGTACTACTTTTACATCCTTGCTCTATACATCTTTTGATTCTGACATTAATCATATTCTCTTTTTTATGGATTTTACAATATTCCGCTTTAATATAACCAAAATTTGACCGTTTAGGGCATTCCTTGCAGATAGAAGGCATTTTTAACTTATAAATAAGTTAAAAATAATAATTTCAAATCAATTAGATATACTGAATGATAATACCTATTACATCGTCATACAATATAGTCTGACTATTCATAATGTCATACAATCTCTTTTTTACATATAAGTCGTATGCCTTCTTTATACCTTCAAACTCTATATATGGATAACAAAATAAATCTCTATAGTCCACTCTATCTAAAGAAGATATAATATCATCTCCATCATAATCACTATCATCAATACTCTCGTCTAATTCGTCAGACTGCCTTTCATATTTTAGCCAAAGCTTTTTGTAGTAGTTATAAGAGTGTAAATATAAATAATTAGTACAGGGTGCTTTACTACAGTGTGAGCACATTCCCATGTAAAGTTCCTTATATCTACCTTTGGCTTCAGGGATTAACTCATCTTTCTCATTTAATATTTTAGACCGTATTTCATCCTGGAAAATAAGTTGTGGAAAATTTCTTAATTGACTATTTATAGCTTCCATTTATGGAATATATAAATAAAAATAAATTAAACTTTAAATTGTGTTATCACTGTCCAAGTAAACTTAAGCGATGACTTTAACTTTCTCTAAACTAAAGTTTTTGACCTTGTCATCAATGAGGCAAATTGCTTCTAAAATTTGGGTTCCATTTGAAGCTGTATAAACTCTTTTAGGTCTTACTGGGCGTTTTACATCTGGAATACTACCACCATCATACATAATATCTAAGATTTTTTCATTGTCAATTGCATCTTGGATAAGCTTGTTATCGCACTTTTCATTCTTTTCGTTCTTTTTACTCTCTTCTGCCTTCTTAGTATCCGCTTTAGTCGCATAGCTCCTTTGCTGTTCTTTCAAATACTTTCTCCCTTCATCTCCAAGTTTAAACTTTTGTTTGGTTTGAACGATACAACCAGTCTCAACAAGTCTCTTTAATGTCATTCTAAGATTTTTATGGAAATGTCCAATCTTTACATTATAATTACCCATAATATAAGCTTGAAGAGCCTGTCTAGATAAACCTCTTGTTCCATTCACATAGCAGGTTCTTATAGCGTTCAAAATCATATTTTTATATGTTGGAATTGATTGAGGTTCTTCATCTTCAGAGGATGTATCTTCGTCTAAAGGGTCTTCTACTTTATTTACTTTTTCTATATATCTTGTAAGGTATTTTTTATACTTGTTATCTGTTTGACAAATGCCTTCAGTATACTTATCATTAGCTTCTTTTACTAAAACCTTCTTTTCATCTCCCTTATAGATGAAACTTACAATACGGTCTGTTGGAATATTCACTGAGGTATCTTCTTGAGAAGGTTCTTCGAAGTGGAGTTTTTTTGAGAGTGTTGAGGAGGATGTTGAACAGTTACGTTTTTTACGAGGCGCTTGAGGAACTTCAACGACTTTTTCTTTTTTTGGGGTTTGCGGAACATCATCTTCAAAGTATCTGGTTGGTTTAATACATTTAAGATGTGATGGAAGAGGTTTAATGGTGACACTATCATTTCCTACCATCTCTATGATAGGTTTAGGTTCTTGCACCAGAGGTGCTTCGAACAACAAATGTGGTGAGTGAAACTCAACATTAGCATCTACGGAAGAATATGTCTCACAGTAAATATTGGAGTTTTCTTCAAAGTTAAAAATTAGTTTTACAAGGATATTATCCCTATAAATTAATATTTCGTGATTTCCTTTTCTTAATTCATCTGATAAAATGTTAAAGTCGTTTTTCAAGTTATCTTTAAGAATTTTTTCAATCATTGTTTCTTTAAGAGACTTTTTCACATAAAAATTATACATAACTTCTCCATCTGCTATAAGAGCCTTAGATAAGGCTATCATAGTATTAATCTCTTTTGAAAACACGGAATGACTATAAAAAGTTCTTCTATCTATAAGGGTTTTACATAAAGGTAAATTGTCGCTTTCTACTTTTTCAGGTTTATCACAAGGTGGAACAGCTGAAACAACAAAGAGGCTATTCATATCTAAGATAAAGACATCTTCATTTTCATTTTGAAGGACTGCAAACCACTTCTTTTTACCTTTACTCATAATGAGAATTTCATAGACATTGTTAGGAACTGTTTGAGAGGTGATTTCAAACTTTTCTATACCTTTGTCAATCAAGTCTTCGATAAGCTTATAATTTTGTTCTCTTGTCCTGTTCAACACTTGTTCAAGGTCGTCATCCATAAGGGGAACTTCCACTGAAGGGTATTCTGCTACTTTTCTCTTCTTGAACTGACCCATCTCAATTTCAAGGTCTTGGCCAAGATTTTTATCAATGGTTTCAGGTGGGATATAAGCAAATTGACGAGTTAACTTATTTGATGGTAAAAGATTTTTTACAAATTTACCATCTTTATACAAAGAATGTTCTACCAATTTCCCAGTATCATCATCCCATTCTCTAACTTCTCCTTCTAATTTACCATCTTTATAACGACAATCAAAAACTAATATATCATTATCATTCCATTCTTGATACACCCCTTCTAATTTACCATTCTTATAAAAACACCCATGGATCAACTTACCAGCATCATTCCACTGTCTGCGAAGACCTTCTAATTTGCCATCCTTATAGACTGACCTAGACATTAACGCTCCACCTTGACCAACCAACTTATATATTCTTTCTATACCTTCTTTCTTACCATTAACCAAAGTATAGTATTTTTCACATTCTCCAAGATATGTTTCCTTGATATACTTCTCGTTGGTATTAATATGAACTTCTTTAATGTCTTTAAGTTCGACCGTTCTTTCATAATCGTCATCAACACCGAGATAAGTGCAGATAAGATTTTCAAATGATAAGATGAGGTTCACATCAATACGATTTCCGTCATTTGTAATAAAGTAGCCTTTGTAGTTTTCATTCTTCATCTTAGCAATGTTATTCATAATGCTAAAGACAGACTGTTCTGACATAGGACGAGCCTCCTTGATTTGAGAGAGTTTTACTTCTCTCTTTACACCGTTACCATCTTCATATGAGATACTCATATCCTTATTGTCCTTATCGAATGCAGTTCCGGTAATTTTAGAGACGAACAAGAATGAGTCGTCTTTAAGGATAAGAGAACCTCCTAACTTTTTCATATTGAAAACATCGAGTAAAGTAGCCATTTTAACAAATTAATAAATTAACAAGTTATATTTAAACTGTTAATTTATTTTTTAAAAATCAATTAAAATTTTTATTCATCATATTCATCATATACCTTATAAAGGTTCATTTTATTACCTTTACCTATAATCTTAGACATAAATGTTTCATCACCTTTATCAAAGGTTCTATCATATATTATTTCTCCCTTTTGGTCCCACTGCTTACAATTACCGTGATATTGCTTTGTCCAATCATTGTAATAACAGTCTGTTTTTTGTTTTCCATTTTCATACCATTCTTGATGGTGAACAATACCATTACCTACTGGTATTATCTTATATTTCATATGACGATTAGTCTCTCTTCCGGTAAGCCCTGTTTTTTTATATTCATCATAATCTTTTATTTCATGTCTCCAATAAGATCTTTTACCTCCATCATCAAAGTCATCATATTCAGCTATGATATTAGCAACATCTCTTGGGATACGTTCAGTTTTTGACAATACAGTATCAAGGGTGTCTTCTATTTTATCAACTCTTTCATGGATAACAAATTTAGGGGTAAATCTTAGGCTTCGTTTTATAATGTTACGGCGACGAGGAGACTTTACACGCTTTCTACGGTTACTCTTTTTACGACGAGATGGCATTTTATAATATAAAAAAGAAAAAAATTAATTTATGGTCTCAACAAAGACCGTAAATTAAACTGTGGTGCTATCGCCGTAGGCTCTACTCCCCGTAAACTGTTATTGGATTTAGAAGATTTCATAGCCACATACTTTATACTGTTTAAGGTTAAAATGATTAGTTAAAACATAAGCAATATCAAGTATTTTAAAAGAGAAAATCAAGGTTGGAGTATAGAATGATAAAAAATAATAAGGAAGTATAAAAACACAGTGTAATGGTAAGAACCTTTTTTTGATTTTCATTTGTGTTAAATAAGCATCTTTAATATCAAAGAAAGAAATAATAGAAATAAAAAGAAGGTGCATTAACACATTTATAATTGGTTTATATTCATTTGGAGAATATAATTTGTAAGCGTAGATTAAAGCGGAAGAAACAACGAATAACATTTTGAATATATAATTAAACCATAAAATAATTTTTATTTTTCAATTAAAAAGGATCCAGGGTCCTTTTAGATTTTATCTTCTTTCCCATCTTCCCTGTCCTAAATATACTAAACCATCATCATCACTTTCATCATCACTAGGCAAGTCTAAATTTCTTCTATCAATTCTTCTTCTAGCTATTTCATAACGATTTTGACGTTCTTGTTCTCTTCTCTGAAGCATTAGATTATGTTGTTGTTCTCTTTGCATATCATCACGAATTTCTCTAACTACTCCTGACTCACTAATCTTTTTTAACAAGTCACCTAATATTGACAGTGCAATTATTATGAATTCATAACCAATATATAAGCTTGAAGGTAATATTATTACATTTTCAATTATATTATTAGCAGCAATATCATCTGGTCTTCTATTAATAAAAGGAACATAATCAGGGTCTATTCTAGTTGAAATATATCCTGACCCTTTTAATATTAAATAGTAAATAAAGTTTAAAACTAAGAATAAAAATAACCTTTCCTTTATACTTAGTCTATCTTCAGGAGCTTCAAATTGAATATTGTGAAAAATAGCACGAAATGCCCTTATTTCATCAGGTCTCATAAACGTTCTCATTTCCCTCATATAATTAACCGCAAAATTATTATTTATATTTTGAATTCTTTCAAATAATTGACGGTTATTTTCAGTCGGAAAACCTAATAATAAATTTATAGGGTTTCTACAAGTAGGACAACTATCATTTCCTCTTCCTATCCAATCATTAATACAAGAGTAATGAAAGTAGTGTCCGCAACCTATTTTATTGGGCAATTCTCCAGCGTTATTATATTCGAAACATATAGGGCAAGCATTTACATCTATAATTTCATTTCTTCTATCTCTAATTCCATTATGAACTTCATTATAGCATACATTATCTGCTATATCATTCACAGGCTGATTTGGAGAGAAATTACATATTCTCGACACATCTTCTACATTACAGTTTCTAAACATATTGGAAAAATCTCTATTATCTCTCCAAAAATTAAGTCTACGTTCAAGTTCTTCTCTTGTTATTCTTCTTCCATTCCTAACACACCTCTCATACAAGTCATTACCAAGAAATAGCTTTCTGTTAGCCTCAGAAAATAAATTTATAAGTTGGTCTCTTGTAAGCATTTATTATATATAAAATAAAAAAAAATTAATTTATAGTCTTTATAAAAGACTTTAAATTACCTCTTGACCCACACTCTCACCCGCACGCTCACCTATTAATATATTCTTGTATATACTGAATTTGTCTTTTCAATAATATTTTTAAAGATTGGAACCGACACTTCTTTTATAGCTTTTGGGAAACGTTGATTTCCTATAAAAACTACAAACTCTCCCAAGCTAATGAAAAGGGAGTTTACATCTTTAAAAGCTTGTTCCTTAACAGGAGATGGAATTGCAAATTGGAAAAGCACGATTGATAAAAACAAGATAGTAAAGAAAGTTCCAGCATAATTTTTAGTTTCTTCTTTAACCTCTTCTTCAGCTTTTACTACTTCTTCAGCAATTGGTTCAATGGTTCCTTCAAAGTTGAATTTGAGAATTTTATTCTTATCAAGGTGTTTTGGAGGTGTAATTGTAATGGTAATACTTTTAGAAGATGGTTCCTTTGCAACCTTTTCAAGGGTATTAATATGGATAATATCTTGGATTTTGTTTTTGTTGTATTTTACCCCGGTAGTTTCCTCATATGCTTTCTTAATATTTTCGGCTTCTTCATCGTTTCCAATTTCATAAGTCCAATAGATATAATGTTCGAGCATATTACGAGCACATTCTTTGGACTTACCAAGTTTGTTGTATCTCTTTAAAAGGTCGTTAGTTCCACCCACAATTTGATTTACAAAATCATCGACCATCCAATCCTCAAAATTTTGTTTTTCTTGATAAATGGATTGAAGGGTCTTTAAAACTGATAAATAATCCTTCTTGTAATAACCCTTGTATGGGCTATTTAAGAGAGATTCGACGATAACAGCGGTGATTTGATTGATTGAAGACATTTTACGGTTGATTATACCTATATTATAAAAATAATAAATAATTTTTATTTTTCAATTAGATTTTAAGATTATTTTCTACACTTAATATTAAAAATGGACAAGTATACTCTTCTCTTTTGGATAGGTGTGTTTATACTCTTATCATCTCATATTACCCTTTACAAGACAATGCCAGACCATTCTAAGGTGTCTTTAATAGGTTTAACTTTTATGTTTGTCGGGTCAAAAATAGGCCGTGAATTCTTAGGTATTAAATAAACTTCTTTTTAAGGTCTTCCACAAGACCGTAAAAAAAATGAAAAAAAATTATAAGTATTGAGCGATGATATAGTTGCATACATCATCACAAATTGGGGTGTATTTTTTAGCTTCTTTTACCCTTAAATTATTAAGTTGTTCTTCACGGTATTGATTAAGGAACTTTTCCCTTGTTGGAATGATTTCATATATATAACATCTTCTTGCTACTTCTAATCCTTGCCAATATATTCCCCTTGACAAGGCAAATTTTATATAAAGTAAAGATGCATCTCTAATTAATTCAACCTTTTGAATTTTTATTAAGATGTCTTTTGTTGTGCTGATTTTAACAGTTTGACATATGGTGTCTCTTAGAAGATTGAGTTTTGTAACACCATCTTGCTCTTCATTAAGGTAGTTTGATATTAACATACCAACTGCTTCTTCTGAAAGATTACAAAGGTATTGCATCCTCTTAATTATACCTAAAGCTTCAGATGTTAAATCGATACCTTCAAATAAAGGCCAAGCTTCAACTTGAGATTGAAGATGGTTGTTTAAAAGCTTTTGAAGAATTTCTTCCCTTTGTTTTTCTATAGCAGGTTCAACATAAGGTGTGTGAATATGACAAAAGTAGTTTGCACTCTTGATTTTACAGCGTTTTCCAGACTTGGTAATAGCTTTACACATTTTATATAAGATGATGATTTTTCAGGGTAAAAATAAATTTATTTTTTCATTTAAATTTTACGGGAGTGTCATCCCCTTAAATTTTTCTTATCTCCAGCAGCGTGACGTAAGGTCCATTTCTCTTTTCTTTTCTTCCAATCATTCCCAGTTGCTTTCTCACTCATTATATAAATATCACCACCGCTAAGAGGAATTGTAATCTCATAAGGCGTTTCTTCCCCCGATTTATACCACTTAAAATGCAAAGGGAAATCTTCCCCTAATCTTACACCAACCACTTTACTTCTTTCTGTATCTCCGTGGAAGCCTATATAACACTTTTCCACATCATAATAAAAATTACCCTCTGCGTATAAATCATCAAACTCCCTTCCAAATAAACTTAAATTCTCCCTTACATCATTCAATATAGGAACATCATCAAACGCTATAATTGTTCCTTTCTTATTAGCATAATCAGGCGCTCTATATACATCTCCATAACATAAATTATGCCTTGCTTTCTTATTCACAACTCTTCCATACATAAAAGCCTTTTTATCAACCTCTAAAGAAGCTTGCTCTTCATATAACTTATCTTTATCAATTCCAAAAATCTTTTTTAATCCATCCTTCAATACAACCACACAAGCTTCTTTTGTTTCTTCAGGGACCAATGAACTCAAATCATAAATTAACCCATTATATCGCTTTGCTAATTGAATGCATTTTTCAGCGCTTATACCAGTATCAGATTTCACACCGATAATTTCCATACCAGTATGGTTCTCAACACTCTCAGAAAATGTTAAAGTAATTGTTTGCTTCATTATATATGATAAATATGTAATGAAATTATTTTTAAAAATCAATTAACTTCTACATATGTCTTTACATAGTTTTATAGGAAGGATATCAAGAAGGTCTTTTGATACATTTTTAAAAGTGCATAACTTAATAATATCACTTATAGTTCCAACCATAGGAACATAATATTCTTCTATATTTTTTTCATAATATCGCAGAAACATCTGACTAAAACCTATTTTTTCATAATTTTTTACAAGCTTAATCATACTTTCTTTTTCATCCATACCTTCTATACCACCAGATGCTTCTACTACAATCTTAGAAGAAGGTGTAATAATGTCTAATTTTAATGCTTGACATATACAACATAATAACAAAGCATAAGATACCCCTTTTAATTTAGATAAAACAGGGTAATTAACAACATCTAAATTATGTTGAGTTACTTTGTTATAAAATTCATGTAAAAAACCTCCAGAATATTTATATTCTATTCTTTTTCTATTTTCTGAAACAGTATATTTATAGGTTGAAACTCTGTCATCGAAAGTTATATTAACTGTTGCTAATTCATTTATATCTATGTTATTTTCTTTAAAATACTCAATTAAATCTTCATCTTCGCCTTCATAAGAAACAGTTGCTCTGGTCTTTAAGTAACCTGAGTTTATCATATTTGAAGAAATACTAATTCTAAAATCTGAACTCATTTTTAAATACTAAAAGATTTTTTAAAAAAAATCTTTTATTTCAGCCCTCCATTCCTCTATTACACCTTCTGCTACTATTTCAGGGGAATATTTATCATCAAATAAATCCCTATATGGTTGGTCTGGTAAATCTCTCAACTCATATCCAATCTCTTCTTCAACTATAGCTTCTACCCTATCTAACCATTCACAAAAATATTCTAAATCTTCCTTTTGAGCTTCTGAAAGCCTCTCCTCTTCATTTCTGTCTCTAACATATTCACTATACGACGACATTCTTTACTTGAAGCTTTTATTTCTTTAAATGGAGATACCGGACCCGAGGCACCGGATACAATCGGGAAATGGAAAATCCGGTCTATGTTTATACTCGCAAAAAAGAGTATAAACATAGACCGGAACGGGAGCTAAAGCGGGAACACAGAGGAGAACTTACCTTTTATCTTACCTAAAAGGACCCTGGGTCCTTTTTATCATTTTGACGCAGTAGCAAAACCGATAATTTATTCATCTAATTCTTCTTCATCAGATAATTCACCGTCTAACTGTATATCTTCAATTTCTTCATCATCTTCACCTACTTCATAACCTGCTTTCTTAGCCCAGTTTTTAATGTTTTCTGGAAGGTCTTTTAACCAAGTTAATGTGCCATCAGTAGTATATCTTGCTACTAACACATCTTTTTCCATTTCAAAACAGAGACCACTTTCACTGTCATATCTCCATCTTTTACCTTCTGTGTTCTCGTCAAGGTTAATTTTCTTAAATCTCACAATTGGAGATGCTGGCCCTGAAAAATCAAAGTCTTTAGTTTTAGGTTGTGAGCTTGGTGATTTCATTGGGGATTTCTTAACTGTTGATGAACCATCAGCAGTCTTCTTCGAAGGCGCTTTCTTAGAAGCTTTACCCGCTTCAGCTCCTTTTTCCTCTTTCTTTTCTTCTTTTTTGGTTGAAGGCGCTTTCTTGGATGCTTTGTCTTCGGTTTTCTTTGAAGGTGCCTTTTTTGAAGCTTTGTCCGATACCTTGGGTTCGGTATCATCATCCTTTACGGCTGGTTTCTTTGATGAAGCTCTTTTTTCAGCTTTCTTTTCAGCTTTTTCTTCATCAGTCATAGGCTTCATAGATTTTGCCTTTAAATTATATTCAGCTTTTTCATCAGCTTCTAATGCTTTCCATTGAGCTCCTAAAGCAGAAGTAACTTGAGCTGGGTTTAATTGAGGGTTTCTTTCCTTGATATTATTACGCTCTTCTTGACAGTATAAAATATAGCCAGAATAAGATTTCTTCTTCTCAGGTTGAAACATCTTGAAAAGGTCTTTGATACTTGCCTTCATATCATCTCTATCAGTTTCTTCGTTGCCGCCACGGGTAAAAAATTCTTCATCGTAGTCAACAATCTTAGAGATAACTTCATCTACAAAGACATCAACTTTCTTATCCATCTCAGAGGTAATTGAGTTAATCTTAGTAATAGCTGATTTTAAAGCAGAAGCGAATGGGGTGAATTTAAGAGAAGACATCGTGTGAGTGTGAGTATAAGAGAATATTTGTTTTATCTAAACAACAAGATGATTTCAAGGTTAAAATAAAAATAAAAAATCAATTAGATTTTTCAGTTAAAATTTATCTCATTTTATTAAGATAAATTTTTATCGGGATAAATTACTTTAATAATGCCTTTAATTCTTTTTCAGGTAAATTCATAAAAACTCTAACTGAACTAAGCTTCAAGAAACTACATAAAGTAGGAAACTCTTTTTCTACCTCATCGATAAAGCATAATTCTTTTGTTCTTTGAATATCTTTTCTACCCTTCATTGCCAAGAAACCTGTCTTAGGGTTTCTTTTCTTATAAGTTCTATCATCTATACCTTTTATATTCTCCTCTCTTAATATATCTTTATAATCTTTTGCATAACCAACTATAGTTTTAACTGGTAAACCTACTTTCTCACTAACATCTTTATCTACTTCAACTTTACCTGCTGTAGAATATACCAAACTAATATCAATCCACTCTCTTCCAGCATAACTGAACTGACAAATCCATTTTAATTCTTTTTCACCTATATAACGAGGCTCTATATATGAAAATAGATAAGGAACCCCTGTTGAATATGCAAAATCATTAAACTCCTTAATAAGCTTGTCCTTATACGCTTTAATTTCATCTTCGTCATTCTTAGTAAAAAGAACCGATATATCAATATCATCGGTCTTTATAGCGTCTTTTTTATTATAACGAATTTCCAAGACTTTCTTTAACCCAAAACCACCCTTAACTATCCAATGGGAATTTGTGTCATACATCCAGCTCTTAAAATGAGATGAAAATTTTGAAACTACATCTTCTACGGAAGGATAACTAGGAGTTTGAATTAATTCCATATCAAATGTCTTTATGAAATCCTTTTGAACATTACAAGATTGATTATTTTTTAATTCTTCTATCATTAACTTATCGTGAACCTCTTTTACTATATATTTAGAATACGAGGGAAGAATAACCTGACTTAGTGGTCTTTTAGCAGCTTCCATTAGTTGTATATATATACTGCGACATCCTTTTTTCAATAAAATACGCTTAAGACAGCACGATGCAGTATCCTTTTTAGTTGAAGCGTCAGTATAGTTCTGAATAATATCATACGGATTACCAGGTATATGAGGTATCAAAGTTGTAGATTGAATATTTAAGGCTGAAAATTCCCCTTTAGATATATTATTATTCCAATATACGTCTCTAACTCCTCTATATATTACAAGGTCATCTTCAGTCTCAGGAGCCTTTTCAAATATTTTATTAAATTCTATATAATATCTCTCCATAAATTTTTTAGAAACGTTTAATGCAAGGTCTTTTATCTCTGTTTTATCTAGACTGTCCTTTTTACCTGATAATTTAATATAAAATATCTCTTCAAGGGTCATACCTTCTTGTAAATCTCCAAATCCAATGTCTATACCATTCTCAAGACACACTCCAATTATTAGTTCAAATAAGCAAGAGTGTATAGGTAAAGAAGTATCTACATTACCCCTGTTTTTTATATAATTTGTAGAATATTGGAACATACCTGTAAAATGACTAAATACAATACCATATTCATACAAGGAAAGACTGCTTATGAATAAAGCTTGTTTTTCCATATATCTTTTATAAGCTTCTATTATACGCAATTCAGGGTGATAGTCAATTATTTCTGAATTTGTAAATTTCAGGTCTATGTCTATAGTCTCTTTTCTTCTTGTTATTATGTCTTGAATTTGAGGTGAATTACCTTGTTTGTCTTTATATTTATAAATATACCCAAACTCCCTTCCATCTATATGATTTATGTTATATTTCAAAACATCAACCGATACGATTCCAAGTGAGGTATTTTCTACTTTAAATTTTTCAGGTTCATTTAAGTAACAAGCTTGTTCTTGTTCTGAAAAAGTAAAAAAATCATCATCCTTTAGCTTACTGTGAGGAATATACCAGTCTTGAATCCACTTTTTATATTTTTCATCATTATGGTTTATTTTACCTTGATTTACCTTTATATATAGTGTATATAATTCAGGGTCATATTCAAACGAGTTTTTCTTGAATACCTGGTTTAAAAAGTCCTTATAATATTCTTTTGTGATAGTTTCAATCTCTTCTTTAGTTGGGATAATACCAACCAATAGTCCAGACAAAAATAACATCATTGACATATCTGAACTTATGCCTCTATGAGCCTTCAAAAATGAAATAATATCAGCATATGTTATACTGTAAATATTTACGAGTGCAGGCATCAAATATTCTAAATGTTTACCTTCTTCTATATGATAAGTTATAGGCTTAGTAATCACAACAGTTCCTATTAATTTAAAGAAGAATATGTCTAATACCTCCTCATTATTTTTAGGTTGAAAACTGTCAATTATATCTTTTAGGAAAGGCTTACTTTCGGTATATTCATCTAATATAGATAAGGAAGAAAAAAATATATCATTGAAAACAACCTTAGTTTTATTAAGTAAATATTCTTTGTTATAAGCAACAAGTTCAGGGTAATAATCTGTTATTATATTTTCCTTTTTTAATGTTTTTATAAAAGGACTTTTCATCTTTAAAAGAGTCTCAGCTATATTTTTACCTGTAAAAAGTTTCTCTCTTAATTTAGAGCGAAACTTATCTAAATAATCATTGAAACCTTTGAGTAGCATTAAGCACCGATTTAAATCATAAACATAATCACGTTTCTTTAAAGCATAAATTGCCAGATTATCAATAAATGCTTCGTCAATTAAATTATTATTATGAAGAGAGGTTATAAGAGGATTAATATTTGAAGACTCATAGAATTGAATAGTAAAGTCTATAAGACCATTAATATCCTTAAGAGTAACCTTATAATTGTTCTCTTTTAGTTTTTCTGAAAGCGCTTCAAATACCACGATATTATTGCTTTCGTTTAAAGGACTGTTTGAACCTTTCCCCATTAATAGTTGACGATAAAATTCATAATATGCTTCAATCAAGTTTGGATTATCATTATCAGCATAAAATTTTACTGTTGATATAACATTGGAATCTACTCCTTTATAATTCGCTATAAAAGAACGAAGGTTAAAAGGTTCATCCTTTTTACTAAATAAACTAGCAAACATATTTATAATAAAGAAAAGATTTTTTATTATAAATTAAGTTTTGCCCTCTGTGAAAGACATCTTGAGAAAGACGCTCCACAGAGGGCAAAAAATGTTTAAAAGGACCCAGGGTCCTTTTTGTTTTTTTTAAGTTTCACTTATTTATAACTCCATAATCATTCTTCTGATATGCTCGTGTTGAATATTCCAACTGGTTCTATCTAATGGTATTCTACGGTCTGAGTTGTCCCATCCTAAGTTTATTAATTCTCTCACTCTATTTAAGAGTTCAATATCACCTTTAGGAATATATCCTATTAATCTACCCCTGGCAGATACAGCAGTAAATTTACCATCTCCCCAGTATGTAAAAGTATCTTCTTTGTGATAATCTAAAATCATCCCTGAAATGTTATAAACATCCATATCAGGGACATCGATAGCTTGATTAATTACAGAAATAATTTCTTGGCGTAATTTTGAAGTCATTATGTAAAGCGGGTTTTTGTTTTATCTAAACAACAAGATAAAATAAAGGTTAAAATAATTTTTATTTTTCATTTTAATAAACGAAATTCCGCCCTATAATCACTACTGACTTACTTGCAGAGTGATTATAGGGCGGAACACAGACTGAAAATAAAAAAATACTTACCTTTAGATTGTATTAGACCGAGGAGCTTATTCTCTTAATTCATCTAATTCTTCCAAGACTGAGAGGAGCTTTTCTGCGTCTTTATCAGAGGCGAAGTTCTCATAAATGTTTTTTACAACTTCATATAAACCTTCAATCATTTCTAATTTTTCTACCTCTTCTTTGATGTCACTTGTAATCTTAAATCTCTTAGTTACAATATATTTATTCAACACCTTATCTTTAAGAAGGTCATTGTATATATCAACAGCATCTTCCAAGTCTAACATTTCTTCATCATCGTCGTCATCATCGGAAGAGGATACTTCACTGTCATCTTCATCGCTTTCATCATCATCACTTTCGTCTTCTACAGGGTAAATCATATACATAATTTTTTCGATGGTTTTTTTAGCTGTTTTGATATTGTCAAATTTCTTACCACTAATAGCTTTGATGAGAGCATCTAAAGCTTCAATGAAATGTTCTTCAACATTTTCTTCAATAAAAAATTCCCTAATTGTTTTCAAGTTGGATAAACCGACTTTGACAGCACCACTTGCAAAGTCAAATTCAACGGAAGAAAGTAATTCAGAAATAGTAGGGTGATTTATTTCTTCAGAGAGAGCAGATAAGATTGAGTTCATTTTTGAGCGTAAACGGGTAAACAACAAGATGAAATAAAGGTTAAAATAATTTTTAAAAATCAATTAAATTTTTTTATAATATGTAATAAACCACCAGTAGTACGTGAAAGTGGCCTCGTCTATTATCAATCCCTAATAGGACAAACAATAGACGAGGCCACCAAACATTAAAAGTATAGTTTATTCAAGCATGATTTCGCAGTCTTGAATTTTTGAGTTTCTATATAACAAGAAATGAACACATGTTTCATCCACAAAATATTGATCTAAAAATACAATCTCATCTTGTTGTTTAAATGCTTGCATATATTGTTCATAGATGCGTTTCCCTTTCTGTGGTAATTTAGGACAATGTAACATAACTGATTTATCTTTATAGAAATTCTCCATTAATAATATATCCCTTATTGACAATATTGGACTTGAAGAAATCCAAGCAAGAAAACTACCTGATGGTTTGACTTTTATCATGACATCAGATAAGGTTAAAATAATTGTTGATTTGAGATTTGTAAGTTCAACACTGTTAGCATATTTTGTTAATGATTTTTCAGATTGCATATTGAGAGTATTAAGTAAGATGAAATAAAGGTTAAAATAATTTTTAAAAATCAATTAAATTGGAATTCCGTTTTTATAGTATGATTTATATACTAATTCTCCTTCTATATTCCAGCTTAAAAAATCACCTTCTCTTTTTCCATTTTCACAGTAATATAAATAATGCAATTGTCCGTTATCGTGCCATACTCTACATTCACCCTCTAATTTACCATCTTTATAATTTTCTTGGGAGTAAATTTTTTTATCATACCAAAGGGTATATTCTCCTTCTAATTTCCCTTCATTATAATAACATTTTTTTGTCATCTCTCCTCTTGTATTCCACCTCTTATATTCACCGTGTTCTTTTCCATCTTTAAAATAGCATTCAAGAACTAATGTTTCATTATATTCCCACTGTCTAAATACTCCATCAAAAACATCTCCTTTCATCCTATATTCACATTGTAATTCACCGTCATCATAATATTCCCTCTTCATAGAGTATATATACTCCTCAACGATATGAGCTATATTTACATCCATAAAAGGAATAGTTTCAAACACTTCCTTTACGAGCTTAAATTCTTCCGAGTTAAATTTTTCAAATTTTGACATTGTAATTAATATATTCAATAAGAATATATTAATTTTTTTTCAGTTAGATTACTGTTTAGATTGAGAGACAAGTCCTCTATAAATGAGGTTTGCCCCTCTATGAAGTCATCCCGATTAGGACGCTCCACAGAGGGGCTTATTTATTTTTTTATAAAGGGGTTCTTTTAAAGGAACTTAAATAGTATAATGTTGAGTGATTTCATTGTCTCTGAAATGACCATCTTCTTTAGTTAATTTAACCTTACTTATCATTTTTTGAGAATATATGTTTTCTAAATTTAATTGTTTTAATAAGGGGTCATCTAACTTATAAATGTTTCTCTTTGTAGAGACAGTAACACGGTAAATATGACCTTTAGTATGACAATCAAAACTAGTTAAAAACATTGCAATATTATGATATAAAGAAGGTTAAAATAATTTTTAAAATTCATTTAATTTTATTATTGTTATAGAAAAATCAATATCATCTGACCATTCTTTTATAGTTTTAAAATATTCATCCCAATTTCCTCCTGCTAAGCCACATCCTATTTTATAAGGAATATATACTCTCTTAATACCCTCAATTTTAGATATTTTTTCTAAAGATGATTTAAAGTAATTTAACCTCATATTTGAGGTGTCATCGACTGAAGGTTTTCCTTGATGCTTTTGACCTATAATATTTATGATTTTATCTCTTATAATAATATCTCCAAGTTCCCTATTATTTGTTTTATTTTTTCCACTATATATATTTGCCTTTGGGTATTTTTTGAATATACCTGAAGCTAAGCCGTATGCTCTATTATGAGATGCATTACATTGGTGAGCTATATATTCATTATCCAAAAGCTCAATGTCTAATAAGTCTTCAATTAATATTGTCAATTTCATCTTTTGATTTAGCCTTATAAATATAAAAATTATTTCAATTAAATGAGGTTTTGCCCTCTGTGAAGACATCCTTATTTGGAAGCTCCACAGAGGGCATTTTTTTATTTTTTTTAATTTTTTATACTTACCGTAACTTACCTTTTACCTTGAGTGTAGTCAAATCCGATGGGTCTTTAGTATTCTTCAAACTGTATACAACCTCCATAATGTGCTTGTTGGTTAGCGATACCGTGTCTGCAACCAATGCAAGTTTCTTCTTCATCTGTATATGATTTTTCATCGTCATCTGATGAAGGTAATTCATCTGTAGTTTCGCATTCTGATGGTTCATAATCTGGGTCATTTTCATCATCAGAACATTCGAGGCATTGAGAGCCATCACCTTTTAAATATGGAGTTAAATCAACAAGCTCTACTTCAAGAGGTTCTTCATCTAAATCTTCAACATCTACTTGAAAAGCATCATCAACTTCTTGAAACCATTCTCTGTCATCAACCATCCATTCAGGTTTGGTTTGAACATATTCGGGTAATTCTTCAAAGTAATGTTCAGATTGTATATATTCCATTGCATCGATTTTGAAATACTTGTGGTCAACATAGGTTGGAACTTGATTTGACCATCTTCTATAAGGAAGATAAGTTTCAACTCTAATGAGAACTGACTTACCGTTCTTTGAGAACTTAATAGGGACACCCATTCTCTTTACAACAGGATTTGAATTACGATAGTAAAATGAGATGGTTAAACCTTCATCAATTGCATAAGAAAGATATTCTTCCATTGAAGGTTCAGGTTGAGGTTCCGGTTGAGGAAAGATAATACCATCTAACTTGAACTTCTTATACTTACCAGTTTCAGCATCAATAGTTGAGACTGTATCACCTCTAATTCTAGTTGGGTAAACAATTCTTTGAACTTCAGGGCGAGAGTGAGCATAAGTAAATACCATAGGAGCATTAGCATCAATGATATATTGAACTGATTGAGACATAGTAGAAGACATCGTGTGAGCGTGAGTGAGAATTAAAAAAGAGTATTTGTTTTATCTAAACAACAAGATGAAATAAAGGTGAAAATAAAAATAAAAAATCATTTAGATTTTTATTTTTAAATTTTTTTTCTCATTCAAAGTAAACCCTTAATGTGATAACGAAGTTCCGCCCTCTATTTATACTCACTTACCAACAGTATAAATAGAGGGCGGAACTCGGACTGAAAAGAAAAAAAAATTATAAATATTGAGCTATAATATACTTACGAACGTCATCACATATAGGAGTGTATTTTTCAACTGCTTTTACCCTCAATTTCTTGAGTTGTTTTTCACGGTATGTTTCGATATCACGTTTTTTTACCTTAGAAACAGTTTCGACAATTACTTTAGCATTTAAAATATCATTCCAATATGCTCCTTTAGAAAGAGCTATCTTTGTTAAATTAACAGTTACATCGATATATAAATCCATTCTTTGAATGTTTTTAAGATGTTCTTTAGTTGGCTTTGATTTCATACCTTCACTCATAGTCTGTTTAAAAAAACAATATTTTGTATCTTCATCAACACTGTCATCAAAGAATGTTGAAATTACAGTGTTATAAGTTTCTTCAGTCCAATCACACACATATTTTGCTCGGTTAATTAAGGTGAGAGTTTCGCTCGTAAAATCAAGACCTTTGAATAAACGCCAAGCATTGCTTTGAGAAAAAATATCATACTCAGGAGAAAATATTTTTTGAAGCGCAGCTTCTCTCTTTTCTTCAATTGTTGGTTCTTCTCGGACATCACAAAAACCATTATAATGGTCTCTATGGATATGACAAAAGTGAGTTTCACTCTTGATTTTACAGACTTTTCCAGACTTGGTAATAGCTTTACACATTTTTTCTTTTTAATCTAAAAGATAAGATGAAATCAGGGTAAAAATTATTTTATTTTTTCAATTAAATTTTACCCTTACCTAACGAAGTTCCGCCCTCTATTTATACTCACTTACCAAGAGTATAAATAGAGGGCGGAACGCCGAGAGAAAAAAAATTAAATTACTTACCTTTTTTCCAATTGTGGTGACGACATAATTGTCCGTTCTCATACCACTCTTTATGTTCACCTTCAACTTCTCCTTCTTTATAATAGCATTGAACCATTAATTGTCCGTTCTCATACCACTCTTTATGTTCACCTTCTAACTTCCCTTCTTTATAATAGGTTTGATAATATAATTGTCCATTCGGATACCACTGCTTATATTCACCATCTTGTTTCCCTTTTTTATAATGAGAATGTTCTTTTAATTGTCCGTTACGATACCATCCTTTCCATTCACCATCTTGTTTTCCTTCTTTATAATATCTTTGATAGCATAATTTTCCATCTTCATACCACCCTTTACTTTCCCCATCTTTTTTATATCCTTTCATTCTATGTTCTATCCTCAACTGTCCGTTAGGCCAATATTCTCTTACAGTAGTATATAAATACTCCTCTACGATATGAGCTAAATACACCTCCATATGAGCATAATCAGACAAGACTTCTTTAACAACCTTAAATTCAGGTGTATTATAATTTTCAAATTTAATAGATGACATCGTGAGTGTGAGTTTGTTTTAATCTAAACAACAAGATGAAATAAGGGTAAAAATAAAAATAAAAAATCATTTAAATTTTACAGGGAAAATTTGCCTTAAATGAGGTTCCGCCCTCTGTTTATACTCACGATGACTGAGCATAAACAGAGGGCGGAACTGGCATAAAAAAATAAAGAAATTAAATTTTATTACTTACCGGACCCAAGTCACCGGATAGTATATATTTCAAATCTTTGTCGGTAAATGAAGAGCGAAAATCGTCGTATAAAGTTGGGCCTCCTTTTGCTCTGTATTCCTCTAATTGACGAGCTAATTTTTCATATCTTTCGTCAAGGAGATAAACCTGTGGTTTACGCTTACAGATATGAGTAACCGGTGCACCTTCTGGGAGGTAAACAACATCACCACAGGTAAAAGTATACTTGATAATGATTTTTTTCTTAGGCTGAGGAGCAACCTGAGCGTGAGCTTTAAAATTTGTTAATTCAATAGCAGCAGACATCGTGAGGTTTATGTAAACAACAAGATGTTTTTAAGGTCAAAATAAAAATATTTTTTCAATTTAGTTTTCACTCTGACACTCTGTTTTCCGCTCTGACACTCTGTTTTTCACTCTGACACTCTGTTTTCACTCTGACACTCTGTTTTCACTCTGACACTCTGTTTTCACTCTGACACGGAGGACCCAGGGTCCTCCACTCACTTTCCGCTCATACTTCAAGACAACAAGTAAACGAAGTTCCGCCCTCTATTTATACTCACTTACTAGTTTCTCCGAAACGGAGAGCGTAGCTCGATAGAGTATAAATAGAGGGCGGAACGCCGATAGAAAAAGGACCCAGGGTCCTTTTAAAAAAAAATAAAATTATGAGCCAAAATCAAAGTCAAATAAAATACAATTTTCAGAGGTTATTTTGACATCATCGTCATTAATAATTTGGTTGACTTTTTCCAAGTCTTCTTCTGAAGGTATAATTGCCTCATTATACATAGTATACCATCTATCGTATGGATTACCTCTAATTTGAAGATATTCGCTGACATATTCTTTGAGGGTAAATCCTTCATGAAAATATTTAACATATTTATTTTTTTCAAAATTAAAAGCACAAGTTATGGTTGTATTCATGTTCCACTTTCCCATATATTCTTTTGCCTTTACTGAGCGAGCATCAGAGTTGTGACTGAAACCATCGATACCAATTGCCATTTTTTTATGAATTTTCATGTTGAAAAAAGGCTCAGAAACTTTAACATTATTTTCATTTCTGTTATAAAATGGGTTGCTGTCTTTTGTTTCTTTTTTATACGCGGTTCTTATGAGGGACATTAAAGCTTTAACTAATTCTTTCTCCTCAATTGATACAGGCTTGAACCATAATGACGGTTGCTTGACTCCTTTATAAGTTAAGTCATCAGCAACTTCTTCTAATAATGCGTGTTCAAAATACCAAGCTGTTTTCTCCTTGTTTAAATAGACACACTTTTCAATAATGTGATTAAAAAAATTGAAAAACTTACACAAAAATTTTTGACTATAAGAATAGTCTGCATAACCTAAAATCATATTTCCAATGTTCTTAACATCCATCAAATCGACATCAATGGATTGTTCAACTGGTTCAACATAAGAAGACATTAAAGAAGACATCGTGAGAGTGAGAGTATAAAAAGAGTATTTGTTTTATCTAAACAACAAGATGAAATATGGGTAAAAACAACTGAGAAAAATCATTTAAATTTTACAGGAAAATTTTGCGTTAAATGGAGTTCCGCCCTCTATTTATACTCACGATGACTGAGTATAAACAGAGGGCAGAACCGGTATGAAAAAAGAAAAATTATTAATTATAAGAATAATCAGTTTCGATTAAAGTCAAATTTTCTAAGATATAATCTTCATCGTCAATATTGAAATCTTCCTTGACAACAGAAATTGCGTCATCCCAAGCTTCATCATCATATCCACGGACATTGAAAGAATGAGTTTCACCGTTATGTAAAAATTCAAAGGTATGTAAATAGCACATTGTGAGAGAGTATATTTGTTTTATCTAAACAACAAGATGAAATATGGGTTAAAACAGTGTTGAAAAATCATTTAGATTTTTATTTTAATAAATGGAGTTCTGCCCTCTATTTATACTCACGATGACTGAGTATAAATAGAGGGCAGAACCGTCATGAAAAAAGAAAAATTATTTATTTTTTAAGATAGTTTTTTTGAAGCGGATCGACACCTGGAATTCTAGCTTTAATATTTTTATCACGAATAGCAGCGACAGCAATAAATGGGCTGAAAATTCCAATTGTAAACTTAGCTAAAATTTCAAGCTTTGTTTCGTCAGAAAAAATATGTTGTTTTGAAGGTTCTCTCTCTTTAAAAGTGCCTTCAGGAAACCACATTACTTCACCGTTTGGATTATGTTTTTTTAAAAGTGCTCTTTCTCTCTCTTCTTCAATTTCTTTAAAAGTGCCTTCAGGAAACCACATTACTTCACCGTTTGGATTATGTTTTTTTAAAAGTGTTCTTTCTCTCTCTCTTTCTTCTTCTGTTTTTTTAAAAGTGCCTTCAGGGAACCACATTACTTGATTTGATGATTTATTCATATTAGAGCTTTTTTTGTTTTATCTAAACAACAAGATGAAATAAGGGTAAAAATGCCTGAGAAAAATCATTTAGATTTTTTCAAGCACACTATAAGGCAAAATAAGGCTTAAGCTCGCTTGAAAAATATCAGGCTAAATCCTATTTGGGCTAGTATATATCTAGATAAAGCAGGCTAAAATGACCCTTTATCTGGATATATCTAGATAAAACCGGCTATATCCGGATAAAGTAGGCTAAAAGGACCCTTTATCTGGATATATCTAGATAAAACCGGCTATATCCGGATAAAGTAGGCTAAAAGGACCCTTTATCTAGATATATCCAGATAAACCAGGCTAGGTCAGGCTTTATCCAGATATAACCAATCTAAAGCTCGATTTAGCCTGATAAAATAGGCTTTATTCAGGCTTTAGCCTCGTTTAAATGATTTTTCTCAGATGTTTTTAGCCTTATTTCATCTTGTTGTTTACCCACTTAAGCTCCTTTAAAACATAATGACTTGTCCTGAAGAATTAGTCCTTGAAATTTTTGCTACTGCTACAATTAAAATTTTCAAACCAATTATTGATGCTGTTGTTGATGTCCGTGATAAAAATATTAAAGAAAGAATTTCAGGCGTCGACCCACTTCAAAAACAATATATGAAAAAATAAATAATTTTTCTTTTTTATACCGGTTCTGCCCTCTATTTATGCTCAGTTATCGTGAGCATAAATAGAGGGCAGAATTTCATTTATTCATTTTTTTTGACTTAGAAAAATTTCAAAAAAAATTCTGCCTTTATTTTTACCTGAAAAAATTTAAATGATTTTTTATTTTTATTTTTACCCTTATTTCATCTTGTTGTTTAGATAAAACAAATAATTATTTTATACTCTCACTCACGCTCACAAAATGTCTTCTATTAAATTCACCCCATTCGCTAATGCTTTAAAAGCTGCTGTTTCCAAAATCAATTCTATCGTCTCTGATATGGATGAAAAAGTTGATACTTTCGCAGACCAAGTCATTGAAGTCTTTGTTGACTATGAAGAAAATCTCTTCAGAAATGATAAAGATAAAGCTGATATTAAGCAAAAAATTGTCAGTCTCTTTGAAATGTTCCAACCTGAAAAGAGAGCTGCTTCCGTCTCTGGTTATAACATCTTCTGTAAAGAACAAAGAGAAGCTGTCAAAGCTAAAAATCCTGAGCTTTCTGCCTCTGCTATCCTCGGTGCTTTAGGTGCTGAATGGAAGGCTCTTGATAAAGATGAAAAAGAAGAATGGAATGCAAAGGCTAAATTAGCAAATCCAATGTCCGCTGAAGAAAAATCCGCTAAGAGATCTGCCTCAAGAAAACCAGCTGAAAAGAAAGAAAAGGTAAAGTGTGCTTATGATAACTGTGATAAATGCCCAAAGGAACCAAAGCAACACACTGACGGTAACGTTTACTGTGCTAAGCACTTAGATAAGGTCATCCTCGCTGAGGCAAAATCACCTAAGACTAGCCCAAAGACTGAGGCAAAACCTGAGCCAAAATCAACCAAAAAATCTGTCTCTAAGAAGACCGAAGAAGTTCGCGAAGCGAACGGAGCTAAAGGCGAGAAAGTTGAAAAGAAAACTGAGGTCTCTGCAAAGGAAAAATTAGAAAAAAAATTGGCTGAAGCAAATGAAAAACTTAAGGCAAAAACTGATGCTGTCTCTGCTCCAAAAGCAATTACCGTCTCTCCAAAGACTGCAGCAAAACCAGCAACTACCATCAAAAAAACAACTTTTGACTTCACCTCTGACGCAAAACCAATCGGTGAAAATCCTGATTTCTGGGCAACAAAAAGAGTTAATTTAAATAAAAATGCTGAAGGTAAAAGATGGAGATATCACGCAACTACCGGTCTCTGTTTTGAAGACAATGATGACTTCACCTTAGCTGCTACTTATGTTGACGGTGCTGTTGCTTGGTTAGATGCAATCCCTGAAGAAGTTAAAGAATGGGCAAAAAATTCTGGCTGCGAAGTCCCTGAAGATGAAAATATGGATATTGAATTAGATGGTGAATTCTCTGATGATGAATAAATGCTACGCTCAGTGACGCTCAAGGTAAGTGGTAGGTAAGTTTTTTTTATTCTTCTGTGTTCCGCCCTCTATTTATGCTCTGGTAAGTGAGTATAAATAGAGGGCGGAATTCCATTTACTTATTTATTTTTCATTGACTTAATTTTGAGGTAAAAATTAAATGAAAAATAAAAATTATTTTAACGGTGAAATCATCTTGTTGTTTAGATAAAACAAATACTTTTTTCGCTCACTCTACGCTCACTCACGATGTCCTCTAATAACGCTTCATTCGTTTTAAACACTCTCTCATTCGCTAAGATTTTCTCATTATCTTACTTGAAAGATAAGACAAAGAAATTCAAGGAAACTCTTTTGTCAGTTAAAATTGACCTTCAACAATGTGGTATTATTATCAACAAAGTTGACCCTGCTTCCGTCAAGAAATGCTCTAATCTCTTAGGTAAGGCTATTGCAAAGCTTGAAAGTTTAGAAGAAAAAAAATTGAAAGATATGGTTGAAGTTTTGATTAAAATTCTCAAGTCATTTGAGACCAAAAAATTCTCCTTCAGAATTAGCTCTTTGGTCAAGGATATCACCTTAGATAAATCATTTGACCAACTTTCCAAATATGAAGAAATCTCCGACAGCTCTGATGATAGCTCAAGTGACGATAGCTCATCTGATGATAGCTCAAGTGACGATAGCTCATCTGATGATAGCTCAAGTGACGACAGCTCATCTGACGATAGCTCAAGTGATGATAGCTCAAGCGACGACAGCTCATCTGACAGTGAGGATGATAAGAAAAAAAGAAAAAAGTCAACTAAGGGTAAGTCATCAAAGAAACTTCGTTTAGACGTTGATACAGTTAAGAGATATGCAAAAATTATTTCTTCAAACAAAGAGTATGCTAAGTTTCTCAAGACTGAGAAGACTGAGAAAAAAGCAGATAAAAAATCAGATAAAAAGACTGATAAAAAGACCGACAAAAAAGCTGACAAGGTAAAGTTTGAAACTATTGTGCTTGACGAATAATTTATTTAAAAGGACCCTGGGTCCTTTTTATTTTTTTCATATCGGTTGGCCCTCTGTTTATGCTCTATCATCGAGAGTTATAAACAGAGGGCCAACCCTCGTTATTATAAAAAAAATAATTGATTTTTAAAAATTATTTTAACCTTTATTTCATCTTGTTGTTTACCCGCTTTAGCTCCTAAGATAAAACAAAAAATACTCACACTCACGATGTTTACATTTTGGAGAATTGAACCTGCTCACTACAAAGACATGAAGTTTGATATATATTCAATCTCTTCATCAGGTCTTAATCTTTTTATTCATAAAGAGACTGGAATTTTAGTTTGTTTTGAAGATGATGTTGCGTATTTTCAAGGAATAGTTTATAATGAGCGTCCTTATACTGAGGAAGAATTGGAAAAAATTAAGGATTGGGTTGGCGCAACTGGTATTAGATTTAGTTTTTACCGTTATAAAGTATATGAAGATGTTTTAAGAAATGCAAGAATTCAAGCTGCTTTTGAAGAACCATTACCAACAATTGACGAAAGTGACGATGAAGATGACGGTATGGTAGGTTAATTTATTTTTTATTTTATTTTTTTGCCGGCTTCCGCCCTCTGTTTATGCTCTATTATCGAGAGTATAAATGGAGGGCGGAAGTCAGTTTATTGTTTAAATGATTTTTAAAAAATATTTTTACCCTTGTTTCATCTTGTTGTTTAGATAAAACAAACTTACACTCACGATGTCATCTATTAAATTTCAAAATTATAATACAGCTGAATTTAAGGTTGTTAAAGAAGTCTTCTCTGAATATGCTCAAATGGAGCCATATTTAGCTCATATAGTAGAGGAGTATTTATATACTACTGTAAGAGAATATTATGATGATGGAAAGTTGAAGATAGAATATAGAATGAAAGAAGGAAAAGAAGATGGGGAATTTAAACACTGGTATAAGAACGGACAATTACGTGGTCAATGTTATTATAAAGAAGGGAAAGAAGAAGGTGAAAGTAAAGCGTGGCATGAGAACGGACAATTAATGGGTCAATCCTATTATAAAGAAGGTAATTTAGAAGGTGAATATAAGTTTTGGTATAACAGCGGACAATTATCTATTCAATTCTATTATAAAGAAGGGAAAGAAGAAGGGGAATATAAAGGGTGGAATTCTAACGGACAATTAGTGCGTCAATGTTATTATAAAGAAGGAGAGTTAGACGGTGAATATAAAAAGTGGTATGAGAACGGACAATTACATACTCAATGTTATTATAAAGAAGGGAATTTAGAAGGTGAGTATAAGAGGTGGCATGAGAACGGTCGATTATGGCTTCAAAAATATTACAAAGAAGGTAAGTTAATTAGATAAATATTTTATTTTTATACCGGCTTTCGCCCTCTGTTTATGCTCTGTTATCGAGAGCATAAACAGAGGGCGAAAGTTAATTGAAAAAATATTTTTATTTTTACCCTTGTTTCATCTTGTTGTTTAGATAAAACAAAAACTCTTAACTCACGCTTACGATGTCATCTATTAAATTTGAAAATTATAATACACCTGAATTTAAGGTTGTTAAAGAAGTCTTCGCAGAATATGCTGATATAGATCCATATTTAGCTCATATAGTAGAGGAGTATTTATATACTACTGTAAGAGAATATTTTGATGATGGAAAGTTGAAGATAGAATATAGAATGAAAGAAGATAAAAAAGATGGTGAATATAAAGAGTGGCGTCAGAAAGGACAATTAAATCGTCAATGTTATTATAAAGAAGGAAAGAAAGATGGTGAATATAAAGAGTGGTGGGATAACGGGCAATTATGTTGTCAATGCTACTACAAAGAAGGAAAAGAAGATGGCGAATATAAAGCGTGGCATGAGAACGGACAATTAGCTATTCAAGAATATTATAAAAAAGGGAAGTTAGATGGGGAATATAAAAGGTGGTTTCAAGATGGACAAATATTTCGCGAAGCTTATTATAAACAAGATATAGAAGAAGGTGAATATAAAGAGTGGTATCCAAACGGAAAATTATCTATTCAATGCTATTATAAAGAAAGGAAGAAGTTACACGGTGAATATAAAGAGTGGTTGGAGAATGGACAATTAATGTATCAAAAATGTTATAAAGACGGAAAGAAAGACGGTGAACATAAAGAGTGGTGGAACAATGGACAATTATCTATTCAAGAATATTATAAAGAAGGTAAAGAAGATGGGGAATATAAAGTGTGGTGGAACAATGGACAATTAGCTGAACAATGTTATTATAAAGAAGGGAAAAAAGATGGGGAACATAAAGTGTGGTGGAACAATGGACAATTAGCTGAACAATGTTATTATAAAGAAGGGAAAAAAGATGGGGAATATAAAGCGTGGAATTACGAAGGTGAATTAGTCGAACATGAAATATATGAGAATAATAATGTTGTTCAAGACTTACTGAGTTAAATCCAGGGTCCTTTTAATTTATTTTTATTTTATCGGTCTGAACGAGACATCCGTTTTTATTTTTCTAAATGAAAAATAAAAATTATTTTACCCTTGAAAGTATCATTCAAAATGGCCAACCCTAATTATCCTGTCTTAACTCGTGAACAAAAGCGTAGAAAGCAAGCTATTCGCAACTGGAAACGCTCTCAAAAACAGCTCGTAGAATATTGCTGTAAAGCTCAAGAATGTCATAAAATTTTAAATGTTTATGCTGAGGAATTTATCCCTGAGTGTGATACTCCAAGTTTTGATACTAAACCTATCTGCGATTTCTTATTTAAAGACGACGACAAATACTGGGACGATTTAGACGCAAATAGATTAATCTCAGAAAGTGTCGCTGAATACTGCCTTGCTTAATTTATTTTAAACCCGTGTGGATGGGTCTCATTATTTTTACGGTCTCCTTAGAGACCATAAAAACTAATTGAAAAATAAAATTTATTTTATACCTTCAAATATCATTGTAAAATGAAAAAATTGATTAATATTATCTCTAAAGCCATCGATTGTCCTCTTATGGATACTCATAATATTCCCCTCGAAATAGCTGACTATTTAGTCCACTCTATTTTCTACTTACAATATGAAGTTGAAATATACGAGTATAGAAAAGAAACAACAACAGGCTGTTTCTTAGCTACAAGCAAAGAACAAGCTTGGGAATTGTATGAAGAACATTCCAGAAATTTCAATATTGAATATATGCTTGAAAAAGATGAATTCTTGAAAAATTTAGGAGAATATTCTTATGGAACTTACCTCACAACTCAAGGATGTATTAGACATTTGAAAGTTGAATGGTATGATGAGCGTGACGATTTCTTGTGGGTTGAATACGAATATAAAAAACCCACAAGAAATGTGAATAGAAAACAAATTGTCCAAAGAGCTAAAACTTGTAATCTTTGGCTTTGGCCTATGATTGATGTTATGTTGGATGGTGTTGAATTTAACCCATATAATATATTAAGACGCTTTTAGGTCGACGACTGATGCTTAATTTACCCTTTTAAAAAAAATAAAAATTACAGTCCTTGTTGGGACTTTAATTTTAAACCCCTCGGGTAAAATCTAATTGAAAAATAAAAATTAATTTCACCCCTTTTTTCATCTATTAATTAGAATGTCTGTCGTTATCGAAGAAGAGATTATTTATCCAACCTTTGTGCCTAAGTGCAAATATGAACCTATGAAACATCAAAAATCTGCCCTCAAATTTATGCGTGACCGTGAAAACGATTACGATTTAAGAGGTGGAATTATTGCCCTTGATATGGGTCTTGGTAAGACCTTTACATCATTGTATCACTCTATGATGTGTGAGCAACCAAAACAAACTCTTATTATTTGCCCTAAGACAGCCCTTTATACTTGGGTTAATGAAATCAAAAAATTTTACGGAAATTCCATCAGCTATTTTGTCTTTAGAAAAGACGAGAACCGAGTATCGACTATCACCAAGGAAGAACTCTCAAGATACAATATCATTTTGACCAATTATGAATATGTTAGAAATATGGCTAAAGATAGAAATGTTTTTAACAAGGTGTGTTTGAGGGATTTTCAAGGTCGTGTTTTTGGTGCTAATTCTCCTGATAGACCTGTCCTAAGAGACGATAAGGGTGAGGGATTATTATTTAGCATTTGTTGGCCTCGTATCATTGCTGATGAAAGTCATAATTTTTCCAATTACAAAACCTCATTGTGGAGAGCTATGATAGCATTGTGTGGTGAGGCAAAGTTTTGTTTATCAGGAACACCAATCAAAAACTCATCTCAAGATTTATATGCTCAGTATAAATTTATCGGGTATTATGAGCCAGAATTTAATGTGAAAAATTTCCACAAGTTAGAACTGAGTAAGTTTATCCATCATTCTGATTATAAAAAAGCAGGGATTGTTTTACCTGAAGCAAATCATATCAGAGTAGCTTGTGAGCTTGAGAATGAGCAAGCCGATATATATGAGATGTTTTTAAAGAGGGCAAATCAAGAGTATAATAACTTTACAATTGGTGGAACGTCTTTTGCAGCTATTTTTACCTTGTTTTTAAGATTGAGACAAATTTGTATTGCTCCTTATACGATTATACCTGATGAGAAAAAAATAAATACTAAGGAATATCTTGAAGCACAAGAACAGTTAGATTATATGACAGGGGGAATGGCATCATGGATTAATGACAAGGAAGGAACAGCTGGTCTTAAGGCGTCAAAGATTGAAAAAATTGCAGAGATTGTAAAGAGTGTTCCTAAAGGTGAGAAGATTGTTATTTTTACTATGTTTAAGCGTGTGATTGATTTAGTGCAAGAAAAGCTCTTAAAAATGGAAGGTTTTGATAAAAAAATTGTGTGTATTGATGGTAGTGTTACAGGTAAGAAACGTGATGAATGTATTACTGCTTTTAAAGAGCGTGATTATGATGTTATGATTGTGTCATACAAAATTGGTGCAGAAAGTTTGAACTTGACTGAAGCTCGTCACGTTGTTTTAACAGAAAGTTGGTGGAACAGTGCTGTCATAGAGCAATCTAAGGGTCGTATCTACAGAATAGGTCAAACAAAGTCTGTTAATATTTATGAGTTATATGTCCCTAACGATGACCGTATTAAAAGTATTGAAGTGGCCATGGGGGAGATTTGTGACAGAAAGAAAAATATTGCTGACCAGTATATGACAACAGGTAAATGCGAGACTTCGTCTTTGGATGCTAAGACTATGGGTGAAATTTTAAGAATAGCAAACAAGAGTGATAAATAGAGGTAGAGGTAAGTTTTCTGTGTAATTAAAAGTGTCTGTGTGTCACTTTAAAAAGGACCCAGGGTCACTTTTAATTGAAAAATAAAAATTATTTTATGCTTTAAATCATCATACGAAATGACTTCACTCAAAATTGGCGATAAAGTTTTATACTTTAAACAAATCTGCGAACTTGTTACAATCCTTAAGGTTCATCTTGATGACCCTTCCGAACCTTATTTTACAATTCAGCTCTCAAATGGAACTGAAAAACAAACCGTAAAAAAATACCTTGGTAACTACTCGTTTTTTCCTTTTAAAAAAGAAAATATTTTTGACGAAGATTTTTGGAACTTTAAACAGCTCACAATTAATGGAAAATTATATGCTTATAGTAGAACCACAAGATTAGTATTAGAATTACACATTGAAGATGAGGATAATGAATACTCTAATAGAGCCTTCAAATTATTTGGAATTAGAGGTGAAGGTGATAAGATTATTAGAGGAAAGAAAATCCCAGTTGAAATTCTCAAGTGGTCTTTAAGACAGAAAATACAAGTATTCAAAAATAAGCCTCTTTTTTGGTTTTAATTTTTTTTGTTTTATCAGTTTATTTGAGGGGAAACCTCCCTTCAAATAAATTTATTCTAATTGAAAAAAAAATATTATTTTATCTTGATTTTATCATATTATTAGATTTTTTTAATAGTATATTTATAAACGCACAAGATGGATAACGTTAAGAAAGCTATTATTTTCCACTGGATGTACGCTATATTTGTAGCTAAAACCATTCCAAAGGAAGATTTCACTGGTAAAAAGGCTCATGAAGTTTTAAGAGAAGCTAATTTTACCATTTCTTATAACAAAGAATTTGAAGCTTATTTGAAGGAATTAACAGCAGAATTTAGAGCTGCGGTTAAAGATAAGCGTGTATCTGAATTATTAGAACAATACCCTTTACCTAAATTTGTTGAAAGAGGTTCTGAAGACGATGAGAAAGAAGATGTTGATGAACCTACTGCTGAAGAGGTTAAAACAAATGTATTCAATTTCTTAAGAGAAGTTGACATTGAAACTACCTCACTTAAGGATGTTTTATCTCATCTTAAAGAAAAGCACGAAATGTCATTCAAGCATCGTAAGTCTGAAATTAAGCACTATATAGAAGACTTTGTTAATTCCCAAAAGATTTCAGCACAAGCTGATGTTGAGGAGGGTCCGGAAGCTGAACACGTAGAAGTTCCAAAAGTAAAAAAACCAAAAAAAGCAAAGGCAAAGAAGGATGAAAATTCTGAAGAAACAAAAATGCTTAGAGAAGAATACTGGAAAATTAATTCAGAAATTCAATCCATTAAAGAACAAATTGCTCTTGAAAGAGGTAAGTTAGTCGAAGAAGATGGTTCTATCAATTCTCAAGTTGATGCAAACATCAAATCATTAAAAGAAGAAGAAAAAGTCTTACTTGGTCGTTTAAAGGAAATCGAGGCATTTGTTCCTAAAGAAAAGGGTCCAGTTTTAGAAATTATTTCTCGCCCTGTTTTATCCACAACTGAAGCAACTAAAAATAACTTAAAGTATATTGCTTTCTTAACCTACTATGTTATTTCCCCTATAATCAATGTCGAAGACCCTCAATTAGAATATACCTTTAAAAATTACCCTGATATTCCAACTAAATTTAAGAATGATTTCTTAAACCTTACAGTTAAGGATAGATATAAGTTTGCAAGCTCTATTATTGCTCGTCGTAAATTCAAGACTATTGTTGAACTTATTAAAAAGGGTGAACCTTTAAATATGTCTGACAAAGGTGATATTTATGTTGATGTTTCTCTTACTAACTTTATGAAGGAAGCTGAAAGAAGAAATGTTGATGATGAAATCAATCACAACTTGATGAAATATGTTTCTCCTAACTTAGATTACCCATTAGATATTATGGTAAAAAATATTACATCTGAATTAAGAAGAATTACCGATGAAGATGCTTCTGATAAGGTTGAAAAAGCATTGGGTGTTTCATCTGATAGAAAAATGATTGCTGAAAATGTTCATACTAATCAGCTTAAAAATATTAAGGATTTTGTCAAGGATAAATATTTAAGTTTATATCAGGATGACCCTGAAGAACAAGCTAAAATTCAATCATTTTATGATGAAGTTCGTCCAGCTTTAAATATCCCAGATATTGATTTCAGAGAGAGATTACCTGTAGAAGATATGATTAAATATGTCCCTGAAATGTCCGCTATGAAAAGTGAAATTAAAAAACTTGTAAGTATCTTTAAAAACAGCAAAAACAAGGCTGATTTATACAACATTAAAAAGGAAATTGAAATGAAGGTCTTAAACAAGCCAATGAAAAAGAGTGAAAGAACCCAATATGAATTAGACCTTGTAAAGGATAAATTAAAGAAGGGTGAAATTACTCAAGATATTGCAGGTGCATTAGACACATTTATTAGATTATATGATACCATCTCAAATTTACCAACAAAAACCTCTGATGAAAATATCTTTGAATTTAACCGTTTAGAACATTTACCAGAGAAATATAGACCTGAAGTTGAAAAAATGCTCAGAGAGAGGGTTTCTCAATCTGTTTCCAAATTAAATGCTTTCCACGCTAAAGAGAACGATATCTTAAACAAAATCCAAATGGAAATTGATAAATCTGATAAAGTTGACATCTTATCCGTCGCTGATAAAATCAACGGTCTCGAAACCTCTGAAGAAATCAAAACAAAACTCCTCAGTATTATTGAAAAAGAAGATAAAATCAACGTCTTTATGACTTATAGAAAATTAAACTCTGTCATCCTCTTAAATCCCCTTGAATACAGAGGTATTAGACGCGCTAAAAGAGCTAAGAGGGCAAATGAAGAAATGAATGAAATTGATAAAATTAAGGCTCAATTCCCTAAGAAATCCCACACCATCGACTACTGTTTAACTCATCTCTATACCAAACCTTGGTTAAACTTACCTAAAACTTATGGTTATTTCTTAGCTCATCCTAATGACTTTGAAAAGGAAATGTTAGACCTTAAAGAACGCTTTTTATTTGGTTCTAAAATTACCCCTCCATCATCCTTTAAAGCTTATGAAAATATTTATATGCCTACTACCACCTTCTGGAAGGTTTATTGTACTGTATTTTTAGTTTATAAAAATGGTATGTATTCCTGTGACAGTAATGCTATCAATAGAGACTTCTTAAACATTGACACTAACAAGTATGTCTTGGGTGTTTATAACAAGGAAGATAACAGTGACTTTAGAATTTTCACCAAAGAAGACTTTGATAAAGAATGTGAATGGTTTGAAAATAATGATATGGGCTCTCTTACCACCCTTGATAAATTCTCATCCATCGACCTTAACCTCAACCATAAACTTGCAAAAGCAGCTCGTGAATATATGAGAAATAAAATCAAGGCTATTTTAATCTTAGCAAACAAAGGTCGTGTCATTGACAGGGAAGTATTAAAGCTTGAAAATGAATTATTTGAAAAATGTGAAACCAACGGTAAAAGACCTTTCTTTGTATATGTTTATGAAACCTTATTTTTATTATACTTGATTGACCCAGCATCTCCATTATACGATTTTACCTCATTCTACCAACAATTATTTTTAACCTCTAAATCATACGATAAAGTTGTTGAATTATCTAAGAAATTATATGACGCTATTCCTGCTTTATATTTACTTCCAAATCCTCAAAAGGCAGTTGACATCATCTCTTCCAAGATTAAATATGATACTGAAAATGTCTTATTACACGTTAGACAAATCATTGAACCAGGTTTCAAGTTCCCTACCAGAAAATCTATGGAAAGTTATGTCTCTGATAAAGATATTTTATCTCAATTCCACTCATTCGACCCTAAGAGATTTAAGAATGTTTGCTCAAACTATGATGAAGTCAAAGACCCTTATATGATTACTACTTCTGGAAGTAAAGTCATTTGTGTTGGTAAAAAACAAGTCTTTGATATCCTCTCAAATAATGTTGACGAAACTGCTTCTATCCCGGATGATGTTAAAGACTATATTAAAAAATTATTATCAGTAAGAGAAGGCTCAAGTGAATTCGCAAGAATTATGGCTATGGAATTTATCGCAAAAGATTTCTTAGCTGAACATTACCTCTATATCATCTCCATAAAAGATAATGATAATATCTCTGAAGATAAGCACGTTAAAGAAGCTGTAGAAATGCTCTCATCTGTTATCTCAGGTGTTACTGACAATGAAAAGGTTCTTTTTATTGACCATCTTGTTGCTGAAGCTTATAACACCCTCTTAACTAATATCCAAGTAAGTATTGATAATTATGATATCTCAGAAGAGATGAGAAGTGCTTTTAACGCTGAAGCTAATAAGAGAAGAAAATTATACTATAACGATGACCTTTATAACAATGATAGAGATGGAAGAAAAGCTATCTTGGGTTCCTTATTTAAATACCTTGAAAACTTATACGGTGAATTAAACGATGATGTTAAGGATATTGTTGTTGACTATATCACCTCTAAAATATCTATTGAATTTGTAGAAGAAAAATTTATAAGTGTTCCTCATGTCAAGTCTTATAACTGCTCTATCTGTTATAGTAAGTCTACTGATGATGCATTAAAAACTTACTTATACTCCAAGGGTAAAAGAGAACTTGCACATTTCTGCAGTATGAAGTGCTTCAGACAATTGAGTGAAGAAAAAATCACAAAAGATATTGGTAAGGAAAATATCAAAGATATTGAGCTTCACATCCTCGTTGATAAAGTCATCGCACCAATCAAGCTTACTTATGAAGAACTTATTGACAGAACAAGATTATTAGGTATGTCTTTACCTGAAAATATTCCATTTGAACAAGCTTATGTTTCTTGGTTATCAAGTCCTTCTTTTGCAGACAGAATATGGCTTCAATTCCAACACGAAAATCTCGACGAAATTGCAAAGAGATTTAACATTCAAGAAGATGATGTTATGGAGTTATGGAATAAACTTAAAAATAACTCTGACTTCTACTCATTATTCATCGGACGTCTTTCAAGTGTTGCTAAACCTTATACCAAGTATGTCAGTGAAACTATAGAATTATTCAACGAAGATTGTCCTTATCCTAAGCCTATGGTTAATGAATTCATTACTGAACTTGTTCAAGAAACTAAAGAACATTTCTCAGATGAAAACATCACTAAATTCTCATTTGAAGAAATCTTATTCAAACCATTCTTTATTGCCTTCAGTAAATGCTCTGACCTTCAAAAAGCAGTTGAAGAAGCTAAAGTCAGCGGTTCTAACATTTCTTTATTGGATGAAATTGTTGCTCACTTTGGTTTTGCTGGTATGGGTCCAAAAGAAGCTGTTCTTAATGAAAAGATTAATAAAGTATTCCCTAAATACATTAAAAAGAAGGGTATTGATGTCTCTGAATTTAAACAAAATCCATTAGAATATATCAAGAAGGCTTTGATTAACAAGATTACCATTCCATCTAATACAACCTTTGAAAAGATGATGAATGATGATATTGGTGGTAAGAATGCTCCTCATACCTTGAGAACACTTATGGGTGATATGTTTGGTTTACCTATTGAAACAGGTAGTTATAGAGTTCAATCTTATAAAAACTTATTGGCTAATATTGGTATGTTATTCATCCAAAATTATTTGAGTAACTATAAATTAACCGATACTTCCGTTGCAAAATATACCAAGAGAAGACCAACCGAAAAAACCAGAAAGATTAACGAACTTGGTAACAAGCTTGAAAACTTAAAACAAAAATCATTGGATATTACTACCTCACAAATTAACATCAAGACCCAAATGGAAAATGCAGATGATGCTATGTTGAGTAAGAAGCTTGAAGAAGAACTTAAACAACAAAAAGCACAAGCAAAAGCCCTTGATGAACAAATTGAAGAATTACAAAATGAAATTAGCCGTGCTCTTGGTAAAGATAATGTTAAGAAAGTTGTCGCAAAGAAAGGCTTATTCAAAGGTGGTGTTAAACCAAAAGTCTCCGTTGAAACAGAAGTTAAGAGTGAAGAAAGAAAGTATTACGATGAAAAAGAAGTTGAAAAGACCCTCAAGAATAAATTATTATTAGACATCGCTAACAGATTTACTGAAAGTGCTGACTTATACAGAGTGGCTGAAATTATAGGTGTTCTTCCTTCTACCCTTACCAAAGACGTTTATACAGTAAATATGATTAAATCAGGCAAATATGACGCTGAAAAAGTTGAAAAGAAAGAAATTGATATGTTAGATGAATTTGCAGCTGAATTGGAAGATGAATTCGGTGTAATGAGTATGGGTAGCGAAGAAGCTGGCGAAGAGGGTTATGATAAAGACCTTGAAGATTTTGGTCTTATGGATGAAGCTGAAAACGAAGATTTATTAGAAGAAAATTACGAAAGAGAAGGTGAAGAAGGTGACTTTTATTAAACGGACGAAGGCTTGTAAAGTTAACTTGTAGATATAGTGTATATTAGCTTGTGTTATTATTTATTTTTTCAGTGTAATTATATACTGAAAAAATCTTTACAGAAAATTGTCAGTACACCAAGCGGAATTATCGCCTTTAAAATTTAATTGATTTTTAAAAATTATTTCTATTTTTTAAGTATCATTTAACCCTTAATTAACAATGTTACTCTCTGAATTACAAAGAAGCTCTCTTTTAGAAGGTCTCAGAAATTGCCAAATTGAGGCTTTAAAAATCATAGAAAATTGTTATAACAATGGTAAAAATAGTTGTTATGTTGAAATGTGCACTGGCTCTGGTAAAACTATTACCTTAATGAAGAGCATTAAATTGTGCAACTCTAAACAAACTATTATAGTGTTTCCAACCCTTTCTCTACTTGATCAGTTCAATAAAGACTATGTCCAAAAAGATGATAGTCTTAAGGTTGATTTTGTATGCAGTCAAACTGACCTTAAAGGCACTGGTTTATTTTATACTACTGATTTAAGGGGAAATCATCATAACATCGTTGCAACTACTTATGCAAGCTTAGAAAAAGTTTTAGAAAAGGATATGGTATGGGACGCTATCATCTTCGATGAAGCCCATCACGAAAAAACAGAAAATTGCAAAGAGATACAGGCTAAGTATAGCGATAAAATTAAATTTAGCTTATATTTTTCAGCAACCTTTAAAGAAGGTCAAAAATCTGATTATTCTTACACGCTCTTTCAAGCTATAAAAGATAATGTCTGTAAAGACTTTGACATTTACACTTATATTGCTGTAAAAGGAGAAGAAAAAACTATTATTGATTATCTGATTGAATTAGGAATAAAAACAAACAATAAAAAAATGATGCTCTTTACAAACTATACAAATGAAAAAAACTGTGAAGGTGAAGATGCAGAGAAAAATAGCGTTAAAAAGTTTTTAAAAGATTATGAGGGTGAATGTAAGCGTAAAGGTATTTGGTTAAAAGGTATTATAGGAGGTGATAATGACAGAGACAGAACACTTAAAGAATTTGAAACAAATGAAGGTTTATCCTTGTTAGTTAGTTGTAGAACTATAGGTGAAGGTATTGATATAAATGGTGTAAATGCTATTGTATTTTTAGACCCTAAACGTAGTATTATATCTATTACTCAAAATATTGGCCGTGGTTTAAGGGTTTATAAAGATAAAGATGGAAACGCACTTCCTAAAGACCAGCAAAGAAATGCAAGTATCATTGTTACTACTTTTGTAGATAAAGAGAAGTATATGTATGCATCTTCAAAAGAAGAATATGATTTAATTATTAGAGAAGCAATGTCTTCGGATGGTGACTTTTCTACTATATTTAACCTTCTTACAGCTATAAGACAATCAGACCCTGAAATGTATGATATTCTTGTTACATACCCTAAAATTAATAGGGAAAAGAAAGAAAAAATTAAGAGAGAAACTAAAGGTGAAAAGACTGTTGTAGATATTCCAAGAGATGGAGACTGTTTTTTCCATTGTTTATCTCTTTCGGAAAATGATACTGTAGATAACCTTAGAAACCGCGTTGCTGATTATATATTAGAAAATAAGGATAAATATGAGGACTTTTTAACCGATAATTCAAATATTGAAAAACTCAGGGAAAAAGGAGTATATAATAACGAAGAGATGGATATTGCTGTAAGTGCAGCTTCCGATATGCTTAACAGAGAATTAAGGGTAAGAGAAGACGGAAAAGACAATATTATAATAAATGAGGGAAAAGGAGAACCTATTGAACTTTATAAAGATAATATGCATTATGACCTTATTTTACCCGCAAATGAAGAAACAGAAACTAAAGAAAAAAAATTAAAGGCTACCCGTGCTCCAAAATTTCATAACACCTTTAGTGAAGGATTTAGAGTTATGTGGAAACTTGACGATGATGTAGATTTGGAAACAGACTTTATTGGTAAATTGATATATGAGATTGAAGATAATACTGAAACAAGATGGAATGAAATACTAGAAGAAGCTGATGACTGGATTATTAAAAATAAAAAAAAACCTTCTGATCATAACAAAAAAGATAAAGAAGAAAAAAGACTAGGCTCTTGGATATGTCACCAAATAGAATATTATAAAAATAAAAAACATCGTATGAAAGAAGAAGGTAGACGAAAGAGTTGGGAAAACTTTGTTGATAAGCATAGAAAGTATTTTATAAATGATACTGAACAATGGGAAATCAATAAGCAAGAAGCTGATAATTGGATTACTAAAAATAAAAAAAGACCTTCTGGTAAAATAAAAAAAGATAAAGAAGGAAAAATACCTTCAACTATAAGTAAAGAAGATGAAGAGGAAAAAAGACTAGGTAAGTGGATAAGTCACCAAATACAAAATTATAAAGATGAAACTAATGGTATGAAAGAAGAAGGTAGAAGAAAGAGTTGGGAAAACTTTGTTGATAAGCATAGAACGTATTTTATAAATGATACTGAACATTGGGAAATTAATAAGCAAGAAGCTGATAATTGGATTACTAAAAATAAAAAAAGACCTTCTGGTAACATCAAAAAAGATAAAGAAGGAAAAATACCTTCAACTATAAGTAAAGAAGATGAAGAGGAAAAAAGACTAGGCTCCTGGATATATAGTCAAATAAAAAATTATAAAGATGAAACTAATGGTATGAAAGAAGAAGGTAGAAGAAAGAGTTGGGAAAACTTTGTTGATAAGCATAGAACGTATTTTATAAATGATACTGAACAATGGGAAATTAATAAGCAAGAAGCTAATAATTGGATTATTAAAAATAAAAAAAAACCTTCAACTATAAGCAAAGATAAAGATGAAAAAAGACTAGGTAAGTGGATAAGTGACCAATCACACTCTTATAGACATAAAAAACATGGTATGAAAGAAGAATATAGAAGAAAGATTTGGGACGAGTTTGTTGATAATCATAAAACTCACTTTAAAGATTTTTTAAAATGGAAAAAAGAAAATCCTTTAGCTAATGAAACAGTCTTTACCAATACCGATAATAACGAAGAACAAATGCAAGAAAATTTGACAAAATTAACCTGTGATAGCCTTAAGAAAATATGCAAAGAAAATGGGTTAAAAGTATCTGGTAAAAAAGAAGAATTAATAAACAGAATAAAAGCTTTCAGAGAAACTGGATATATTTCTTCTCTACAATCCTCACCGCAATCATCCCCTCAATCCTCACCGCAATCATCCCCTCAATCCTCCCCTCAATCCTCCCCTCAATCATCCCCAAGGGTTAAAAAGTTTAAGGATATGAAGACTGAAATTAAGCCTGTAGTTTTAGATGACGAACCAAAAGAATATAAAGTAGTAAAGAATTATAAGAAGGGATATCAGACTACAAATCCTTTAGATAAGGATGAATTAAATAGCATAATAGCTTTCAATATAGAAGATGAAGGAGATATTATAGTATTAGATCATACCGAATTCAAGAGCACTAAAGCTATTCTTGAAATAAAGCCAAACGCAAGAATAATTGTCCCTCAATACGATAGAACCGTTTACGACCAGATGAGAGCTGATGAAACTTATGGTAAGTATGTTGTAAATTCAACCTTAGAAGAACTATTAGAAAAGTATATTAATTCAAGAGAGAGTATAGCTGGAATATATGCAGATTTGACATATGCTTATAATAGGGCTGAAAATATTGTATATATGATAAATGAATGTAATTTGACAGAAAAAGCAGTTATAGCAGTTACAATTAGCTTGAGAAATCCAACCCCTCTTAAACCAGAGTTAGGAGAGCCTTTTAACAATCAAGATGCCGTAAGACTTACTTCTTTGATGTATGAGGTCTTTAATAATATTCAAACTATAATAGAAGGAGGAGCTTACGCATATGGAACTAAAACACGTATGGCAACCGTCATATTTAAAAAGAAATAAATTAAGGTTCTATTAGAGTGTAAAAGTGTAAAAAAGGACCCCATAAAGTGTTATTTAAGTGTTATTTTTTCAGTGTAATTATATACTGAAAAAATCTGTTTACAACCATCATATTGATGATGTTTATGTTTCTTTTTTTGCCAGAAAATAAAAAAACGACACAATTTTTTTCAGAAGATTTTTTCAGACGAGGTATTACAGGGTAAATATATACTGTAATACTTTACATCATTTGCGTTTTGTTAAACTTACAATTATCGGTTACATATAGATGTAAAATATACTTATATTATTTGCGTTTTGTTAAATAATTTAAAAAAATATTTTCTATATAATAAAAATGCATATGTGTGAAAAATGCCTAAAAAACTTTTCCTCCAAAAGAAATTTACAAAGCCATGGAAATGTTTGTAAAGGACATCAAATATTAACACCTCATAAGTGTATTTTTTGCCTTAATTCATACTCATCAAAACAAAGATTAAACACTCATTTAGACACTTGCAAAAAGAAAAAAGAAAAAGAAGAGCAAGATAAAAAGAAGAATGAAATACAAGAAATAGTAAATGCAACTGTCAATAAGCTCGTAGAAAAAGGTTTTGGAAATTCTACAATTAATAATATAAACAATGATAACAGGGTTAATATAACTATTGTTAATAACTTATTATCTTATGGTTGTAACACAGTTGATTTAGGTTTAGAAAGATTTGATAAAGTTACAGATAAACATTATAAACCGACAACACTAACTCGGTTTAGAATATTTCAAGATATAATATCTAATTTTTACTCTAATGATGATGGGGAAATATGTTCTTTCTTAAGTGATATAGACAGGTTTAAAATAAAGTCAATTAATAAAGATTATAAAATAATCATCGATGACCCTGAAAGTATTATAACAAAATATTTTAGCAAATCAAAAGTATTAAGGGATAAAACAAAGGAGTATTTAGATGATATTAATGATAATATAATGTTTCACGAGAACAGAGATACTATAAATAGGGCACTATTAGCTTTATCTGACCGTGTTGCGTTAAAAAGACATTTGAAAAAATTTAAGTCTAAATTCATAACAAGAAACTATAATAATAATTCACTTGAAACACAACCTGAAATAGTTATAAAATTTATCGAAGACTAATTTAAAGAATATAAACTAAAATGATTTTATAAGTTTAATTTAAAGAATATAAAATTAATATATAGAAAATGAAATTTACCGACTATAAATCACCCGAGAAATCTATTATTAATGACACCTTCAAAATCATCCCGTATATGGATATGTGGATTTCCAGTATCGTTGAAGGGTATATTTATGAAAATATTATAAAAGTAGATAAATATGGATATAGAGAAGAATATACAGAAAGATATAGAAAAAAGCAAGGAGAATATAAAATGCATCATTCAAACGGACAACTATCTCAACAATGCTATTATAAAGAAGGGAAATATGAAGGTGAATATAAACAGTGGCATCATAATGGACAATTATTAATAAAATCATATTATAAAGAAGGTAAGTTAGAAGGTGAATATAACTCGTGGTGGGAGAACTGTCAATTATGGGTTCAAAGTTATTATAAAGAAGGTATCTTAGAAGGTGAATATAAAAGATGGTGGGAGAACGGCCAATTACAGCTTCAATGTTATTATAAAGAAGGAAATGAAGAAGGTGAATTTAAAATGTGGTGGCACGAGAACGGCCAATTACAGCTTCAATGTTATTATAAAGAAGGGAAACCTGATGGTGAACATAAATGGTGGTATAAGAATGGACAATTACGGGGTCAAGACTATTATAAAAAAGGGAAAATTGATGGTGAACTTAAATGGTGTAATGAACAGGGTGAATTAATAGTTTATAAAATATATAAATATGGAGAGGTTATTGAGGATTTACTTTCCCTTGAATAATTCTTTTTCTCACCCCTCCGGGGTCCGTTTAAAATGATTTTATAAGTTTAATTTAACTTATAAAATAAAAAGACCCATGGCCTTTTATAAAATGAAATTTACAGACCATAATTCCCCTGAAAAAGCTATTATCAACGATACCTTTAAAATAATCCCGTATATGGATATGTGGATTTCCAGTATAGTGGAAAGGTATATTTATGAGAAAGTGGATAAAGTAGATGATAAAGGTAATAGAGAAGAATATACTGAAAGATATGGGAAGAAAGAAGGAGAATATAAAGTGTGGTACGAGAATGGACAGTTATGGGCTCAAGAATATTATAAAGAAGGTAAGATGGAAGGTGAATTTAAAGTGTGGTGGTGTAACGGCCAACTATGGGCTCAAGAATATTACAAAGAAGGGAAGTTAGAAGGGGAACATAAAAGGTGGGGTATGAATGGAGAATTATATATTAAATCCTATTATAAAGAAGGGGAAGAAGTGCATGAATATAATTGTTGTGTGATTTCTTAGGGAATTTGGGTGAACATAGGATATATACAGGACTTTACTTAATTGATTTTATAAGTTTAATTTAACTTATAAAATAAAAAGACCCTGGGTCATTTATAAATGAAATTTACAGACCATAAATCCCCTGAAAAGTCTATTATCAACGAAACCTTTAATTCACTCCCGTATATGGATATGTGGATTTCAAGTATAGTAGAAGGGTATATTTATGAGAATGTGTCAAAAGTAGATAAACAAGGATATAGAGAAGAATATATGGAAAGATATGGCAAGAAAGAAGGTGAGTTTAAATGGTGGCGGGATAACGGACAATTGCATATCCAAGGGTATTATAAAGAAGGGAAACTTGAAGGTGAATGGAAATTGTGGTGGGATAACGGACAAATACAGTATCAAGAATATTATAAAGAAGGGAAAAGAGAAGGAGAATATAAAGTGTGGTGGGATGACGGACAAATATTTTTTCAAAAGTCTTATAAAGATGGAAAGTTAGATGGTGAATGGAAAGAGTGGTATCTCGGAGGTCAATTAACGGGTCAAGTATATTATAAAGAAGGGAAACTTGATGGTGAATGTAAATGGTGGAATGAACGGGGTGAATTATCAGCGCATAAAATATATAAAAATGATGAGGTTATTAAGGATATACTTAATGCACCATAAGTATTAATTTAAAAAGGACCCTGGGTCCTTTTAATTGATTTTATAAGTTTAATTTAACTTATAAAATTATCAAAATGAAATTTATAGATTGTTTGCCTCGCAAACCGGAGCTTCGCGACTATAATTCCCCTGAAAAAGCTATTATTAACAACACCTTTAAAATCATCCCATATATGGATATGTGGATTTGTAGTATAGTAGAAGGGTATATTTATGAGAAAGTGGATAAAGTAGATAAAAAAGGTTATAGGGAAGAATATACTGAAAGATATGGAGAGTTAGAAGGTGAATATAAAAAGTGGCGCCGCGGAGCGGATGGGAAAAGTAACGGACAATTAGAGGTTCAATGTTATTATAAAAAAGGGAAGTTAGATGGAGACCTTAAAATTTGGTATTCTACTAATGGACAATTATATAGTCAAAGGTATTATAAAGAAGGGAAGAAAGAAGGGGAAGATAAGGAGTGGTGGAATAACGGACAATTAAAGTATCAATCTTATTATAAAGAAGGGAAGTTAGATGGTGAGTATAAAGGGTGGTATGATAACGGACAACTATCTCAACAATGCTATTATAAAGAAGGGAAATATGAAGGTGAATGTAAAGAGTGGTGGTATGACGGACAATTATCTACTCAATGTTATTATAAAGAAGGAAAAGAAGAAGGTGAATATAAACAGTGGTATCCTAACGGCCAATTAGAGATTCAAAGATATTATAAAGAAGGGAAAAGAGAAGGTGAAAATAAAGAGTGGTACCGCAGAGCGGATGGACAAAGTGAGAACGGACAATTAGAACGTCAATGTTACTATAAAGAAGGGAAAATAGAAGGTGAATATAAACACTGGTATCATAACGGACAATTATCTTCTCAATACTATTATAAAGAAGGGGAGGTTGAAGGTGAACATAAAGAGTGGAGGCATAATGGAAAATTATGGTCTCAAAGCTATTATAAAGAAGGGAAGTTAGAAGGTGAATATAAACAGTGGTATCATAACGGACAATTACGTCATCAAAAATATTATAAAGAAGGGAAAATGGAAGGAGAAAATAAATCGTGGGATAAAGAAGGTAATTTGTCAGAGCATAAGATATATACCGGTGACGATGTTATTAAAGATTTTTTAAAAATCTAATTGATTTTTCTAATTTAATTTAAAGAATAAAATATAATAAGTAACCGTCTCCTTTAATAAAATGAGTTCAATCGAAGCAGATAAAGTTGTCTTAACTATTTCTATCTTAAACTCCAAGTTTGAGGTTGATAGCGAGTATACAAAAGTTTCAAGTTTTTTTACAACTTGGTTAGAAGGTCATCCTTCTGAATTTCAAGTTACCCTTGAATCATTAAAGGGTATGAAAAATCCTGAGGTTGCTATTGAAGGTATTGTTCAGTATATGAATATCACCAAGGGTATTAGACAGGACCTTGTCCCGCAACCGTTAAAAGAAGTTGTTCCGGGGGAAAAAGGAATGAGAGCTTATGTATGTAAATTAAGGGATACACCAGCACCTGAAATTGTAGATGAAGAAGAGGAGGTTAAGAAAAAATGTGATGTTTGCAACGGAGGAAATAAAACAGAGGAAGCACCTCCTGTCGCGGAAGAGCCAAAGAATTTTGAGTTGGCAGATTTTATTGACAACTATGTTGAGAAGAATGGTATGACAGGGTTATATGAGATGATTGGTTATTCAAATTTTTTAGGCATTAAACCATTGTTATATTTATGTTGTGCTAAAATGGCTTTAATGATGAAGGACAAATCCATTGAAGAAATTAAGACTTTGGTTGAGAGTGGATTATAAGTTTATTGACTTTAAGGGAGAGAGTTTAAAATGATTTTATAAGTTTAATTTAAAGCTTATAAAATTAATATACAAAAGGAGCTACCAGCCCCAGGAACTGGAATAAAGCGGGAAATGAAATTTACAGACCATAAATCACCAGAGAAAGCTATTATTAACAATACCTTCAAATCTATCCCGTATATGGATATGTGGATTTCCAGTATCGTAGAAGGGTATATTTATGGGAATTTTAATATTGCGTATATTAATGAGGTGGAAGAAGCTAGTTTTACGGAAAAATATACTTTAAGATATGGTGAAAAACATGGAGAATATAAAAGGTTATACCTTGATGGTAAAATAAAAGAAGAAGGAAGTTATTATCGTGGTAAAGAAGACGGAGAATGTAGGTCTTTCTATAATAATGGAAACATAGATGTTATATCTTATTGGAAAGATGGAAAAATGGATGGTATAATTAAGCAATGGTTTCCAGATGGACAATTATCAAATATTGGAGAATTTAGGAATAGTAAAGCCGAGGGAGAACATAAGATGTATTACGACGATGGTAATATTATGGTTATTGCTAACTTTAAAGATGGTAAAATAGATGGAGAACATAAAGAGTGGTGGGGTAATGGGAAAATAAGAGCTATAAGTTACTCTAAGGAAGGGAAAAAAGAAGGACCTTATAAAGCTTGGTGGGATAATGGTAATCTTTGGATTGAAGAATATTATATTGATGGTAAAGAAGAAGGAGAATGTAAACAGTATTTCGATGATGGTAATATTATGATTATTTCTAACTTTAAAGATGGTAAATTAGATGGAGAACATAAAGAGTGGTGGAATAATGGTAATCTTCGGATTGAAGATTATTATATTGATGGTAAAAAAGAAGGTGAATGTAAAGAATGGAATTATGAAGGTAGATTGACCGTATCTAATTTATATAAAGACGGAGAGGTAATTGAAGTTTTCACAAACCTTAGAGATTAAGTTTCTCACCCTCTCCGGGGTTCCGTTTAATTGATTTTATAAGTTTAATTTAACTTATAAAATAAAAAAGACCCTCGGTTATTTATAAATGAAATTTATCGACTATAAATCCCCAGAGAAAGCTATTATCAACGACACCTTTAAAATCATCCCGTATATGGATATGTGGATATCAAGTATCGTAGAAGGGTATATTTATGGGAAGGTGGATAAAGTAAATGAAAGAGGTTATAGGGAAGAATATACTGAAAGATATGGTAAGAAAGAAGGTGAATTTAAAAGGTGGTATCGAAACGGACAATTAAGGTCTCAATTTTATTATAAAGAAGGTAAGTTAAATGGAGAATTTAAATGGTGGTATGAGAACGGACAATTAGGTCGTCAAGAAAATTATAAATATGGGATGATGGAAGGAGAATCTAAATGGTGGAATCATAACGGACAAGGTCGTCTATGCTATTATAAAGAAGGGAAGTTAGAAGGAGAATATAAAATATGGTATTCAAACGGACAATTAGAGGTTCAATCCTATTATAAAGAAGGGAAGTTAGAAGGTGAATATAAACAGTGGTATGAGAACGAACAATTAGAGGTTCAAAAATATTATAAAAAAGGGAAGTTAGAAGGTAAATGTAATCTTTGGTATGAAAATGGACAGTTAATGTATAAAAAATATTATAAAGAAGATAAATTAGAAGGTGAAGCTAAAGTGTGGTATAATAACGGACAATTAGAAGTTCAATCTTTTTTTAAAGAAGGGAAAAGAGAAGGTGAAAGTAAACAGTGGGATAGAGATGGTAGTTTAACAGAGCATAAGATATATGAGAATGATAATATAGTTCAAGACTTACTTAATTTGGAAACCTCAAATTAACAGCTTCGAAGTTTCTCACCCCTCAGGGGTTCCGTTTTGCGAAGCAAAAGTAAAAAGGACCCTGGGTCCTTTTAAATTGATTTTATAAGTTTAATTTAACTTATAAAATATCAGAATGAAATTTATCGACTATAATTCCCCAGAGAAAGCTATTATTAACAACACCTTTAAAACCATCCCATATATGGATATGTGGATTTGTAGTATCGTAGAAGGGTATATTTATGAGAAGGTTGATGAAGTAAATGAAAAAGGTTGCAGAGAAGAATATACAACTCGATATGGTAAGTTAGAAGGTGAAAGAAAATATTGGTATCACAACGGACAATTGTGGTTTCGAGGTCATTATAAGGATGGAAAAGATCACGGAAAGTTTATGAGGTGGAACGCTTATGGAAAATTAGAAGAAAAATATTATTGTAAAAATGGTAAAACAGAAGGAAAGACAAAGACTTATAGAGATGATGGAACCCTGTTTTCTCAAATGTATTATAGAGAAGGTAAGAAGGAAGGTAATTTTAAACAATTTTGGAATAATACAAAAGTATGGATTGATTGTTATTATAAACATGGAGAACTTGAAGGCGAGTATAAAGAGTTTCTTCATAAAGGAGGATTATCCAAAATATGTTATTATAAAAATGGTAAAAGAGAAGGAGAAGCTAAAGAATGGTGGTCTAATGGTGTACTTCAATATAGAGCTTATTATAAAGAAGGGTTAATGGAAGGTGAATATAATCATTGGCATAAAAACGGTGTATTACAACATCAATTCTATTATAAAGAAGGGAATGTAGAAGGTGAAGCTAAAACATGGTGGTGTGACGATGTGCTTTGCGTTCAATCTCACTATAAAAATGGTAATAAACACGGAGAGTATAAGGCCTGGTCTATGGAAGGCATATTACGCGAACATAAGATATATAAGAATGGAAAGATTGTGAAGGATTTACAACTGTAGGCTCAAGACCTACGACTGAAAATACTTTAAATAATCCTTGTGAATGAAAATACCATTATGGGCTACTTTCCCTTTGAAACTATAGTTATTTTTAATCATAATTTTCAAGACTTCATCATTCTTCGTTTTGTCATCTAAAAATTCAATCATAAACATTACAACTGGAACCTTAAACGAGAAGGAATTAAGCACATTAACCTCGTGACCTTCAACGTCAATTACGCACAAATCAATCCTTTCTACACCTGAGTTTTCTAAAATAGTATCTAAGCTTACAGGGATACTGTTGATTTTTAACATTTGAGAATTGCGATAATATTTATCATTAAAATCTTCAGGTTTAGTCATTTCGAGAGAACATACGGCAGGAACATTCGCACACACGTTAAATGAAAGGGGTTTTTTCATATCACTACAAACAGCGTTCATAAGGATGTTGTTAGGGCGATTTAATGCTAAATTTGGAAAAACTAACGGATTGCCTTCAACGAGAATACCCTTCCATCCAAGGGTTTCTTCGAAAAATTTTGTATTACTATACATTACCCCATCAAGAGCACCCATTTCAAAGTAGTATTTTGGGACGTCTTCTAAGGAATAGTTTTTAAAATACTTTTCGTATAATATTTCATCTTCTTTACACTGTGAATAAAACTTCATTTTTATGTATATAAATCAACCTCTTAAACCCTTTTTATAAAACTTTGGGAGAGATAAGTATATGAGAATATTCCACTTTATTTTATACATCTTTAATTTAAGTGTAACCATACTCTTAAATTAATTTTTAGTTTGTTACGGTCATTTTAAGCTTTTTATTTAAGTCTATAATAATATTTGATGCAGTTGTCTCAAATAAGGGTGGATATATACCATGAATAAGAAGGCAAATATTAGCTTTAGTTAATGAATAAGACATCGAAAGAACACCTTTTAAGTGTTCTATATAGGTCAATTTTCTTTCTTTAAGATGGTCAAATGAATTAAGTATGGTAAGTGAATGACACAGGATCCTTCGTAACATCTTTATTAATAATATTTATTTTATTTTTATTTTACGAGAGAGCTTCTTACAAACAAAAATACAAGTGGAACAAAAGGCGCAAAGAAACACCAAAATCTTCCGTATATATAAGCCCCATATTTAAAGTAAGACACAAGATAAGTTAATAATATAAATATACTTAAAACCTTATTATATGGAGCCGATAAATTATAATATCCTAAATATAAAATTAAGAGTAAAAAGAAGAGATAAAAAGGTTCGCAATATTCCCATCTGTTCCAAGACCAATAAAGACCTCCATCTTTACCGACCGTCGTAGTGTCTAAAGACTTCCAATTACTCATCATAAAAAGAACCATAATACCGCCATATAGATAAACAAGATTTTCACCTTTTACCGGACCCAAGGCACCGGATACCGACCCTTTATACTTATAAATAAGATAAGCTAAAACTAGGGGTTGAATATTGTTTGCAATACAAGCAATTTTTGTAAAGAGGCGATTTGTGTCTTTTGAAGCTCCATCCAGGGTCTTCCAAGGAGGTTGTGTTTTCCAAAACACGTAGTCAAACAGTTGCATAAATGTAACAAAGAAGAAAAATCCACCAATAATCTTAAGGTCAGATGATGGTTGAGTGTATAAGTAAGATGATACGGTAATACCAACTATGAAAGAATAAACAGAGGCTTCTGCTGTATAGCACATTTATAATATAAAAATAAAATTTAAATGATAATTTAGATTTATATTAACTATAAATTAAAAAAAATGTCTTCAAGAGATGAGCTTATAGCTATATGCAAGGAGAAAAACATTAAAGGTTATAGTGGTAAAAATAAACAGCAATTATTAGAGCTTATTCAAGGTGGTGAAAGTAAAGTTGAAAGTACAGTTGAAAAATTAACAGGAAAATTCAGAACAGATGAAAAAGATCAATTTTATACTGATGAGAACGTTGCAAAAAAATGTATAGATATTATAGTTGAATTATACCCTGAAACCAAAAATTATTTATGGATAGAACCTTCAGCTGGAAATGGTTCATTTTATAAAAATATAAAATATGAAAAAATAGGTATAGATATTGACCCAAAATATGAAGGTATTATAAAAGAGGATTATTTAAAGTGGAATTATTCCGGTATCCGGTGCCTCGGGTCCGGTAAAGATAAAAAGGTAATTTTAGTTGGTAATCCTCCTTTTGGAAAGCAATCATCATTAGCAAAAATGTTTATTAAAAGAGGGTGTGAATATGCTGATATGATTGCTTTTATTTTACCAAAATCGTTTACTAAACCAAGCATGACAAATGCTTTTGATAGAAAGTTTCACTGTATGCATACAAGTGATATTGAAAAAGACGCATTTCTTATTCAAGGAAATAAGAGATACGATGTTCCTTGTATTTTTCAGATATGGGAAAGGAAAAGTGAAGATAGAAAAATTGAGGATAAAATACCTGAAAATGGTTTTGAATATGTTAAAGGGAGAGAGCAACATCCTGATATTGCTTTAAGAAGAGTTGGAGTGTTTGCAGGAAAATCATTCTTATATGAACCTGAAAAGTTTAGCACACAATCACATTATTTTATTAAGTTTATAGATGAAGGTATAAATAAAAACAATATTATAGAAGCTATAAATAAACACACATTTCCAAGTAACACAGTTGGACCTAGAAGTATTTCTAAAGGGGAAGTAAATATTGTATTAAATGAAATTATAAATCAAGTGTAAAAAGGGTCCTTTTAAAAAGAACGAGGTTTTGATTTAATAAACTTTGATATCTTACTTTCTCCTATATAAAACCAATAGTCATCTGAGACCTCAGAGTAGTCTGATATAATTCTTTTCTTTTCTTCTTTTAAGAAAGTTTTAAATTTGTTAAAAGAACATTGAACCCTACTTTGAGTGCTATTACACTTAATATTCAACATTATATATTTAGATTTACTTTGAATCTTGTCTCTAAGTTCATACATATTTTTACGTTCTTCTTCAGTGGGCTTTCTATTACTCGGTACTGATTTTACTTTCTTTACCAACATTTCAAGGTCTTCTTTAGTTATATCTCCAAATAATGTCTTTTTAGACTTTGTTAAGTCTACCTTTACCACTCTTTGTATTACTTTCTTTTCTTCCTCCTGTTTATATATTAACACTATCAAGTTAAGGTTAGTATCTAAACTTTCAAAAAACCTGATACAATCAGCCATACAAACCGTATTAGGAGTACAAGTAGTTTTTATATTTAAATTAACCCCATTATTAAATTCTGCAGGTAAATCGTGTTCATTTGTATATTTTATTTTAACATCAACATTATAAACATTGTTTAATATCTCTTTTTCCCATCTAAACCCATGAGCCTGCACTTCTCCTCTAATATTCTTACCATCTAGGGTCTTTTTGAAATTGGTCCTTTTAAACTCTGAAACTATATCATCCAAATATTTTTTAGTTATTTTAACATCAGAACAGCCGGCAATTAGCTTTTTTGCATTTCTATAATTAAACTCTCTTCGAGGTATTTCATTATAGATAAATATTCTTTCCATCCAGGTAATTAATAAAGATTTCATTTTTTTAATCTTATTCTAAAAATAAGATTAAAAAATCATTTTACTATTATATAATATAAAATGGAAGTAAAACCATATACTCTTTATGCTGGAAAAATTGTTAACTTAAGTAACCACACTTATACCCTTAGTAATCTTCCAAAAGAATTAACCCTTATAGGAAACGCTATAAATGAGGAAACAGAAGATAAACTTATAGACCTTATAAAAGCCGGTAAATCAATTGAGCTTAAAACTATCATGGGATGTATTGCAAAGGACTTCTCAAGTGAATTACCCTACAAATTAAACGATTTTTATTGGAGCACATTAAATCCGGGAGAAGGTATGCCACCAGAAGGGGAAGATTATAAGTATTATAATCCTTGTGTTGTTGTTATAAACCTTGGAAGTGATATTGAAATGACATTTGTAGATAAAATGAGAAGGCAATATCCAGTTATGTTACCCCGTAGAAGTATGTTCTTATTTAAAGACACTGATAAGAAGTTCCAAAGAACCATTGTAAAGAGAATTGAGGATAAGGTATCTGATGGAACTATGCAAAAGAGAGAAAAGAGATATGCCCTTGTATTTAAGAGTTTAAAAGGGTAATTTATAAAAGGAAAATGAAGGACATAATATTAGGGAAATTTAACACCCTCAAATATATAGATAATAACATAGCCAATATTATTGAAGACTATATTCAAGGGTATTTTGAAGACTATAATCGTTTAGGTAAAGTAAAGGCTAGATACAGAGTGAAATATGGTATAAGAAATGGTGAGTATAAAGAGTGGTATACAAATGGAGTTTTACGGATTTATACTACTTATAAGGATGGAATGATACACGGAGAATATAAAGAATATTGGAGTAATAAGAGACTTATGATTTTTTGCATATATAAAGAAGGAACATGTGAATGGTGTAAAGGTTCGTGGGATAGAGCTGGAAATTATTTAAATTAAAAAAAGTATAAAATATCTTTTATACTTTTAAATATGTGCTGGAACTCACAGGTAAGTTTACTAACTTTTATAATTGGGGTAGTTGTTACCTATACTTTATTCAAACGAAACAAGCCTTACGACAAGGTTATAGGTGTGTTCATAGGATTTTATTCTTTTATTCAGTTCTGTGAATTTCTTATGTGGAAATCATTAGAAGGAGAAAAGTATGGGTTTAAATCCCCTGAAGAGTTAAATTTATTTTCTACAAAGATGGCATACGTTAATTTATACGCACACAGTGCTGTTGTTGGATATATGCTTTATCTTGAGACAGAAAATAAAATGTATTTATTGGGGGCATTACCGCTGTTATATGGGTTGCTTAATTTCCCAGTGATAGATAAGATAAGTAAGCCGATAGAAGGGTCAAATGGGCATTTACATTGGCACTTTGATGATAAGTTTTATATAGTTGTTTCATTGATTATATTGTATTTCTTATATAACATACCTTCTCTCAGACCTATGGCTTTATTCTTCTTTATAACATATATTATATCCTATACAACAAGGGGAAAAGGAAGCGCTAGTTATTGGTGCTGGATTTCAGCCTTATTAAGTGGATATGCTTTGATACGATAATTTTTATAAGTTAATATTACCTTATAAAAATTAATTAAACTGACTTCTCATTTTAGCTATGTCTTCTGAAGTCATGCCTTTCTTCATACCATATTTATCAAGTTCTTCTTTGGAAGCTGTTACAGCTTCAAATTCTCTTGATTTTGAAGAGAAGATTTTATCTCTTCCTTTAGCATTTAATTCTTGTTCTGAAGATACTGAATAAACAGATGTTGCAACTTCAAATTCATCGTCGTCGTTAAGGGTATCTAAGAATTGTTTCTTTTTATTACTACCCTTAGCACGAGATTGTTCAGCATTAACTCTGTCTTGACCTCCGATATATTTTTCTTGTTCACGTTGCATAGCCATTGCTTTATCTAAAATTGACATTTTAATATAAAGACAAGGTATTTTTAAATTTAATATTTTTTAATTTATAAGTTATTATCAATTATACATTCGGCACCCGGTGGTCACCGGGCCTGCGCCCGGCAGTCGTCGACCTTGTGTCGACAGTCACCGGGCCTGCGCCCGGCAGTAAGGGCAAATTCTTTTTTCTTTAAACCACGCATCTATACACTCTTTATGATATATATGTCCACAACTTAACATCTTACCTTCAACTATCCCTTCATAACATATACAACATTCTTCATCTTCAACCATAATTATAACTTCTTCATCGCTTTCTCCTCTAGCCTCTTTCACGTTTTTAATATAAGTTCTTACCTCTTGAGCCACCCATATAAATCCCATTATATAAATTAAAGCAAACACAGCAATTAAAGCATCACTTGAGACAATAGAAAATACAAGATAAACACCGACTATCACAAGGTCTAAAAACAAAACAACATATGTAAGCCGCAAGTTAACCGCGTCGTCACATAAAAAAGAAATAGTAATTACTGCCCTTATAAAAGACAGAGAAAATGCAAGCCAAAAACATATGATATTAATATTATAAGTTTTTGTCCACAATAAAATACAGGGTATAATAACATGTAATACGACTGGAACAACAACAGGGTTTTTAAAAGGGGTCATTTACCTCCTATACTATATAATATGGAACAAATTCGTTCTCTTCTGTATATTGTGAATGCAAGACTTTAAGTTTAATAATACACAGGAGCCCTGTACTGCAAAGATATGCTATATAAGATTTAGCAGATAAGATGCTTGAATAATCTTGATTTAGTAAAAATATATATTGTGGGAGAGCAAAAGATGCAATAAGGGTATAAAACGTGAATACGAGTTGGTAGATGAAATAAAGGTTATAATTTACTTTTATCTTTTTTACAGGATAAAGAGGGTTTTTTGGTTCGTAAATTCTAATAACATAAAATAAGAGGGAAACTGCAAGTAAAAAGTATTGGGTAAAAAATCCAGGGTATTGTGATATTGAAATATAATCTTTTACTATGTAGCATATAAAAAAGATTGTAAAGTAATTCAAAATAAAAGAGAGGGGAATAACAGCTTTAATATTCATTTTTGTTGTGTCTTTTTTAAAAATAAAATAAAAATTTCATTTTAAAAGGTTCTTTATTATACTATCATCCTTATAAACAAAATGATTGAGTAATTTACCTTGTAAATCCCATTTTTTAAATTCCCCGTCTTTCAGGTCATTCTTATAGTGCTCTTCAGTCATCAATTGACCATTCCCATACCAAGTTCTAAATACCCCATGAAGTTTATTATTTACATATGGCATTTCCATATGAATTTTACCGGTTGGATGCCAGACCGTATAGTTTCCTTCTAATTTATCTTTTTTAAAGAACCCAAGAGACCTTAATTGTCCATTATCACACCATTCTTTATATTCACCTTCATATTTACCGTTAATATAATATTCTTGACGCCATAATTGTCCGTTTGGATGCCACCATTTATATTCACCTTCCATTTTGACTATGTTTCATAAAAAAATAAAATAATTTCATTTTAAATTGGAGCTAAAGCGGTAAAAGGAGGTAGTAATAATATAAATGGAAGATTATACCGATAATAGAGGACTTACAACCACAGTGTGTCACAAAGGGGAAAAATACCATATATTTTTAAAAGGGAGAATATATAACTTATTAAGCCTTTCTATAACATTTATAGATGATGACAAACAAAATATTCGTAAGACAATTTTTGAGTTATTTGAGAAGTATGATTTTAATTTTAAGAAATTGAACAGTGCTTTAAACGGAGATTATGCGTTAGTCATAGGAAAAGAGGTCACCGGGAAGCTAACAGAGATATGGATGAGCACAGACCATATTGGGAATGTAAAATTGTATTATCGGGTGCAATCGCCTTCGGCTCCGTTTGCGAAGCAAACAGGCACCGGATACCTTACGAATGGTAATAATGTAAAATTTTCCCTTAAGCCTTTTGAGACCGGACCCAAGGAACCTGCATTTGAAATGCCTGGAGGATGTATGTTAAATTTGAGGTTAGATGATGAGGGGAATATTAAAGAAGAGATATTTATGGAGTATGAAGAGGAATATAATTCAGCGATTGGGGCTGGTAATTGTAAAGGAGGTTTAGCGGGATCAGACATAATTCGGGATATAAGTAATGCATATGTTCTCATAGGATTTGCGTTAGATTGTATAATAGAAAAGAGGCTGAAACATACAAAGAAGGTATACAAGGGAGAAAGTAGGGAGGATAAATACATTATGAAAGTGGCCCGTATTTTTAACGAAGATATAGAAGAGGTTGAAGAGAAAGGGAAAAAAGTTATAAGCGGAAATTATGAGGGAGAAGAAGGTATATATCCATTTCACGATAAAACATTTTTACGGTTAATGTCAAGGGTTGACGAAAGCATACGGGAACAGTTATACAAGAGATTGTTTATTTAAAGAATTTTTTTTAATAATATTAAATATATTATTAAAATGAGTAAGCTTGAACAACTTTTAAGAGACTTAAAATTAACCCCTAAACAGGTTGGTGGAAGAAGAAGAAAAAATAATAAATCAAGAACACCAAGAACATCAAGAAAACCAAGAACATCAAGAAAACCAAGAAAACAAGAAGTAGTACAAGAAGTAGTACAACAAGTACAACAAGTACAACAAGTAGAAAAAGTAGAATATATATTTGAAGCTATAGCAGAAGCTAAAAACTTAAATAACAATCAATGGTTTAAAAATATATTAGGAAATATAAAAGATAACTTGAGAAAAGCTACTTTTGATGCATATAACTATATTAAATATGTAGCTTCTTCTGTAGCTTCGAAACTTATACAAGAGGTTGAACAAAAAGCGGAAGAAGAGTCTTTAAAAAAGTATGAAGATCAGGTTAATAAACAGGAACAAATAAATAACATTAATGATATAGGGATCACTGTGCAACTTGACCTTGGATGTAATGATATGGATGACCGCGAAGAAGAAGATAATGAAGATAATGAAATATGTAATATACCCTTTAAACAAGGACTGTTTACTGATGATACTGATCTTACAAATGCACAGAAAAATGACTTTAATAATCTACTTCGTGAAAAAATTACTAACCTTCTAGGTACAGAGATAAAAAGAATAGGCGGAAGACGGTCTCCAAGAAAGACAGAAACAATCCAAAGTAGAATTTTTAATACAGTTCACGGGTTATTTGGAGAAGGAAAGCTTAAAACTGAAAAGAAAAATAATACTTTATTCAAAGGTCAAGATAATCCAAATGATGTTATAACTATTTATAACACGGACAATCTTGTTACTAGAATAGAAAATTCGTTTAACGACTATGTTTACGACAACAATTACAATACTCCCATTATCTTATCCAAAAGTGATATATTAATCATTCTTCTTTACGGGGTAGAAAATACCATAAAGACGGAAACTATTAAATACAAGGTTGAATATCCCAAGCCAAAACTTAAGAGAGTAGTTGTAGGGGAAAATAATATTGATTTTTTTGAAAATATTGTGGTTTGTGGTAATAAAAAAATTAAAGATGACGGATGCGGGTTATATGCTGATTTAACCACATTATATGCTTATTTAGATGAAGCTGAAACTGAAGACTTAAAAAAACAATTAAAGTTAAGTGTTATATTATGGTTTGACACCCATCACGATTTTAAAGCAGATAGATATGATGATGCAAAGACTGTGTGGAATGATAAATTTAAAGTAAATGGTCAAAATCAATCCTTTATAAGCTGGTATGTTGATAAGTTTTTTACACCTGTATTTAACCCAAATAATCCTGACCAAGAATATTCATTCTCTGGTAAAGCAATAGAATTAGCAACTCAACAACCAATAAATCCACAGGAAAGAATAATATTAGGACCTGTGATTAGATTTAGTAAAACCTACTATGATAATACATCAGATATACCTACCCTGTTATATAACATATCACGAAAATACCTTCAAAATAGGGTATTTGAGAAGAAAATGCTTTTACACTATATCGTCCATAATTTTAAGGTTCCTACTGTTAATTCTACAAGATTACTTAGGGACATTCTTTATGTTCACAAAGATACTTATACTAAGCTTTTAAAGAACCCTGAAGCAAGATCAACAAAAGAAAACGGTATATTAGAAGATGCTAAAGAAATTAATGATAGTACTGACCCAGAGGATATTAAACTAAAAAAATTAAAAGGGATAGCTTTAAGGCTGAAACCATTAAATAAATTATTCGTAAATGCAAATGTAAATGCAAATGACTATCCTCCTAATATAAATAATATAAATACATATCAAGATATGTATAAGGCTATAGAAACTACTATAAATTCTATGGTGCGTATTAATATTCCTTTTGCCTTTAGAGAAAAGCTTCCTAATTTTATCTCATCTAATAATGAAAAGTATGTAAATGACTCTGGGAAAAGTAATTATCCTCTTAATAAGACTGTTCAGTATGTTCCGGCTGCACTTTTTGATAGAAATCCCGGCAATACATATGAGCCTGTTGACATAGATAAAAATTTTGATCCTATATTTAATAATACTGATTATGATAGATTTATAAAAGATAGGGGCTATAATACTGGTAATAATAAGCGTTTAGATGTAAAATATAAATATGGGGGATGTAAGCTTGAAATTACACCATCTACAGCATACCAAAATAATAATGCTTTAGATAAAGCTGATATAAGGTGCAGTAAAACTATGAAAAAAGACTTACCTGCCAATGACGATAAGAATAATGAATCTACTCTTATAAGATATTTAAAAAATAAAGGTATAAATGAAGCCATATTTATAAAGAAAATGTATGAGGTCTTATTAAAGTTTGTTCCAGGGGGTAAAGATCAGTTTGTATTAAAACGAAATAAGAATAAAATTATCCATCCTAAATACTTTAACAATATAAAGAATGGTCCGAGTGTTCAAGACCTTGTTTTCTTAACAATACTTTATAGGCTTGAATCTGATACCGGAGACCTACCTTTAGAGCTTATAGATAATATAGTTAATTTGAAGCGTCTTGGAGACTATGGTCAAGTGATGGATGCAAAGATGGCTAACTTACCCTTCTTTACCAATGATAGTATGGAAAGCCTTATGTGTATTATAGAAAAGGTTTCGTGTTATATCGACTTTAATCAAGGTGTTATTATATATGATAATGGCGGACAGGATGCAAAGGGAATTATACCTGAGTTTATAAGGTCTAAAACTATAGTGAGAAATGTCTCTGCACAACCTCCTATACTATCTCCAGGTTATCCAAGAAGATAACTTAAAAAAATAAAACCTTAAAAGTTCACGATAATGTTAAATTAATAAAAAAAAAAATATTTTTCTTTATTAATATTTAAAATAAAATGGCTAAACGTTCACATATGTCAAAACGCTCATTAAGAAGCGCAAAGAAAAGAGTTACCA
>JACCDZ010409240.1_pt1 | contig 88636 bp, 73 predicted proteins | sample 7449551 | NCBI WGS metagenome assembly JACCDZ01 (sample SAMN15323452, study PRJNA562643) | freshwater metagenome | isolation source: river surface water | place: USA:Blue River Watershed | collected 2017-08-18
AGAATGATCCTAAGGGTTATTTTTTACTTTATTATTTATTGCTTGTTTTTGCAAAACCACCCAAGAAATTACCAGCTAGAAAAAACTAACTGGTAAATAATGGGGGTTCTTTAGCATCGACTAATTAGATAGGTAAAATAAACACTCCGATGAACAATCTTGAAACGCAAAAAATTCTCAGCAAAATTAAAAAATGTTTTGCTTTATCCAAATCGGCTAACGCGAATGAAGCGGCGGTAGCTTTAAAACAAGCCTATGCTTTGGCAAGAAAATATAATTTGGAACATCGGCTTGAGGAAGTCTGCGAAATTAGCTCGGGGCGGCAGCTACCTGCGGGTTATCAGATTAATTTACCCTTGTATTTGGCAAAGTTACTGAACTTAATTAATTTCGTGTTTCAAACCCGCTCGGTTACTCGGGCGCAGCGCATTAGTGAGTCGCAAGTTAAAACCACGGTTGAATTTCATGGCTATGAAAGTGATATTTTGATTGCCGAATATGCGTGGGAGGTTTTAAGTAAAATTTTAACTCGTGCCCGCACGATATTTTTAAATACCAGCAGTGATGGGCGGATGAATAAAGTTACCAAAACGCGGCGGGCGGATATTTATTCTTTGGGCTGGATTCATAGCGTGGAAGAAGAAGTTAAGAATTTAGGGCGTGAGATTTCTGAGGAAGAACGCACGGCACATGACGACAAAATTAAAGCTTATCAAGGTGTACTTTATAATAATGCGCTGGTGATGAGTAAAGTAAAAGCTAATCCCATTGCCGCCGCAGCTGGTATTTCAAATAAGGAATATGCCGCCTATCAAAAAGGAATTGCCGATGGCAAAGATGTTACACTGGGCAAGGGCGTAAATGCTAGCGTAAAAAAATGTAAAGCTTTAACTTAATCGATGAGTGCACCGAATTAAAATTTCATTGAAGTGCTTTTGGATTTGACTCAATTAAGATAGGCTAAAAAAATATAATAACTTGCGTAGTTAATTAAGTTTAAGAACGCAACAATCTAGATGAATAAATCAACTAACTATGACCAATAAATTACACCCTCTCCAGCAAATTAGTTTTACGCACGCCAATCAAGCCTATGTGGTGGAGGCCAGTGCTGGAACAGGTAAAACGTGGACGATTGAACGGCTGTTTATCAAAGCCTTATTGGAGGCCACGCAACCTGATAATCTGCTAATTCCATTGGCAATTGAGAATATCTTGGTGGTGACTTTTACTAACGATGCCACCGATGAATTGAAACAACGGATTAGTGAGCAAATTAAAACTACGATTAATCAAATTATTTATTTGAACAATCAATTTGAGCAAGAGCAAATCCCTGCGACTAATCAGGATATTTTTCTTGAATACTTGCTGGCGCGACAAACTAATTCTGCCGTAAATTTGCGCAAAAAGCTATTTTTGCAAGATTTAACCCTGTTAACGCGTGCGCTCCAAAACTTTGATCAAGCTGCGATTTATACGATTCATGGCTTTTGTAATCGAATTTTGCAAGATTATCAATTTGAATGTCAGACTCCCGCTGAATTTGAACTTTTGGCAAGTAAAACTCAACTAATTGACGAATTGGTTTTGGATTTTATGCGCCGTGAAATTATTAATAATTCTATATTTAGCTCACAACTTGAGTTGGTTATGAATAATTTGGAGGGCTTATTTCGCAGTAATGATTATCAATTAGCATTGGCTGAGCGGATTAGTGCCAAATTACCCAAAGATTTATTTAAGCTTGAGGCGGCAGAATATCGGGTTAAATATCAGCTAAATGTTATGCCAAGCTTGCAGGGTTTGACCCAAAGTGAGCTAAGTGGCGAAGAACAACGCCAAGTCAAAGCCGAATTCTTAGCCTATCTGATTGATTATCTGGCACAGCATTATCCGCTAGCCTGCGCTAAATTAAATGCCTTATCCTATGATGAATTAATTCAGAAAGTTGCCGATAGTGTTGAGCGTGTGCCTGCACTGGCGGATAAAATTTTCCAGCATTTTCCACTAGCATTTATTGATGAGTTTCAAGATACCGATGCTTTGCAGTGGCAAATTTTTAGCACGATTTATCATTTGGCAGCACAAAAACGCGGTAATGTAGTGGTGGTTGGCGATCCTAAACAAGCGATTTATCGTTTTCGTGGTGCGGATGTGGATACCTATCTTGAAGCACGCAGCCAAATTGGCAACCAATTGGAGCTAAGCGATAATTATCGCTCGCAACCTGAAATCATGAATTTTATTAATCAACTCTTTAATTTAAATAATCAACGTCCAGTGCCTGAAACTAACGCAGTGGATTTAACGCAAAGCTTTTTGGGTAATTCAATTAATTATACGCCTGTAAATGCTTGTGGTAGCAGTAAATTAGTTTTACCGAGTTCCGAGCAATTGCAGGCTTTAGCACTGGAAGCTGGCGTTAATCAAGATTTTTATGCACAAGCGGTGCAGTTAGTTGCGATTACGGGGAAAACTGCCACCGAACGCAGTCAGAAGCTTTTAGCTGCAATGAGTTTGGAGATTTTGGCGTTACTTAAAGCCGATAGCAGCCTCAAGGGTAAAATTGCTATTTTGGTTACCAAAAATCGTGAAGCAACCGAGATTGTTAATTATTTACGTAAATTTGGGGTTAAAGCTGCCGAGCTTAAATTAGGCAATATTTTTGCCACCAGTAGCGCTGCAGATTTATATCTCATTTTGAGTGCGATTGCGGATCTAGCTAATCGGCATAATTTTATGCGTGCGCTAAGTAGTCAAGTTTTTAATTTAGAGCTAACTTTTTTAGCTACCAATACTCAAGAAAATAATCCGCAGCTTGAGTTTTGGTATAAGCAATTTTTTGCCTATAAGGGAATTTGGGAGCGCAAGGGGATTTTTTCTTTGATTTATGCGCTGTTGGAAGATGTGGTTAGTAGGCATGCGACGGCGCAAGCAACGCTAAGTAATCGTGAATTAGCTAATTTATGGCAATTAGCCGAGCTGCTCAATAAACAAGCCAGCAAATTACACAATCAGAGCGAATTACTCTATTGGTTTAAACAAAAAATCAGCACCGCAGAAACTCAATTAGGTGGCGACTTAGAGGGTAATAATGAAGAATTGGTGCGCTTAGATAATGACGATGAGCAAATTATTATTACTACGCAACATAAAGCTAAGGGCTTGGAATATGAGGTGCTATTTTGCCCCTATTTTAAAAGCGGCATTCAATTAGATGGAACGTATGATTTTAATTATCATCGTCCATTTTTTAGTAATTTCCGTAGTCAAGGACAAAGTCATGCTGAATTAATTTTGGATCCAATCACAGGGCAGCAAATTGTTGCCAATGATAATACCGAGGCGCAACGCTTAAATTATGTGGCATTAACGCGTGCCAAAAGTCGCTTGTATATTTATCTTAAAGAGCCGACCAAAACTAAAACTGGTGGCTATAACAGTATGCAGCGCCCCGATAAATTAGTCGAACTCTTTGGCTATACGGCTAAATCAGCGCAGGATGTGAGCCATCGTTTATTTAATTATCCCGAATTTTTTGCCGCTAATCCATTGAATGCGCTGAAAGATTTGAGCTTATTTCCAGGTGTAATCGCTTATCAACGTAATGAAATTAGCCCACAGGATTTGCAAGCCATGCGCTATAACCCTGTCACACATTCAACTAACACGAGTAATTTTAATTATGTTAATCCTCAGTTGGCAATTACCGCCAGCTATGTGCGGCAAAGTTATAGTGGTTTAACCGCACATAATTCAGATGATTTTATGGCAAGCAGCGATTATTTTGTCAAAAATGAAGTTGCGGCGGAAGTGGCGCTCAATTATCGCTATTTAATTTTAAGCGATGGTAAATTGAAAGGTGCCGTGTTTGGCGTGCTCTTTCATGAGTTGTGCGAAAATTACCCATTTAGCCAGCCACAATTAATCAAATTACTTCAGCAGGCTAATCTGGAACTGACGAATAATGATTATGTTGAACAATTAACCAGTATGCTTGATGAAGCGTTTGCCTATCCACTTTTGGATGGACGGAGTTTAAATGATTTTAATCCCAAGCTACATGAGCTGGATTTTAATTTAACCATCCACGACCCGATTTCATTGCGCGAACAAGTGGTTGAATTGCTGGCAAAACATTTTGGGGTGGAACATCCATTTACTTTAGCTTGTCAAAGTTTAGAGCGGATTGAGTCGGGATTCTTGGTTGGGTTTATTGATTTGTTTTTTGAACATCAAGGCAAATATTGGGTGTTAGATTATAAAACTAATCGTTTGAATAATTATACCGCCGCCGATAATCACACCGTGACGGAAAATTCATTGCTGGATTCGCTGGCAGAACATCATTATTATTTGCAATATTTACTTTATTTGGTGGCAGTCAAGCGTTATTTGGAACAACGCTTGGGCGTTGCTGATGCAAGTGATTTAATTGGTGGTGCGGTGTATTTTTATGTGCGCGGAATTTACACTACTACAACCCAAGACGGTGATGGTGTCTATCTGGATCGCAATTGTCAGCGCCTAGTTGCCGAATTGGATCAACTGTTTAAAGGAGCACAGCATGGCTAATCTCGAATTATCTGCAATTAGCCGTCAGTTACTTAGTTTGGCTAATCCTGATTTACCACTCGTGCAGCGTGAGCAATTAACCCAGATTTTTCAACAGCTTTTTGTCGATTTAGCAGCAGGGCATAGCTGTAGTCGGGTTGAATTATTGACGGAAAAATTAGCCCTGAATCCAGCTCAAATTCAAGATTTATTAGAACGTAGTGGTTTAGCGACCTTGTATCTTAGTGTACCGTTGAATGTGCAGGCAACGCCGTTGAGTTATTTGGCGCTAGCCTCAGGTGATTTATTGTACATCAGCAAATATTTAGCTTATGAATTAGATTTGGCGCAGCAAGTCAGCCAGTTAGGCTCTAATGTGCCAGATTATGCGCTGGATTTACAGTCTGCAGCGTGCGTTAAATTGGAACAATTAGCCGCTCGCGAAAATAAACCTAATGCCGAACAATTGGCGGCAATTATCCAAAGCTCGCAGCAGCAATTTAGCATTATAACTGGTGGACCTGGTACGGGTAAAACTACCACGGTGACGTTGTTGTTATGGTTGTTTTATCAAATTTATGGTACCGAATTAAAAGTTAAGATTTGTGCGCCGACGGGAAAAGCTGCTGTGCGGGTGCGTGAATCGATTGAGCATAGTGTGGCGAGTTTGGCTAGTGCGAGTGATTTGGGCATTTCGCTGGAATGTTTTGCGCCGTTATTAGCCGAACCAACTAATTTTGGTACACTCCATAAGTTGCTCGGCTATCTTCCACAGAATATTTATTTTCGCCATCATGCGCAAAATTTACTTGAGGTTGAGGTTTTAATCGTTGATGAGTCTTCGATGGTCGGTTTACCGCTATTTAGTAAATTACTCGCGGCGCTTGATCCAACTAAATTACGCCACATCGTTTTGCTCGGTGATAAAAATCAGCTCTCCTCAGTGGAAGAGGGCTATGTTTTTGCGTCATTGGTAAATTTACGTAAAATTAGCCGTGATCATCAAGCCTATGATTTGTTTGCTTATCATGAGAAAAGTTTAGCTGCAGAACTAGTTACCAGCAATCGCAATCAAGGTGAGATTTATTCCTTAGCTCAAGCGTTGTTAACTCAAGATGCTGCGCTGGTGACACAAATTTTGGTTAACTCGGAGCAAGTTAAACTTTATCCCGCCAAATTAGGGCAAGTTCTAAAGTATTTATTTACGCGCGAGGTCAATCCATTACTGAATTATTTGGACTCTGCACAGTTAATGAATGAAATTAGTCCAAGTTCAATTAAGCAGTTATTTGCGCAATTAAATCAACAAGCAGTGTTATGTTTGACTAATCGCGGGGTGCTTGGTTGTGATAATCTGAATTTGCAGATTGAACGCCGCATTAAACAGCAAATTGGACATCTGGATACTTGGTATAGCGGACGACCAATTATTATTTTACAAAACGATTATAATCTGGAATTGTTTAATGGTGATATTGGGATTTGTGTGCTGGATGGCGATAAGGTGCAAATTGTGTTTGAAAATGGACGCCAATTTATTCCTGAAGTGTTACCTGCACATAGTTTAGCCTACGCAATTACCATCCATAAATCGCAAGGTTCTGAATATCAACAAGTTAATTTAATCTTGCCTGAAATGTCACAAGCGAATGAGGGCACGAATTTATTGAGTCGTGAATTAGTTTATACTGGCGTTACGCGTGCCAAATCACAGGTGACGATTTTTAGTAGTCAAGATTTGATTCTTCAAGCCATGGCGAATCATATTCAACGCAATACTGGTTTGAGCAATTTTTTTAAGTTAGAAGGATAAAATAATGCATGAATTTTCATTATGTCAAGGAATTATTAAACAAGTAGCCAAGGCGAATCATGAGCGCTTGGATAATGTTGCCGAGGTGAGCATTGAAGTCGGTAAATTAGCTGGAGTGGATGTTGAATCGCTGCAATTTTGGTTTCCTGTAGTTGCCGAAAAAATGAATTGTACTACGCTTAAATTAAATTTAGAACAAGTTGATGGTTTGGCGCGTTGTAATCAATGCACCACGAGTTTTAATTTGCTGAATCTATATGACCCATGCCCAAATTGTGGTGCATTTAGTGATTATGTGATTGAACATGGGCGCGAGTTATTGGTTAAATCATTTAGCTTAAATAGTTAAATCTAATAATTAGCGGATTAAATTCATGATCGAAGCCAGAGGCTATTAGATGGCTAGAAATTATCTTTAAAATTAATTAACCACGTGAATAAATATTCTTGACGGGGTTATGCTTAATAGGGATGTAGCTGATTTAGTCTGCTTTTGCTGGTTCCCATAATTCAACTTTATTGCCTTCAGGATCTAAAATCCACGCAAATTTACCTTGTTCTTGAGTTTGAATTTCGCTGATGGCGAGCTTTTGTTGTTGCAAATTATTTACTAATTCTTCTAGGTTATCGACCACGAAATTTAGCATAAAATTTTGGGTGCTCGGAGCAAAATAGTCAGTTTGTTCTTCCATTGGAGCCCAAAGATTATATGCATTTGCATTTAAAACGGGTAAATTTTGCCATGGAAAAACCGCACCACCCCATTCAAGTGTGTCGAGACCAAGATATTGTTTATACCAGCTAGCTAATTCAAGTGGCGCTTTAGCTTTAAAAAATACACCGCCAAGTCCAATTATTTTTGCCATTTTGTTGATTCCTTATAAAGTTATTGTAGCTATTCTAGCATGATTCTAAACAGTAAATAAGTTAAGATGGCAATGAAATGTAAGTTTTAAGGTAGGTAGTATTGGCAAATAGGCATGGTTATTAAAATTGAGTAAATTAATGATCTAAATAATCTAGTATTACTAGATTATTTGAGTGTTATATTTACTTGCGATAGTAAATATAATTGTGCTATTATCTATTATTACTAGATAATTAATGTATTATATTTACCAGTATAATGGATATACCAATGCAAGACAGTGCAATATTGAAGAACGTATTAAACAATACGCCAAGGGGTGTTGTCCTTACCTCTGATTATTTAAAACATCAAGGTGTTTCAACCAAATTGACATGGTGGTATGTTCACTCAAATTGGCTAGAGAAATTGAGCAACAAAGCTTATAAGAAGGTCAATGATAAACTCTCGTGGAGTGGATTATTATACACATTACAAACGATACATCAACTAAATATCCACGTATCAGGACGCACTGCAATTGCAATATCTGGCAAATCGCATTACTTATACTTTGGTAATAATAAAAATATTTCTGTTGCATTTGGCAAAAATGTAAAAGTTCCTGCATGGTTTGCATATGCAAATTTTATTCCTGAGAAATTTAATCTTCAGAAATCAGTATTACTAAATGATGAGAATATTCAGCAATATTTAATGTCGGCTGAAGTGGATGGCTTAAAAATAAGCTATTCTTGTAATGAGTTAGCGATACTTGAAATATTATGTACCTGTAAAACTGAGCATGATTATGAGGAATCTAGCCAATTAATGGAGTCTTTTCCGTACTTGCGTAGTGCTATAGTGCAAGAACTGCTAAATCAGTCTAATTCCATAATAGCAACCAGATTATATCTACACCTTGCTAAGTTGCATAATCATGCTTGGTATAAAAAGCTGGATTTATCTAAATTTAACTTGGGAACAGGCAAGCGTAGAATTGGTGATGGCAAATTCTATGACAAAGATTTACAGCTTTATGTACCGATTAATCAAGGATATTAATAATGTCACAAGAACTATATAAAAAGCAAGTTGGGCTACTAGTTGAAATTTTACCAGTGTTAAATGAATTCAATAAAGTTTTTATCCTAAAAGGCGGTACGGCAATTAACTTATTTCATAGCAATATGCCGAGACTCAGCATTGATATTGATCTGGCTTATATTAAGCCTAATAATCGTGAAAAGGCATATGCGGATATTAATAAAAATCTAATTAAGATGAAAGCTATGATTTCAGATCTTGGTTTTAAGGTTGATGTTAAAGATTCTGATTCTGTCTTAAAACTTATGGTTATGAGTAGACAAACTGGCGCAGAAATAAAAATAGAGCCAAACTATGTTATGCGAACGGCGCTTTATCCTAATTTAACAATGTGTTTATGTCGAAATGCTGTATCAAATTTTAATATGGAGTATGAGATCAGGACATTATCAAAAGCTGATCTATATGCTGGTAAAATTGCAGCCGCATTATCAAGGCGTCATCCAAGAGATTTATTTGATGTAAAACAATTTATAATGCAAGGTGATTTTAATCTTGAATTACTAAATGCTGTAGTGGTGTATTTAAGTTCAAATAGTCGTCCAATTCATGAACTATTAAACCCGCAACCAAATTTAACTAATCTTGAATTGGCTTATGAAAATCAATTTAGAGGTATGACACTGCACAATGAATGTACCGTTAATGAGTTAAAAGAAACTTATATGCAGTTGTTAGGTATTCTACAAGCTGGACTTCAAGATAATCATCGCAAATTCATTATGTCGGTTGTTTCAAATAAAATTAATTATAGTTTATTGGATGGTGTCAATGAGAGAACGTTACAGAACTTTTCAGGATTGAGCTGGAAACTATTGAATATAGCCAAACTCCAACAAATTAATATTACCGCATTTAATTCTCAAGTCCAAAATACTGCAGACATTTTAGGGTTATAATTTATTGACGCGTTATATTTCAACAGCTAACTCAGGTTGTTCTAGTCTACTTTGGCGTGGCTAATCTAAAGATATATAAATAAAATATGGTAAAATCACTGACTATATTTGATTAAATTTAAGAAAAGAAAACAATGTTTGAACAAACCTTTAAAAACATAGATGACATTTTACATAAAGATTCTGGATGTGGTAGTGAATTGGATTATGTTGAGCAAACTTCGTGGGTCTTGTTTTTAAAGTATCTGGATGATTTTGAAAAAGATCGTCAAATCGCAGCAGAACTCTCAGGCAAAGAATATAACATTATCATCGCTCCAGAATATCAGTGGTCGGTGTGGGCGATTCCTAAACTTGATGATGGCAAGATAGACCACCACGCAGCCTTAACAGGGGATGATTTAAAAGATTTTGTAGATCATAAACTATTTCCCTATCTTAAAAAATTCAAAACTGAAGCACTCAGCCCTGACACGATTGAATACAAAATTGGTGAAATTTTTTCAGAGATTAAAAATAAAATTCAAAGTGGTTATAATCTCAGAGAAGTAATTGAGCTTATAGATACCCTCAAATTTAGAACTCATGCGGACAAACATGAGATGAGCCATCTCTATGAGAGTAAAATTAAAAATATGGGTAATGCGGGTAGAAATGGTGGCGAATACTATACTCCACGAGCATTAATTAAAACCATAATTAAAGTTGTTGCGCCTAAAATTGGCGAGACTATTTATGATGGTGCAGTTGGTTCGGCTGGGTTTTTATGTGAAGCCTTTGAATACTTGAAAGAAAGCAAAAGCCTAACTTCTAATGATATCGCAACCCTGCAAAAAAATACCTTTTACGGTAAAGAAAAAAAGTCAATGGCGTATATCATTGGGATTATGAATATGATTTTACACGGTATTGAAGCACCTAATATCATTCATACCAATACGTTATCTGAGAATTTAGCCGACATTCAAGAAAAAGATCGCTATAATGTAATTTTGGCTAATCCACCGTTTGGTGGCAAAGAAAGAGCCGAAGTTCAACAAAACTTCCCTATAAAAACTGGTGAAACCGCGTCATTGTTTTTACAGCATTTTGTCAAAATATTAAAAGCAGGTGGTAAAGCAGGAATAGTTATAAAAAATACCTTCCTGAGTAATACCGATAATGCTTCAATTGCCATAAGAAAACAATTGTTAGAAAGTTGCAACCTACATACCGTTTTAGACTTACCGGGTGGAACATTCACGGGGGCAGGAGTTAAAACGGTGGTGTTATTTTTTAATAAAGGTGAAGCCACCCAAAAGACTTGGTTTTATCAGTTAAATCTGGCTAGAAATTTAGGTAAAACTAACCCACTTAGCGAAAATGATTTGGCTGAATTTGTCGAGTTACAAAAAACATGCGCGGATAGTGAAAACTCTTGGAGTGTTGATATTGCGGGCATAGACCAAAGCACTTTTGATTTAAGTGCTAAAAATCCCAATAAAAAAGAAGAAGCCACGCTCAGAGAACCAAAGGAAATCTATGCTGAAATTCAACAATTAGACCAACAAAGCGCTGAAATATTGAAATCTATCATGGAGCTAATATGAGTGATAGCAAGATAACTACCTATGAAACAGATTTTCAGACTATTGTTAATCAAATTCAACAGACTAAACGTAATGTTTATCAATTTGCCAATCAATTATTAATTGAGCTATATTGGAGTATTGGGCAAGTAATTAGCCAGCAAGTTGCTAGTACTAAATGGGGTAAATCTATCGTCAGTGAATTAGCCAAGTTCATTGTGCAACAAGACCCAGAAATAAAAGGTTTTAGTGATAAAAATCTATGGCGAATGAAACAGTTTTATGAAACATATCAAGATGATGAAAAACTCGCCACACTGTGGCGAGAAATACCGTGGAGTCAAAATAGGCTTATAATGACATTGAAGAACGAAGTAGAACGAGAGTTTTATTTAAAGCTTACGCATAAAGAAAAATACTCAGTCCGAGAACTTGAACGGCAAATTGATTCTTCACTTTTTGAACGAACCATCATTGGGAATCAAAAACTTTCAACCGTGTTGAAAGAATTACACCCCAAAATTGAAAACAATTTCAAAGACAATTATGTTTTGGAGTTTTTAGGATTACCTACTCAACATAGCGAGAGTAATTTACAAAAATCACTCGTGCAAAATATGAAGAACTTTATTTTGGAACTTGGCAAAGATTTTATTTTTGTCGGTGAAGAATATCGTGTTCAAGTTGGCAACAGTGATTTTTTTATTGATTTACTCTTTTTTCACCGTGAGTTATCGGCATTGGTTGCTTTTGAATTAAAAGTTGGCAAATTTAAACCCGAACATCTTGGACAATTGAGTTTTTATCTTGAAGCATTAGATCGCGATGTCAGAAAGCCACATGAGAAGCCAAGTATTGGAGTTTTGTTATGTAGCGATAAAGATGATGAAGTTGTGGAATATGCGTTAAGCCGTCATTTATCGCCGACCTTAATTAGTCAATATACCTTATTACTACCTGATAAAAAGCTTTTGCAAGCCAAACTCCATGAAATAAATGCAATGTTGGAGATAGCGGAATGAAGCACGGTTGGGAAATAAAAAAACTTGGCGACGTTTTAGAAAAAACTGAAACAATTGATCCAACAAAACAGCCAGATAAAACATTTATATATTTAGATGTATCAAGTGTAAATAAAGAAACAAAACAAATTGAATTTCCAACAACTATATTGGGTATAGACGCACCAAGTAGAGCAAGAAAATTAATTAAAGAAAATGATATTATATTTGCCACAGTAAGACCAACTCATTGCAGAGTAGCCTTAATAACATCTGAATATAATAATCAAGTATGTAGCACAGGATATTTTGTAATTAGAACAAAAAAAGAAATAATAAGTAATTATATTTTTTATTTCATTTTAGCTTTTGACTTTATGAAAAAGATGGAATTACTACAAAAAGGAGCAAATTATCCAGCAGTAAGTGAAAATGATGTTAGAAGTGTAATTATAAAGTACCCAAAATCAATTTTAGAACAAGAGAGAATAGTATCGATTTTAGATAACGCATTTTCTGCGATAGACCAAGCAAAACAAAATGCTGAGAAAAACCTCAAAAGTGCTAAAGAACTTTTTGATAGTTATTTGAATAGTATTTTTAATAATAAAGGTGATGATTGGGAAGAGAAGTCATTAAAAGAACTGACTACGCACTTAGGAGATGGATTACACGGCACACCTAAATACACATTAGAAGGGGATTACTATTTCATAAATGGGAATAACCTTACTGATGGTGTCATTGAATTTAAATTAAACACTAAAAAGATTTCTTTTGAAGAATATAATAAATATAAGAAAAATTTAACGGACAGAACAATTTTAGTTTCAATAAATGGAACATTGGGGAATGTTGCTTTCTATAATAATGAAAAAATTATTTTAGGAAAGAGTGTTTGTTATTTCAATATGAAAGATAGTGTAGATAAAAATTATATTAAATACGTTCTTTCAAGCCTATACTTCCTGGTTTATGCACATAATGAAGCAACTGGCGCAACGATAAAAAATGTCTCCCTCAAGACGATGAGAGAATTTATTGTCCCATTACCACTACTACAAGAACAACAAGCTATAGTTCAAAAGCTTGATGCTCTTTCAGCAGAAACAAGAAAATTAGAAGTAATTTATTGGCGAAAATTAACGGAATTAGAAGACCTAAAGAAATCAATCTTACAGAAAGCCTTTAATGGTGAACTAGTATGACTACAAATTCCTTAGTGCTGGAATTACAAAGAGAAGCAATAAAGTCAAATTGCGTAGTATCTGATTTAGTCAGAAATGCGTATTTTATTGCAAAAAAATTAAATATTCCTGATATACAAGAATGGTTAACTCATGAATTGAATGGGTATCCATTAACAAGGGAAATAATACCTGGATATAGGGTAATTAGTTTATATATTAAGGGCAAAACTTTGCTGGGGTGGATGCCTGTAATTATTGAAGAAAAATATAATGAGCTGGAAAAGTTTTATTGTATATGGTCGATGGCAGAAATTGAAAAAAATATTTTAAGTCATAACAATTTTATTAATATTAAGCCTCCACCGCAACATTATGAGATATTGTGTCATATCATAGGGATGCAGATTGAATTTAATAGTGTTTTTAGCACATCACGTTTATCTAAAATAACAGAGCAAGTTAAAACCAAAATTTTAGATTGGGCCATTGAATTAGAAAATAGAGGCATTTTAGGGGAGAATTTAATGTTTACAGAAGATGAGAAACACAAAGCAAATACTATAATTAATAATCACTTTCATGGCGATGTGAATCAGTCACAAATTCAACAAAACACTACTCATTCAACCCAAAATCAATCAGTTAATGAAATTAATATTGACCTTGCAAAGGTTCAAGAGTTAGTTGATGAAATTAATAATCTTTCTTCAAATATAAAATTTACAAATATAAGTCAATCTGATGATTTTAATTCTAAGTTGTGTATTATAAATGAAGAATTAAGATCAGAGAGTCCAAATAGAGGTAATATTAAATCTACTATATTAGCAATAAAATCAATTCTTGAAAAAGTATCTGTCAGTGTTATTTCAACAGGTATAATTCACTCAATAAACAGTTTGTTTTAGAATTGTATTTGAGTAACAAATTTTGAAGATGCCTATTACAGAAGAAGATCAAAAAAAACATGCAAGATGCTATGAGCTTCAAGACTTACTTGAACCATTATATGTTTTTTCAAGTAAATTAAAGCATTTACAATTATCTCATAATTCATTAGAAAAGAAATTATATGAATGAAGCAGAAACCAGAGCAGAATTAATTGATCCACTCCTTAAACAATGTGGTTGGGGTGTTATTGATGGTTCAAAAGTTTTAAGAGAATACCAAATCACTGCAGGTAAAATCCAAGCTGGTGGTAAAAGAGGTAAAAAAACTATTGCTGATTATGTCTTAGTCCATAAAGGTATTAAGTTGGCTATTGTTGAAGCCAAAAGCAATGAATTATCTGTTAGTGAGGGTGTAGCACAGGCAAAAGAATATGCCAAGTTATTAAACCTTGATTTTACCTATGCAACTAATGGCGATAAGATTTACGCGATCAATATGAAAACAGGTTGTGAAGAGTTTGTTAATGCCTATCCAACACCTGATGAGCTTTGGAATATGGTTTTTGCGGTGCAGAATATTTGGCGTGAAAAATTTGCCGCAGTTCCATTTGCGAATAAAAGTGGCAGTTGGCAGGTTAGATATTATCAAGAATTGGCGGTTAATAAGAGTTTGGAAGCTATAGCGAATAATAAAGATAGAGTTTTATTAACCTTAGCTACAGGAACAGGTAAAACATCAATAGCCTTTCAGATTGCGTTGAAGTTATTTAAAACTAGATGGAATATAAAAAAAGATGGTTTAAGGCAGCCCAGAGTATTATTTTTAGCGGATCGAAATATTTTAGCTACTCAGGCTTATAATGATTTTAATGCTTTTGCTGAGTTTGAAGATAATGCACTTAAAAGAATAAAGCCCGAAGAAATCAAAAAAACTGGCAAAGTACCAACCAATGGTAGTATCTTTTTTACGATCTTTCAAACCTTTATGAGCGGTAAAGACAGCGATGGTAAATCTACCCCTTATTTTGGTGAATATCCGAGAGATTATTTTGATTTTATAATTATTGATGAATGTCATCGTGGTGGCTCGAATGATGAAAGTAATTGGCGCGGTATTTTAGAATATTTTGCTCCAGCCGTGCAATTGGGCTTAACTGCTACACCTAAGCGCAAAGACAATGTTGACACTTATCGATATTTTGGCGAACCAGTTTATATTTATTCACTCAAAGAGGGGATTAATGATGGGTTTTTAACTCCATTTAAAGTTAAAAGGATTAAAACCACACTGGATGATTATATTTATACCAGCGATGATACGATTATTGAGGGTGAGATTGAGCAAGGCAAGCAATATACTGAGTCAGATTTTAATAAAAATATTGAAATAGTTGCACGCGAAGCCAAAAGAGTTCAAGTTTATCTAAATGATGCCAATCAAAATGAAAAAGCCATTATTTTCTGCGCTACTCAAGAACATGCTGGACTAATTCGAGATTTAGTCAATCAAAAAAAATCCAATGCTAATCCTAATTACTGTGTCAGAGTGACTGCCAATGATGGAGAGCTGGGTGAGAAGTATTTGAGAGAGTTTCAAGATAATGAAAAAACGATTCCTACCATTTTGACTACTTCACAAAAACTTTCCACTGGGGTGGATGCCAGAAATATAAGGAACATCATTTTACTTAGACCAGTTAATTCAATGATTGAGTTTAAACAAATAGTTGGTCGAGGCACCAGAACTTTTGAGGGTAAAGATTATTTTACTATTTATGATTATGTTGATGCCTACAAACATTTTGCCGATCCAGAATGGGATGGCGAGCCAATCGAAGTAGAAAACTGTAGTCAATGCAGTCAAAATCCTTGCATTTGTATTATTGCCCCACCAAAACCCTGCACTATCTGCAATCAACAGCCTTGTCTGTGTCAGTCTGAGCCGCCAGATCCATGTGTTAAATGTGGGCAAACTCCATGTGTTTGTATTAAAAAAGTTAAAATTAAGTTGAGAGATGGCAAAGAACGTGAAATTCAACACATGATTTCAACCTCATTCTGGAGTGTTGATGGCAAGCCAATTTCAGCAGAAGAGTTTTTAAATGGTTTGTTTGGCGCATTACCTGAACTATTTAAAGATGAGGTAAAATTACGAAATCTATGGAGTAGACCAGATACTCGAACACAACTCTTAGAGCAATTAGAAGGACTTGGTTATGGGAGTGCTGAGTTATTTAATCTTCAAAAATTAATTAATGCTGAAAGTAGTGATTTATTTGATGTTTTGGAGTATGTGTTTAACAGTGAAACTAAACCAATTACCCGAGTAGATCGAGTTGCAATTGCCAAGTTAAAACTATATACCATCTTTGATGAGAAGCAAAGAGAATTCATTAATTTTGTCTTAGACAAATATATTGAAAGTGGCGTTGCAGAACTCAATCAAGAAAAATTACCTGTGTTGCTGGAGCTAAAATATAATTCACTTAGTGAAGCTCAACGGGTTTTAGGTGAAGTTCAAAATATTCGGTCGCTGTTTGTGGATTTTCAGCAGTACTTATACCGATAAAATCATTGGATAATAATTGCTAAATTAGGTAATATAGTTATAAATATAGCCATATCTTACGCCGTAGATTTAATCTTATTGACTTTAAAGTACAATTAATACAGAGAGTTAAAATTTAAATGAATATACTATACATCAACCATTATGCAGGGTCAATTTATCACGGTATGGAGTATCGTCCGTATTATCTGGCGCGTGAATGGGTTAAAGCAGGACATAAGGTTACGATTGTAGCAAGTAATCTGTCACATATTCGTAATAAAAATATTGCAATTGCGGATGATGCAGATTATTTACGTGAAAATATTGATGGGATAGACTATATTTGGTGTAAAACTACGCCATATGGTGAAAATGGTCTGAAACGGGTGATTAATATTTTTTCTTTCCTCAAGAAAGTTAAGCAACTGAAGTCCGAATTTGTTAAGCAGTTTAAACCTGACATGGTAATCGCTTCCTCTACTTATCCCTTTGATACGTTAATTGCGAATTCAATTGCTCGAGCGGCTGGTGCTAAATTTATTTATGAGGTGCATGATTTATGGCCATTAACGCCAATGGAAGTTGGTGGTATGTCGCGTTGGCATCCATTTATTATGGCGATGCAGTGGGCGGAAAATTTTGGTTATAAGCATGCGGATAAAGTAGTCAGCTTGCTGCCAAAAGCCAAAGAATATATGCAGTTGCATGGTATGTCAGCGGATAAATTTAGTTACATTTCTAATGGTGTGGCGGTAAATGATTGGCTAAATGCCCAGCAAAGTATGCCTGACGAACATTTGAAATTATTTCAAGAATTGCGTGCGCAAGGTAAATTTGTGTTGGCGTATGCTGGTGGTATGGGCGAGGCGAATGCACTCGATTATTTACTAGATGCGTGTAAATCAATTGATTCACAGGTTGCACTGTTATTGGTTGGCGATGGTCCAAATAAAGCGCGTTTAATTGAACGGGTGCAGCAAGAAAATTTGCAAAATGTGCACTTTATGCCCGCGATTGGTAAGATGCAAATTCCGGCCTTTTTAAATGCTTGTGATGCGCTCTATATTGGCTGGAATAATTTACCGATTTATCGTTTTGGAATTTGCCCAAATAAGCTTTTTGATTATATGCTTGCGGCAAAACCAATTATTCATTCGGTAAGTGCAGGAAATGACTTGGTGCGTGATGCGGACTGTGGCTATTCGGTTGCAGCTGAGGATGTTAGCGCAATTACTGCGGCAATTAATCAAGTCAGTAAATTGGCGCAGCTTGAACGCGCTGAACTTGGTACGCGTGGCAAAAATTATGTCCTTCAACAACATGATTATGCGATTTTGGCACAAAAATTTCTTGCCAGCGTATTTGATGCAGCTAAATAATTAGCGCTAATCTGCCGAATTAAACTGCAAATTTTAGCACGCTATCAATGAGCATATAGACACCTAAGAGTGCTGAGATAGCTGCAAAAATTCGCTGTGAGAGTTTATTGCTAATTTTTTGTGAGATGTAGTTTCCCGCGAGCATACCAAGCAAGCTACCGAGCATAAAAATTAGCACCAATTTAACATCTAATTCGATTTCTGCAACTTTATTGGCGAGCGATGAAATTGAAATTAGACTGATGATAAAGAGTGAGGTTGCCGCCGCGGTTTTGTTTTCTAGCTTATTTAATAGAACCAAGGCTGGAACTATCATAAACCCGCCGCCAACGCCAAAAAATCCTGTCAAAAGTCCAGTACAAATTGCCACGATCACCACTAGCCATTGAGTGTTATGTGGCGCTGAGGGTTGTAAATTATTGAGTGGTGGAGATTTAGCATTGCTGCGCTTAAACATTAATACCGCGACGATTAGCATTAGTATGGCAAAGCTCGCAATTAAGCTGGATTCGCTAAATCTTTTAGCAAGAAAACTACCAACTGGTGAAAACAAACTGCCTAAAATTGCAAAAATCAGACCTTTGCCCCACGCAACCTGTTTGCGTTTTAAAATAGTTCCGAGGAGGGCACTGCCACCGACGACAAAGAGCGATAAGGTGGTGGCAATTTGCATTGGCATATGTAAGCCATATACCAATGCAGGCACCGAGACAATCGCGCCACCACCACCTGTGATACCCAATAAAAGCCCAGAAATGAGACCTAATACAATTATCAACATTTTAGCATTCTCAAGTGGTTAAGCTGCGACATTTTAAACCAAACCACAAGCTAAATTTGCAGGAACCGCAACATCCATTAATTTAGGATTGGGTAAATTTAGATTATCCATAATTTCTTTGAATTCGGCAACGCTTTTACCAGCAAGACGTGGATTGAAGTTTTTTTCTTCCCAGATACTACTACGGGTATTGCCATTATAATCATGTCCAGGATAAACAATCGTTTCTTCAGGCAAGCTAAACAATTTATTAACAATGCTGTTATATTGATCAACAGGATTTCCCGCTTGAAAATCAGTTCTGCCAGTGCCACGTACAAATAATGTATCGCCAGTAAATACCATTGTTGGGGTATATAGGCAATAAGAATCTTGGGTATGCCCAGGCGTTTCTAAAACCGTAAATTTAAGTGTGCCGACTTGGATTTTTTCACCATCCTTAACAACTTTGCTGACGCATTTTGCATTGGTGCCAGCACCAAGTAAAGTGATACAATCTGTTAGTTCACGTAATTTACCCGCGGCCGTAATATGATCGGCGTGAACATGGGTGTCAAAAACATATTTTAGTTTTAAATTTAATTCTTTGAGCAATTTCATATATTGCTCAACTTTGCTATCGACAGGATCAATAATAATGGCTTCACTACCAAAGTTATCTGCAACGATATAGGTGAAGGTAAAGGTTTGTGCATCGAATAATTGACGAACTAACATAATAATATCCTTTTGAAATTGATTGTAAATCGGTAAGCGAATTTATAATTAGCTAACAAGACTCTATTTTAGATTATTCTAATATATAAGTCAAGACTAATTTAGTTTTCCCTAAAATAAAGTTGGCTAAATTTAATTTATTTAGTCTCATTATCATCATGAGTTTTAATTATGCCCAGCATATTCATGATAAATTTCTCATAAAAAGGTTCACTAATGCCATTTTTGACTTTGTAGGTATAATATTTTTCAAAAGCTACTTTTGCGTAGTGCACCAGCTTTCCTTCATAAAACCAATCATATTGTCGTGGCTTAAATTGCGGAATCGCTACAAAAGCTGCGCCACCATCGCCAAAGTCTGCAAAACAAACGGTGTTTAAACTAGCTTGGGTGTGTTGTGCTTCACCATTTAAGACCGCTTTTAGATTTTGGGCTATTGCAGTTACCATTGATTCTATCATATAGCCCGTTTTGGGTGCTCCTGTTGCAACGACGGTTTGCTCAACTGGTGGAATGGCAACGCACACGCCTAGTGCGTAGATGTTGGGGTATTTTGGATTTGCTTGATGTTGATCGACGAGAATAAACCCACGCGGATTAATCAAGCCATCAAGCCCGATAAATGCATCAATGCCTTTAAATGCAGGAAGTATCATATTAAAATTGGATTTTATTTCATGATGTTGCTTTATGCTACCATCTGCTTGATATTCATCTAGGCTGAGTTGATTTTTTTCAATTTTAGTAATTTTGGCATTACAAATCCATTGAATGTTACGTTTAATAAATTCTTGCTCCAATAGTTTAATTGAATCACCAACTCCGCCTAAGCCAAGATGTCCAAGATAAGGCTCAGAGGTTACAAATACTAATGGAACTTGATCGCGGATGCCATGTCGTCTTAAATCTGTATCCATGATTAGCGCAGTTTCATAGGCTGGACCAAAACAAGATGCTCCTTGCGCTGCGCCAACTATCGCTGGTTTGGGGTTTGCCAATAGTTCATTCCATGCTTGCGCAGCCTTTTCGGCATGATCAATCGTACATACCGAATGACTATAATGATTAGGTCCCATGCCTTCAATTTCGTCAAAGGCTAGTTTAGGACCTGTGGCAATAATTAAATAATCGTAGTTAATTTCGCTCTCATCAAAGAGCACTAGCTTATTTTCTGTTGGATTTAATTTTTTGACACCTGTGCAGATAAATTTGATACTAGCTTTTTCAATATAATCGGTTACGGTAAATTCAACTTCGTTGCGCTGACGCCAATTGACCATTACCCAAGGATTCGAGGGGACAAAATTAAATTTATCGCCCTTTGAAATTAAAACTATTTCGTGGTGTTCGCCAATTGCCTGTCGTAGCTCATATGCCATCGGAATTCCACCAATTCCTGCGCCAAGAATAACTATTTTAGCCATGATATGCTCCTATACTTAATAACTTAGTTCTGTATTTCAATATTATATAAGATTTAACTAAATTAGATTTGACTAAATTAGATTTGACTAAATTTTATATTTTTAATACAATATCTCATGAACAAACTAAGGATAATGAAGTTTGCGGTTTTAAGTTAATATTAACACCTAAATTATCATACTGAGAGCAATATTTAATCCTTACATAAGTGAGTTAGATTAAGTCGTTAAAAAGGTAACAGAGAATGGAACATAAAAATTTTTGGACTGAGCCACGAACCATTGTTGCTTATGCCGTCAGTTTACTCGCCTTAGCTGAAATTGTTGATTTAACCATTGTAGCGGTCGCCATTCCAAATATTATGGGGTCTCTTGGCGCAAATTTAAGTGAAGTTTCGTTAACTATGACAAGTTACATTGTTGCGGCTGCTGTCTGTATTCCATTAACTGGTTTAGTGACAAATAAATTTGGGATGAAAAAAGTTACCTTGATTTCGTCCACCGTATTTGGGGTTGCCTCGGTGTTATGTGGCTTATCCACCTCGCTAACCCAAATGGTGATATTTCGCTTGATTCAGGGGGTTGGTGGTGCATTCTTACCATCGGTGGCTCAATCTTATATTTCGCAAAATTTCACACAACAAGAGCAACCTAAGATTATGATGGTGTATAGTCTATGCGTTGTGATGGGACCCGTAATTGGTCCAATTTTTGGTGGTGCTCTTGCTGAAAACTTAAGTTGGCGCTGGGTGTTTTATGTCAATGTTCCAATTTGTATTGCTGGATTTACGTTAGTTTTAATTTATATGAAACAAGAGGTTTTATCTAAAGTAAAAATTGATTATTTAAGTTTTGCTTTTATGGCGCTAGGGGTTGCTTGCCTAGAGTATTTTATTGATGAAGGTAATACGAATAATTGGTTTGACTCAATGGAGATGGTAATAATAATTACAATTGCAGTGGTATTGATTCTGTTTTTTATTTGGCGTGGCTTATTAGGTAAATCGGTAATTGATTTTCGAATTTTCAAATATAAAAATTTAATGTTATCGTGTGCCATGATTTTTCTGTTTTTTCTCATGGTAACGGCATCAATGGCATATTTTCCAACTATGCTGCAACAAACCTATGGTTATCCTGTTGATACGGCTGGTTATGTGACCGCGCCACGGGGTATTGCCGCATTTTTGTCAGCTCCTGTTTTAATGTGGCTGATGCAAAAAACCGATGCGCGTAAAATTATCTTTTGGGGATTACTTATTTTTGCGGGTTCGTGTTTTATGCTTGCTGCATATGGTCCTGTGGTAGGAATGGGATTAGTTGTTCTTACTGTTGCAATTCAAGGGGTTGGTATGATGTCAGTTTTTGTACCAACGATGCAAATGGTTTTTATTGATGTTCCAGAGGAATTACATAACGATGCAGCGGGTATCTTTAATTTCTTTAGAAATATAGCGAGCTCAATAGGAACTTCATTATCTGCAACCATTGTTTCGCATCAAATGCAAACATCGTGGCATGATTTAGCCAGCCATGTTAATCCATATGCACGTGGTTATCAATGGTGGCAACAAAGCGTACCGCCTGCTCCAGAACAAATGCAAGTTACCATGGCGCAATTTAAGATTATGCAACAAAGTTCGCTAATTAGTTATTTAGATTCATTCTATATTTTTGGTTTTTTATTGTTGGCGATAATTTGGTTACCGTTCTTCTTGAAAAAACCTCCAGCTGGCGCGGCGATGGGGAATATGCATTAATTTATTTAAAAAAGGATTTTGACGTGAATAAACATATAATAGGTGGCGCTATTGTTGTGGCAGTAGCAATTGGTGGTGTCTATGGATATTATCATTATAGTGAAGTCTATCCTAGCACGGATAATGCTTATGTAGATGCTAATTTAGTAAATATTTCGCCAAAAATAGGTGGTTATATCAAAAATATTTATGTGGAAAATAATCAATTAGTGCATAAGGGAGATTTATTATTAACGCTTGATCCACAAGATTACAGTTTAATGCTCACTAAAGCGCAACAAGATTTAATTTTATCCAAGCAACAAGCTATTTCGACGAAGCAGCAAATTAGTGCCGCGCAGGCAAGTGTGGTTAAAGCGCAATCAGATTATAATTTTGCGAAACAGATGGCACAGCGCTATACTGATTTATACCAGCAAAAGGCAGGTTCGGAACAAGATATGCAGCGCTATCAAAATCAAGCGAATCAAGCTAAACAGGCTCTCGATCAAGCTAATGTGGCTTTAACTCAGGCGACAACTCAATATACCGCGGCAGTTACGCAGATCGATTTAGCGCAAACCAATGTAAAAAATGCGCAAAATAACACCAACTATACTGAGTTACGTTCTCCTGTGGATGGTTATATTAGTAATCTTAATTTGCAAACCGGTGAATTAGTTGGTCAAGGGCAAAAACTATTTGGCCTAGTTGATAATCATACGTGGTGGGTAAATGCTAATTTTAAAGAAACTCAAATTAAAAGAATTCAAATTGGGCAACCCGTAATAGTTGAGCTGGATATGTATGACCATAAATATTCTGCAACTGTAAAAAGCATTAGTTATGCCAGCGGTAATACTTTTTCATTGTTACCCGCTGAGAATGCAACCGGCAATTGGGTAAAAGTAACGCAACGTTTTACGATTAGAGTTAAGCTTGAGAATGATCTTAAATATCCTTTACGGGTAGGTGCGAGTAGTAAAATTACCATTGATACTTCAAAAGAATAGGTGACAATAATGAACATTAATCGTTTGCTAATTACCTGTATTGCTGGTGCAATATTAAGTTCGTGTGGCTTAATGGGACCAAGCTATCAGAAACCTCAGGTGACAACACCAACTAATTGGAGTAGTACGGATAACTTGACTCAATTGGAGAGTGCTAATCTTGGTCAAATTGCATGGTGGAAAAAATTTAATGATCCCATGCTAAACCAGTTAATTAGTCAAGCTTTGGCACAAAATAATAATCTTCAGATAGCAATTGGTCATGTATTGCAAGCCAAGGCGGCACTTAGTCAAGTTAATATGAACTGGGTTCCAACCGTGCCAATTGGTGCTGCTGGCTTTGCTGGACAAGTGTTTAATCCGAGTTTTACGAATAATAGTGGCAATCCAGGTTTAAATTATAATAACAATAATCAGAGCTTTGATGGTTATGGTGCAGGCTTTATTCCTAGCTATTCCCTAAATATTTTTAATCAAATTAAGCAAACTGAAATTGCGAAATTAAATCTCGAAATGCAAAAGCAATCGGTCAATGCCTTAAAATTAGCCGTGATTAGTCAAGTTAGTGCGAGTTATTTCAATTTACTTGGGCTTCATCAACAATTGCTTATTCAACAGCAGTTATTAGCCGATGCAGAGGAATTGCGCAAATATACGCAGCTTAAATATCAACATGGTAGTATAAATAGTGATGGGGTCGACGCTTTAGACCAGTATATCGCAAATGTTCAAGCCAAAATTCCCGAGATAGAGAATAATATTACACAAGTTGAAAATGCGCTCCAAGTTTTAATCAATCATAACCCTGGTAAAGTTGGATTAAAGAATAATTTTGAACAGATTAAAACTACTGATATTGTACCAATTAATTTACCTTCGGCAGTTTTGCAAAATCGTCCTGATATTGCAGTTGCAGAATATCAATTAAAAATTGCGAATGGTAATATTGGCGTGGTGACCTCTATGTTTTTTCCAAGTATTAGCTTGACAGGCATGTTGGGGCAGGGGTCGTTACAACTAAGTAATTTATTTAGTGCTGGTGGCAATATTTGGGCGGGGGAGATCGCTGCAACAATGCCATTTTTAAATTTAGGACTCTATTCGCAAATTGATCAAGCCAAAGCTCAATATTATTCAGCATATTTTAATTATTTACAGACTACACAGAATGCATTTGCGCAAGTTGATAATGCGCTCGCTAGTCATAATAACGCAGATCGGGTTGCTAGCCAGCAAAAAGTATCTTTGAATAAATCGCTTGCATTATATACTACAACACAGAAACAATATCTTAAAGGTGCTGTGAGTTATGCAGATACGCTAGGTTTGAAAATTAACGTTGATTATGAGCGAGCAAAATTAAACCAAAGTAAGATTCAACAGTTAAATAGCATTGTTAATTTATATCAAGCGCTAGCTGGTGGCTATATGGCTGAGAGTAATCTTACACAAGTTAAAAAAATTGGTCGTAGTTATGATTTGGAGTAAATGTATATTTGTAAGTAGCGAGCATTTTTATACTCACTACCTAGTATTACTATCGATTATTAAGATTCTTTTTTGAGGATGATAATCCAGCCAATCGAGAATAAAATTAAGGTTGGTGTAACCGCGGATAAAATCGCATTCCAACTATATAAAACCGCTACAAAACCGATCATTTTATTGGTGAAGAAAAAAGCTACTCCGATTAAAATTCCCGCAAACAGCTTACTGGATAAATTGACGTTGCGTCCATTATTGGGGATAAAACCAACTGCAATAAAGGCCATTGAAATACACGCAAATGGATAAAGTAGTTTACTCCATAAGGCTATTTCAGGGCGGTTGGTTGATTCGTGATTGAGTTTTAAATGTTTGATGTATTTGATTAAACCAAATGCAGGCATGTCATCTGGAGAAATCACCAAAACGCTAAAATAGCTCGGTTCAATTGTTGAGCGCCATGACATTGTCGGACGCTTAGAGATTAAAATTTGTGACTCGAGATAATCATAGACAACAACACTTTCGAGCAACCAGACTGAGTTATATTTAGAATAAGCGGCATTTGGGCTAGTTATGTAACGTTTCAGTTTTTGATTAGTATCATAATCAAAAATTTGAATACTTTCAACGATTTGATTATTCAGCGGATCAATTTTTTTTATGTTAATAATATTTGATTCGCTGTCTTTGCTCCAAATTCCCGAAGATAAATCCATGGAAATGATTTGATTAGTATGGTTTAATTTATATACTTTTGCAAATTGACTCGCCTCAGGTGCAATGACTTCACCAAGCATAAAAGTTATAACCGCAAAAATTATGCCAAACACCGCAAGTACTTTAGTGATACTTTTAAGTGAGACACCTGAGGTGCGCATAATGGCATATTCTGAGTTTTTAACTAAACCTAGGGTGGTAGTCATGACGCCAATTAATACCGAAAGTGGGAGTAGTAAATAAATATAGCTGGGCAATAATGCACCTAAATAAATAAACATTGCACCTGTGGTATAACTACCTTTGCCAACATCTCCAAGCTCTTGAATGGCTTGAATTACTGAATAAATTATGGCAAAAGCAAATAACAACATGAAGGTATTTTGAAAACATTTTTTTAAAATGTAGCTGGTCAGAAGTTTCATTTGTTTTTAGATCTAAAATAGCCGTTGGGCTTGCTTTTTATATAGGTTAATAAGATAGCCACACCAATTAGCAGCAGATGTGCAGGTATCGTCCAAAAGATCGAGTGGAGTTTATTGTCATTGATTTGGGCTTCAATGGTCATAATGATATTTTGATAAATTCCGTAGAGTAATGGTGGCAAAATAAAGACCAAGCCGCCTTGTACCCGAGAAGTTTGCATACTTAAGGGTAATGCAATTAAGCCCATCACAAAGGTCATAATCATGATAGAAATGCGTCCAGAGAGAGCACTGCGATTTTGCGGTGAGAGTTCATACATTCTGATTAAATCAATCGTGCGATGGGATTGTGAGCCCAATTGTACCTTATCACGTTCTGGATCATAGGATTGTTTAAGCGTTGCACTAAAAGTTTTGAAATCGAGCAATAATATATTACTTGTCGCAAAATTATCCATCTGGTAGCGGTGCCCATTAAACATAGTAATTCCTAGCATACCTTGATTATTAGTTAACTTACCTTCACTTGCGGTTATATTGTAAGTTGTTTTACTTTCATCGATATACTGTAAGAAAATATTTTTGGCATAACCATTTTCTAAGGAGTATTTTTCAATATAGTAAACGTCTTTGTTATCGGGTGATTCTTTAAATTGACCAGGCGATAAAGCCATTGGTGCCGATTGTTTGGCAAGGAAGTTAGCATATTGTTGTGATTGATGCACCGCCCAAGGTGTAATTACCATAGAACAGATTCCACAAGTAATTGCCAATGGGAGTACAAAGAGTGCGGTTTGCTTGAGCCAACGAAAGGGAGATACGCCACTAGCTAGCCACACGACTAACTCATGATCTTTGGAGTAACGATTTACCGTAATCACAATCGCCAAGAAACTAGCGATGTTCAAAATCATTGGGAAGCTGGCTAAGGTACCATAAAGCATGAGTGTAAATAGAGTTACCATTGGAATATTGCCGCTACTAGCTTGATCCAGTAACTTAAAAAGCTCAGTTATCGGCAAGATTATTAGTAATACGGTAAGTATTCTGGCTGCATTGGCAACCAGTTCGCGGTAAAAAACGTTTTTTATTAACATGGTAAAGTGCTAGAATATTGTAATATGCGATTATTTTAACACACTATGCTTTACTTTGAAAGGTATGAGAGATGCAGTTTAAATTTAAACATTCAAAAATTACGTTTAATACTAAAGCCAAATTGGTAAATGGTTTGAACGTTACCTTTGTTTTTGCTGAAGACGCTAAGAGCGTTTATCAAGAATTAACTAAAAATCCACAAGCTATTTTAGTCGAAGATTTAAATAAGCTCAGTGGCTTGGTTGTACACAATGACACAATTTTGATGAGTCTTGGTGCTAAGAGCAAATTTACCAGCGATGGTTTAGTAAATGTTGCAACTAGTTTAGCTAAATTTGTGGCAAGCCGTGAAATAAGTGAAATTAATTTACATTTAACTAATGTGCATGCCGAAAAATTAGCTTTAAGCTATGCTGAGTTGGTTGAAAAATTTCTAGTTGACTTTGGCAATGGTTTATATTATTTTGATGATTTCAAGACTGAAAAAACTAAATTAGCTTTAGAAAAAGTTCATGTCAGTAGTGATGAAGATTTAAGTAAGGCATTAGCGAATGCGGTTGCGATTTTAGAGGGCTATTTCATTGTTCGCGACTTAGCTAATAATCCATCCAATGTGGCAACCCCAAGTTACTTGGGTGAAGTTGCGGAGAGTTTTGCCAAAATTAATAAAAATGTGGCAGTCGAAGTTTTAGATGAGAAAGAAATCAAAAAACTTGGTATGCATGCATTTTTAGGCGTGGCAAAAGGTTCTAAAGAAGAACCACGCTTTATTAAATTGGAATACAAAGGGGCAAAAAAATCTGCGCAGCCAGTGATTTTAGTTGGCAAGGGAATTACCTTTGATTCAGGTGGTATTTCGCTAAAACCTGGTGCCCAAATGGATGATATGAAGTATGACATGTGCGGTGCTGCTACGGTCTTAGGTGTGTTTGCCACCGTGGCTAAATTAGGTTTAGCGGTAAATTTAATCGTTTTAGTGGCGAGTTGTGAAAATATGCCATCAGGTAATGCGCAAAAACCAGGTGATATTGTAACCAGCATGGCAGGTAAAACCATTGAAGTGTTAAATACCGATGCGGAAGGACGCTTGATTTTGTGTGATGCATTACATTATGCTAAACAGTTTAATCCTGAGTGGGTGGTTGATGTGGCTACGTTAACTGGAGCCTGTGTGGTTGCGCTTGGATCAGTTGCAAGTGGCTTATACGCGAATGATGAAGATTTGCATGCCTCAATTCAAGCTGCATCGTTGCGCGCCAATGATAAAGTGTGGCGCTTGCCGCTATTCGATGAATATAAGGCATTAATTAAAGGTAATCATGCCGATTTATTAAATATTGGTGGCTGGGGTGGTAAAGCAGGGAGTGTAACTGCCGCAATGTTCTTACAAGAGTTCACCGATTACAAATGGGCGCATTTAGATGTGGCGGGTACAGCTTCAACGGCTGAAGCCAAAGGTAGCACAGGACGTCCATTTAAATTATTGGTGGAATTAGTGCGTGGACATGCCGCTAAATAAAGACTAATTATTTATGGTTGGTTTGGCATAGCCTGATAAGTAACGATCAGGCTATCTTTAATTAAGAGATTGCTTCTATATAAAAGTGTTTCAAACAACGCTACTCCAGTTAATTTGAATGAATTAACCTGAAATTCGATTAAATTCAATAAACGACTATTCTTAAATTCTGGCGACTATGTTAAAATGGCGCACTATTCGTAATTTTATCTAAATTTTAAAGGTGTTAACATGGCATTAGAAAGAACTATTTCAATTATTAAACCCGACGCAGTTGCAAAAAACGTAATTGGTCAAATTTATGCACGTTTTGAAGCGGCTGGACTTAAAGTTGTTGCGGCTAAAATGAAACATTTGTCATTAAAAGAAGCTCAAGAATTCTATGCTGTACATAAAGAACGTCCATTCTTTGGTGAATTGGTTGAATTCATGACTTCTGGTCCGGTAATGATTCAAGTTCTTGAGGGTGACAACGCAGTTATCAAAAATCGTGACGTGATGGGTGCAACTAATCCAAAAGATGCGGCAGCTGGTACTATTCGTGCTGACTTTGCTGATTCAATAGGTGAAAATGCAGTTCATGGTTCAGATAGCTTAGAAAATGCAGCAGTTGAAATTAGCTATTTCTTCTCAACTTCTGAATTGTGCGCACGGACACGTTAATTATTTTAAGCGTTAATGTTGGTTTTAGAACATTAGCGCTATTTAATGAGAATTATGAAAATAAATTTATTAAATTATACCTTACCCAAGTTAGAGCAATTTTTTGTTGAAATTGGTGAGAAAAAATTTCGAGCGAAACAAGTTTTTCGTTGGTTACATGTTTATGGTGCAGCAAGCTTTGTCGAAATGACTGATATTGCCAAATCACTGCGCGCGACCCTTGAGGAAATTGCTACTATTGAAGCGCCTGAACTGGTGACTGAGCATATCTCGAGTGATGGGACACGCAAGTGGGTCTTAAGTGTTAGTGGTGGCAATAAAATCGAAGCCGTTTTTATTCCTGAAGATGGACGGGGAACATTATGTGTTTCTTCACAGGTTGGCTGCGCATTAGAGTGCCAATTTTGTTCAACTGGTCGTCAAGGATTTAATCGTAATTTAACTAGCGGTGAGATTGTTGGTCAATTATGGTGGGCTAATCAACGGCTAGGTAAAGATCCTAAAGGTGAGAAATTAATTACCAATGTAGTGATGATGGGCATGGGTGAGCCTTTAGCCAATTATGAAAATGTAATTGATGCAATGCGCATAATGTTAGATGATAATGCGTATAATATTTCAAAACGTAAATTAACGTTATCCACTAGCGGTGTAGTAACCCGCTTGGATTGGTTAGCCGAAGATTGTCCGGTAGCGCTTGCAATTAGTTTGCATGCCTCAAATGATGAAGTACGTAGTCAAATAATTCCACTCAATAAAAAATATCCAATTGCAGAATTAATTGCGGCGTGTAAACGTTATTTGGTTAAATCACCAAAAAATTACATTACCTTTGAATACGTAATGTTAAAAGGTGTTAATGATAAGTTAGAACATGCTGAAGAGCTGGTTAAACTTATGCGTGGAGTTGAGTGTAAATTTAATTTAATTCCATTTAATCCGTTTCCAAATTCTGGTTATGAAGCAACTGGCTGGGGACAGATTTTGAAATTCCAAAAAATCTTGCAAAATGGCGGATACATTACAACGGTGCGTAAAACGCGCGGTGATGACATTGATGCTGCGTGTGGTCAATTAGTTGGTAAGGTTGAAGATAAAACCAAACGCCAAGAAAAATGGAAAAATTATATTCCAATTAAAGAAGTTTGATATGCGTTTAGCTCATGTGCTTAGTTTAATGCTGGTTGTTGCGCTGAATAGTGCTTGTGTGACGAAGACTATCAATAGTGATGGTACGGTGCAAAATAATGTGATTGATAAAAATAAACTTTCGGATACTTACGTCGATCTAGCGATTGAATATCAGAAACACAGTGCACCCCAGGTTGCATTGGATCGCGTTAATTTGGCAATTACAACTTTACCGAGTAATGCACGAGCGTATATGATCCGTGGCATGATCTATCAACAATTGGCTAAACCGAGTAATGCCGAAGCGGATTTTAAGCAGGCGTTAAATTTAAAAGATGGCTATTCTGAAGCCTATGTTAATTATGCAGTATTTTTGTGTGATCAAAAGCGGTATAGCGATGCGAATGCAAATTTTGCTTTGGCGTTAAATAATCCACTTTATTTTACTCCAGAAATTGGCTATTATAGCCGTGGCAATTGTTATTATAAGCAAAAAGATTTAACTGCCGCCAATGCTGATTATCTCAGATCGTTAACCTTTCGGAATATTCCGCAAGATAGTTATATTGCGTTAGCCAAACTACATTTTGATCAAAATAATATTCAATTAGCTAACTTTTATATTACTAAATTTAGCGGTTCACAAACACCGCAAACCATGTGGTTGCATATTCGCATCCTGCAAGGTATGATTGATGATAATGCAAATATTAGCCATCGGCATGAGTTCACCTCCTACCGTGATACGATTGGTAAGGTTTTAGTGAGTAACTACGGTAACTCAACTGAGGCACAACAGTATTTGTTGAAATATGGAGCCAGTAATTTAAGCGCTCAAAATAATAGTAGCGCAAAATCTAATTCTAATCAATTAGCCAGTGGGCAAACTAATCAACCAATTATAGTTAAAAACAGCGTAACAACTGGACGCGTTAAGAATACGGCACAAAGCGTACTTAGTGAGTCAAGCGGGCGGCGTTATATTTTGGTAGCGTCTGGTGATACTGCGTATTCGTTAAGCAATAAATATGCTATTTCACGGAAGTCACTGGAAACCATTAATAATTTAAGCGTAAATCGACTTAAAGTAGGCATGAAATTATATTTAGATCCTAAATAGGATTATAAGGGTGGATAAAATGATAATTCGGCGTAAAACCTTTAGTAGTAAAATTGGGCAAATTTATGTTGGTAGTGAGCACCCAATTGTGGTGCAATCGATGACCAATACTGATACCGAGGATGCCTTGGGAACTGCACTGCAAGTTGCTGATTTAGCCCGTGCTGGCTCAGAAGTGGTTAGAATTACGGTAAATACCTTGGCAGCAGGAGCGAAAGTTCGTGAAATTAGTCAGCGTTTGGCGGATATGGGCGTAAATGTGCCTTTAGTTGGTGATTTTCACTTTAATGGGCATAAGATTTTAGCTGAAAATTCAGATTGTGCCAAATATTTAGCTAAATATCGGATTAATCCAGGTAATGTCGGTAAAGGCGCTAAGCGCGATGAGCAATTTGCATATATGATTAATACCGCACGTGAGTATGATAAACCTGTGCGAATCGGTGTTAATTGGGGCTCATTAGATCAAGAGTTATTGGCGACAATGTTAGATAGCAATGCAAGTTTGGCGCTGCCACTTAGTTTGGAAGCGGTGATGCGTAAAGCCTTAGTTGAATCAGCGCTACAAAGTGCTGAGAAAGCACTCGAATTAGGTTTGCCTGAAAACAGAATTTTATTATCCTGTAAAGTTAGTCATGTCCAAGATTTACTTTTAGTTTATCGTGATTTAGCCAGCCGTTGTAATTATCCGCTACATTTGGGTTTAACTGAGGCCGGTATGGGCTCTAAGGGAATCGTTGCCTCAACTGCGGCATTATCCTTGATTTTAAATGAAGGAATTGGTGATACAATACGTGTCTCATTAACTCCAAAACCAGGTGAGAGTCGCATTAATGAAGTAATTGTGGCACAAGAGATTTTACAGTCCTTGGGCTTGCGTTCGTTTGTACCAACGGTAACTTCTTGCCCTGGTTGTGGACGCACCACCAGTGATTATTTCCAAAAGCTGGCTGATAAAATTCAAAATTATTTACGCGAACAGATGCCGTTATGGAAACAACAATATCCAGGGGTTGAGGAAATGAAGGTTGCGGTGATGGGCTGTGTGGTAAATGGACCAGGTGAATCTAAATTAGCTAATATTGGAATTAGCTTACCAGGTAAAGATGAATCACCAGTTGCACCAGTTTTCATTGATGGACAAAAAAATGTAACCTTGAAAGGTGACTTGATTGCCGAAGAGTTTCAAGTAATTGTTGAAAACTACGTCAAAAATAAATATAGTCAGTAAATATGTTAATTTTTCACCCACAATATCGCGCTTACTACAAGCAAGCTTCGCAAGAGCATCGGCGTAAAATTTTACACGCGGTATTGTTGGCATGTGGATTTATGTTAATTGTAATTGGTGGTCTAACCTTGCTTATGCTGCAAGAAAAACGCAGTGAAGATGCATACATTCAGAGTAAAATTAAACAAAGTACCGTTAATTTATCGGGTGACGCCTTAGGGATTTTAAATAAAACTCCAGTTCATGCCCGAATGATGCTAATTAGTATTGGGGATATTAATCTTAAAGAAAAGCAATTAATGCTTTATTTAGGAGTTACGCTGCATTATAAACCACAACAATTTGCTAGTGAACCTAATTTTGAAATTGTGAATGCGGTGTCAAATAATACCAAATTGGTCAAGAAACATCATAATTCAGATGGTAGTTTGGACGCTTTGTATTTGGCACGCGTTGAAATTGAACCTTATTACATGATGCCGTTGTATCCGACCGATGTGCAATTAATTGCGCTACGAATTGCCGCAGCTGATATGGATAGTGATTATTATATTCAAGTAACTGATTTCCAAAATTTTAGCCCTGAAATTGGTGATTATGCGTTGATTAAAACTGGCTATGTCAATCAAATTGAAAGTTATCCAATAAGTTTCGCTGAGCATAATAGCAGTTATTTTAATCAATTTAGCCGTGCGTATTTGATTTATGATCATCAGAATATCTTGAATTATCTTAAAAATATTCAGTATGTTTTGCTGTCATTAGGTCTGGCGGTGTGCTCTTTATTATTGAACTCACGGAAACGTGGACCTTATCTTGAACGATTTGGTTTAATCAGTGGTTCGGTATTTGCGCTAGCGAGTAATATTTTCCAAATTAACGCCAGCATTAAACCGATTAGTGCATTTAGTTTAATTGATTTAATTTCAGTGTTTACCGCAGTTGTGATTATTGGCTCATTTTTTACGACGTTGCGTTCAATTAAATTTGCCGATGACGATGGTTATGAAACCGCCAAATCCTTTGATGTGGCGATGTTTTCGGTCTTAGCAACTGCGTCAATTTTATTTTTTATTATAATTTATTTGGTCTTATAGAAGGTACAGCATGGCTCAAAAATTAAGCGGTGTTAAAGGAATGAATGATTTATTGCCAGCAACATCTTATCAATGGTTATGGCTCGAAGATAAATTAAGAGTTTGGTTAAGTCAATATGGTTATGAAAATATTCGTACTCCAATTTTGGAAAACACTCAGTTATTTACGCGTTCAATTGGTGAAGTTACCGATATTGTTGAAAAAGAAATGTATAGTTTTACTGATAGTTTAAATGGTGATGGACTAACCTTACGTCCAGAGGGAACTGCTGGTACGATTCGGGCGGTAGTTGAACATAATTTGTTATATAATGCGAATCAAAAACTCTGGTATATTGGACCAATGTTTCGCCACGAGCGCCCACAAAAAGGACGTTACCGTCAATTTCATCAATTGGGTGTCGAGGCACTTGGCTTTAAAGGTCCTGATGTTGATTGTGAAATAATTTTAATGTTAAATCATTTATGGCAAATTTTAGGTTTGAGCGGCGTTGAGTTGCAAATTAATTGTTTGGGTAATAAGGACGAACGTTTAGCGCATCGTGAGGCGTTGATCGCTTATTTTGAACAACATCAAGAGCTATTGGATGAAGAAGCTAAGCGCCGGTTACATACTAATCCACTACGAATTTTGGATACCAAAAATCCCGCAATGCAGGAATTGGTTAGCGATGCTCCTAAGTTATTAGCTTATTTAGGTGAACATTCCCAAGCGCATTATACTGGTTGGAAAGCTGGTTTGGACGCGTTGAGTATTGCCTATGTTGAAAATCCACGCTTAGTGCGTGGCTTGGATTATTATAATCTTTCGGTGTTTGAATGGGTTAGCAGTGATTTAGGCTCACAATCAACCGTTTGTGGTGGTGGACGCTATGATCCTTTAGTTGCGGAATTAAGTGGCAAAGAAAATTATGCAATTGGCTTTGCGATTGGACTTGAACGTTTACTATTGAGCTTAGAGGCACAGAATAAACTGATAATTAAACCAGATTGTGACATCTATATTGTGAATGATGGAGTAGGTGCAGCTGAGATGGCGTTTAATTTGGCGCAAGAATTACGTACACTTGGTTATAAGGTAATTCAACATCTGGGTGGTGGTAGTTTTAGATCTCAATTTAAAAAAGCGGATAGTTCTGGAGCTAGGCTAAGTCTAGTAATTGGTGAAAACGAGGTTAAGCTAAATCAAGTTGTGCTAAAATTGATGGCTGAACAAAAACAAGAACTAATTGCACACACACAATTATCACAATATGTAACTAATTTTTTTAATTCTTAGGATAATAATGGCACATTTTGATTTAAATGAACAAGAACAAATCGCGAATGTAAAATATTTTTGGCGTGATTGGGGTAAATATTTATTAACTTTGGTTATTATTTTAATTCTTGGTTATATTGGTAGTACTGCGTATAGTTGGCATCAACAAAATCAAGCGCAGAAAGCAGCGGCAATTTATCTAGATTTTAGCAATGCTATAACCGCCAATGATTCGGCAAAAGCTTTGAAAGACGCAGATGAATTAATTGCTGATTTACCAGCCACTGAATATGCACCGCTAGCTGGATTACAAGCGGCTAAATTAGCCTTTGGGCAAAAAAAATACCCTCAAGCTGAAAAGTATTTAGTTTGGACTAAAGATAATTCGAAAGATAAAGCCTTACAAAGTATTGCTGCCTTGCGTTTAGCTAGTGTGTATATCGATCAACAAAAATTTGATAAAGCCCGTGAAATGTTAAAAATTAAACATGATTTAGCTTTTGATGGGTTATTTTATGAAGGTCGTGGTGATATGTATATTGCAATGGGTGATTTAAATAAAGCCCGTGATGCCTATAAAGAAGGCTTACAAAAAGCTGCAAATGATCCATCAACGCAACAAGCAATTCAGATGAAATTAGACGTAATTGGAGGATAGTCCATTGTTAAAGAAAACTTTAGTCATCTGTAGTGCTGGTCTGCTTGCAAATGCTTTGATTTCTTGTGCCTCGGATAACACACCGCAACCTTTACCGATGCCTAAAGTGCAAAATGAGGTTACCTTAAAACAAGGGTGGTCGGTGAGTGATTTACAAAATAGTGGCGCAGGTAGCTTTGTTCCGACTATCTTTGATAACGCAATTTTTACCGCAGATAGCGGTGGTTATATTTATAAATTTGATCCAGGTGATGGCAGCTTAATTAGCCAATTTAACACCCATCAACGGCTGGCAAGTGGTGTAGGTGTGTCAGGCGCCTATGTTTATGTGACAACCAAGAAAGGTTATTTACTCGCCGTTGATAAGGGGACAGGTAAGGTTCAATGGCAGGCACAATTGCCAACCTTGGCGTTAGAAGCACCTCAAGCTACCAATGATATTGTGATTGTACGCACCAATGACGCCGAGGTTTTGGCGTTTAGTGCAACTGATGGTAGCCCTGTATGGGTTTATCAAAAACCAATTCCAGCGTTAACTTTGCGGGTACAAAATAGCTTTCAAATTATTGGGAATGAAGTGGTGGCAGTAGGTTTGCCTGGTGGAAAATTAGCTTTGATTAATTTACACACCGGTACGCCGATTTGGGAAAATTATATTGCCGTGCCTGAGGGATCAACCGATTTAGATAAAATTACCGATATTGGCATGCGGCCAGTTTTAGATAATAAAACCTTATGTGTCGCAACCTATAATGGCAAAATTGCTTGTTTGGATGCCTTGTCTAGTAACATTATTTGGCAAAAAAAATTCAATACCACCTTTGGTTTAGTTGTTGATGAACAAAATGTGTATGCCGTCTCACAAGATGGGATTGTCTATGCCTTTGATAAAAATACTGGCGGATCAGTTTGGCAAAATAAAACTTTACAGTATAGAAAACTTAGCACACCTGCATTGGAAGGGAATGGAGTCCTCGTTGTTGATAATGATGGTTATGTGCATATGTTTAATCGAAATGATGGCCATGAAATGGCTCGTGTTGGAACTTCATTGCTGTATGGCGTATCACAGCCTTTAGTGCGTGATAATGGTGTCATTTATCAATCAGCAAATGGTTACATAGTACAAATTAAAAATTATTAAGGAATTATATGAAGCCTACAATAGCATTGGTCGGAAGACCAAATGTTGGCAAATCAACGTTATTTAATCGCTTGACCCGTAGCCGTGATGCTTTGGTCGCTGATTTTCCTGGTTTAACTCGTGATCGCCATTATGGCATTGGTCGCGTTGGGCATAAGCCGTATATCTTAGTTGATACTGGTGGTTTTGAGCCGCTAATTGATAATGGTGTCATGTTTGAAATGGCGCGCCAATCTGAGCAAGCTACCTATGAAGCTGATGCGGTTATCTTTATGGTTGATGGTCGTGGTGGCATGACGCCACAAGATCGCATAATTGCCAATAAACTCCGTCAACTGAATAAGCCAATTTATGTGGCAATTAATAAAGTTGAGGGCGTTGATAAAATTATCGCGGTGAGTGACTTTTACGAGTTGGGTTTAGAAAACATGTACCCACTTTCAGCTACACATGGCGATGGTGTGCACAAATTAATTGATGATGTCTTACGTGGTTTTAAAAACGTAACTGAGGATGAGGAACAGGGAGATAAAATTACTTTTGCCGTGATTGGTCGTCCGAATGTTGGCAAATCAACCTTAGTCAACACTATTTTGGGCGAAGAGCGCGTGGTTGTATTTGATGAAGCAGGCACGACGCGGGATAGTATTTATATTGATTTTGAACGCGGTGAGCAAAAATACACGATTATAGATACCGCTGGGATTCGTCGTAAAGGACGTGTTACCGATAAATTAGAAAAATTTTCGGTGTTAAAGGCCATTCAAGCAATTAGTGAGGCTCAGGTAGTAGTTTTAGTCCTTGATGCGCATTTGGATATTGCTGAACAAGATGCAACTATTGTTGGTTATGCACTTGAAGCGGGTAAATCAATCGTGGTAGCGATAAATAAATGGGATAATTTGAATGATGATCAACGTCTGAAGATTAAATCTGATTTAAAAGAAAAACTGCACTTTTTAGATTTTGCCAAATATAATTATATTTCAGCATTATATAAAAAAGGTACTAATGATTTATTAGATTCGATTGCTGCGGCTTATACTTCTGCATTTGTTAAATTCTCAACGCCAAAATTAACTCGGGTACTTAAAGAAGCTGTCGATCGTCAGCCACCAACCTTTAAAGGTAATTTCAGACCTAAAATGCGTTATGCGCATCAAGGTGGCTCAAATCCGCCGATTGTGGTTATTCATGGTAATAGCTTATTATCTGTACAACAGGCCTATACCAAATATCTTGAACGTTCATTTAGAAAGGTTTTTGATTTAGTTGGTACGCCGTTACGGATTGAATATAAAAACAGCGATAATCCATTTGAAACTAAGAGCAATGATTTCTTGAAACCTGGTTTAGTACAAAAACAAAAAATGAGTAAACCGACGGTTCGTTATAAAAAATAAGGATTGTTACAGTTGCTGAGCTTCATCAAATTTATTTCTGTGTGATATGTGTATGATTGGAATCAAGAATTTTAATATTTAATACTGGTGATACTATGAAAAAATTGGTTAGGTTCAGCTTATTAGTTAGTAGCGCATTATGGTTGAATTCTTGTGCGAGTTATCAAAGTGATATGAATAATAATTTGCCTAATGAGCATAATGTGCCGTTGAACCAAACCATGCCTGCTGACAATGATCCATCTGTCAGTATGGATTAAGTGAAAATTACTTATGGTCGTAGTTTTGCTAAATTAAACTAAGATGTTTTGTCAGGTCAGGTTTTTGTGCGGATATTTATATTTGAAATTAAATAGCGTTAGCCTTGGTGCATCTATTTAATCCTAATTTAGCCTTAAATTAGTTATTCTGGAGAGAGTTAATGTCGAAATTAGTGAATTTACAAGATCCGTATTTAAATAGTTTACGCAAAGAGCAAATTCGTGTGTCGATTTATTTGATAAATGGAATTAAATTGTCTGGAGTTGTAGCATCTTTTGATCAGTATGTGGTTGTTTTGCGTGACGGTGAGGGTACGGTAAATCAATTAATCTATAAACATGCCATTTCAACAATTGTTCCATCGCGTGGTTTTGTCTCAAATATTTTTGATGCCGAAGCTAATTTGGCTAAAAATCAATGAGAGATAAACTGTCTAAAGCACCCTTAAGTGCCGTCATCGTTGCGATAAATATCAACCGTAATCCTGATTTTGAAGAAGACGTGGCTGAGGCGATTGCCTTGGTTGAGTCGGCTGGATATGTAATTAAACAAGTTATTACGGCGAATCGTCCGCGTGCCGACCCTAAATTATTCGTTGGACGGGGTAAATTAGACGAAATTAAAGCAATTTGTGAAGCACTCGAACCTGATGCGTTAATTATCAATCATAATATCTTGGCGATTCAAGAGCGTAATTTGGATAATGAGTTGGAGGTCATTCGTGTTGTTGATCGGACTCAGTTAATTTTAGATATCTTTGCGGCGCGCGTTACGAGCAATGAGGGTATTTTACAAATTGAATTAGCTCAACAATCTTATTTAGCTACTCGTTTAGTGGGACGTTGGAAAGACTTAGATCGTCAACGTGGTGGCTTTGGTATGACTGGTGGACCTGGTGAAAAACAAATTGAGCTGGATAAACGCGCGATTGCCGATAAAGTGGTAGTGTTACGTCGTCGTTTGGATGCAATTGTTAAACAGCGCGATACGCAACGTAAATCACGTTTAAAGAGTGGAATTAATTCGGTTTCGATAGTTGGTTATACCAATGCTGGTAAATCGACTTTGTTCAATTTGTTAACTAAAGCCAATGTTTATGCTGAAGATCGTTTGTTTGCAACTCTACAAACTACCTCTCGTCATCTATTTATCAGTGCGGGTAATGAAATTATTTTATCTGATACGGTTGGGTTTATTCGTGATTTGCCATCCAAATTAGTTGCTGCTTTTCGTGCGACGCTGGAAGAAACCATCTACGCCAATCTATTATTACAAGTGGTGGATGTTTCCCATTTAACCTATCAACGGCATCTTGAAGATGTAAATTTAGTGCTTAAAGAAATCCATGCAGATACGATTCCACAATTAATTATTTATAATAAAATTGATTTAACTGATGATGAAGAGATTATGCCTCAAATTAGTTACAACGCTGAACAAGAACCAATTGCGGTGTATATTTCAGCTAAACAGAATTTAGGTCTTGATTTATTACGTCAAGCCATCGTTGAAAAATTAGAGTTTATTCGTCAACATAATAATAACAAGCAACAGGATTTAATTTATGAGCCATGGAAAGATCGATAAAGACCCACAAAATAATGATGGTTTAGTCGAACGCTTAAATCGCGTCCTTGCTCGTTTGATGGGTAAAAAACCCGCGAATCGAGCGCCAAAAGTTGCGCCTGTGGTGCCAAGTAATCGGCGTTTTATCCTAATTGTCGTTGGGATGATCGTGCTATTATGGGGGCTCACGGGAGTTTATTATATTCCTGAGGATAATTATGGCTTGATTTTTAGGAATGGCAAAATTACCCATAGCGTTAAGGGAATGGATTTGGGTATAACCTTGCCGTATCCGTTGTCAAACGTGGAAACTTTGGATGCAGGGATTAATAATTTGTCGATTGGCAAAGAAAGTGGCAATCTTTTTCAGTTAACGACACAAGATAATCAAACTTTGCAGTTAACGGCTGAGTTAAGTTATACAATAATTGATCCGCAAAAATATTATACCAGCTACTATCAAGAAACTAGTGATTTGAATCAAAAAATTGCTTGGTTAGTGATGGCAAACACCCAAAGCTATTTTTTACATTATAACCGTGTTGAATTGTTGAACGCGAGCTCAATTGTGTTGTCGAATGAGATTCGTCAGCAAAGCACACAACAATTGGCTAGCTATGGTTTGCAACTCGACAAATTTAATATTTTGACATTACAAAGTATTGGTAATTTACCTAGCGTGAGCGCAGCTAGTGAAAGTTCACCGGCAACTCAAAATCTACCATTAAGTGCTAAACTAATGCAACAAGCCTTAAGTTATCAGCAAACTAGTCAAGCTAAAACTGAATCGATGATTCTGGAATATAAACAGTTACTTCCGCAATATCGTGCCAATAAATCCGCGATTGTTGAATTAATTTATTATAAAATGCTAAGTGGCATACCTGCAGAATCAACGGCGGAGTCATACCCGTTATTAAAATTAACCCAGGAACAGTTTATGCGCTTAGTACAAAATCCTACGCAAAATTTAAGCTCAATTGGTGCTGATTCGCGTAGCGATATTCGCGCAGTTGATCGGAGTGTTAACCGTCAACGCAATACAGCAAGGGAGCTAAATTATGCGCAATAGCTTAATCCTTGGTTTAATTCTCATTGGCTTTCTGTTGGGGGGCTTTTTTAGTGTTGATCAACGCGAACTAGGCATGGTTAGTTTTTCTGCTAATAAACCTATTCAAAGCTACCCACCTGGTTTACATTGGAAAGTTCCTTTTTATGGCGAATTGAGCTATGTTTATACTAATCAGCGCAGTTCGTATGTTGCGATGAATCAAAGCTTATCCGTTGAATCTGGGCAGGCATTCACTAGCAAAGTAGTGGTTAATTGGCAAGTAACCCAAGCCGAAAGCTATTTACACTATCTTAATAACAATTCAGTAAAAGTTTTTGATAGTGAATTATCTCAAGCGGTATTGACTAAATTAAGTACGCTTGCCGTGAATGCAAAGAGTAATTTAGATTTTCAAGGTAATGTTGAGCAGCTTAAGAATTGGTCGTTAACTAACTTAGGCATTAAAATTATCAATCTCCAGGTTGTGAGTTTAAATCCAATTGCCGTGCCAGTTATTTCGCCGCATGGTAAATTAAATAATATAAATAATAGTAATTTGCTGAGTCCAGAGAGTAGTTATATTGCCGCACAACAAATTAAAACTCAAGCTGATGCGACACACCACACCGAGTTGGCTAATTTAAGAGCGAGTGATCCACAGTTTTTTGATTATTTTATTAAAGTTCATAACCTTGGCGAAAGTGCTCAGTCTAAACAAGATATTCCAGCACTAAATAAATTGTACAATTAAACCATTCATAGGAGTATGGTAATGCAACAAGAATTATTCGATCAATTGCGTACGCAGCAGCAGCAAATTGCAAAAATTAGCTTACAAGAAATGTTTAATGCTGATTCTAAACGAGCTGAAAAATTAAGCTTAGAAACTAATGGATTAATCTTTGACTTTTCTAAGAATAAACTCACTGAAGAAACGTTGGATTTATTGTTGAACGCAGCTAAATCACAGGGCATTCAAGCTAAAATTCAAGCGATGTTTAATGCTGAGAAAATTAACAATACTGAAGATCGTGCTGTATTACACACCGCTTTACGCAGTGAGAAGACTAGCTTGTTGCTGGATGGACATAATGTTATGGATGATATTCACGCCGTAAAAATTCAAATGGCGGAATTTTGTCGTAAAATTCATACTGGTGAACATTTAGGCTATACTGGTAAAAAAATTACCACGATTGTTAATATTGGAATTGGTGGCTCTGATTTAGGACCTGTGTTAATTTGTCAAGCGCTTAAACCCTATCGTCAAGCTGGAATTAATATTCATTTCATTTCTAGCGTTGATGGTTATATGTTTAATGATATTATTGCAGATATTGATCCTGAAACCACGTTATTTGTTGTGGCTTCAAAAACGTTCACTACTCAAGAAACCATGACGAATGCACATAGTTCGCGTAATTGGTTTTTAGCCCAAACCAATAATAATACCGCAGCAATTGCCAAGCATTTTATTGCACTTTCTACCAATGCTAAAGCGGTTGCTGAATTTGGTATTGCGGCTGAAAATATGTTTGAATTTTGGGATTTCGTCGGCGGACGCTATAGTTCATGGTCAGCGATTGGCTTGAGTATTGCTTTGTATATTGGCTGGGATAATTTTGCTGAGTTCTTAGCTGGTGCAAATGCGATGGATAAGCATTTTAATGAAACTACTGACTTACGCCAAAATTTACCTGTGATTCTTGGCTTAATTGGTTATTGGTATGTTGATTTTTTTGATTATCGTAGTTTAGTTATTTCACCATATAACACTCGTTTAACGCGTTTTCCAGCCTATATTCAACAATTAGAAATGGAAAGTAATGGGAAATCGGTTAAGAAAAATGGTGATTCAGTAAATTACGCAACTTGTCCAATTGTTTGGGGCGATAGTGGCATTAATGGTCAACATGCTTATTACCAATTATTACATCAAGGTACGCAAGTTGTGCCGATGGACATTATTATTGCGGCATCAGATAAATTTAGTAATCAAGAACACAATGATATTTTGTGGTCAAATGCACTAGCTCAAGCCGAGGCCTTTATGACCGGTAAAACCTATGCCACTGCTGAGGCTGAGTTATTAGCTCAAGGAATGGATGCGGTTAAAGCTAGTGAAATTGCTAAACACAAGGTATTTGCAGGTAATCGCCCAAGTAATATATTAGTCTTACCAGAAATTAGCCCACGCTATTTAGGTATGTTAATTGCTTTATATGAGCATAAGGTGTTTGTTCAAGGTGTAATGTGGGAGATAAATAGCTTTGATCAATGGGGTGTTGAGCTGGGTAAACAACTGGCTAAAAAAGTGTTGGCTGATATTGAAGGTGGTGCGATTTCAAATCATGATTCATCAACGACGACGCTTATTCAGCATTATATTTCAACACGTAAGTAACAACCTTTAAACCGAGGTTAAGTTTTGGGATAGCCATAGCTTAACCTCGAATTATAAAATATTCTATGGATAGCATATGCGTAAATTAATAGTAAGTTTAAGTTTAGTTCTTAGTTCAAGTTTGGCTCTAGCGGTGTCTCCTGCTGAAAGTGGTGTAGTTTTGCCTGAAAATTATGCTTTTCAAGAATTTGATAATCAATATTATATCGGTATTGGGACTAATTACGGTAATTTAACTAATTCTTACGCACAAAATACTAATTATGGAACTACGTTTGTTGGGTTTGGGATTGAACGTTTATTTGATATGGGCTTGTGGGCTCGTTTTGATGGTTCAATGATGATAGGTTATAGTAATTATAACTCAAGCAATCCGAATGCAACAACTGGACCTTTAGGGCAAGATCCAGCAATTGGTGATCTAAACGTTAAAGTAGGTTATGCGTTCCCAGTATTAGTCGATACACTTTTAGTTACACCATATGTTTTAGTGGGTAGAAATACTAATTTGACCTCAAATTCATTGAATAATAATTTATCTAGTTCAGGTGGGGTTAATAATTTAACTGCCAATGTAACACAGGATTACTTCTTAACTGGTGGTCTTGGTGGACGCGTAGAATATCGGATTAACAAAGTTTTTGATGTCTATTTTGATCAAAATGTTCTTTATAATTCTGATCAATCACAACCAACCGCAACTTATACTTCGGCATCAAACTATCAACTAACCTCGACTCTCGGGGCTAAATTTAATGTTTGGGATGAATTACAGTTAGGTCTGCAAGCGTTTTATACTTATAATGCGTTAACTGGTTCACCAACATCTGCACAACAATATCAATTGTACCAACAAAATCAAATTGGAACAATGGCAACAATCGGTTTAACTTACTAGTTTATTCGGCATGATCGGCGAAATTAATTGTTGTTTTTAATCCAGTTATTTCGCCATCTTGATAAGCCGTTTATCCATAAATCTATTTCAATAAAAATTTAGCGAACTCTGACATCAGCAAAGAATTTATGCATTTTTTGCCAGATCAATAATGTTACCATTGCAACCACTATCCCAATTAATGAATTTAAGACTTTTAAATCTAAATAACCCAAGCCTTTAATTTGGAGTGAAACACCGACACAAATTACGGATATTAAAACGAGAACGCTATTTAGAATTTGTAACCATAACCGTGGGCGGATAAATAATTCGAATGAACAAACCATGGCGCTGAGCATAAATATCCAGATTAGTGCCGTACTAATTTCGATATGATCAGTTAAAAGATAAATTAAACCAGCCGCAAGTGGCCAACCCAGTAATGAACCAATCCCAACACCTTTAATTGCGCGTAAACTAGCAGTATAATCATCGCGTTGGAGGCAGGAAAGCGCAGCTACTACCGCCCAATTGGGTTTCATATCATGAAAAGATGAGCACAGCGCGTATAAAATTGCCGCGGTAAATGCACCACGGATTGCTAAGCGTACTTCTGGGCGCTGAAAATCTAACCAGCTAATTGCCGAAACTTTAAACACGTGGTGATAGCGTAATTCTGTTTCATGAACAGCGCGAACTTTGGTAAATTTAAATGCTAAATTAAGAATTAATTGTGCCTCAATATATGCAACAATAGTAGCTAATATTTTGTCATGAAATGGATAGCTGGTAAAGGTTGTACCGATTAGCAGCGCTTGGATATACATGTATAAGTTGAAACTTTTATGGTAACCGTTATTTCTCAGGATAAAATAAACATAAGTAAAGCTAAAAATTAGACATAAATAAAGCGTATTATTGAATTCAATTAGCAAAGAAATGAGATAATATGCCATCACGCTAATAAAATGGTTTAAGATGTTACGGTCAATAAATGTTGGACTTTTGGCTATATGACCGCCAAAAAAACAAAAACAAGCTAACTCGGTCCAGATAAAAAAGTAATTGTTAGTTAGCACAAATAGTGTTATATTTAAAATAAAGGCAATTCCTTGTGCTGCCAGATTGGCGCGAAATTGTGGGCGAATTTTTGGCAGCTTAGCCATTTTTAATCAGCTCAATTCTTTGACTGGTCGCAGGAAGTGTTATCGCCTGTTGTTTGAAGAGTTCTACAATTTTGACATAAATACTATTACTAACACCACTGATCAAACTTGGATTTTCCACCCAGAAATAGCCCTTTACCTCAACACCATCATCAATTAAACGTGTAATATTTACACTAACTTTATCGTTTAAGGTGTTAGGCTCATTTTTAATTATCTGCGTAATTAGCTCAATTGCCTGCATAATATCATTTCCACTGCCGATATTGCAGCTAATTTCGGCGCGCAAGCTTGTATTTGAGTAGGATTGATTTTGAATGCTATTGGTAATAAACATCTCATTCGGAATCAAAACTTCTGTGCCATCAAAGCGCTCCATAACGACATAGCGCATGGTGATTTTTTCAACTAGTCCTGCATTATTGTCTATAATCAACCTATCACCAACTTTAATTGAGCGATCAAAAAGAATAATGAAACCACTCAGGAAATTACTGGCAATTTTTTGTAAGCCAAAGCCAATCCCAACCCCAATTGCGCCACCTAATACTGAGAGGGCAGTAATATCAATTCCCACCATTGGTAGCGTTATTAGTAAGCCAACAATGAAAATTAAAATTTTACTTAAGCGTATAAATATTTGTTGTAAATTATTATCAATATTTTGAACGTTGCTAATTTTACGTTCGATAAATTGATTGGTGAGCATAGCTATTACGATAGCAATAATTATTGTTGCAATAGCATGTAAAATATCCCATATTGAAATTTCATTGGTTTTACTTAAGTGAAAAGTGATGCTGTCTAAAAGTACAATAATGTCATTATTGCTATCGGTAATCATCACTAAAGCGCAGAGCCAGAGGCTAAGTTGGATAATTTTAGTCAGACTCTGAATATAGGATTTACTGGCAAAAAGATGGCTTAAGATTCCGTTAATCGCACGAATACACAGCATTGCTAGCGCCAACCAGCTAAAGAAAGAAATTAGATAATTACTGCTGGAATGTTTAATTAAATACGCTAAATTAATAATGCTTAAAGCCGCATAGACAATACTGGGTGCGATTATGTTACTGAATAACGAAAGCGGAAATTTTTGTTGTAAGAAGTGCTTGCGGATCCGCCGCGTAATGAACCATGCGATAAAAATTATGCCAAAAATACTCGCTAAAACGCTAATATTTCCCCCATCGCTTAAAAGTAGGTTGATTTTAGCGTGTAATATGTTGATGTAGTCAATTAGTTTATTGAAATTATTCATAGTTGGTCTAAGTTTTAATCCGTTAAAATGAGAACCGAATTATAACATGGAATAATCTTTGTGGTTTTGCTTGCTATGTGTTAGTTAATCGTGGTATAATTCAGTTAATATATAAAGTATAAATAAACTAGTGAGCCATTTTGGGCTCACTTTTTTGTTAGGTTGAAAATGAATTTACAAACAATTTTAGAACAAACAGTCCCCGGGTTGGGGTTCGAGCTGGTGGATGTTGAAATTACCCCAGCTAAAATTATTCGCGTTTTTATCGACAAAGATGGTGGCATAACGGTTGAGGATTGCGTGAGCGTTTCCAATCATTTGAGCCGCGTTTTCTTGGTCGAAGAAGTTGATTATAATCGTTTGGAAATTTCCTCACCAGGTTTAGAACGTCCACTTAAAAAACTTCCAGATTATGTGCGTTTTATTGGTCGAACAGCTAAGATTAAAACTCGCGAATTATTTGATGAACAAAAAGTATTTCAAGGCGTTATTCAGGCGGTTGATGGTGAAAAAATTACGCTTGAACTGGAGAATAAACAATTATTTAGTGTTGAATACGATGTTATTAGTCGTGGACGTTTGATTTTTGACCCTAAAAAGAAATAATTTTGAGAGGTAGGCAATGAGTAAAGAAGTATTAATGCTGGTAGATGTGCTAGCAAAAGAAAAAAATTTAGATAAAGAAGTGGTGTTTGATAGTTTAGAAAAAGCCTTGGCTTTTGCAACTAAACGTAGTTTTGAGGGTGAATTTCCAGAAATCGATGTTCAAATTGATCGTGCGACTGGTAAATATAAAACCATTCGTAAATGGAGCGTTGTGTCAGACATTGATTTTTATGATGATGATAAAGAGCTTTCTGAATCAGATGTGGCGGCAGATGCTGAGCGCTATGGACAAGATTTAAAAATCGGTGATGTAGTTGAAGAAGAGCTAGAAAATCAAGAGCTTGGTCGAGTTTCAGCGCAAGCCGCACGTAATATTATCGCACAACGGATTAAGGATGCTGAACGCGAGCAAGTTTTAACCGAGTATTTGTCGCGAAATAACGGAATCATTATTGGTAAAATTCGCAAAATTGAACGCGGTAACGTAATTGTGGATTGCGGTAAAGTTGAAGCGATTATCATGAAACCTGATTTGATTAGCAAAGAAGTTTTAAAACCTGGTGATGTAATTAAAGGCTTTTTTGACAAAGCTGAGCCAATAATTAAAAACGGACGTTTAAGTATTTCACGGGCGAGTACTGGATTTTTGGCTAAATTGTTGGAAAATAATGTGCCAGAAATTGCGAATGCACGAATTGAAATTAAATCAATTGCGCGTGATGCAGGAAATCGTTCTAAAGTTGCGGTAATTAGCCATGATCAACGAATTGATGCCAAAGGTGCGGTAATTGGCTTTAGAAACCAACGGATTGAAAGTGTTACCAAAGAATTATTTGGTGAAAAAGTTGATGTTATTGAGTATAGTGATGATTTAGCTCAATTTGCGTTAAATGCTTTAGCTCCAGCTGAAATTTCAAGTTTAGTAGTTGATGAAGAAAAACGTTCAATTGATGTAATTGTTGATGATGATAAATTAGGTTCAGCAATTGGCCCTGATGGGATTAATGTGCGTTTGGCAAGTAAATTAATTAATTGTACGATTAATATCTTCGGTAAAACTGAAGCTAAAGACAAAAAACAACATGAACGTGCAGATTTAATCGCCATGTTTAATGATGCTTTGGATGTTGATGATGATATTTCAGAATTATTAATCGACAATGGATTTACTTCGTTAGAGGAAGTTGCCTATGTAAATGTATCGGAATTATTGGTAATTCAAGATTTTGATGCTGATGTGGCTAAAGAGTTACAAGAGCGTGCTCGAAATAAACTCTTATCTAAAACCATTTTGTTTAAAGATAAAATGGATGTATTAGCCGAAGGATTAGCCAATGTGGTTAAATTCTCGCGTGATGTATTGCTCCAATTAGTGGAAAATAATATCACCTCAATCGATGATTTTGCCGATTTATCTGGTGATGAATTAATGGATATGATTAGCATTGATTCGGAAACTGCCAATAAATTGATTTTAAAAGCTCGTGAAGTATGTGGATATTTTCAAGAGTAAGGAATAAGTATGACTATAAAAGAATTTGCTCTAGAATTAAATATCTCGCAAAATGAGCTATTAACTAAATTAAATCGGGCTGGAATAATTAAAACCATTAATGACGAATTGTCATCTGCGGAAAAAGCTAAATTTTCAGACTTTTTAAGTGGTGCGAGCCAAGAAAAACCAAGAAAATTATCTTTAGGTAAGAAAAAAGATGATGAAGCGGTGCACTCTGAATTAAGCGAGTCTAGTTCGAGTGGTACGATTGTTGAAATTAAACGTAAAAAAGTTTTTCATAAAACTATCAATGATGATGACAGTTTAGTTGCGCCCGTGTCAGTAAGTTCTGAGCAAGCGAGTGAAGAACACAAGCAGGTAGAAGCAAAGGTTGAGGAAGTTAAGTTAGACACTCCTGTTGCACCTATTGCGCCAGCTCCTGCTGCACAAATTTATCACGCTGTGCCAGAAACCAAAATTGAAGAAACTGAAACCTTTGTTGCGCATCATGTCGCGCCAGTTGTGGCTAAAAAAACCTTTGATAATGCGCCAGCTAAACCACAAACTGCGAAGCCAGTTAAAAAATCACATAAGATGAAAGTAATTGGTGTTTCGGACTCTAGTTTAGAAGATGGTGTTTTGGATGGCGAATTTGCCGATGTTGAAGCTGTAATTGAAAGCGTGGAAGTAGTTGCGGTAGCGGAAACTCCTGTGGCTAAACCTGCTGCACCGTATCATCAACAACATCGTCCGCATCATAAAAAGCCTGATCATCGTCATAAGGTACAAAATAAACAACAGCCAAAAGTTCAGGAATTCCAAAAACCAGTTAAAGTTCAGGTTTTAGAAATTTCGGTACCAGAAGCAATTACCGTTGCAGATTTAGCACATAAGATGTCAGTTAAAGCCTCTGAAGTAGTTAAGAAATTAATGAAAATGGGTATGATGGTAACGATTAATCAATCAATTGATCAAGACACTGGTATGTTAGTAGTTGAAGAATTAGGGCATACTGCCATTGCAGCGCAAGCTAATGATCCTGAGAGCTTCTTGGATGATGTAGTTGAACACAATTCGAGTGAATTAATTAATCGTGCGCCAGTTGTGACCGTAATGGGACACGTCGATCATGGTAAAACTTCATTATTGGATTATATTCGTAAAGCTAAAGTAGCGGCTGGTGAAGCCGGTGGAATTACTCAACATATTGGTGCTTATCACGTTAAAACCGAAAATGGTATGGTGACCTTCTTGGATACGCCAGGACATGAAGCCTTTACGGCGTTACGTGCACGTGGTGCTCAGTTAACCGATATCGTGATTTTAGTGGTGGCTGCCGATGATGGAATTATGCCACAAACTATTGAAGCGATTAACCATTCTAAATCTGCAGGTGTGCCAATTGTCATTGCCATGAATAAAATGGATAAGCAAGGTGCTAATCCTGAGAAATTAAAACAAGAATTAACGATTCATGATGTCGTGGTGGAAGATTTTGGTGGTGAGGTTATGTGCGTACCTGTGTCAGCTAAAACTGGGATGGGGATTGATGAATTGTTGCAAGCCGTGTTATTACAGGCAGAAGTTTTAGAGTTGAAAGCTCAAATTGATGCGCCAGCTCAAGCCGTCGTAATTGAATCTAAGGTTGATAAAGGTCGTGGATCGGTGGTAACTGTTTTAGTTCAATCGGGAACACTGCGTAAAGGCGATATCGTTTTGGCTGGAACTAGTTATGGTAAAGTCCGTGCAATGATTGATGAGCATGGTAAATCGATTGTCTCGGCTGGACCATCAATTCCTGTTGAAATTTTAGGTTTAGCTGATGTACCGAGTGCCGGTGATGATTTGATCGTGGTGATGGATGAACGTAAAGCTCGTCAAATTGCAACTTTCCGTGAAGAAAAATCTAAACAAGCGCGCTTATTACGTCAACAAGCGGCTAAATTAGATACTCTATTTGCGGCAAGCGGTGGTGTGGAAGTTAAAAACTTGAATATCATCATTAAATCAGATGTGCAAGGTTCATATGAAGCATTGACACATTCATTACAACGTTTATCGAATGAAGAAGTTCAAGTTCAAGTGGTACATGCTGCGGTGGGCGGGATTAATGAATCGGATATTAATTTGGCAATTGCATCAAATGCGGTAGTGATTGGCTTTAATACACGTGCTGACAATAATGCCAAGAAACAAGCGGAGAGTAACAATATTGAAATTCGTTATTACAATATTATTTATGAAATCATTGATGATATTAAGGCGGCATTAACTGGGTTATTATCACCTGAAAAACGTGAAGTAATTTTAGGTAATGTTCAAATTCGCCAAGTGTTTACGATTAATAAATCGGTAATTGCGGGTTGTATGGTACTGGATGGTATTATGCGCCGCAGTTCGCGGATTCGGATTATTCGTGATAGCATGGTAATTCATACTGGTGAATTAAGTGGCTTACGTCGTTTCAAAGATGATGTTAAGGAAGTTAAGACTGGTTATGAATGTGGATTATCAATTAAAGATTTCCATGACATTAAAGAAGGCGATATCGTTGAGGCTTTTGAAATTTCAGAAATTCAACGTAGTCTATAATTAAGCGCCCTAAATTAAGCTAAATCTGAATAATTTAGGGCGTTATCAATTATATTTGAATTAATTGAGTTTTAGCGATGATGGTTTGCAAGTTTTGGTGCTTAGTTAGTGAGTATTTATACTCATGGTAATAGCAAAATTAATTTTGCAGTTCTTTCAAGTTAGAACAATTAATTTGGATATAGATTAAGAATTTACCAGTTTTTTAGCTGGTAAATTTTGCTATTTATAAAGTTTAAATCTATGAAAAAAGCAAGTAATCGCGCCACACGGATGGCCGACCAAATTCAACGTGATATTATGGCAATTTTGCGCACAAAAGTTAAAGATCCACGAATTAATTGGGTTACGGTTAATGATGTGCAAATTCCCAATGATTATTCTTTAGCCAAAATTTATTATTCGGTAATGCAAAATGAGCATAAAGCTAGCATTGCTAAGGCGCTCGAAAGTGCTAAGGGTTTTATTCGCTCGGAATTATCGAAAGGTTTAACCACCTATACCGTGCCGCAATTGAAGTTTATTTTTGATGAATCTTTGGAACGTGGTTCGCACATTTTGAGCTTGATTAATAAAGTTGCCGATGATTTTAGTGATGAAAGTGATGATGAAGAAAATCCGCAATCAAATTAACGGGTTGTTGCTGCTTGATAAGCCGCTGGGTTTATCCAGTAATCGTGCCATTCAACGGGTTAAATGGATTTTAAATGCCGAAAAAGTTGGGCATACAGGCACGCTAGATCCATTAGCGACGGGCTTATTGCCCGTTTGTTTGGGTGAGGCGACTAAATTTGCCAATTATTTACTGGATGGTGATAAAGAATATCTCGCTACGGCTCAGTTAGGCATCATTACCGATAGTGGTGATAGTGAAGGTAAATTAGTTGCGGCTAATCCAGTGGATACCGATTTAACTAAAATTCAAGTTGCATTACAACGCTTTACCGGCGCAATTAGTCAAATTCCACCGATGTATTCGGCGTTGAAACATAATGGTCGTCCGTTGTATGAATATGCACGTGAGGGCATTGAAATTGAACGTAAAGTGCGTCAAGTTGTAATTCATCAATTAGAATTAATTAGCTATAACGCTGAATTGCAGCAAATTACTTTTCGTGCTAAAGTCAGTAAAGGAACCTATATCCGTACCTTAGCCGAAGATATCGGCAATCTATTAGGCTGTGGCGCATCATTAATTGCTTTGCGGCGTACGCAAACTAATCAATTTTTGTTGGCGGATGCCTGTAGTTTGGAAGATTTGGAACAAATAGCCGATTTGTCTGAATTACAGCTGTTGTCTCCTGCGATTTTATGTGAGCAGTTAGCCGATTATACTGTTTCGCCTGAACAATATTTAGCAATAAAATTTGGTAATCCGGTGCATTTAAACGAATTACCAGATGGATTATCGCTTGAGCAAGAAGTAAAAATTTATGCGAATCAACATTTTTTGGGTGTTGCAACGATTACCGAACGCTATGAACGTTTATGGCTCGCGCCCAAACGGATAGTCAGTGGTTTAGCCACGTATGATCCGTGGCTATGTTTGTAGTTTTTATTTAATAGCTTGAACTGGCGGAATTAAACTTGAATAATCTTTGCCTAATGTGGCGAGATTATTTAAAACCTTTTCAGCTAATTGAGTATAAATCTCGGCAATTTTATTGTCACTCAAGCTTGCAATTGGACGCCCTAAATCGCTATGTTGACAAATCGCCAAATTAAGCGGCAGTTTTGCTAATAAATCCAATCCACATTCTTCTTGTAAACGAGCACTGCCACCCAGTCCAAAAATATCTGATTCATGCCCACAGTTTTCACAAATATGGGTGGACATATTTTCAACGACACCAAGGCAGGGAATATCGAGTTTCTGAAACATATTAATGCTTTTGCCGACATCGAGTAACGCAATATCTTGTGGGGTAGTTACTACCAGCGTTGCGGTGATTGGGAAATTTTGCGCAATGGTTAAATGGATATCACCTGTGCCAGGTGGCATGTCAATGATTAAAACATCGAGTTCATTCCACTCGCTATCGTTAAGTAATTGAGTTAGCGCTTTGTTTACAATTGCGCCACGCCAAATAGTCGCTTGTTTAGGATCAGCCAAGAAACCAAATGACATCGCTTGAACATTGTATTTTTCCAGTGGAATAAAACGATTGTTACTACTTACATCAGGCTTATAATCTGTTTCGCCAAAGAGTATTGGTAAGGATGGACCATAAATGTCTGCATCCAAAATGCCAACGCTGGTGCCCAATTTAGCTAAACTTAAGGCCAAATTAACCGCCGTAGTTGATTTACCTACGCCGCCCTTGCCTGAGGTAACCGCAATGATGTTTTTGATATTTGCGATCCGTTTTAAGCCGGGCTTGATCTTGTGTGCTATAATCATAGGTTTATTAGTCATATAATTCATGGAAGTTTAATCCTCATTTAAGTAGTGGGATAAATTATAAAAATTGTTTACGAACGCTATTTTAGCATATCAAAATCGCTGCTTAATAGCTAAAAGTTGATGAATTTAGTAAAGTATTTAGTTCTAAAGGTAAAAAATGCAAAACACAACAATTGTAACCTGTGCGTTACCGTATGCTAATGGAGACATTCATTTAGGGCATATGGTCGAACATATTCAAGCCGATATTTGGGTACGCTTTCAAAAAATGCACCAACGGCGCTGCTATTTTATTTGTGCCGATGATACGCATGGTACGCCAATTATGTTAAAGGCTGAACAACAGGGAATTACTCCTGAACAATTGATTGAGGCTTACTATAAAGCGCATACTGCGGATTTTGCTGGCTTTGGAATTGCTTATGATCATTTTTATACTACCAATTCGCCTGAAAATAAGTTTGTTGCCTATGACATTTATAATAAATTAAAAGCCAATGATAAAATTGCGGTAAAAACCATCAGTCAATTATTTGATGAAGAAAAGCAGATGTTTTTACCTGATCGCTTTGTCAAAGGCACTTGTCCGAAATGTAAATCCGAAGATCAGTATGGCGATAATTGCGAGAAGTGTGGCACAACCTATGCACCTACCGATTTAATTAATCCGTTTTCAGTGGTCTCTGGTTCGACGCCAGTTCTGCGTGAATCTGAGCATTATTTCTACAAACTCAGTGGCGCAGGTGACTTCCTCGCAAGTTGGTTAGGTACCAGTGGGCGTTTACAGAGTGAAGCTAAAAATAAAATGCAGGAATGGCTGGAAGGTGGTTTACAAGATTGGGATATTTCACGTGATAAACCTTATTTTGGGTTTGAAATTCCCGATGCTCCAGGTAAATATTTTTATGTATGGTTAGATGCACCTGTTGGCTATTTAAGTAGTTTTATGCATTTTTGCACCCAAAATGGTTTGGATTTTAATCAACTTTGGAATGCTGAAGATACCGAAATTTATCATTTTATTGGCAAAGATATTTTATATTTCCATGCTTTATTTTGGCCAGCCGTATTGCATGACGCTGGTTATCGCACACCAAACGGTTTATTTGTGCATGGCTTTTTAACCGTTGATGGACAAAAAATGTCTAAATCACGGGGTACTTTTATTACCGCACGAAGTTTTTTAGACAGCGGAATCAATCCTGAATTTTACCGTTATTACATTGCGAGCAAATTAACCAGCAAATTTGAAGATATTGATTTATCTTTTGATGATTTTGTGGCACGGATTAATTCAGAGTTGGTGGGTAAATTTGTTAATATTGCCGCTCGTTCATCGGGTTTTATGGCAAAACGCTTTAATAATCAATTAGCTGGTGAACTTGCCAGTTATGTTACGACAGATAATATTGCGCAATATCAAACCATTATTGAGCGAATCTTAGTAATTCGCTATGAATTAGCCGATTTGTATCAAAGTCGTGAATTTTCTAAAGCGATTAAATTAATCATGAGTGCCGTGGATGAGGTTAATCAATATGTGGATCAGGTCAAACCGTGGTTATTAGCTAAAGATGAAGCACAGCAGGCGCAATTACATTTAGTTTGTACAACCTTAATTAATGCCTTTAGAATTTTGAGTATTTATCTTAAGCCAGTTGTGCCGAATTTAGTTGGCAAAATTGAAGCCTTTTTAAATATTCCTGCGTTAACTTGGGTTGATTTAGATAGTTTATTACTTAATCACGCGGTCAATGATTATAGTCATTTAATTACGCGGGTTGAAGCAGCGCAAATAAATAATTTAATTGAGTTAAATAAAGTTGTTGCGCCGACTGAAGATGCACCGCAAACTCAGCTTGCGTTAAAACCAAGTTATGAGGCAATTGCCGAAACCATTAGCATAGATGATTTTAGTAAAATTGATCTTAGAGTAGCTAAAATTGTTGCAGCTAGTCACGTTAAAGGTGCCGATAAATTAATTCAATTAACCTTAGATTTGGGTAACGAACAGCGCAATGTTTTTGCGGGAATTAAGTCAGCGTATGACCCTGCTGATTTAGTTGGTAAACATACTGTAATGGTTGCAAATTTAGCCGCCCGTAAAATGAAATTTGGCATGAGTGAGGGAATGGTGTTAGCCGCTAGCTTTGAGGATAAGGATTGTGGATTATATATTCTTGAGCCACATGCTGGAGCACAAGCTGGTATGCGAGTACGTTAAATAGAATTAATTTTGTTAATCGTGACTTATCTAACAAGTTATAATAGCTGATTATTTTTACACGTAACCTAACGTGTTTTTTAGGGTTGTCATATGAAATTAAAACAAATTGCTCTGAGTAGTTGCTCGGTGTTAATGGGCTTGGGCTTGGTGGCCTGTAATGGTGGTGGGAGTGCTGGTCCAACGGCTAGCGCAGATTATGGAAATTTGCTGGTCGAAAGCGCGCAAAATATTGGTTCGTATGCTAGTATAACCAAGGCACTTTATCCAATTATGCTGCAGGCAGGAAACTTTGCTAGCTTTAGTGGTTCTGGATATACGGAATCAGATTATCAAAAGGCGAATAGTTTAAATTCTGCGAGTGCCTATAACTTTCCACCGCTAGCGCCGTTGACAACTCCAAGCTATTTTAAAGCCACTAGTGTTGGCGCCTATGCCATCCAGTATTCTACACCAGGGCAGGGGGCAGAGACAGATCCAAGTCAGGTTATCCGTACCGCTTCTGGGCTAATTATTATCCCTAAAAATGTTACGCCGCGTGGAGTAGTGGTGTATTTTCATCCAACTACTTTTGGCAAAAATCAAGTTCCATCCTGTCTTGGTCCAATTGCAAAAGGTGCAGGCAATATGTCTGCAAATATACCAAATTATTGTAATATTACCAGTATCGATAATACAGGCGCGGCAACTTTTGCGATGCTTGCCGCGGTATATGCTGCGCGTGGTTTTGTGGTAGTCGCACCTGATTATGTTGGTCAAGGTGTTGATTATAACAATGTTCACCCTTATGTTGCTTATCCAGAAAACAATGTTTGGTCAGCCTTTAATATGCTGCCAGCAATGCGTAAAATTTTGGCGGATAATAATGTGCCAACCAGTTTAAATTTACCGCTCTTTATTACGGGATACTCTGAGGGTGGTGGTTATGCATTAGATGCCTCACGAGTTGCGCAAAGTAGCGCGGCGAATTTGTTGACACAAAATAATCTGACACTTAAAATTACCTCACCACAAGAGGGGGCTTATTCATTAACCGATCAAATGAATTTTGCCTTTAATGATAACAATGATGGCTTTTTTAATTGTTCATCCAATCCAAGTTACAATTGTGGTAATCTTGATATGATGCAGGCGTACCCAAGCAAATCGGCTACTCCAGCCGTGTCAGCGATGAATAATTGGAATATTGTCACAGCGCCAGCAGCGGCTATGTATAAACCAGGTTTAACTAGCTATGTTTTAACCGCGGCGATGTACTATAGTTTCCATAATGTTAGTGGAGCATATAATTATGCGATGAACCCAGCCTTTTGGTCGGGAATAAATATGGCTGCTGTTGGTGGCAGCGGTACGGCTAATTTGTATCAGTTATATTCGGGTATTTACGGAAGTATCTATACAGGTTCACAAATTAGTGGTGCAATTGTAGCGAATACGTTTACGGTTAATGGTTATGATCCGCTGTCAAGCCCAACGATTACTGCATTTACCCCATTTGGTAATGAATCTAGTACTCTAGCGTCAAGTCATTATGGTACGAATAGTCCAGGAACCTTGTTTATTAATCAAGGGGTTTCAACAAATCCTGATTTCATTCGGATTCTAACCGATGGTTCAACCTATAATTGGCAATCTCATTCACCAATTAATTTGATTCATATGGTATATGATTCGGCGGTAACCGTGATTAATGCTCATCAAGCTTATTCATGCATGAAAAATGGAGTTAGTTTTGCGGGTAGCGGAAATATGGTTGGCTCTTTAGCGCCATGTACAACTCCTGCGAGTGGTAATTTAATTGAGTCAACGATTATTCAAAACTTCCAATTGACGAATAATTTATTTCAAGTTTTACCATTAGAGGATGCTACAACCACAAACTCACTGGCAAATTCGAAATTTTGGACGGCTAATGCAGTAGGTGCGAGTTTAGGTACTCCGTATGATCATGCGGATATGTTTGTGCAAGGTAGTATTGTTGCGTTGTGTACTTTTGAGAATCAATTGAACTCGGGCACTAATTCAGGGATTTGTCCGAATCTATAGAATTCTGGATTAATGAAAACCATGAGTTTAACTCGTGGTTTTTTTATTGGTTATAAGCTCAATAAGGTGTTAAAATATGGGGCATATTAAAAGGTGTACAAAATATGATGTTAATCTTAGAAATTATTGGTGGCTTGATGTTTTTTGGTTTTATGGGCTTTTTAAGCTTGTTATTACTACCTGGCTTATTTGGCTGCTTTGGTTTTTTGTTAGTTGTCGTCTTACTTGGTGGAATGATTATCTTTTTTAGTTTAAATCTAGTCTGGGTGATTTTATTTGGCCTAGTTTATTATATTGTAATGGCTGGAGTTAAATATCTCCGTTATAATAAATTACCAACTTACGATAACTATCTCACTGCCAATCCGAATGTTTATCAAAATGGTCAAGTTTGTTGCAGTTTTTGCGGTGCCGAACATCTTTCACATGTCGGGTTATTTGGTATGCGTAGTAAATTACGCTATTATGTTTGTTTACGCTGTCGCAATTGGCTTTACCGCTTTAAGGTTCTCTAAATGAAGATACGTCAATTATTACTCGATACCGAAACCACAGGCTTTGAGCCTAAAGAAGGTCATCGAATTATTGAATTTGCCGCTTTGGAAATGATTGATCGTAAGTTAACTGGTAAATCCTTACATCTGTATTTTAATCCAGAACGGGATATACCCGAGGCTGCAACTAATGTGCATGGGATTAAATTAGAGGATGTGGCACATGAAGCAACCTTCAAACAACGGGTTGATGAAGTTATTGCCTTTATTGAGGGGGCTGAGTTAATTATTCATAATGCCAAATTCGATTTAAATTTCCTTGACCATCATTTTGCCGAACTGGGTAAAAAAAATACCCTCAGTTATGCCAGCAGTGTCATTGATACTTTAGGCATGGCGCGGACTAAGTTTCCTGGGGCGCGGAATAATTTAGATGCACTCTGTGATCGTTTTAGTGTCGATCGTTCTAACCGGGGTTACCATGGCGCGCTGATTGATTGCGAGTTGTTGTGGTATGTTTATATTGGTTTAACCCGTGAACAAATTAGTTTACTGGCGGAAGATCCGAATGGAAAAAATGGTGAATTGCGTAAATTTGCCAAAATTGATAGTTCAAAATATAATTTTGCACCAGTGAGTGTGAGTGAAGTTGAACAACAATTGCACCGCGATTATTTACAGCAGTTAGACAAAGCCAGCCAAGGCAATAGCCTGTGGTTTAATCGTTCCAAAGCTTCATCGAATGAGTGACATGCATGTTTTAATTGCTGCCGCAGGTAGTGGTAGCCGCTTTGGTTCTGAATTACCCAAGCAACATAATCAGTTAGCGGGTAAAACTGTGCTGGAATGGACGCTAGAGCTATTCCTTAGTGCAAACAAATTTAAATCGCTAAATGTAATTCATGCTCCAAATGATACTTATATTCGCAATTATAAATCTAAATATCCGCAAGTAAGTTTTATTGCCGTTGGTGGTGGTAGTCGTGCCGAAAGTGTTTTAAATGGCTTGAATGTATTACAAACACTAAACCCGCCAAGCGATTGGGTTTTAGTTCATGATGCCGCGCGCTGCTGCTTAGACTTAGTCGATTTAAAGAATTTAATTAAACAGGTAGAGAGTAGCCCTGCTGCTGTGTCTGGCGGTATTTTAGCCACTGCAGCAACGGATACGCTTAAATTAAGCCTGAACAATTCAAATCTAATTGCCAAAACGTTAGATCGGCGGCAAATTTATTTAGCACAAACGCCACAGATGTTTAGGTTAGCAGATTTAATCAGTGCTTTAAATAGCGTAGATTTGGAACAGGTTACGGATGAAGCTAGCGCTCTGGAGTTAGTCGGTAAAACGGTGTGCTTAGTTGAAACCAAGTTTCCGAATTTTAAAATAACTTATCTGCATGAACTGAAATTAGCCGAATTTTTATTAAATAAACGTTTAGAGGAGTTGCGCTGATGTTTAGAATTGGACAAGGCTTTGATTTACATCGCTTAGTTGCTGGACGGAAATTAATCTTAGGTGGGATTGAAATTCCTTATGAGTATGGGTTAGCAGGTCATTCGGATGCCGATGTTTTGATCCATGCGATTATTGATGCACTAATTGGTGCGGTTGCGTTGGGGGATATCGGCAAATTATTTCCCGATAATGATAGTAAATTTAAAGATATTGATAGTAAGATTTTGTTGAAAAAAGTTTATCAACAAATTAGTGAGCTTGGTTACCAGATTAATAATATTGATAGTACGATTATTTTGGAACAGCCTAAATTGCGCGATTATATTGATCTAATGCGTGCAAGCTTGGCGAAGGTCTTGGATTTGCGGATTGATCAAATTAGCATCAAAGCTAAAACTAGTGAAAAAATTGGTGTAGTTGGACGTGGTGAGGCGGCGATTGCCGAAGCGGTAGTTTTATTAATTAAATAAAATGGAGAATATTATGGATCAAAATGCTTTAAAAAAATTAGTTGGTGAGTATGCTTTGAAATACGTTAACGATGATGATATGATCGTTGGGGTTGGTACGGGTACTACGGTAAAATATTTTATTGATGCGCTAGCGACCATTAAGCACAAAATTCAAGGTGCGGTGTCAAGTTCAGAAGCCTCAACCGCGTTATTAAAATCCTACGGGATTCATGTCTATGATTTAAACAGTGTTGATAAATTAGATATCTATGTTGATGGTGCTGATGAGATCGATCACAATTTAAACATGACCAAAGGTGGTGGTGCAGCTCTAACCCGTGAAAAAATCATTGCGGCAGTAGCTAAGAAATTTATTTGTATCGCTGATGAAAGTAAATATGTTGGCGTATTAGGTGCTTTTCCACTACCTGTTGAAGTAATTCCCATGGCGCGCAGCTATGTTGCACGGCAAATTGTCAAATTGGGTGGAACTCCAGTTTGGCGTGAAAATGTGCTTACCGATAATGGTAATTGGATTATTGATGTGCATAATTTACAGATTTTGAATCCAGTTGAGTTTGAACAAAAATTAAATAATATTGTTGGTGTGGTTACAAATGGTTTATTTGCTGCTCGTGGCGCAAATGAATTGGTGCTTGGGCGTGCGAACGGTCAAGTTGAAGTTATTAAGCGTTAATTGCCAGAGAGGATAAATTTATGACTCAGGATTTACTTGCAACGGTTGATTTAGGTTCCAATAGTTTTCGTTTGCTAATTGGTAAAATTCACAGCGATGGCACGATTTTCCCAATTGATCAAATCAAAGAAACTGTACGTTTAGCCAGTGGTTTAGATGAGAATAATAATTTAACTAAAGCTTCTCAAATGTTTGCATTAGAAGTTTTATCACGCTTTAGTGAACGGTTAAGTAATTTTAAAAAATCTGAAGTACGCGTAGTTGCAACTAGCACCTTACGAGTTGCAAATAATGCGGCAGATTTTATAACTATTGCAAATAAAGCCTTGGGTTTTCCAATTGAAGTGATTTCTGGTAAAGAAGAAGCGCGTTTAGTTTATTTGGGCGCAATGCATTCATTAGCATTTACCGATGAAAAACGCTTAGTAATTGATATTGGTGGTGGCTCAACTGAGTTTATCATTGGACGCGGTTATAACCCTGAAATCATGGAAAGTGTGACCATGGGTTGCGTTTCATATACTGGACGCTATTTTGCCAATGGAATATTAAATGAAAGTAATTTTAATAACGCTATTTTAGCCGCGCGGAGTAAAATTCAATCGATGGAGCATTTATTTGCCAAACAAGATTGGCAGTTAGCGGTTGGAACTTCAGGCACAGCAAAAACTATTTATGATATGTGTGTTGAAAATGGTTTATCGAGCGAAATTACATATGAGGGTATGCAAGCGCTTAAAAAAATGTTAATTAAAACCAAAGCGATTAAAAATATTCAAATTAGTGGAATTAAAGAAGATCGTAAAGCGGTAATTCCTGGTGGTTTGTCAATTATGCTGGCGATTTTTGAAGAGTTAGCGATTAGTGGCATGACTATTGCCGATGGTGCATTGCGTGAGGGCGTGATGTATGATTTAATGGGGCGTAAAAGTGATTCAGATTTGCGCGAGGTTACCGTCGTTGACTTAAAAAAGCGTTATGATTTAGATATTAAGCAAAGTAATCGCGTGGCTAATTTTGCTATTTTTCTACAAAATTCGATAGTCTCAGTTGAAAAGCCTAATCATGAGCGCCGAAAATTATTACTCTGGGCTTGTGAATTATATGAAATCGGACTTTCAATTTCACATAATGATTATCATAAACACGGTGCCTATATTTTACAAAATTCGGATTTGGCTGGGTTTTCCAAGCCAGAGCAAACCATTATTGCTGAGTTAGTTCGTTCGCATCGTGGTAGTGTGGCTAAAGTTTATGACAAATTATGTAAAATGTTTAATGACAAAATTAAATATCGCTCATTGTTTGCATTAATCTCATTTCGCTTGGCAGTGATTTTTAATCGTAGTCGTAAAGATATCAATTGGTCAGAAATTATTCAGGTTGAGAAAGCGCATAAAACTGGCTATGATTTAGTAGTTAGCAATGAATGGTTAATTAATAACCCATTAACGTTATTTTCTTTGAACGAGGAACTGGCTGAGTGGAGTAAATTTGGCTATGAAATTAATTTAATTAAGCGTTAATCTACGCTGAAATTTGCAAATATTCCGTCTATTTTGGGAGATAAGTATGTTAATCGGTGTGCCTAAGGAAATAAAAAACCATGAGTATCGGGTTGGAATGACTCCTGCTGGAGTTTATGAACTAATTCGTTATGGACATCAAATCTTGGTTGAAAGCAATGCCGGATTGGCAATTGGTTATGGGGATGAAGATTATATCAAAGCTGGTGCTTTAATCGCTAAATCAGCGGCAGAAGTCTTTGAACGTGCCGAAATAATTATTAAAGTTAAAGAACCACAAGCCAGTGAATATAAAATGCTGCGCTCTGGGCAAGTATTATTTACTTTTTTACATTTGGCGGCAGATCAAGAATTAGCCAAAGGCTTACTTGATTCTGATTGTGTTGCCATTGCCTATGAGACGGTAACTGATGACAATGGTGGGCTTCCACTTTTAGCACCAATGTCTGAAGTTGCTGGTCGTTTGGCAGTTCAAGCTGGAGCGCATGCCCTGGAATATCATAAGGGCGGTTGCGGAATCTTAATGGGCGGTGTCCCTGGGGTTAAACCTGCTAACGTTGTGGTGATTGGCGGTGGTGTGGTTGGTATGAATGCTGCACGGATGGCAGCTGGACTAGGTGCGGATGTAACTGTTTTTGACCGTAATTTAAACGTCCTGAAAAAAATTGATAATGATTTTAATGGTCGGATTAAAACAATTTATAGCAATCATATGAACTTAGAAAAAGCCATTCGTTCGGCACATATGATCGTTGGTGCGGTTTTAATTCCAGGTGCTGCTGCGCCGAAATTAGTTTCACGCCATATGCTAAAAGAAATGAAAAAAGGCGCAGTTCTTATTGATGTGGCGATTGATCAGGGTGGTTGTTTTGAAACTTCGATGCCAACCACTCATCAAAATCCGACTTACATTGTGGATGATGTTGTGCATTATTGCGTGGCAAATATGCCTGGTGCGGTGGCAAAAACCTCAACTTTGGCATTGACTAACGCAACGTTACCATTTGTAGTTGATTTAGCCAATAAAGGTTGGAAACAAGCCGTTTTAGAAAACAAACACTTAATGAACGGTCTAAATATTTGCCGTGGTAATGTAACCTATTACGCAGTTGCGCGTGATTTAGGCTATAACTATGTGGATCCGAATTCTTTAATTTAATCATCAGCGCTTAAATTTGTTAAAATACCTACCTTTGTGTGGGTATTTTTTGTGAGTGTGACTCAAGAAAGAGATTTGTGTTAGCGTTTAATCATATTGGATCGAAAGATAATCCCTTAGTTAAGCGGATTGTACGGTTGGCAAATGAAAGTAAATTTCGCCACAGTGAGGCACAGGCAGTCATTTATGGTGAGCATTTGCTACAAGAAGCCATTAAATATGGCTTAGTTGAACAGGTGCTAATTCTTGAAAATGCCGTTACGAAATACCAAGATCTAATTAATTCGCTGATTAATCCACAGGCGATTAAATTAGTCTCAATTGAGATTATGCGTAAATTAAATATCCTAGATTCATTGTCTGAAATTGTAGCGGTCATTAAAATTAAGCCAATCGCAGCAGAACCGAGTTTAACTCAAGATAGTTTAGTGTTAGAAAATATTCAAGATCCAGGGAATTTGGGGACTATTTTGCGTGCGGCATATGCCAGTGGAATTACTCAAATAGTTTTATCACCTAAAAGTGTTGATGCCTATAATCCCAAGGTGTTACGCGCATCGCAAGGAATCCAGTTTGGGCTTCAGATTTATACTGAAATTGAGCTAGGTCAGTGGTTGGATAAGTATCGTGGGCAAGTTTTAGCTATGGTGCCACAGGCCAATTTAAATTTATATCAACAGGATTTGCTGTTAACTACCGCTTTGGTGTTAGGTAATGAAGGTAATGGGCTAAGTCGTGAGCTTTTGGCACAACTTAAAACCCAAATTTCAATTCCGATGTTAGGTGGAGCTGAGTCATTGAATTTGGCGATGGCAGCGACAATTGGATTATTTGAGATGTCACGTCAACGAGTAGTCAATCAGAGAAAGTAATTATGCAAGAAATTCGAATAATTAGTCGCAATAGTAAATTAGCCATGTGGCAGGCAGAGTTGGTTAAAGCCCAATTAATTCAACATTATCCGCAATTAATTGTGAAGATTATTGGCATTACCACTGAAGGTGATCGGGTTTTAGATAAAGCTCTCGATGAAATTGGCGGTAAGGGTTTATTCATTAAAGAATTAGAGTATCAATTATTGGCAGGCAGCGCAGATATTGCGGTGCATTCGCTAAAAGATTTACCCGCCAATTTGTTAAGTGAATTTGCGATTGGGGCAATTTTGCCGCGCGGGAATCCATTTGATGCACTGGTGTCAAATCACTATACTAGTTTAGATGCCATGCCTGCGGGCAGTCTAATCGGTAGTTCAAGTGCGCGGCGGGTGGCGATATTAAATAAATATTATCCGCAGTTAAAAACCAAGTTATTGCGTGGTAATTTACAGACGCGAATTAATAAATTGGATAATGGCGAGTATGATGCAATCATTTTAGCCGTAGCTGGGTTGGAACGGCTTGGCTTGGAAGCACGAATTGCACAAGTGTTGCCTGCCGCACAATTTCTTCCAGCGATTGGACAAGGAGCTTTAGCAATTGAAATTTGTGCCGCACGTCCTGAGCTTAAAAAACTTCTTGAACCCTTAAATGATTCAATTAGTGCGGCGCGAGTTGGGGCTGAACGTGAAATGGGGCGTTTCTTAAAAGCCAGTTGTAATTTACCAATTGCGGGATTTGCGGAATTGGTTGAAAATAAGTTACACTTAAATGCTTTAATTGCCGATAGTCAGGCAGGGATTTATTTAACGGCAAGTGCGAGTTGTCAGCTGGATGATTATATTGCGTTGGGTCAAGAATGCGCCCAACAGCTTTTGGCGCAAGGTGCGGCGAGTATCGTGACTAAGTATGCGAAACACTAGATGTATTTAGTCGCGCGTCCTAAAGCTCAAGCCGATAAATTGCTGGGTTTATTCAGCAGTCATGGAATTACTGCCGAATATCTACCAATTGTGGAGATTATTTATGATGCTGTGGCACTAAATCAAGCGATAGCACAGGTTAATCAATGCGCGAGTGTTTTGTTTATTTCGCCCACTGCTATTGATGGATTAGGCACACGCTTAACGCACTTAGATCCAAAATTAAACCTAATTACCAGCGGTATATCCAGTGCCGAATTATTAATGGAATACATCCCTCAGGCTAAAATTATTTATCCTGAGCGTGGTAGTGGTGTGGCGAATTTAATTCTTGAATCTAAGTTAGCCAATCTAGGCAAAATAGCGTTAGTTGGTGGCGATAATTTGAATCCACGATTGGCTAAATATTTAGAGCGAAAAAAAATTTACTATCAATTTATTAATTTATATCAGCGAATTAATTGTGGATTGGCTAACTTAGCGGCTACTGAGAGATTAATTTTGAATCATACCTTACGCGGGATTGTAATTACGAGTTGCCAAATTGCTGGATTCTTACTTGAGTGTGCGGCTCAAAGTCCGTTAATTTTAGCGCGCCTGCAAGAGCTTAAATTAATTACCATTCATCCGCAGATTAGTCTTTTTTTAGCTGAACATCAGTTGCAGAATGTCGTTGAAACCGCGAGTGCGGGCAATTTAGCAATTTTAAATATTATTAGGGATCTAGAAAATGAGCGAAATTAATCATGAAAATTCCAGCCAAGTTGGTGTTGAGAATGCTGCTAATGTAATCATCAAACAACAACCAGCAAATAAGACTGGTGGTGGCGCTAAGTTTGCAAGCTTGTTGGCTTTAGTTGCCTTAGGCAGCTGCGGTTATTTAGCTTACGCTGGTATCTGGGGTAGTTATGGCATGCTCAATCAGATGAAAATAAATAATATGCAAAATGAACGTTTCGTTAAATTGCAAATTATTAATACACGCTTAGAAAATCGGATAAATCAACTTGAAAGTCAGCAGCTCAATTTGCGCGAAGAATTTCATCAAGTTAGTCCAACCCAGACCAGTTTAATCATTTATCAATTAAATAGTCTAATTAGTGGAGCCAATCAAAGTCTAATTTTATATCATGATTATGTAGCGGCAATTAAATTATTAAACTATGCCAAGCAAGTCTTAAATTCGAGTGATAGCCCGTTATTTACGCAATTAAAAGTTAGTTTAACCACCGATTTGGATAATCTGCAAGCGCAGAATAATTTTGACTCAACGATGTTGGCTACAGAATTAGACAATAGTTATCAACTTCTTAATCAATTAAGCATAGTTGCACCAATTCAAGCCGATACCAGCACCTCGGTTAATGATTCAACGTGGCAAAAAATAGTTAAAAACCTTAAAAGCAGTTTATTCGGTTTAGTTAAGGTCGTTAAAAGCAATCCAAGTGCTGGAGCGGTTTTAGTGCCAGAAAATGAAATGGTGGTACGCCAACATTTACAACTTGACTTAATGAATGCTAAACAGGCTTTATTAACCCGCAATCAAGCGCTGTGGTCGGGCAGTATTTTAGAAGCGCGTACGATGTTGCAACAGTATTTCGTGGTTGATTTAACTAGCCAGAAATTAAGCGTTATTTTAGAGCAATTACAAAAAATTAATTTTAATGGCGCAAATGCTAATTTAGATTTAACTATGCAAGCTCTGATTAAGCTTGAACAATTGAATGATGGGAAATAATTGTGAAACTATTCATTCGCGTAAGCCTCTTGTTTTTACTCGCGCTTGCCGTTGCTGGATTTAGTCGTTTTAATACAGGCTCGGTAACGTTATATTTAGGTAACTATGAAGCCATCTTAAGTTTAAATTTACTTTTGATTGTGTGGTTGGTTAGTTTTGCGGTAATTTATTATTTATTGCGGCTGTATATTAATTTACGCCGTTTGCCGAATCGAATTCAGCGTAATCGTGCGCGCAATACTTTAATTAGCAGTCGGCGGCATTTAAATGATGCAGGTTTGCACTATTTTGAGGGTAAATATCGTAGTTGCTATGATAATGCCTTGAAGTCAATGAAGCGTGAGATAAATCCAGATAATAAATTTCTCGCATATATGCTAGCTTTTCGCGCGGCAAATGTTATGCGTGATAGTGAGAAAGAAGCCAAAATTTCGGCAGAAATGAATCAATTTAGTGAGCCTAAATGGCAGTTGGCGAAACATTTGGTGATTGCCGAAAACTTGTATAATGAGCAACGCTTTGGTCAATGTATTGATAATTTAAATGCGGTGCTGCAACTAGATCATAAGCATATCCAAGCGCGGCGCATGTTATTGAAAGTTTATTTAAATTTGGCTAATTATAGCAAAGCCTATGAAGTTTTAACTTGGCTACTCAAAAATGATAGTCTGCGTGAATATAAAGCTTCAAAATACAAGGCGCGCGTTATTAGCGGTCTGTTTAAAGCAGCGGTTAGCGCCAAAGAGTTAAGCGGTTATTATAATAAGCTTGCGCGTGATGAAAAGGTGAGCTTTTTATATGCTAAACTTTATTTTGATGGTTTGTTACGTTTAGCTGAATATGCTTTGGCTATTGAGTTTTTAGCGGAAAATTTAAAAGTTGAGACGCTGCATTTAATTTATAGTGACGCAATTTTAGCGTTAAGTAAAAAATTAGAAGATAAAATTCAAGTTGATAAGTTAAATTTGATCACCGAAAAGAGTTTATTAGCCGATAAAAGCAATGCTAATTTACTGCTCGCACTTGGGATTTTAAGTTATCGTCAACAACGTTTTGCCAAATCACAAGCTTATTTAGAGGCGAGTAGTCATTTGAAGCCGAGTTTAGACGTTTATGTGTTTTTAGGTTTAGTGGCTGAAGAAACGCAAAACAATCAATTGCTTACCGACAGTCATCAACAGTTAATTGCGAATATTCGTAATTTAGGCTAATTTAATATTAATTTTTATAAATGTAACTATGAAACCAAATCTTCGTTCACCGAAAACCAAATATGCTAAGCGCAATCGTGAAACAATTTTCCCGTCCAAAGTGGCGTGTTTTATAAATGATAGTATTGCGATTTTATTATTTGCACTAGCTATCATGTTGGCTTTGGCGTTTGCCAGTCACTCACTAAATGATAATTGTTGGTCAAAAAGCGTTGATTCAGCGAGCGTCTATAATCTACTGGGGGTGCTTGGTGCTTGGATCTCAGATATTTTCTTGTATATTTTGGGCTATTCTGCATGGTGGTTGGTGGCTGGGGTGTTTTATCTGGGGTTTTTTAAGATAAATCGGCATAAAATTCCAACTGGCAATTGGTCGCATATTTACCGGATAGTTAGTTATATTTTATTAATTGCCAGCTCGGCTAGTTTTGAGTATATTATATTTTATCAGCAACCATCCACATTGCCAGATGGTTTTGGTGGAAGCTTTGGTTCATTTATTTTTAATAATAGTTATCACTTTATTGGTGAAGTTGGTGTTACCATCCTGAGCTTGGTTTTAGCGATTATCTGTTTATCATTTTCATTTAAAATTTCATGGTTGTTAATTGCTGAAAAAATTGGTGCCGTTTTAGAGTTTATTTATTTTGGCTTAACTGCGTTAGTTAGTCGTAACGATGATGAGCTTGGAGCAAAATCAGTTTTAGCTAGTAAAGTCGCGAGTATAAGTCCAATTCGTCAGCAAGATTCTAATTTGTTAGATGAGGATGAATTAGCCAAGCGCCCGGTGGTGCAAAATAAAAATACTTTGCTTGAGTTAGAAGAAGTAGATGAGGCAGATGAAAATGAAGCTGAGCTTGAATTACAGCAAGATAACCATGTGAAAACTGAACTTTCATTTGCACAAAGATTGTTTGGTCACAAAAAGCTTTCCGCTGATTTACAGCACACAGATGCTCCTGATTTTGATTTAGATTTACCGCTGTTAAATGATAGCGAAGAAAATGCTGTAGAAGAAACAGATTTAGCGCTAGACAATCAAGTTACACAACCACTTAGTCAATTAAGTGGTGAGCAAAAAACTTTAGCTAATTCCTCGTTTGATTCCAGCGCAATAGAAGCTCTTGATCGAGAATTTGAACCAATCAAAGACACGGTCGCCATTATCGCGTCAGGTGCTTCTGCACGATTATCCACGATGCTTAATCCGAAAGTTAATCCTGTAACTAATGGCTTAACTGGTTTACCGAGCACAGAATTACTTAATTTACCCAAGGTTCAAGCCGCAGGTGTTACTCCAGAAATTATTGAATATGTTTCAAATCAAATTCAAAATACCTTAGCCGAATTTGGCATTGAGGTTACGATTAGTAATGTTGAGAGCGGACCTGTGATTACACGTTATGAATTAGTTCCGCCCAAAGGTGTGCGTGGTGACAAAATCGCGAGTTATAGCAAAGAAATTGCGCGTTCTTTGGCATTGAATAATATTCGCATTTTGGAAAACATTCCAGGTAAAAACTCAATGGGAATTGAGGTTCCAAATGCTAAACGTCAAGTAATTTATTTGAAAGAAATTTTTGATTCTGAAGTTTATCACAATAATAATAGTCTCTTAACCTTAGCGCTAGGTAAAGATATTGCAGGTCAAGTTATTGTTACCGATTTAGCTAAAATGCCGCATCTGCTCGTGGCTGGAACGACTGGTTCTGGTAAATCGGTGGCGGTTAATGCGATGATTTTATCGATTCTGTTTAATGCGCGCGCCGATCAAGTTAAATTCATCATGATTGATCCCAAAATGGTTGAGTTATCTTTTTATGAAGGAATTCCTCATTTATTAGCTCCAGTGGTAACCGATATGTCACAGGCAGCAAATGCCTTAAAATGGGCGGTTGGTGAAATGGAAAAACGTTATAAAATTATGGCGAAAATGGGCACCAAAAATATTATTGGCTTTAATCAAAAAGCCGAAGCTGCAATTAATGCGGGTAAGCCATTATTAAATCCATATAGCATTGATCCTAGTGAGCCCGAACAATTAGACAAATGGCCATACATTGTGATTATTATTGATGAATTGGCTGATTTAATGATGGTCGCGGGTAAGAAAATTGAACAATATATTGCGCGGATTGCCCAAAAAGCACGTGCGGTGGGAATTCATCTGATTGTAGCTACTCAACGGCCATCGGTAGATGTAATTACGGGCTTAATTAAAGCTAATATTCCTGCGCGAATTTCATTTCAAGTTTCCAGCAAAATTGATTCACGAACCATTTTAGATCAAATGGGTGCGGAAACGTTGCTTGGTCAAGGGGATATGTTGTCACTCAATCCAGGTTCGGGTTTTCCCCGTCGAATTCATGGGGCTTTCGTTAATGATGATGAACTAAATAAAGTGGTTGATTATCTTAAATCTCAGGGTGCTCCAGACTATAATGAAGAGATTTTAACTGGCGCAAGTGACATCGCTATTCCTGGTTTTGAAGATGATAGTAATGCGGACAGCAATAGCATTGAAAAAGATACTGTATTTGATCAAGCGGTAAAATTTATCATTGATTCTAAGCGCTGTTCGATTAGTTCTTTGCAAACTCAATTTGGAATTGGTTATAATAAAGCGGCACGAATTATGAACCATCTGGAAAAAATCGGCATGGTGCGTAGAACTGATCGTGGTGGTTTTGAATTATTAAATCATGGTGTGCTGTAAAATAATTTAAGCGCAAAAGGGTCTATGGTATAATTTCATTACGTAGTTAATTGAGTTTTTATGTTGGCTAACTAATTTTTTAGTTAGCTTGTATCAGAGTTACTTGGGTTAATTTAATTTAAATCAACTAGTTGGAGGTTGTTAATGGGTGATGTGCTATCGACTGAGTTATTTTATGGAATGATATTATCTGGTGCAAAACAAGTAATTCATAATGAAAATGAGTTAAATCAATTAAATGTTTTCCCTGTAGCCGATCGCGATACTGGAACAAATCTAGCCACCATGATGCGTTATATTGTGGACAACCTTTCAATAACTAAAGATACCCAAGAATTATTACATCAACTTTCTCAGCATGGCTTAGTTGGCAGCTGTGGTAATTCAGGGTTAATTTTTTCGCAATTCTTTTACGGTTTGACTCAACACCATGTGGCAGAAAAAACTAAAGTAAAATTACATGACTTTGTCGAAATGATTGCGCTGGGCTACACTTGTGCGTATAACTCAGTGAGTAATCCTAAACCAGGTACTATTTTAACGGTTATGGAAAAATGGGTTGAAGGTTATCGTGAGAGTCTTAAAAATACTCGTTTGAACATGGTTGAGGGATTTAAATCCAGTGTTGCTAAGGCTCAATTAGCACTAAGTGAAACTATGAATCAACTGGAAGTCTTACGTTTGAATAATGTTGTGGATGCTGGTGCACAGGGGTTTGTTAATTTTATTGAGGGGATGTTAAAGTTTCTCAGCGTTGGTCAAGATCAGCGGGCTTTAATTTTAGCCGAACAAAGTGTAGTGGATAATTTAGCGCAATTAAGTCATGAGTTTGAAGATGTGAATGAGTTGCCAATTTTTCGCTATTGTTTTGAGACGGTAATTCGGGCTAAAGATGAAAATGCCTTAGAACCACATAAAGTTAAATTGGAGCAAATGGGTGATAGCATTGTGATTGGGCGTGGTGCACAGCTGTTAAAATTGCACATTCATACCAATCAACCTGAAGCGGTTACCCAGTTGTTAGCACAAATTGGTGATATTTTATATCAAAAAATTGATGATATGCTGATGCAGTATAATATTGCTAATTTACCACGTAAAACTCGCGTTGCAATTGTCGCAGATACGATGGCTGACCTGCCATTAGAACTTATTCAAGCTCATAATATTTATCGCATTCCACTCCAAGTTAAAATTAATGGCAATTCTTTTTTGGATAAATTTTCGATTAGTTTAGCGCAAACGTTCACTTATTTGAGTAATCCTGAAAATCGGATTGGAACCGCAGCTCCATCGGCTGCACTGGTTGCGCGGAGCTTTCAGTTTTTGCAGCAACATTACGAATCAATTCTTGTTATTCCAGTCGGTAAAGCCCTAAGTTCAACCTATGATGTGATTGTGAATCAATCGCGCAAATATAAAGATAAACTAATTAGTGTGGTAGATTCACAAATGAATTCAGCACCGCTTGGTTTATTAGTTGCGTATGCCAATCAATTAGCTGAAGCTGGAATTAGTCATGAAGAAATTGTAGTCAAATTAGAGTCAGCACGTAAAGAAACCAATGTGCTAATTATGCTTAATTCTTTAGATGGTTTAATTCGTTCTGGGCGCTTGTCTAAGTCGATGGGCTTTATTGCTCGACTACTTCGCCTTAAACCTTTGTTGCATATGGATGCACAAACTAATAAACCTAAGGTGATTGGTGCGGCGTTTACGCGAAAAGGTGGTTGGAAGAAACTAACCGAGTTATTGAAGAAACAGCAAGAGCAAAATAAAGTTAAATCGATCGCGGTGGTACACACCGATAGCTGCGAGCATGGTGAGATATTTGCTAAGTATGTTATGCGGCAAACTGGGCTGAAGCCGTGCTATGTTACGCATGCATCGAGCGTGTCGGCAATTCATACCGATAAAAATAGCTTTGCGATTGGCTATATTAATCAAACTATTACGCTCTAATTTAGCAATCCCGCAATTTATTTGTGGGATTCTTCTTTAGGGTGGATTTAGGGTGGTTAAAAAATAAATTGAATAAGTGGTTTTTGTGTATAATCTGGGATTATTAATGCAGCGCACAATTATTAATTAACTTAGCATATGGTGGTATATGGCAAATTTCCGAATTTTTGTAGAGAAACAATTAAACTATAACGTCGAGGCACAACAGTTATTGTTGAGCTTTAATCAGAATTTGCATTTGAATTTAAAAACCTTGCGGGTTATAAATTTATATGATGTATTCAATGTCAGCAACGAAGAATTAGAGCGTGCTAAATATGTGGTTTTTGCCGAACCAACCGTGGATATTTTAAGTGATGAGATTGAGTTAGTTGCTGGAACATGGTTTGCTGTTGAACCATTGCCTGGGCAATATGACCAACGTGCAGATTCAGCACTACAGGCGCTTAATCTGTTAGCGATTAATGCCAGTGATTTAGCCGTTACCACTGGAAAATTATTAATTTTTGATCAAGAAATAAGTTCTGCACAGTTAGAGCAAATCAAACACTACTATATTAATCCACTCGAGATGACAAACAAAGATTTAGATGTGTTACAAGCTGATGTTCAGGAAAATAATTTTATGGCGGTTCCTGTTTATCATGATTTTAATCAATTTAGCCGAGCTGAATTAGTTAACTTTAGGCGTGGACATGGTTTAGCCATGAGTGATGCCGATTTAGCCTGCATCCAAGATTATTTTAAACACACTGAACTGCGTAATCCAACTGAAACTGAAATAAAGGTTTTAGATACTTATTGGTCGGATCATTGCCGGCATACCACTTTTGAAACTCATCTTACCGATATCAATATTAAGCAAGGTGCTTACCAAGATTTATTTAATGACAGCTTAGCTAATTATTTATCTAGTCGTGAATTTGTTCATGATGAAAAATTAGATTTTAAACCAATTACATTGATGGATTTAGCCACGATTTGTGCTAAACAATTTAAAAAACAAGGTAAATTAGCCGAAGTTGAAATTACTGATGAAATTAATGCCTGTTCACTAGTTATAGATATTGAAGTCGAGAGTGCTCCACAAAAATGGTCGTTACAATTCAAAAATGAAACGCATAATCATCCAACTGAAATTGAGCCGTATGGTGGCGCATCAACTTGTGTCGGTGGCGCAATTCGTGATCCATTATCTGGGCGTTCATATGTTTACCAAGCCATGCGCATTAGTGGTGCCGCGAATCCATTGGAAGCCATTGAAGATACTTTAGTTGGGAAATTACCACAAAAAGTAATTACAACTAAAGCGGCGCATGGCTTTTCAAGTTATGGTAATCAAATTGGCTTAGCCACGACACATGTCCGTGAAATTTATCATCCTGGTTATAAAGCAAAACGGATGGAAGTTGGCATGGTAGTTGCCGCAGCACCGTATGCTAATATTCGCCGTGAGCAGCCAGTTGCTGGAGATGTAATTATTCTCTTGGGCGGTAAAACTGGGCGTGATGGTTGTGGTGGTGCAACAGGTTCATCCAAAGAGCATGATGTTAATTCGGCGACTCAATGTAGTGCTGAGGTACAAAAAGGCAATGCCGTTGTTGAACGTAAAATTCAACGCCTATTTAGAAATCCAGCCGTTACGCACTTAATTAAAAAATGTAATGATTTTGGTGCGGGGGGCGTGTCGGTTGCAATTGGTGAATTAGCCGATGGTGTTGCGATTAATTTAGATTTAGTTCCGACTAAATATAATGGTTTAACAGGTACTGAGTTGGCGATCTCCGAGTCGCAAGAGCGCATGGCTGTCGTCGTTAGTGCTATTGATGCGGAGAAATTTATTGCTTTGGCTGAAGCTGAAAATTTAGCCGCGCTGGTGGTTGCGCAAGTTACGACTGAGTTACGCATGGTTATGTTATATCGTGGCGTTAAAATTGTCGATTTAGCGCGTGAGTTTCTGAATACGAATGGCGCAAAATCTTATGCTACGATTGAATTAAATAGTCCGCTGGCAGATGGATATAATTATAAAATTACGCAAGGCAGTGATTTCGTTAGTCAGTATCAAGAATTAGTGCAAAATTTAAATGTTTGCTCACAGCAAGGTTTAGTCGATGCCTTTGATGCTAGTATCGGTTCGGGAACCGTCTTAATGCCATTTGGTGGCAAATATCAGCTTTCGCCAACGCAGGTTTCGGTGCAAAAATTACCGCTTTTAACTGGGCAAACTAATGCTGCGAGTATTGCGAGTTTTGGTTTTGATCCAGATTTATCAAGTTGGTCACCTTATCATGGCGCGTTTTATGCGGTAGTTGACTCGGTGGCAAAAATTGTTGCCGCTGGTGGTGAACGCAATAAGATTTATTTTTCATTCCAAGAGTATTTTGAGCGCTTAGGTAGCGATCCAATAAAATGGGGTAAACCTTTTGCGGCATTGCTGGGTGCTTATACCGCGCAACAAGGTTTTGAATTAGCCGCCATAGGTGGTAAAGACTCAATGAGTGGATCTTTTAATGAGTTAAATGTGCCACCAACGTTGATTTCATTTGCGGTTGCTCCTTGTGATGCCCGCCAAATTATTAGCCCAGAACTTAAAACCAATTCCCAATTTATTTATGCTTATCTTCCAGAACAAGATGAACAACAGATGTTAGATCTTGCACAATTAGGTTGTGATTATGCTCAAATTAGTGAATTGATTCATGCTAATAGCGTTCATGCCGCACGTGCAATTGGTACTGGCGGAATTGCCGAAGCACTGTTTTTAATGGCAATCGGTAATAAAATTGGGGTACAGATTGAACAAAATCAATTGGATTTATTTAAAGCTTGTTATGGTGGAATTATCATTGCGAGTGAGACTGAGCTGAATTTGCCGCTCTTGAAATTAATTGCTCGCACCAATGCAACGGCTAAAATTAGTTATCAAGAACAGAGTTTAGCTTTAGATCATTTGATTCAACTATGGCAAGCTAAATTGGCGCCAGTTTTCCCACTGACTACAGCTGAAGTAAAAACAACTCCAGTTTCATTGACCGTTAAGCCAAGTGCTAACCCTAAAATTGCAATTAAATCGGCTGAGAAATTTGCGCAACCACGGGTAATTATTCCAGTTTTCCCCGGTACTAATTGTGAATATGATAGCGCGCGTGCTTTTGCACAAGCTGGTGCAACTGCGCGTAGTTTAGTGTTTAATAATCTTTCATCACAAAAAATTAACGCATCGCTAGCTGAATTAGCACAAGCTATTGATAATTCACAAATTTTGATGTTGCCAGGTGGCTTTAGTGCGGGTGATGAACCAGATGGCTCGGCAAAATTTATCGCAACAATTTTGCGGAATCAACAAATTTCTGATGCGGTGCAGCGTTTATTATCCCGCGAAGGATTAATTTTGGGAATCTGTAATGGTTTTCAAGCCCTAATTAAATCTGGTTTGCTGCCGTATGGTGAAATCTGTAGCTTAACTAATCAGTCACCGACCTTGACATACAATCTTATTGGTCGCCACATTTCACGGGTTGTACCGACTAAGATTGTTAATAATCAATCACCATGGCTAAGTTCATTTGAAATTGGTGCAGTCAAACAGATTGCGATGTCACACGGTGAGGGGCGTTTAATCATGAGTCATGAGTTATATCAGCAATTAGCCGAAAATGGTCAAATTGCGTGTCAATATAGCGATCTAGATGGGCAAGCAACCTTTGATCCGTATTTTAATCCGAATGGATCAGATTATGCGATTGAGGCGTTAACCTCCTTAGACGGACGAGTTTTGGGTAAAATGGGGCATTCTGAACGGATGGGACAAGATTTATATAAAAATATTGTTGGTGATAAACAACAAGACATTTTCATTAACGGTGTTAATTACTTTAAATAAGGAGCTAATCTAAAATGCAAAAACGTGATTTTCTATATGAAGGTAAAGCTAAACAAGTTTATACCACGGATGATCCTAATTTAATTATCATTCGTTACAAAGACGATGCAACGGCATTTAATAATTTGAAAAAAGGCACGATTCAAGATAAAGGAATTATGAATAATCAAATTACCACTCGCTTATTTGAATTGCTGCATGAAAACGGTATTAAAACCCATTTTCATCAACGTTTAAATGAACGTGAGCAATTATGTGATCGTGTGAATATTATTCCTTTGGAAGTGATTACGCGGAATTTAATCGCAGGTTCAATGGCGAAACGTTTAAATATCGTTGAGGGTACTAAGCCAGCGAATTTGGTAATGGAATTATCCTATAAAGATGATGCTCTTGGTGATCCATTAATTAATGATCATCATGCAGTAGCTTTGGGTGCGGCGACTTATGCAGAATTAGAAGAAATTTATCGTCAAACGATGCACATTAACCAAGTGTTACAACAATTTTTTGCTGCGCGAAATTTAACGTTGGTGGATTTTAAAATTGAATTTGGTAAGAATGCACAAGGCGAAATCGTTTTGGCGGATGAAATTAGTCCGGATACTTGTCGTTTGTGGGATAGTGTTACGCAAGAAAAATTAGATAAAGATCGCTTCAGAAGAGATTTAGGCGGCGTTGAAGAAGCCTATTCCGAAGTCTTAAAGAGGTTAGCTAATTAAGCTATGCAAAATAAAACCATTAAGATTCATCCAATTAATAATTTACGTAACGCGGTTACTTCAAGCCATAAAATGGAAGAAGAGTGTGGCGTGTTTGCGATGTATGACACCAAGCAAATTGATAATGTAGCCTATGCGGCATATTGTGGTTTGTTTGCGTTGCAACATCGCGGTCAAGAAAGTGCTGGAATTACCATTGCCAATTTTGGTCATTTAGAAACTATTAAAGGCATGGGCTTGGTTAATGAGGTGTTTAATGTTGATGAGTTAGCACATAAAATTGGTAATGCTGCGATTGGACATGTGCGGTATTCAACAACTGGAAGCTCTAATTTAGCGAATGCGCAACCTTTATTTGCCCAATCGGTGATGGGGGCAATTGCTTTAGCACATAATGGTAACTTAGTTAATGCCAATGTATTGCGCCATGAACTTGAGATGGACGGCGCAATTTTCCAAACCAGTAGCGATAGCGAAGTAATTCTTAATTTATTAGCTAAGCGTGCCAAGCTTGGTTTGGAAAAAGCCATTAGTGATACTTGCACTACTATTCGTGGCGCGTTCGCTTTGGTTATGATGATAGGTAATAAGTTAATTGCGGTGCGTGATCCATTAGGGATTCGTCCATTGTGCTTGGGTAAAATTCGTGGCACTGAAACTCATGTTTTAGCCTCAGAAAGCTGTGCCTTGGATATTGTTGGCGCTGATTTAGTCCGTGACATTGAACCCGGTGAACTGTTAATTATTGATGAAACTGGATTTAAATCGTTTAAATATGCACCAACCAATGAGCGTGCTTCATGTTCGTTCGAGTACATTTACTTTTCACGTCCAGACAGTATTTTGGATGGACTCGATGTCTATCATGTGCGTGAATCTGCGGGGCGTTATTTGGCGCACCAAAAGCCAGTTGAGGCTGATGTAGTGGTGGGGGTTCCTGATTCTGGAATTGTTGCGGCAATTGGTTATTCTGAGGAAAGTGGCATTCAATATTCAATGGGCTTGGTGCGGAGTAAATATATGGGACGCAGTTTCATTTTACCGAGCCAAAGCTTGCGTGAACAAGCCGTGAAGCTTAAATTAAATCCAATGCGTAAAGTCATTGCGGGTAAACGCGTGATTTTAGTTGATGATTCTTTAGTGCGTGGAACTACTGCCAAGAAATTGATTAAATTACTCCGTGAAGCTGGTGCAACCGAAGTGCATTTTCGTTTAGCATCACCAATGGTGAAAAGCGAATGTTATTTTGGCGTGGATATTTCAAGTAAAGAAGAATTAATTGCCAGTCGGATGAGTGTTGATGAAATTTGCCGTGAGATTGGTGCCGATAGCTTGGATTTTCTCTCGATTACTAATCAACGTAAAATTTTAGGTGGCGAACAATTTTGTGAGGGCTGCTTTACTGCAACCTACCCAATTAAAGATATTGAAAATCATCAAGAGGATAAATGTTAAATGATTACATATAAAACTGCAGGTGTTGACAAAGAAGAAGGTTATAAAAGCGTTGGTTTAATTAAAGATATGGTTAAACGCACTTATTCTAAAAATGTATTGACTGAATTAGGTAGCTTTGGCGCGCTGTATGAATTAGGCAAGTATGATAATCCCGTGCTCGTGTCAGGTACCGATGGCGTTGGCACTAAATTGAAAATTGCTTTTGCCTTAAACAAATATGACACGATTGGAATTGATTGTGTGGCAATGTGTGTTAATGATATTTTATGTCATGGCGCAAAACCATTGTTTTTCTTGGATTATTTAGCTTGTGGCAAATTAGATGCCGAAGTAGCTGCACAAATCGTGTTTGGCGTTACCGAGGGTTGTATGCAATCAACCGCGGCATTAGTAGGTGGTGAAACCGCTGAAATGCCTGGTTTTTACCAAGCTGGTGAATATGATATTGCTGGATTTGCCGTTGGTGTAGTTGAAAAAGCCAAGGTAATTACTGGGGAAAAAATTCAAGCTGGTGATACAATTATTGCGCTGCCATCCAGTGGCTTACATAGCAATGGATTTTCATTAGTACGCCGCTTAATTACCGATTTGAATGTTGAATTTGAAGGCAAACCATTAGGTGAAACCTTATTAACGCCAACTCGAATTTATGTTAAACCAGTTTTGGCTGTCTTAGAACAATTTGCGATTAATGGCATGGCGCACATTACTGGTGGTGGACTTTATGAAAATGTACCACGGATTATTCCTGATGGCTTATGTGCCGCAATTGAGAGCAGTAAAATTGAAGTATTACCAATTTTTGCGTTATTAGAAAAACTTGGCGTGGCACGTGAAGAAATGTTGGGCACCTTTAACATGGGGGTTGGATTTATTTTAGTGGTTAATCCTGCGCATGTTGATGGAGTTATGACGGTGTTACGCGAGCACGGCGAAAATCCGCGCGTGATTGGTTCGATTACTGCTGGTGCTGAAAAAATATGTCTAAACTAGTCGTTCTTGTCTCGGGTGGTGGGAGTAATCTGCAAGCAATTTTAGATGCCGTGGCAAATGAAACCATTCATGCTCAAGTTGTTGCCGTAATTGCTGATCGTGATTGTTATGGTTTAGAGCGAGCACGGCAAGCAGGTATTCCAGCGTATTTAGTTGATCGTAAGCTACACCGTGGTGATTTATCTGAGCAAATTGCCAAATTAATTCTTTTAGATTGTGACCTAATTGTTTTAGCTGGATTTTTGTCAATTTTAAATGCTAAGTTTATTCAAAGTTGGTCAAATAAAATTATCAATATTCATCCATCATTGTTGCCTAAACATGGTGGGGCTGGAATGTGGGGGCTTAAAGTCCATCAGGCGGCACTTGATGCTGGTGATAGTGAATCAGGTTGTACGGTGCATTATGTCAGTGAAGAAGTCGATGGCGGTTCAATTATTGCACAACACTCGGTTGCCATTGCGGAAGATGACACGGCGGAGCGCTTACAGCAGAAAGTTTTGCATTTTGAGCATCAGTTATTGGTAGCGGTGGTCGCTAAATTATTGGCATAGTCGATTTAAAGTCTGGTGAAGGCCATTAATATGGCAGATATGGATTAATTTAAAACTAATCTTTTAGCGATTTATGGTACTGCTGGTGAGCATTGGTTAGACAATTTGCCAAAGTTGCTGATTTAGATTGCATGGTAATGGAACTTGATCGACTTGGAGCGGTTAACTTATTGCAAATACGATAAGAACCTTAAATTTACTTAATTATTCTGAAAGGATTTAGGATGTTAAAACGTGCGTTAATTAGTGTTTATGATAAACAAGGTATTTTCGAATTTGCCAAGTTTTTACTGAGCCAAGACGTTGAATTAATTTCAACTGGTGGAACCTACAAATACTTAAAACAACAAGGTTTAGCGGTTACCGAAGTTAGTGAAGTTACTCAATTTGAAGAAATGCTGGATGGTCGCGTGAAAACACTGCATCCTAAAATTCACGGTGGCATTTTAGCGGTGCGCGATAATCCTGAACATATGCGTGCGATTGCTGCGAGTCAAATTGAAACGATTGATATGGTCATTGTGAATTTATATCCATTTTTCAACGAAGTAGTTAAAGATATTTCTTTTGAAGAAAAAGTTGAATTTATTGATATTGGCGGACCAACTATGCTGCGTTCGGCGGCTAAAGCCTTTAAAGATGTAATTGTAATTAGTGATGTTGCGGATTATGCGGTAGTTGAGCAAGAGTTAGTTAGCGTGCAAGATGTTAGTTTGGCCACGCGTAAAAAATTAGCTGGTAAGGTGTTTAATTTAACTTCTGCTTATGATGCGGCAATTAGTAATTTCTTGTTAGCCGATGAAGATTTTCCGCATTATTTGAGTATGTCCTATCAAAAAATGGCGGATTTACGTTATGGAGAAAATCCACATCAAGGTGCGGCGTATTATGTAGCAACTACTGCCAGTGGTATTTTGAAAGATTATGCTCAATTGCACGGTAAAGAATTATCGTTTAATAATATTCGCGATATGGATTTAGCTTGGAAAGTTGTGGCTGAATTTGATGAAGTGGCAGCTTGTGGAGTTAAACATTCAACCCCCTGTGGTGTGGCAACTGCAAACAGCGTTTTTGATGCGTATAATAAAATGCACGCCAGTGATCCAGTTTCAATTTTTGGTGGTATAGTTGCAATTAATCGCGAAGTTAATTTGGCAACTGCACAAGAATTAAATAAAACCTTCCTTGAAATTGTGATGGCACCAAGTTTTAGCGCGGCTGCGTTAGTTGAATTACAAACTAAGAAAAATTTGCGGGTAATTCAAATTAATACGACTCAAGCACAAGGTAAATTGGAGTATGTTACTGTGGATGGTGGGATTTTAGTTCAAGAGCGTGATCGTGATTTTACTGATGGTTTAAAATTAATGACCAAAAATGCGCCGAGTGAAGCTGATATGCTAGATTTAACTATGGCAATGAAAGTGGTTAAACACGTTAAATCAAATGCAATTGTCGTGGCAAAAAATGGTGTGGCTAAAGGAATTGGCGCAGGTCAAACCAATCGAATTTGGGCAACTGCTCAAGCGATTGAACGTGCTAAAGATGGTGGCGTTCTTGCTTCTGATGCTTTTTTCCCATTTAGAGATTGTGTTGATGAATGTGCGAAGGCTGGAATTAAAGCAATTATTCAACCCGGTGGTTCATTACGTGACCAAGAGTCAATTGATGCGTGTAACGAACATGGTATTGCGATGATTTTTAGTGGAATTCGTCATTTTAAACACTAATTCATTTTTCAATGAATTTCTACCAGTCACATCATTAAATTAGGCGGAAAGAATGTATTTCAAGTAATTTAAGTGTTGAAAATAAATAAAGTGCCTTGAGTTAATTAGGCACTTTATTTACATCTACGCTTGCATTTTTAGTTATGTAGGCTAACTCTATTATCGCAGATATAGTTGTCTAAATTAGAAACTATTTATCTGAAGTTAATAATTAACTGATGTATTTATAAATTTACTCAGTTAAAGCTTATCTGCTATTATCAATTTAGCATCAAGTTTTTACTTCACTTATAGCGGAATAACCGCAATTACTTCAACTTCAACTAAAACATCACGTGGTAAACGCGCTACTTCAACACAAGAACGAGCTGGCAAGTTGCGTTCAAAATAGCTTGCATAAACTTCATTGAATGCTGCAAAATTATTCATATCAGATAAAAAACAGGTCGTCTTAATTAAGCGAGTCATATCAGACCCACCTTCAATTAAAATTGCTTCAATATTTTTCATAACCTGGTGCGTTTGTGTTTTAATGTCTTCACCAGCAAGTACACCATCTTTGGTTAATGGGATTTGACCTGAGGTGTAAATTATGTTGCCATGTTGATTCGCTTGAACATAAGGACCAATTGCTTGAGGTGCAAATGGTGTATTAATCGCTTTCATAGTATTCCTTGTAAAGTTAAAATATAATTTTCACAGACACAATTATACCTTACAATTAAGTAAATTCAGCGAATAGTTATGAGTCAGGTGTATTTTTAGTGAGTAAGTAACCTTTTATTTACTAAGTTTTTGTGGTAGGATAATGACTGTTATTATCGGGGGATAGAGTATGAAAAGAATCGTGTTTATTTGTGAGGCTAATTCTATTCGTAGTCAGTTGGCCGAAGGTTTGGCGCGCTATTTTTGGTTGGGGCGGAATGTTCACGTTGAAAGTGCAGGTAGCTGTAATGGTGGTGGCGTTAATTATTTTGTTAAAACCGTTCTTCAAGAAATGAAAATTGATTGTTCATTACAACATTCAAAATCTTTCAAAAATATTATAGATCCAGAGAGTGTTGATGTGGTGGTGATTTTGTGTAGTCGTGATTTTATTGGTGATTTTTTTATTAATGCACAGAAAATTCATTATCCACTAGATATTCCGAGCATAGCTTTTGCTAGTTATAATCAATACATTCTTGATGGTTATCGTCAATTAGGTAAGCAAATTCTTGATTTATTTAAAATAATTAAACTTTAGGAGGTAGTATGCGAAAAATTAGTTTAGTTTTAGTAGCTGCAGGTGTTATGCAAGGTGCATATGCTGCTGATGATATAACCGTTTTGATGTTAAATGATTTTCATGGTCAAATGCAGCCCAATAAAACCATGGTTGGCGCGAGTAAAATTAGTAGTTTTATTCAACAATATCGTATTAGTCATCCAAATACGATTGTAGTGCTGGCGGGTGATAATTATCAAGGTACGGCAATTTCTAATATCTCATGGGGACAAGTGGATAATGAATTTTTTAATCACATTGGCGTTAAATATTCAGCGATTGGTAATCATGATTTTGATTATGGGCAAGCCGCCTTTGAATCATGGTCAAAAATCAATAAATTTCCATTTCTAGCCGCGAATGTGCTTGATAGCTCAACTGGTTCTATTTTTAAGTATGCTGTTCCATATGCTCAAACTAGCTTACCAAGTGGCAAAAAAATTGCCTTTATTGGTTTAGCAACCTTGGAAACGCCTGAAACAACTGGTGCTAATAACATCCAAGGATTGAAATTTACTAATCCAGCTCAGGCTGCGAATGATTGGGTGAGATTTTTAAATTCTTCGGCAAATAGTTTGGGCAAGCCGGATACGATTGTTTTATTAACGCATATTCCCAGCGAGCAAGAATCTAGCGGTAAGATTTACTATGACAGTAATTCAAAATTAGGCACCAGTGAAATAAATTCTGTGACAAAAAAAGTTTCAGGAATTAGTGCGGTTTTAACTGGACATAGCCATATAAAGGTTGATGGATATTTAAATGGTGTTGCGGTTGTGCAAGGTGCTAGCCAAGGCAAAGATATTAGCGTGTTACATTATGATTGTCACACTCAGCCACAATGTAAAGTCACTCCAGAGATAATTGATTTAGCGTTGGCAACGAAAGACTTACCTGCTGATCCAGTGGTGGATAAAATTATTGATAAATATTACCAACAAAACAAGGTGTTATTAAATCAACCGATTACCAACTCTAAACAAGTGTTAAATAATATGCCTGAAAGTGGTTTATATAATATCAATTTAACTTATACGATTGCTGATGTAATGCGTAAAATCACTCATAGTGAAATTGGCTTGCAAAATACTTATGGTATTCGGCGCAGTTTACCAAGTGGTGAAATTACCTACAGTATGATTTACGAAGCAATGCCATTTGATAATACGGTTACGACAGTTAACATCACTGGGAAATACTTACGTGAACTAGTTGAACATAGCTTACCAACTGGTAAAATCCAGCTTGCGGTTTTTGCTGGAGTTAATTTGAATTTAACGCCAACCGGTAAAATTGAACAAATACTTGTCAATGGTAAACCTTTAGATCCTAAGCAGGTTTATTCATTAGCAACGATTAACTTTTTAACTAGTGGTGGTGATGGTTTTGACTTTAGTCATGCAACTGATTTGAAGGATACTAATATTCCAATTCGTGAAGTAATTAAGCAAGATTGGTTAAAAAATGGAATTAACGTTCCTCAAGATTGGCAAAGTATTACGCTGAAACCTTAACTGCGTTAATCAAATAATCTTGATAAAAGCCTAGCATCTAATAGCTAGGTTTTTATTTTGCATAACCAAATAAACCATAAAAAAATTAATGACAAACTACATCTAGTGGTATAATTACTCGTTGATAACTAGATGGAGTGATTTATGCGCTATTATGGTAGTGATGTGGTTTTAGCTGATGTACCAGATGAAATTAGCCTGACCTTTGCAATTGTTGGTTGTCGCTTAAATTGTAGTGCTTGTTTTTGGCAAGAACTACGTTCTGCACCTACTTATGAGTTAGATGATGAGCTATTCACTGATACTATTCAGCGCTATCGAGGATTGGTAAGCTGTGTTTTATTTTATGGTGGTGAATGGCATCCGCTTGAGTTGATCCGCAAATTAAAACTTGCACATCAGCTTGGCTTTAAAACGTGTCTGTATACTGGCTTAAGTCGAGTTAAAGATTCAATTCTTAAGCATTTAGATTATTTAAAAACTGGCACTTATCAAGAAAAATTAGGTGGTTTATCCTCTCCCACTACCAATCAAAAATTCATTAATGTTAATAGCGGAGAAGATTTAACTGCGCAATTTTGGCAATTAGCGCTAGAAAAAAGGAAATAGTCATGAGTTTAATTATGAAATTAAGTGCAGCACAAGTTGCAGCCAAATTAAATTTTATCAATCATTATATTAAGTCTAACAATCCGGCCGATGGCTCTATGGTTGATGCTAACGCGAATATTGCACATAAAAATGTTGCAACGTTAGCTCAAGAAATTCATAAAGATATTAATATTCAACTAAATCGCGCTTTGATGACGCAAAAAATAACTGAGCTTTATGATGCTGAATTAGCTCAAGAATATTTACGACAACTTGAAACCCATGAAATTTATAAACATGATGAAACGCATCCATTTTTTCCTTATTGTGCCTCAATTACATTATATCCATTTTTACTAAATGGTTTAACTACCTTGGGTGGTGAATCATTAGCGCCTAAACATCTCGATAGTTTTTGTGGTTCTTTTGTTAATTTAGTTTTTGCGATTTCAGCTCAGTTTGCAGGTGCTTGTGGGACACCTGAGTTTTTGTTATATTTTGATTATTTTGCTCGTCGTGATTATGGTGCAGAGTATTTAACTACTCATGCAAATGAAGTTGCGAATCATTTACAACATGTGGTGTATGCACTTAACCAACCTGCTGCGGCACGCGGTTATCAAAGTATTTTTTGGAATATTTCAGTTTTTGATACCGATTTTTTGCAATCCTTATTTGCTGAATTTGTCTTTCCAGATGGCGAAAAGCCTAATTTTGCGTCAGTTTTACAATTACAAGAGTTTTTTTTAACATGGTTTAATCAGGAACGTACCAAGGCTATTTTAACTTTTCCAATCGTGACCGCGGCAATGTTAATTAGCGAACAACAGCCTAAAGATAAAGTTTTTGCATACATGTGTGCAGAGCAAATGCAGGCTGGCAATTCATTCTTTATCTATATGTCCGAAAGTGTGGATAGTCTTAGCTCGTGTTGTCGATTACGGAATGAGATAAGTGACAATACATTTTCAAATACATCTGGAGCAGGTGGGGTTGCAACTGGTTCCATTAATGTAATAACTCTAAATATGAATCGATTGGTTCAAGATAATCGCGATTTGCTTAATGAGATTCGTAAAATTCATAAATATCACGTAGCCTACCGTAAAATTGTCGAAGCCTTTTTAGCCGCTGATTTATTACCCGCATATACGGCTGGTTATATCAATTTAAATAAGCAGTTTCTGACGATTGGAATTAATGGAATGCTTGAGGCAGCCGAAAGCCAAGGTTTGCTTCCAGGAAATAATCTTGAGTATATGAATTTTGTTCAAGCTCAATTAGAGATTATTTACAAAGAGAATAGGTGTGCTGCGAAAGAATATGGTTACCTGTTTAATACTGAGTTTGTTCCAGCTGAGAATCTAGGTGTGAAAAATGCACAATGGGATAAACATGCTGGCTATTTAGTTAAACGCGAATGTTATAACAGCTATTTCTATCCAGTAGAACAGAATGAAGTAAATTTAGTTGATAAATTTTTACTACATGGGCGCGAAATGACACGTTATTTAGACGGCGGTTCTGCGCTTCACTTAAATACGGATAATTATTTAACGGTTAACGGGTATTTAAAATTATTTAATCTCGCCGCAACTACTGGCTGTAATTATTGGACGACAAATGTTAAAGTTACTTTTTGTTGTGAATGTGGTGCGGTGAATAAATTAACTTTAGATTATTGTACAATTTGTAGTTCTACGAGTGTAAAGCATGCAACTCGCGTGATTGGCTATCTTAAATTGATTGATAATTTTAGTGCTCAGCGTAGAGTTGAAGAAAAAATGCGTTATTATCATAAAATTTAGCAAATTAATTATTTTATCTTTACTAGTAGTTATCTATTTGAAATATATAATAAATATTCAAGCTTTTTAGTGGGTAAATTTAGGGGCATTTATTTATTTATGGAAATAATGTTGACAGTAGAGTTAATTTAGAGCGATAATAACGACCTGCAACCAAGAAATCAACCTCTTAGGCTGGCAGCAAAAAAACGAATTAAAACAGATCTTTAACAAGTAAAAACAATCAATAAATGTGCGGCATCTAGCTGTTGGTTTGTAAAGAAATACAAAAAACAATAGTTAGAAGTCGAACGGGAAACCGAATATTGAGAAATTAATAGATATGGTCTGAATTGTAACTTAGGTTGTGATTTAGATTATTATCGACGTCTAGCGAAATGTGGCGTAAGCCACATTGAGTCTCTGCAGAGAGACTCAGACTCAAAAAGTCACGGATTAAAACAAAAGAGTTTGATCCTGGCTCAGATTGAACGCTGGCGGCGTGCTTTACACATGCAAGTCGAGCGGCAGCAT